>Ga0209172_10003348_pt1 | contig 24821 bp, 26 predicted proteins | sample LarsenN4metaG_FD_184113 | JGI IMG/M metagenome (GOLD analysis project Ga0209172, IMG submission 184113) | Hot spring sediment bacterial and archeal communities from British Columbia, Canada, to study Microbial Dark Matter (Phase II) - Larsen... ... | reverse complement strand
TCCCGCCTTCCTGACTGAATTATCGCCCATTCCTCGTGCTAGGCAACACGATGGCAGGTGGAAAAACATATTTCACAGGCCCACAATAGATCTGCTAAGCTTATTGATGCAACGCCGAAACGATCAAGAAGCCCTTTACAGAAAATATTTGCCAAGTCTCGTCGTCTGCTACAGCACAAGCGACCGGGCTCGATCAGAATTCCAAAGCCTGTTTTCCATCGGACGTTTGATTGAAGCAGCGCCGCACGCTTACATTTCAGAAGATGCATGTTTCTTGGTTACACCGTTTTTTGGCAATGGCCGAATGAGCTTCAAGATAGCACGCGCCATTGTTGACAGAGGCCTCCTTAGAGGTGCTGTTTCTTCGAATAATTGATCACACGTCTTCACACATCCCCTCCGGCAATATCGGCGTCCTGAACTCGTTCGCGCGCTCCGTAGCGGCGCTCGATCATCTCATACCAGCTGATGAGCGCGGCAACGCCGCACATGATCCCGATTCCGATCAGGCTCACCAGAATCTGCATGGGGATTTTTCCCGAGATCTCTGTCAGCACGAAGTGTCCGGCGAATGAAAGAAATATGCCGAGACAGAAGATTTCAAGCGAATGCTGTCCGCACAAGATCGCCGGCAGCAGCGCCGGCGATTGGAACGCGGTCCAGTCGCGCGGAACGAGGCGGACGACGACGACCGCAAGCGCCATGAAATGCGCCAGGCGCAGCACGTCGAGATTGGTCTTGTCGATCGGATAGAGCAGGGCATGGAGCCAGTCCGGCTTGTAGGCGGCAAGCCAAGGGCGATACCAGCTCATCACCACCAGAAAGGCGAAGAGCAGGTAGAGGGCGGCAAGCGTCAGGACGAGGGGCGAGCGCACCAGCGGCCCCAGCCGGGCGCTGCCTTGCACGGCGCACCAGGCGCCGAACACGAACAGGAGCTGCCAGCACAGCGGGTTGATCACCCAATAACCGGCCGGAAACGACCAGAAATTCCACTGAAATTCCCAGGCCGCGGCATAGAGCGCGACCGAAGCCATCAGCATTGCCGACGGCGCGTGCAGCATCAGCCACAGCACAGGCGGGAACACGAGCAGCAGCACGATATAGACCGGCAGGATGTCCATATTGGCCGGGTTGAACTGCAGCAGCAATGCATGCGGCAACGTGATTTCGGGCCGCCGCAGCAATTCGACGACGTTCATCTCCTCGGCGAAAAGCGGATTCTCGAAGGTGCGGGCGACATAGCTGATCTGGGCAAAGAAAATCACCAGCAGAAAGATCTGCGCCACGTAAAGCTGCCAGACCCGCTTGAGAATGCGCACACTCGCCGTGGCGAAGCCGCGCTCACGCATCGCCCGTGCATAGACATAGGCGGCGGTGTAACCGGAGATGAAGACGAAAATTTCGGCGGCGTCGCTGAAGCCGTAATTGCGGACGGTGAACCAGTTCACGACGTTGCGGGGGATATGGTCGACGAATATCAGCCAGAGCGCGACGCCGCGAAAGAAATCCAGCCGCAGGTCGCGTTGATGTCCGATGGCGGGCGGCGTAGGCGGCATGGGCGCGGTGCCTGTAGTGGCGGCTCGGAAATTCGCTCCGATTCTCGCAGCGGGCGCTGCATGCGGATTCCCGGATCAAACCACATCAGAATCAAACATTTGCTGGTGTCCTTCGAGTCCGGAATTTGTTTCAGAGCGGCAGCAAATGTCGGAATCGGGCACACCGTTATGCGCGAACGTGAAAATCCGGCATCCGTTCCGACCTAAAGCCTTGAGGCTGCCTTGTTCCGGAACTTTCCTCTGCAATTGTGATTGTTTTTGCGCCGCATTTGCAGAACGGGGATGCCACATGGGTCAATCAGTCGCGCTGGCCAGCGAAGCCGACATCGCGGGATGGTATGATGGCAAGGATTTTTCCTGCGACTGGACCACGAACCGTATTCCGCTTTGGGTCGATGTTCTCGAGACGTTTCGCGACCGGCCGGTGCGCGTGCTCGAAATCGGCTCCTGGGAAGGCAGGTCGGCCCTGTTTTTCCTCAACTATCTCCCGAAATGCCGGCTGACCTGCATCGATACCTTTGGCGGCAATGTCGAGCATCACCAGGACGACTATTTTGCCGCACTGGTTCCCGGCATCGAGGCCCGGTTCGACAGCAATGTCGCGGCTTTTCGTGAACGGGTGGAGAAACTGAAAGGCTCCTCCGGCGCGGTGTTGCCGCAGCTCGGCATCGAGGGGCGCCGGTTCGACATCGCCTATGTCGACGGCAGCCATTATGCCAGGGATGTCTACAGCGATGCAGTGCTGACCTGGACGCTGATGGCGCCCGGCGGAATTGTCATATTCGACGACTACGCGTGGGACCTCATGAACGACGACAGCGAACGCCCGAAGCCCGGCATCGATGCATTTCTGACGGCGATCCCCGGCCAATACCGCGTCATCCATTGCGACTACCAGTTGGTGATCGCCCGGTCGTGACGGCTGAAGCCTCCGTTATGACAGGTCATAAAACTTAAAGGCCACGGTGATTATCCCGGCCGTTCCTCTTGCCAAGGCCATAATCCGGGAGGACGATACGTCTTCCGGCGTCTGACTTGCGGCCGGAGACAACCGGCCTTGCGTCGGGCGCCTTGCAAACGGAGGCGGCCATGGCGGCAGGGAATGCGAACGGCGTAAGTTCCAACGGCACAAGACCGGTGGGTCCCCGGTGCATTGCGCTGGTGGGCCCCTTTCAGAGCGGCAAGACGACGCTGCTGGAGGCCATTCTTGCGCGCACGGGCGCGATCCAGCGGCAGGGCAGCGTGGACGCCGGCTCGACCGTCGGCGACGCGTCGAAGGAAGCCCGCGATCACCGCATGGGTGTCGAGCTGTCCGTCGCCACCACCTCCTTCATGGGCGACAGCTATACGTTTATCGACTGCCCCGGATCGGTGGAGTTCATTCACGACATGCGTGCGGCGCTGCCGGCGGTCGACGCGGCGGTTGTGGTCTGCGAGGCGGACGAAAAGAAAATTCCGCAATTGCAGCTCGTGCTGCGCGAGCTGGAAGAGCTGAAAATCCCGCATTTCCTGTTTCTCAATAAGATCGACAAGGCGGATAAACGGCTGCGCGAAACGCTGCAGATGCTGCAGCCCGCCTCGCGCGTGCCGCTGCTGTTGCGACAAATCCCGATCTGGAAAAACGGCATTGTGACCGGTTTCGTCGATCTCGCGCTCGAACGCGCGCATGTCTACAAGGAATATGCCGCCTCCGAAGTGATCGAGCTGACGGGTGAGGATCTCGAACGCGAAAGGACCGCGCGCTTCACCATGCTGGAGACGCTGGCCGATCACGACGACGAGTTGATGGAGCAGTTGCTCGAGGACATTCCGCCGCCGCGCGACAAGGTGTTCGACGATCTGTCCAAGGAGTTGCGCGACGGCCAGGTCTGCCCGGTGCTCATCGGCGCCGCGATCCGCACCAACGGCGTGCTGCGGCTGCTGAAGGCGCTGCGGCACGAGGCGCCGAATGTGGAAGTGACCGCAAAAAGGCTCGGGATCGCTGCCAGGAACGGCGACACCATCGCCTATGTTCTGAAGACGTGGCACACCGCGCATGGCGGCAAGCTGTCGGTGGCGCGTGTGCTGGCCGGACAGGCCGGCGACGGGACCACCTTCATCACGCCGGAGCGGGAAGTCGGCCGCGTGTCCGGCGTGTCCAAGCTCATCGGCCAGCAGATGGACAAGCGCGGACCAGCCATGGCCGGCGAAACCGTCGGCTTCGGCAAGCTCGATTATGCGAGGACGGGCGAAACGTTGACCGCGGGCAAGGAGGCGCACAAGCCCGTCGCCGAGATCAAACCGTATCCGCCGGTGCTCGCGATCGCGGTATCGGCCGCCGAGCGCAAGGACGACGTCAAGCTCGGCCAGGCGCTCAACAAGATGCAGGAGGAAGACCCCTCCATCATCGTCGTGCACAATCCTGATGCGCATGAAGTCGTGCTGTGGGGGCAGGGCGAAATGCATCTGCGGGTGGCGGCGGAGAAGCTCGCCGACCGCTTCGGCATCGCCATCGAGAAGCGGCGGCCGAGCGTCGGCTACCGCGAAACCATCCGCAAGCCGATCCAGCAGCGCGGTCGGCACAAGAAGCAGTCCGGCGGGCATGGCCAGTTCGGCGATGTCGTGCTCGACATCAAGCCGCTGCCGCGCGGTTCGGGCTTCACCTTCGCCGAAAAGATCACCGGCGGCGTGGTGCCGCGCAACTACATTCCCTCCGTGGAAGAGGGTGTGATCGACGGCCTGAAGGAAGGTCCGCTTGGGTTCCCGGTGGTCGATATCTCGGTCACGCTGGTGGACGGCTCCTACCATACGGTGGATTCGTCGGATCAGGCCTTCCGAACGGCCGGCCGCATCGGTGTCGTGGAGGCCTTGCCGCAGTGCCAGCCGGTGCTGCTTGAGCCGATCCATATGGTCGAGATCGTCTGCCCGACCGACGCCACCGCGCGCATGAATGCGATCCTGTCGTCGCGGCGCGGCCAGATTCTCGGTTTCGACACGCGCGAGGGCTGGCCGGGCTGGGATTGTGTTCGCGCCTTGATGCCGGAATCGGAAATCGGCGATCTCATCATCGAGATCAGATCAGGCACTGCTGGCGTCGGCACCTTCAGCTTCAAGTTCGATCACATGGCCGAACTGACCGGCCGCACCGCCGACCAGATCGTGGCGGCGCGCCGCGCGGCGGAATAGCGACTGCAAATGAAATCAGGCGGGGCTTTGCGGCCCCGCCTGATGGTTCACGCAGACACAACGCACGACTTACAGAGCCGGATAGTCGGTAAATCCCTTCTCTTCGCCCATGTAGAACGTCGCCTGATCCGGCGTGTTCAACGGCGCGTTCGTGGCATAGCGGATCGGCAGATCGGGATTGGCCAGGAACGGTGTGCCAAAGGCGACGAGATCGGCCTCGCCATTGGCGATGGCGGCATTTCCCGTTTCCGCATTGAAGCCGCCATTGACGATGTAGGTTCCCTTGAAAATCTTGCGTAGAACCGGCGTGACCCGGCCCTCGGCCGGCGCCGCCGGATCGACCACATGCAGATAGCCGATGCCGCGCTTGCTGAGTTCTCCGCTGAGATAGGAGAAGGTCGCGACCGGATCGGAATCGCTCATGTCATTGAACGGCCCCTTCGGCGAGATGCGATAGCCGACACGGTCCTTGCCCCATACGCTCACCACAGCATCGGTGACTTCAAGCGGGAAACGTGCGCGATTCTGGACTGTGCCGCCATAGGCGTCGGTGCGTTTGTTGCTGCCGTCGCGGGTGAACTGGTCGAGCAGATAGCCGTTGGCGCCGTGCAGTTCGACGCCGTCGAAGCCGGCCGCCTTGGCGTTCTCGGCGCCCTTGCGGAATTGCTCGACGATGCCCGGGATTTCGCTCAGCTCGAGCGCCCGCGGCGTCACCATCTCTTTCGGTCCCTGCGCGGTGAAGACGGTGCCCTTCGCCGCGATGGCCGAGGGTGCAACCGGCAGCGCGCCGCCGTGGAAATCGGGATGCGAAATGCGGCCCACATGCCAGAGCTGCAGGAAGATCCTGCCGCCGGCCTTATGCACTGCGTCGGTGATCGTCTTCCAGCCGGCAATCTGCGCCGCGGAATGAATGCCCGGCGTGCGGATATAGCCGACGCCCTGCGGGCTCACCTGCGTCGCTTCGGTGACGATCAGCCCGGCGCCCGCGCGCTGGGTGTAGTAGTCGACCGCGAGCGGGTTCGGGACATTGCCGTCGAGCGCGCGGCTGCGCGTCATCGGCGCCATCACCATGCGGTTCTTGAGCACGAGATCGCCGAGTTTGTAGGTGGAGAACAGCGGCAATTGATGGCTGTCTGAACTGGCGCGCAGATTCGGGGTCTGGATGTTCACGGCGAGCCTCCTGCGAAGTGTGTTGAAAGTGCCGGGCGGTGTCCTGCGTTATGGGACGACGACAGCACACCGCCCGGCGGGACAGGCTGTTAAGGCAGCCTGGTGGAAGTTCGCGCGGGCATGTCGGTTATTCCCGCGTCAGTCGAAAGAGTTGCACCGGACGGCTCCCTGCTAAGGGGGCTGGGAAAGGGAGACCGTCCGGCGCCAACGTGGCGTAGCGTTTGCCACGTCATTCCGAATTCAGCCCGGTGCGTCACTCACAGCACAGGTTGCCGCGCGCGCCTTTGCGTTTGAGGCCGATCTGCTGGGCAAGGGAGACGAGCGACTGTCTTAGTTCGTCGCGGTCCACATTGTCGGCCGCCATCACGGCGCCGATGATCGGATCGGACAGGGCTTCCGTCAGGGTCAAATCGCTGCGGCAGAAATTCATTGTTCAGGTCCTTCTCGGCTTCAGTGCATCCCCAGCGCCTCTTGTCACCCGCGCGCCGTATCCTCAGGCGGCGTTCGGGAAGTCGCGCGACCGCGGCCCCAGAACCAGGGCTGCGGGATACCAGGGCCGCACCATCGGGAACGGCAGGGGGGAGGGCGTATGGTGGGTGCGCGGCGAGAGCGGCTGCGTCGGCTCCAGCGGATCGGCCGCTTGATGCGCCGGCGCGGAGTCCGTCAGGTCGCGGCTCCTTGTCATCGGCAGAATCTTCGTCATGTTAATCTCCAGGCTTGCTGGCCGGTAATTTGTACGTGACTTCCCCGAAATGGGGTGTTACCGGTCAGTAACGTGATTAGATAGGTACTGACCGGTAACACCCGTGTCAAGTCCTAAGATGCTGCGATGATGACAACCACTGCCAAAGCCGTTCACGAGGCCGAGACCGCGCGCTTGCCGCCGCGGGAGCGCATTCTGGCGGCCGCCTGTGATTTGTTTTACCGGCAAGGCATTCGGGCGGTGGGAGTGGACGCCATCGCGGAGGCGGCGGGCACCAACAAGATGACCCTGTACCGCCACTTCGCCTCCAAGGACGAGCTGGTGGCAGAATACCTTCGTCGGCTATGGAGCGAAAAAGACGCCGCCTGGGAAAAGCTTTGCACCGAGCATGGAGCGAATCCCAGAGCCCAGCTTCAGGCATGGCTGCAGGCTGTCGCTCAGCAGGTAACCGATCCGACATCCCGGGGCTGCGCCATCGCCAACGCCGCGGTGGAATTGCCGGAAAAGAATCACCCGGCGCGCTGCGTCATCGAGCAGTGCAAGCAGAAGTCCCGAGATCGCCTGATCGAGCTTTGCCGTGCCGCCAGGATCGAGCAGCCGGAACTTCTGGCCGATCAGCTGTTCATGCTTCTGGAAGGCGCGCTGGTCTGCACCCAGGCCACCGGCCGCAACGGTCCGGCCGAGCAATTCGTGCGTGCCGGCCAGGCGCTTATCGACGCGCATTCGCGCTGACGCGCGATCAATCCCCGGGTTTGTCGAATTTGGCCGGCCGCGGTGCGGGAGCCTTGCGCTCTGGCACAATGGAAATCTCGCCGCTGGTTTCCAGGATCGCGAATTTCACCTCCTCGATCGAGGTCAGGCCGTGATGGCGGCGTGCCGCCGCCAGAACGTCCTTCTCGCTGAGCTGTGCGCGGTGCATGCGGCGGGCGAGCGGTCTCCCATTTTCGACAACGATCAGCGGAACACCGCGCAGGAGGCGGTCGAACAGACGCGAACGGCGCACAACCAGCGAGACGAACAGTTCGAGCCCGATCAGGGTCGCCACGATAAGGGCCGCGTTTGTCAGCGAGGGGTCGTCGCCGACCAGGGCGCGCTGCACGGCGCCACCGATGACGATGAGCAGGACCAGCTCGAAAGGGCCGAGTTGCCCAAGACTTCTCCGACCGAGAAGTCCGATGGTTAGCCGGAGAAAGACGTAGGCGATTGCGGCGCTGATCACGCTGTCCATGCAGAGCCTTGCTCAAGGGTAGATCAGGACCGGGACCTGAAGTGTGTCGGTGTAGCGGGCGATGTCGACATTGACTGCGCCAAAGCGCCGCGGGCGGGCGCGAATGGTAATTTGGATATCCGCGTCGGTCGCCTCGAAATACAGATTGATGCCGTTGCCGCGGGTGTCGCTGCGCGCCGGCGGCGGCTGGATGGCTTCGATGTCGTAGGTGTCCTGGAATGCAGGCCCGAGCCGCAGCCAGATTTCATCCTCCGGCTGTTTCGGAATCTGCAATGCGAACTGGGTCTGGGCGCCCCGTCGTTGAAATCGCTCGTAATCCGCCGACAGTTGAAGGCCGTCGCGCTCGGCACGCGCCGCGCTCAGGACGCCTCGGGAGAAGACGCCCGAGAGTCCGAGAAGGATGAAGATCGCCAGCAGAATCGAGCCCGCATGCCTCACCCGCCAGGATCGTTCCTGAAACCGCATGTCTTCGCTGACCGGAAGCGGTGAACGCTGCATTCCATTTTACTGGCCGAGAATCGCGGCTTTGCTATGGAATGTTGGGCGATGAAGCGGCGTCGGGCAATACCGATGCGGATATTGTTTGCGGCCATGAGGTGCCGCACTGTCGGCACGCGCGATATGACGGCATGGCGACAAGAAAATGCCGGGCCGTGGGGGCGGCCCGGCGTTGCAGTCTTCGCCGGCGCGGGAGGCCGGCTGTCACCTTCCAGAGGGGAACCACCGACTGCGAGAAGACCGCGATCTGGGAGGATTCGAAGACCGCTCGCAACCAGTGCCGTTAACAACTATGCGGCGTTCGACCACCGGGCGCAACGCGAAGTGGGGTATGTCAGCCATGCGGTCTTCGCAAGTCTTGCGTGTGTCGCATTCGTTGCATGCGACACATAGAAATTTTTGGCGAATTAGAAATTCCAGCGCTGCGCTTTCGACACCAGAAAATCCCTAAACACTTGCACGCGAGCCACCGACTTCAATTCTTCCGGATAAACGAAATAGGCATCGAGCGCGATCGGATCGGATTGCGCCAGCAATTGCACAAGCCCCTGATTTTCCTCGACCAGGTAATCGGGTAGCAGGGCGATGCCCAGGCCGCGTTGGCACGCGCGCAGCAGGCCGAGAATATTGTTGAGCACGAGTGTCGGTACGCGCTGGCCTTTGCCGTTGCGCCCCACCTCGAGAAGCCAGTTCCGGTTCTGCAGGAAGGTCGGGATGTTGCTGCCGCCAAGCTGCAGAATGCGATGATGATCGAGATCGGCGATTTCGCGCGGCGTGCCGAAGCGCTTCAGATATTCGGGCGACGCATAAGCGTGGAAATGCACCGAAAACAGCTTGCGCTGGATCAGATCCGGCTGGGTCGGCTGCCGCAGGCGGATCGCCACATCGGCCTCGCGCATGGCGAGATCGAGCTCCTCGTCGGTGGTGATCAGCGAAATGCGGATGTCCGGGTAAAGGTCGATGAATTCGCCGAGCTTGGGCGTCAGCCAGTGCGTGCCGAGGCCCACCGTGGTGGTCACTTTCAGATCGCCATTCGGCCGTTCGCGGCTGTCGGTCAGCTTCGCGCGCGCCGACTCGAGCTTCATGAACACGTCATGCGCGGTGCGATAGAGCAACTCGCCCTGCTCGGTGAGGATGAGACCGCGGGCGTGGCGGTGGAACAGCGAGACGGCCAGCGCCTGTTCCAGCGCGCTGACTTGCCGCGAGACCGCTGATTGCGAAAGGCCAAGCTGTTCGCCGGCATGCGTGAAGCTGCCGGCTTCTGCGGCGGCATGGAAAACCTTCAGCTTGTCCCAGTCCATGGTGCTTCCGATTCGGTGCGGCATCTGGGATCCATCTATTCTGCGGCTGCGCGCTGCTCGGCATGCGCGGCGATGAACCGCTCGGCTTCGAGCGCGGCCATGCAGCCCATGCCGGCCGCAGTGACGGCCTGTCGGTAAATGTCGTCGGTCACGTCGCCGGCCGCGAACAGGCCGGGCACCGACGTCGCTGTCGAAAAGGGTTTGGTCGCGACATAGCCGGACGGTTTCATCTCGACCTTGCCCGTCACCAGTTCCGTCGCCGGCGAGTGTCCGATGGCGATGAAGACGCCGTCGATATGGCGCTCGGTCACGGCATTGGTCTTGACGTTCTTCAGCCGGACCGAGGTCACCTTGGAGGGATTCTCAGTGCCGGAAATATCGTCCAGCACGGTGTCCCAGATCACCTCGATCTTCGGATTCTTGAACAGGCGGTCCTGCAGGATTTTCTCGGCCCGGAAATGATCGCGGCGATGCACCACGATCACTTTCGAGGCGAAGTTGGTGAGGAACAATGCTTCCTCGACCGCGGTATTGCCGCCGCCGACGACGATGACCTCCTTGTTGCGGTAGAAGAAGCCGTCGCAGGTGGCGCAGGCCGACACGCCATAGCCCTTGAATTTTTCTTCCGCGGGCAGGCCGAGCCACCGCGCCTGCGCGCCGGTGGCGAGGATCACGGTGTCGGCGATATAGACGTCCCCGGAATCGAGCGTCAGCCGGAACGGCCGCTGCGACACATCGAGATCGTTGACATGGTCGGTGACAATCCTGGTGCCGACATGTTCGGCCTGCTTCTGCATCTGCTCCATCAGCCAGGGGCCCTGGATGACGTCGGCGAAGCCGGGATAGTTTTCGACGTCGGTCGTGATGGTGAGTTGGCCGCCGGGCTGCACGCCCTGGATCAGCACCGGCTCCAGCATCGCCCGCGCGGCGTAGATCGCGGCGGTGTAGCCGGCCGGACCGGAGCCGATAATGACGACCTTGGCGTGGGTGGGCTTGCTCATGTCGGTTTCCATGCCGCGCCGCAAGGCCGGCATGCAGCCGGAGCGGTCCTGAGGTTGTTGGGGAACTCGTGCGCTCCGAATTTAGGCATCTGGGCGAGCTATGCAAGTAACGCAACCCCTTCCGGCCTGCCTGTGGATTTCATAGTTCCGCCGAAGTAAAGAAGCCGCGCAATAATCTTTCGTGCTGTCCTCCTTCGGGGTAAGGTCCTCCTGCTCGGACCAGGAAAGCGAGGGACCGTCCGCCATGCTTGCGCGCCTGGATGCCATCGACCTGAAGATTCTTGCCGAGCTGCAGGCGGACGGCCGCATGACCAATGTCGAACTGTCCCGCAGAGTGGGCATTTCCGCGCCGCCCTGCCTGCGCCGGGTGCGGGCGCTGGAGGACGCCGGCTATCTCCGCGGCTACCGGGCGCTGCTCGACGAGAAGCGCCTCGGCTACGAGGTCGTCGCCTTCGCCATGGTGCATCTCTCCAGCCAGGCGGATGCCGATCTGAATGCCTTCGAAGCTTTCGTGCGTGCCCAGCCTTTGGTGCGGGAATGCTGGATGCTGTCGGGCGAGATCGACTTCATCCTGAAATGCGTAGCGCCCGATCTGAAGACCTTTCAGGCCTTCGTCAACGACCTCACGGCAGCGCCGCATGTGCGCAATGTGAAAACGTCGCTGACTTTGCGCAATGCAAAGGATGAAGCGTTGGTGCCGCTCGAGGTTCAAGCGTCTCCCGCCGCTGTCTGATCGCTGCAGTCTCCGGTCTTCGTGCATTCTGCCGCGCAACGCCTGCATGCGGCAATGTGAGGTGCCGGCTTGCGCCGGCCTTGCGGCTCGTGCCTATGGCGGGGAGGAACCACGGCCGAATGACCATCCTCGAAATCGCTCTGCTTGCGCTCGCCGGTTTCGCCGGCGGCGTGGCCAACGCCATTGCCGGCGGCGGTTCGTTCTTTTCGTTTCCGGTGATGGTGGCGTTCGGGATGTCGACGCTGGATGCGAATGCGACGACCGCTGTCGGCTTTGTGCCGGGCAGTTTCGCGACCGCCGCGGCCTACTGGCGGGAAACCCGCACGCGCATCCGCGAGGTCATTCCCTTCGCTCTCGTCGGTATTGCCGGCGGCGTCGCCGGCGCGCTGCTGCTGATCGGCATCGGCGACGAAGGCTTTCGGCCCACCGTGCCGTGGCTGCTCGCGGCCGCGACGCTGATCTTCGCCTTCAGCGGGCAGATCAAACGCTACACCGCGCGTTTCACCAGGGATGGCGCACGGCACGCGAAAGCCATCGCCTATGTGCTGATGGGCATCGCCGCGATCTATGGCGGCTTTTTCGGCGCCGGCCTCGGCATCATGGTGCTGGCGACGCTGGCGGTGATCGAGAAGGGCGATTTCCATCGCGCCAATGCGACCAAGAACATTCTCTGCATGCTGGCGCAGGCGACCGCAGTGGTGCTGTTCGTCTGGAGCGGCCTTGTGCATTGGCCGCAGGCGCTCGTCACCATCGCGGGTGCGGTCTTCGGCGGCTATTTTGGCATCGTAGTGGCGCGCAAGGTGCCGGAAATCTGGGTGCGGATCGTGGTGGTGCTCGTCGGCGCCGTGCTGTCGGTGATCTTTTTTGTGCGCGGGTAGGGATCAAGCATCGCCGGACGACGAAATGCCGTCCGGCACCGCCCGAAATTGCCAGCCGTCTTCGGGTTCATTCGGCCGGACCGGCGAACAAGATGAGATTGCCGTCGGGATCCAAGACGATGAAGTTTCTCGCTCCCCAGGGCTCCTTCCTGAGAGATTGATGGAAAGAGACGCCCGCGGCCTGACAATCCAGAAAGAGTTGTTTGATCTCCGCGGCCGTATCGACCGTGATCGCAGCAGACAACAAATGCTCACGCTGCCGGATGCCGTCGACGAATACCGGCTCACAAACAAGCCTCAACGCAAGCTGTGCTTTGTCTCGCTTGACCTGAGCGTAGAACGGTGGGTCACCGTAAGTGAAATCGACGGCGAACCCCAGTTTGCCCGTGAAGAACTCGCACGACGCTTTGATATCTCCGACGTAGAGCTGCGCGGATGTCGAGCTAAGAATTGGGCGGGCGATGGTCTCTTGGTCGACGGTCATGGCTTCGGCTCCTGCCTTGAGCGCTTGCCAATTGTCAAACCCCAGACGGCGTGCCACGAGTTCCTGTGCATCAGCAAGCCTAAAGCTTGCTTGCAGGACCTGCGGGTCGTTGAGATGCCGAAACTTCGGCAATACGGCCCTGATCTCGGCCGCGACCGGATAGTACCGTTCGCGATGCCAGCGCAGGAATTGCTTCGCCTGCTTCTTGAGGTTTTCGAAGTTCGGCATTGGGCGCGATTCTGACGTTTGTAGGTGGGCATAGCCCCTTCGGCCTTGCCGATGCGCCCTACTGCAACCAAACAAGGTTGTCGCCCCGGTAAGCTTTTGTCAACGGCAGGGACCGATTGCACAAAAGCAAATCGCCGGGCGAATGCCGGCCGATTGATGTGTATTGCGATACTTATTTGCGCTTCCAGATCGCGTCGAGACTCCATGGTCCTGCGCCCGCTGCCGCGATGTAAAGAAACACGAAGCAGTAGAGCGCGGCGAGTTCGCCCGCATTGAGGATCGGATAAAAGCCGCGCGGCGCATGCGCCATGAAATAGGCCGCCGCCATCAGGCCGGAGGCGAGGAACGCCACCGGCCTCGTGAACAGGCCGATCACCAGCAATATGCCGCCGACCAGTTCGATGACACCGCGATCCAGGCCGGGCTGAAAGCCGGCAGATTGGCGACCTGCTGGACGAAAGGAAAGCCCAGAAACTTCCCGGTGCCGTGCTGCAAGAACAGAAGCCCGGACATGATGCGCAATACGCTGAGCAGGCGCGGCGACCATGCCGCGCAAACATCATTCAGTGCCATGTAAGAAAAGTCCCTTTGTCTCGTGTAACGAAGGCTGTGCTTTTTCATGCGCATGCGTAGCTGTCACCGCACTTCAGGCGCAGGCGCGGTCACATCTGGGGTGTGGAAGCATTCAAAAAAACGCGCACGCAAGATGCAGAGGCGCACAAAAATGAAAATCGCCGGGCGCGGGCCCGGCGATCGCATTCTCAAAAATGTGAGCGCAGATCAGCGCCACTCCACCTTCTTCACTTCATACGCTTTGGCGCCGCCGGGCGTCACAACTTCCACGCTCGCGCCCTTGGCCTTGCCGATCAGCGCGCGGGCGAGCGGCGAGGTGATCGAGATGCGGCCGGACTTGGCGTCCGCTTCCGGCTCGCCCACGATCTGCCACACCTTCTTTTCCTCGGTGTCCTCGTCGATCAGCGTGACGGTGGCGCCGAACTTGACGGTGTCGCCCGACAGTTTCGAGACGTCGATCACCTCGGCGCGCGCAAGCTTGTCCTCAAGCTCGGCGATGCGGCCTTCGTTCAGCGATTGCTGCTCCTTGGCGGCGTGATACTCGGCGTTCTCCGACAGGTCGCCGTGCGTGCGCGCCTCGGTGATCTGCTGGATGATGCGCGGACGCTCCACCTGCTGACAGTGCTTCAATTCGTTTTCGAGCGCGGTATATCCCGCCGCGGTCATCGGAATCTTTTCCATCGTTTCTCAACCTCCAGCCCGGCGCAGCCCGGAAAAGCGCCGCCGGGATAAAGAGACAAAAGTTCTGATCGCAGGCCGGCGGAATACGGCGGCACGCGACCAGACCCTTGTCCAAAAACAACCGTCACCAACTGCCGGAACTTCGTGAAGTTTCAGTTCCGGCCGCCGAAATAGCTCTGCAGCGCTCTGACCTCGAGGTCGCCCCCGAGAAAGGCTTTTATTCCTTGCGCCGCGGCGACGGCTCCGGAAAGAGTGGTGTAGTAGGGCACTTTATGCAAGAGGGCAGCGGCCCGAAGCGACTTGGAATCCTTCAAGGCTTCCGCCCCCTCGGTGGTATTGAAAACCAGCTGGACCTCGCCGTTTTTGATGGCGTCCACGATATGTGGCCGTCCTTCCAGCACTTTATTGATTTTCGTGGCCGGCAGACCCTGCTCGGTGAGGTAGCGCAGGGTGCCGGAGGTGGCGATCACCCGGAAACCCAGCCCCACCAGAAGCTTGAGCGAGTCCAGGATCCGCGGCTTGTCGGCGTCCCGCACCGAGACGAAGACAGTCCCCGCGCGGGGCAGGCGGGAGCCGGCGCCCAGCTGGCTCTTGGCAAAGGCGATGGCGAAGGATTTATCCAATCCCATGACCTCGCCGGTGGATTTCATCTCCGGCCCCAGCACGGTATCGACACCGGGGAAGCGGGCGAACGGGAACACCGCTTCCTTCACGCCCACATGCTCGATCTTCGCCGGCTGCAGGTTGAAATCCTTCAGCTTCTCGCCCGCCATGATGCGCGAGGCGACTTTCGCCACCGGCCAGCCGACCACCTTGGCGACGAAGGGCACGGTGCGGGAGGCGCGCGGATTCACCTCGAGAACGTAAACCTCGGAATCCTTAATCGCGTATTGCACGTTCATCAGGCCGCCGACATTCAGCGCCAACGCCAGCGCCTTGGTCTGGCGCTCGAGCTCGGCGATGGTCTTCTTGTCGAGGGAATGCGGCGGCAGCGCGCAGGCCGAGTCGCCGGAATGAATGCCGGCTTCCTCGATATGCTCCATGATGCCGGCGATGAACGCGTCCTTGCCGTCGGCAAGGCAGTCGACATCCACCTCGATGGCGTCCGTGAGATAGCGGTCGAGCAGCAGCGGCCGCTTCTTCGACACCACGAGTTCCGACGGCCGGTCGAGATCGCCGGCGAGCCGCGCCAGGTAGCGGTCGAGCTGATGCGTGTCGTGCACGATCTCCATCGCGCGCCCGCCCAGCACATAGGACGGGCGGATCACGATGGGAAAGCCCATCTGTTCGGCAATCGTGCGCGCGTCCTTCGGCGAGGTGGCGATGGCGTTCTGCGGCTGTTTGAGGCCGAGCTTGTCGAGCAGGGTCTTGAAGCGGTCGCGGTCTTCCGCGAGATCGATGGCGTCGGGCGAGGTGCCCAGAATCGGCACATGCGCCTTCTCCAGCGCCTCGGCGAGCTTGAGCGGCGTCTGGCCGCCGAACTGCACGATCACGCCATGCAGCGTCCCCTTGCTGCGTTCGACATCGATGATCTCGATCACGTCCTCTGCGGTCAGCGGCTCGAAATAGAGGCGATCCGAGGTGTCGTAGTCGGTCGACACCGTTTCCGGATTGCAGTTGATCATGATCGTTTCATAGCCGGCATCGCGCAGCGCGAAGCAGGCGTGACAGCAGCAATAGTCGAACTCGATGCCTTGTCCGATGCGGTTCGGTCCGCCGCCGAGGATCACCACCTTCTTGCGGTCCGAGGGTGCGGCTTCGCTCACCGGCTTGCCGGCGAAAGGCGCCTCGTAGGTTGAATACATGTAAGCGGTGGGGGAGGCGAATTCCGCCGCGCAGGTATCGATGCGCTTGTAGACCGGCCGCACATCCAGCGCCCGGCGCTTCCTGCTGACCTCGTCGGCGGAAAGTCCGGTGAGCTTGCCGAGGCGCGCGTCCGAAAAGCCCATCGCCTTCAGCCTCCGCATCGCGCCCGGCGTCGTCGGCAGGCCCTTGGCCTTGATCTGGCCTTCCATCTCCACGATGCCGCGGATCTGGGCGAGGAACCAGGGATCGATCTTGCAGCTGGCGTGAATCTGCTCGTCGTCGATGCCGAGCCGCATCGCCTGCGCGACCTTCAGCAACCGGTCGGGCATCGGCGTGCCGAGCGCGGCGCGGATCGCGTTCTTGTCGTCCCCCTGGCCGAGGCCTTCGATGGCGATCTCGTCGAGGCCGGTCAGGCCGGTCTCCATCGAGCGCAATGCCTTCTGCAGGCTCTCCTGGAAGGTGCGGCCGATCGCCATCGCCTCGCCAACCGACTTCATCGAGGTAGTCAGGAGCGGTTCGGCGCCGGGGAATTTCTCGAACGCGAAGCGCGGCATTTTCGTAACCACATAGTCGATGGTCGGCTCGAACGAGGCCGGCGTCGCGCCGCCGGTGATGTCGTTGGCGATCTCGTCCAGCGTGTAGCCGACGGCGAGCTTGGCGGCGACTTTCGCGATCGGAAAGCCGGTCGCCTTCGAGGCCAACGCGGAGGAACGCGACACGCGCGGATTCATCTCGATGACAATGAGCCGGCCATTCTCGGGATTGACCGCGAACTGCACGTTCGAGCCGCCGGTCTCCACCCCGATCTCGCGCAGCACCGCGATCGAGGCGTCGCGCATGATCTGGTATTCTTTATCGGTCAGCGTCAGCGCCGGCGCGATGGTGATCGAGTCGCCGGTATGCACGCCCATCGGATCGAGATTCTCGATCGAACAGATGATGATGCAGTTGTCGTTCCTGTCGCGAACGACCTCCATCTCGAATTCCTTCCAGCCGAGCACCGATTCCTCGATCAGCACTTCGTTGGTCGGAGAGGCGTCGATGCCGCCTTCGACGATGTCGATGAATTCCGCGCGGTTATAGGCGATGCCGCCGCCGGTGCCGCCGAGCGTGAAGCTCGGGCGGATGATGGCGGGCAGGCCGATATCTTCCAGCGCCTTGAGCGCGTCGGCGAGCGTCTTCACATGATGCGAGCGCGGCGTGTTGAGGCCGATCTTCTCCATCGCCTCGCGGAACAGCTCGCGGTCTTCCGCCTTGTCGATTGCTTCCGCCGTGGCGCCGATCATCTGCACGTTGAACTTGTCGAGCACGCCCATCTTCTTGAGCGACAGCGCGCAATTGAGCGCCGTCTGCCCGCCCATGGTCGGGAGAAGCGCGTCTGGACGCTCTTTTTCGATGATCTTGGCGACGATCTCGGGCGTGATCGGCTCGATATAGGTGGCGTCGGCAAGGTCCGGGTCGGTCATGATCGTCGCCGGGTTCGAATTCACCAGCACGATCCGGTAGCCCTCTTCCTTCAGCGCCTTGCAGGCTTGAGTGCCGGAATAGTCGAATTCGCAGGCCTGGCCGATGACGATCGGGCCTGCTCCGATGATCAGGATCGACTTGATATCTGTGCGTTTGGGCATCGGCTCCGTTTCGGCGCATAAAAAAAGGGCGCGCTTTGCGCGCGTCCTTGGCCCCCGGCGGCGGGGTTAACCCCGCGCGGGGGGTCTTTAGACCAGAATCGGGGGGGTGGGAAGGGTTCAGGTCCTCCCTATTCGCAACTTTCGTGCGGAAAATGCGTTGGTTGCGGGACACCGGCCTCAGCCATGCCCCGCAGCAAACAGCCCAAAATACCATTCTGGCTGACCCTAGCCGCTCTGGGGGTGGCCGGTCTTGCCCTTGTGCTGCAGCGGCAGCCTGAGCGGGGATCCGCGCAGGCCGTTGGGCATCGTCCCTTCGGCGCGCCGACGGCGCGGGACGAGCCACAGCACGTCCAGACCCGGCGTGCGCGTCAGCCCGGTCGCGGGCGGCAGGCAAGATCGCCCCTTGAGATTCCCTGGACCGGCTGGAAGGACGTTCTCTGGCGCACCTATGAGCAGATCGGCAGCGACCGTCTGCTCGCGGTTGCCGGCGGCGTGGTGTTCTACGGGTTGCTCGCCATCTTCCCGGCGATCACGGCTTTGGTCTCGTCCTATGGATTATTTGCGGATGCAGCGACGATCGGCCGCCATCTCGCATTCGCCGCAGCACTGATGCCGGAGGGCGCTTTCGACATCGTCGAGGAGCAGATCAACCGCATCGCGTCGCAAGGCGGCGGCGGATTGAGCGCCGGTTTCGTCCTTGGCTTGCTGTTGGCGATCTGGAGTGCCAATGCGGGCATGAAGGCGATCATGGATGCGCTCAACGTCATCTACGACGAGCGGGAGAAGCGCAGTTTCCTGCGTCTCAATCTTGTGTCGCTGGCGCTGACGGTCGGCGCATTGAGCGTTCTGCTCGTCGCCGTCGTGTCGGTGGTGGTGTTCCCGCTGATGCTGAACTGGGTCGGGCTTGGCAGCGCGGCCGAGCTGACCGTCGCCGCGCTGCGCTGGCCCGCCTTGCTGATCCTGGTCATGCTGGGGCTTGCTGTGCTCTATCGCTTCGGGCCGAGCCGCCGCGAGGCGCGCTGGCAATGGCTCAGCGTCGGCGCGGCAATGGCAACGCTGTTGTGGCTCGCCGCCTCGCTGCTGTTTTCCTGGTATCTGTCGAATGTCGCAGATTACAACGCGACCTATGGCTCGCTCGGCGCCGGCATCGGCCTGATGATGTGGCTGTGGCTGTCGGTGATTGCGATTTTGCTCGGCGCGGAACTCAATTCCGAGATCGAGCACCAGACGGCGCAGGACAGCACCGTCGGCCGCGACAAGCCGCTCGGTCGCCGCGGCGCCGTCATGGCGGATACGGTGGGCGCGGCGCAGTGAGTCAGGCGGGCTTCGCAACGAAGGTCATGCGGGTCTGCAGGTGCCCGATATTGACGCCGGCGCGGCTGGCGGAGAATCCGGCCGCCGTCAGCTTATCCAGCATCTCCTGTTCCGAATAGCGCGTCAGGCCAGCGTCCTTGCGCAGCCGCGAATAGTCCGAGAACACCGTCTTGAACAGGCCGATCACCGCGGCGATGAAAAAGCCGTCGCGTGCGCCGAAGCGCAACAGCGCCAGCGCGTCCTTCCAGGCCGGAATGTCCGGCTGCACCACATCGCCGACGATCAGCCGCCCCCCCGGCCGCAGCAGGCGGCGGAACAGCAGAAACAGGTCGTCGGTCAGATAGGGCGAGAGATATTGCGACACCGAATGCAGGATAACGACGTCGAGCGAGGCGTCGGGCAATGCCCCTGCCTGTTCGGGTGACAGCACCGAAATCTTTTTGTTGTTCGCCACCCGCGCGCCAAGCCGCTCGCGCAGATTCGGCGCCGCCTCGCACAGCATCAAGCGGCCCGCCTTCTCCCCGATGCGTTCGGCATAGGCCGCTTCTCCGCAGCCGTAATCCATCACCGTATCGCCGGCATTCACATAGGTGAGCATGCCCTCGCCGGTGATGCGCGCATGTACCTGCTTGTGCCGCGCATTCACATAGATGGCGTGGTCGGAATCGAAGAAGGAAATCCAGTCGGCCATGCAGGGCCTCTCCGTCGTCATCGCCCGCGCAAGCGGGCGATCCAGTAAACACAATCTGCTCAGTGATTACTGGATGCCCCATCACAAGTCGGCTTTAGCCGACTTGTGTAGCTGTAAATCCGATCTCGGGTAAACCCGAGATCGGGCGCAGGGCATGACAAGCTTTTTATGGGTGCGCCCAGGTGCTTAGCTGCGCCACAATTTCATCAGCGGCCCGTCCTTGCCATAGACCGGATCGGTCTCCGGCAGCGGCACGCTCGGGATAACGGTCAGCGCCTTCTCGCGTTCGGCCTTGCTGCCGCGGCAGAGATCGAAGCGCCCGCCTTTCGGGTAGGCGCCGATTACGACGAGGTCGGGCGAGTTCCACAGGCATTGATGTCCGGTGCCGGCCGGCAGGATCGCGACATCGCCCGGCCCGAGATCGAGTTCCTCGCCGTTGTCGCCGCCGAACCGCACCTTGGCGCGGCCACGGGCGATGGCGAGCCCTTCATGGATTTGCGAATGATAGTGAACGTAAGGATAAATGCCGTTGCGCCAGCTGTCGCCCCAGGCATTGCCGGCGAACATCTGCTCCACCGTCTCTTCCGGATAGGCAGTGCCGGACAGATTCACGGCCGCCGGGTAAACGACCAGCGGCAGTGTCGGGTTGTTCGGAATCGTGCCGTCGTCCTGGAACAGAAAAGTTAGCGGCGCGGTTTTACGGGCAGACATTGCGAACGGCCTCGTCCTTGAGGACAGCCATTACCCAAAGGCATTTAACATCATCTTTATCAAATATGAGCGATTGCACAGGTTCCGCTTGGAAATAGCGTATATTTGCGCCGTGTCGGCCACGCAGACGGTCCTGCGATGCAGATCACCGAGACATCGACATTGACCTGTCCCGCCTGCGGCCATGCCGAAGCTGAGGCCATGCCGCGCGACGCCTGCGTGTATTTCTATGACTGCAGGCATTGCGGAACGCGCCTCAAGGCGAAGCCGGGCGATTGCTGCGTGTTCTGTTCCTACGGTTCGGTGCCGTGTCCGCCGAAGCAGGTGGGCGACGATTGCTGCGCCTGAACGGGGGTGGCGATCAGGCGCGCTTGCGCTCGCGCATCAGGTCGGCAAAGCGCCGGAAGAGATAGTGTGAATCGCGCGGTCCCGGAGACGCTTCCGGGTGATACTGCACCGAGAAGACCGGCTTGTCCTTCAGCGCGATGCCGGCATTGGATCCGTCGAACAGAGAAACGTGCGTCTGCGCGACATTCTTCGGCAGACTGTCCTTGTCCACCGCGAAGCCGTGATTCATCGAGGTGATCTCCACCTTGCCGGTGGTAAGGTCCTTCACGGGATGGTTCGCTCCGTGATGGCCCTGATGCATCTTTATCGTGGTGCCGCCGAGCGCGATGCCGAGCATCTGGTGACCCAGGCAGATGCCGAAGGTCGGCACATTCCTGTCGATCACCTCGCGGATCACCGGCACCGCATATTTGCCCGTCTCCGCCGGATCGCCGGGACCGTTCGAGAGAAACACGCCGTCGGGCTTGAGCGCCATGATGTCGTCGGCCGACGTCGTCGCCGGCACCACCGTCACCTTGCAGCCGACATCGGCGAGCAGGCGCAGGATGTTGCGCTTGACGCCGTAGTCGATCGCGACCACGTGAAATTCGGTCTTGTCCTGGCGCGTGTAACCCTGGTCCATGTCCCAGGGCTTCTCGTCCCAGGTGAAGCGCTGCGCGGACGTCACCATCGGTACGAGGTCCATGCCGACCAGGCCCGGCCACTCGCGCGCTTCCTTTTTCAGCTTTTCAATATCGAATTTGCCTGAGGGCTCGTGCGCGATCACCGCATTGGGCATGCCCTTCTGGCGGATGAGCGCGGTGAGCGCGCGGGTGTCGAGCCCGCACAGGCCGATGATGCCGCGGCTTTTGAGCCACTGGTCGAGATGTCGCGTCGCGCGGTAGTTCGAGGGGGCGGTGATCGGCGCATTGAGGATCACGCCGCGCGCGCCCGGCGTCGCCGCCATGTTCACCGTCTCGATGTCGTCCTCGTTGGTGCCGACATTGCCGATATGCGGGAAGGTGAAGGTGATGATCTGCCCGGCATAGGAGGGGTCGGTGAGGATTTCCTCATACCCCGTCATCGCGGTGTTGAAGCAGACCTCGCCGACGGCGGAGCCGGTGGCGCCGAAGCCTGTACCCTCCAGAACTGTCCCGTCGGCCAGCACAAGCAGGGCCGTGGCCTTGGGGTCGGTCCAAAGGGACTCTCCGGCGGAATCGTCTTGTTTGGGGCTCATGAGCGGCCTACATAACGCGCTGTTCTGCCCCGTCAATGAGGCTTTTTGCGACCATGGATTTGCTCACGGCTTTTGGGCTTTTTGCCGTGACGGCTATGCTGGTCACCTACGCTTTCGAGGACAAGAGCCCCTGGTTCATTCTGGCTTTTGCGGGGGCATGTGCCCTCGGTTCCGTTTACGGTTTTTTGCAGGGTGCATGGCCATTTGGGGTCATCGAAGCGATCTGGGCCGGAGTGGCGGCGTGGCGGTTCCGGACACGCGTCTTCCTTTCACCTGCCAAATCATGAGGTCACCGTGCTGCGCGACGACATCAACAACGCCCTTAAGGAGGCGATGAAGGCCAAGGACGAGCGCAAGATTTCTACGCTGCGCCTCGTCAATTCCACCTTCAAGAATGCCGACATCGAGGCGCGCGGCGCCGGCAAGACCTTGTCCGACGCCGACCTCCTGTCGGTGCTGCAGAAGATGATCAAGCAGCGCCAGGAGTCGAAGGAGCTCTACGAGAAGGGCGGCCGCCCGGAACTCGCACAGCAGGAAGCGGAAGAAATCGCGATCATCCAGTCCTATCTGCCCAAGCAGATGTCGGACGGCGAGATGGCCGCGGCCATTGACGCCGCGATCACGGAGACGGGCGCCGCCGGCATGAAGGACATGGGCAAGGTCATCGGCGTGCTGCGCGGCAAATATGCCGGCCAGATGGATTTCGGCAAAGCGAGCGGGATGGTGAAGACGAAGCTGTCCGGATAATCGGACGGCGGACTCTATCGGCTTCGTGCCGCGCGATCTCGCTCTTCCAGGCTTCGCCGCCACTTCATCCGCAACGCCGCCGGCCGCGCCGGATAGCGCTCGTCGAGGAAATCCGCCGTCAGCACGCGGTCGGTGCGGAAATGACGAAAGTCGTTGCGCAATTCGCACCAGGCGATCAGCAGCCGCACGGTGTCGAGATAGCCGACCGTGACCGGCCACACTTTCCGCTGTGACTCGCGTCCCTGCTCGTCGCGATAGTGCAGCATGATCTTGCGGCCGGCCCGGATTTGCAGGCGCACCTGCACCATATCGAGCGCGTCCGGCACCGCATTCCAGACCGGCGGGGTCGCGCTCGAAGGCTCCAGCGCATAGGGGCGCAGGCGCTCCGGCACGGTGGACGCAATTTTCGCGATCAGATCTTCCGCCGCCTTGGCCAAGGCCGGATCGCCGCGGCGGGCGACCCATTGCGCGCCGAGCACGGCGGCTTCGATCTCGTCGGGCGTGAGCATCAGCGGCGGCAGGTCGAAGCCGGCCTCCAGCACATAGCCGATCCCGGCTTCGCCACGGATCGGCACCCGCTGGCTCATCAGGTCGGCGATATCGCGGTAGATCGTGCGCTTGGAGGTCTCCAGTTCCTCCGCCAGCTGCTCGGCTGTTACGACCCCGCGCGAGCGCCGCAGCGTCTGGATGATCTGGAACAGGCGGTCCGCGCGTCTCATGCCGCCCCGTCTACTGACACGCTGCTGACACCATGCTGTCAGCAGGATGGCAGTAGGAGGAGGCATCTGCAAGGAGAGACGCTCATGACGCTCAAGACCCCGATCACGCTCTATGCCTTCGGTCCCGGCTTCGGCTTGCCCGAAATCGGCCCCTACTGCACCAAGACCGAGCTTCATCTGAAAATGGCGGCTCTGCCATACCGCAAGGAAAAGGCGATGCCCGATGCCTCGCCCAAGGGCCAAATGCCTTTCATCGCGGATGAAGGCGTGCAGATCGCGGACTCGACCTTCATCCGTGCCCATATCGAGCGCAAATACGGTTTCGATTTCGATCATGCACTGGATGCCAACCAGCGCGCGCAGGCCTGGGCGGTCGAACGCATGCTGGAAAACCAGCTCGGCTTTGCGTCAGGTTATTTCCGCTGGCTCAAGCCGGACAATTTCGAGAAGGGCCCTGGGCAATTCTTCAATCACGCCCCGGAGGCGATTCGCGACAAGCTGAAACAGGATGTGCTCGAACGCGTCGCCGCCAACATGAAGGCGGTCGGCATCACGCGGCATTCCGATGACGAGATCGTCTGGCTCGGCGAGCGTTCGCTGTCGACGCTGTCCGTGCTGCTCGGAGACAAGGCTTATCTCTTCGCGGAGCAACCTTGCGGAGCCGACGCGACCGCTTTCGGTATTCTTGCTGGCCTGCTCACGCCGTTTTTCGATTCCCCGCTGCGGCGGAAAGCGGAAACTTATGACAACCTCGTCGACTACGTCGACCGCATGATGTGCGCCTATTATCCCGCGCATCCATGGAAACAGGCCGTGGCGGCCTGAGCGGACGAGTGAAGACAATTCAGTCCGCCAGCTTTCGCTCTACCTCCTTGAGCAGCCGCACCATTCTGCTTGCCCAGGCGCGCTGCTGCTCCGTTGTCGCGATCAGATCCTGCCGGATCTCGATCGCGACATGCGGCAGGCCGCGCTGCTCGCCGTGTACCGGAATGGTGAAGTCGGTCTCATCGTTCACGGTGTAGGGTTCGTTGTCGCCGACCACGAGTCCGTCTTCACTGCGCAGCAATTCGAGCATGATCCGCGCCAGCTTCGGATCGCGGTAGAGCACGCCGGCATGCCACGGCCGGCGCTCGCCTTTGTATACCGGCGTGAAGCTGTGCATTGAGACAAGGATGGTGCGCCGGCCTTCTTCGTTGCGCTTGTCGAGCGCGATGCGGATCGCATCGTGATAGGGAATGAAAATCTCCGCCGCCCGCATTGCCCGCTCGTTCGGTGTCAGGTCTCGGTTGCCCGGAATCTCCGTCGTCTCGCTGAGCGTCGCGATCGAGGTCGGGCTGCCGATCGGCCGGTTGCAGTCGATCACGAGCCGCGAATAGAGCTGCAGGATGGCGGTCGCGTCGAGGCTGGACGCCATCTGCCGCGTCACCGGCGCGATGCCGGGG
>Ga0209172_10003343_pt1 | contig 24838 bp, 19 predicted proteins | sample LarsenN4metaG_FD_184113 | JGI IMG/M metagenome (GOLD analysis project Ga0209172, IMG submission 184113) | Hot spring sediment bacterial and archeal communities from British Columbia, Canada, to study Microbial Dark Matter (Phase II) - Larsen... ... | reverse complement strand
GCCTGCTTGAGACTATTCTCTAAAAACTCCGCACTCTCGGTAATCTCTAACACGAAGGGTCTCGTCATGGCTGCAAGGCTGGAATAACTACGACTCTATTATACTCATCTTCATTTTAATTTGGTATTAGCTGTGAGTAGATTCCAGAAACCGGGTTTCTGATTAAGATTTTGGTGATTCACCAAAATTTAGTTGAGAAACCCGGTTTCTTGTTTTATGAAAATTTAGGCGGTGAAGTATTTGGCCGTGGGGTGATAGGTGATAATCGCCGTGGTGGACTGTTCGGGATAGAGCTGTTCGCTTTCGTCCATGTACATTTTAATCCGATCGGCTCCTAATAACTCCAACTGCTTGTACTGGTCCTGGATGTTGGGACAGGCGGGATAGCCGAAGCTATAACGAGAACCGCGATAACGTTGCTGTAATACTTCGCGGATATTATCGGGTTCTTCGCTGCCAAATCCCAATTCCCGGCGGATGCGTGCGTGTAGCCATTCGGCTATGGCTTCGGCGGTTTGCACTGCCATACCGTGAAAATACAAATAATCAGTGTACTGATTATCGGCAAATAGTTTTTGGCCGTATTCAGTGGCAATTTCTCCCACTGTCACCGCCTGCATGGGGAAAACGTCGATGATACCGCTTTCTTTGGGGGCAAAGAAATCGGCAATGCACATCCGGCGTAAGGATTTTTGCCGGGGAAACTCAAATGTGACTAGGGGTTGCTGTGCGGGGGCGTTGGTTTCATATATTAACAGCCCATTGCCCTCGGCTTGACAGGGGAAGTAGCCGTAAATGGCTTGGGGTTGCAGCAGTTTTTCGGTAAGTATCCGCTGTTTCCAAGTTTCCAAGATAGGATGCACTGTTTCTTGGAGAAAGTTATCGTATTCTTCGCGAGATTGCTCTTTGGGTTTGCGGAATTGCCACTGACCGACAAATAGGGCTTGTAAATCCAAATACCAGAATACTTCCTCTAGGGGGATGTCTTCTGGCTGTAATATCTGACTGCCCCAGAATGGGGGAGTGGGGCGGGGGATATGGGGGTCGATCGCCTCGGAACGCCGCGTGTCGATTTCTAAGATTTGGGTGGGTTGTTTACCAACCTCATCCCCCCCAGATGTAGATGATGCGGTTGGGGTTGGTTCTGGTTCGGCGTGACCATTTTCGGTGTATTCGTCTAAGAAGCCTTTAATATCATCCCATTTGCTGGCGGCTTTGGCGGGCATGAGTTTGTCCATAAAGTTGAGGTCAGAAAAGGCGTCTTTCCCGTAGATGACCTTACCTTTGTAAGTGGTTTGGCAGTCGTCATGGACAAATTTAGGTGTGAGGGCGGCGCCTCCGAGGATGACGGGGACGGTGATACCGCGCTCGTTAAAGACTTCTAGGTTTTCTTTCATAAATGCGGTTGATTTGACTAATAAACCGCTCATGGCGATGCAGTCGGCTTGATGTTTCTGGTAGGCATCGATGATGTTTTCTACCGGCTGCTTGATACCTAGGTTGATGACGCGATAGCCGTTGTTAGAGAGGATGATATCTACCAGGTTTTTGCCGATGTCGTGGACATCGCCTTTAACTGTGGCAATGATAAAGGTGCCTTTGGCATTGTCGCCCATTTCTGATTTTTCCATGTGGGGTTCCAGATGGGCAACGGCGGATTTCATGGTTTCCGCCGATTGTAACACGAAGGGGAGCTGCATTTGGCCGGTGGCGAACAGTTCACCTACGACTTTCATGCCGTCCAGGAGGTATTTGTTGATGATTTCTAGGGGGGGATATTTGGCTAAGGCTTGGGCGAGGGTGTCTTCTAAGCCGATGCGATCGCCGTCGATGATGTGGCGCTTGAGGCGCTCTTCCAATGGCAGATTTTCCACCTCGGAGCGATCGCGCTTCGTGGTCTTCCCAGCAAACAACTTCGTCAACTCCCCTAACGGGTCATAAACACAGATATCCCCCTCGAACTTACGCTCATCATAAATCAAATCGCGGCAAATTTGCTGATGTTCCGGCTCAATTTTCGCCAAAGGCAGAATTTTACTGGCACTGACGATCGCCGCATCCAAACCCACCTGCATCGTCTCATGGAGAAACACCGAGTTTAGCACCTGACGCGCCGCCGCATTCAAACCAAACGACACATTAGACACCCCCAACAAAATATGACATCCCGGCAATTCCTCCCGGATGCGGCGAATAGCTTCAATAGACGCCTTACCATTAGCTCGGTCTTCCTCAATACCCGTAGAAATAGGCAAAGCCAAGGGGTCAAAAAACAGCTCATAAGGAGGAATACCAAAAGCCACCGCCCCATCATAAGCTCGCTTGGCGATCGCAAACTTTTTCTCAGCCGTCCGAGCCATTCCCTCTTCATCGATGGTTCCCACTACCACCCCAGCGCCATAACGTTTCGCCAGTTCCAGAACCTGATAAAACCGGTCTTCTCCATCTTCATAGTTAGTGGAGTTAAGCAGACACTTACCCCCAGCAACTTTTAACCCCGCTTCCATTTTCTGCCATTCCGTAGAGTCCAGCATCAGGGGGAGAGTGACATTTGTCACCAACCGGGAAACCAACTCCCGCATATCCCGAACCCCATCCCGTCCCACATAGTCAACGTTCACATCTAACACGTGGGCACCTTCTTTCACCTGCTCCCGTCCCAGAGCCACTAAACCGTCCCAGTCTTCCGCGTTGAGCAAGTCGCGGCATTTTTTGGAACCGCTAGCATTCAGACGTTCGCCGATAATTAAAAACGAGTTATCTTGTTCGTAGGGTTGAGAGTTATAGATAGATGCGGCGGCGGGAATGTAGTTTAAATCCCCCCAACCCCCCAATGGGGAGACGGGGAGACGGGGAGACGGGGAGACGGGGGGTAGGGGAGAATATTGCTCCGTTGCTCCCTTGCTCCCTCGAGTTTCGCGGGGTTTGGGTTTCAGCTTTTGGGCGATATCTGCTAAGGCGGCGATATGGTCCGGGCGAGTACCGCAGCAACCGCCAATAACTTGCACTCCCAAGTCTTCGATGAAGTGCATAAGGGACATTTGCAGCTCTACGGGAGTCAGCTTGTAATGTGCTTTCCCGCCGACGTTTTCCGGTAAACCGGCGTTGGGGATACAGGAGACGACAAAGGGGGAGTTTTGGGCAAGGTAGCGGATATGTTCTTTCATTAAGTCCGGGCCGGTGGCGCAGTTGAGCCCTAAAATATCGATCGGATAGGGTTCCAGGATGGCAACTACAGCGTCAATGGCGGACCCCACCAGCATCGTCCCGGTGGTTTCCATCGTCACGGAAACCATGATGGGGAGGCGATCGCCTTTTTCTTGGAAGACATCCTCGATCGCATTCAGAGCCGCTTTTATCTGCAGCACATCTTGGCAAGTTTCCACAATAAACAAGTCAACACCGCCGTCATACAGGCCCGTCACCTGTTCGGCAAATGCTTTGCGCAGAGTATCAAAGTCGATATGACCCAAAGTGGGCAGTTTCGTCCCCGGCCCAATGGAACCCGCCACAAACCGGGGTTTTTCCGGTGTAGAATATGCCTTGGCCAAGTCTTTGGCGAGAGTAGCAGCAGTTTTATTGAGATAATAGGCTTTATCTGCCAAGTCGTACTCCGCCAACACCAGGGAACTCGCCCCAAAAGTGTCAGTTTCTATGACATCCGCTCCCGCTTCCAGGAAGCCGCGATGCACTTTCGCCACCGCTTCCGGGTTCGTGTGGACCAGGTACTCATTGCACCCCTCATATTCCGGCCCCCCAAAGTCCTCAGCCGTCAGGTTTTGGTACTGTAGGTTAGTCCCCATCGCCCCGTCAAAGAGGATAACCGGGCGTTCTGGATGGTGCAAGCGTTCTAGAAATTCAGTTTTCATCGGCATCGCCTGAGCTTAATGGTTTAAAATCATAGCTATATCCATTTTGCATGATTTGCCGCCCTATCCGGCAAATTTAACTAAAACGCCACCACTGGACTTTAACAATTCGCCAATGGATGCTGACAGAAAACCAAACCAACACATTCTCACATTTGGATATGGCGATCGCAGAAATCGCGATGATTTTTAAAATTATCTGCCAACTTATCTGGTAAAATATGCCAGAGACGTGCCAACCCGCAAAAATTACCGTAAAATAAATATCCAGTTCTCTAGAGGTAGGTAAACATGGGTTACACCATAGAAGTCCAAGACCACAACTTTGAACAAGAAGTATTAGAAAAATCCTATCAAAAGCCAGTAATCGTCGATTTTTTCGCCACCTGGTGCGGTCCATGCCATATGCTCAGCCCGATTTTAGAAAAAATCGCCAGCGAGTACGACTGCGTAGTAGCCAAACTCAACACCGAAGAAAACCCCTACATCTCCCAAGCCTTTAAAGTCGAAGCCATTCCCGATGTGAAAATCATCGCCGAAGGCAGAATCATCGATGGATTTGTTGGCGTCTTACCAGAACCAGAAATCAGGCAACTTTTAGCCAAATGCGGTATCAAATCCGACCTAGAAGACAGCCTCAACCAAATTCAGCAGCAAATCACCGCTGGTGACGCCGCCACCGCCAGTGAAATGTTGGCATCCTTATTAAGCACATATCCCGATAACCGGCGAGTTGCCCTCACCGCAGCTAAATTTTACCTCGCCGCCGACCAAATGACAAAAGCCGATGACCTCATCTCATCAATTCAAGCCGATGAAAGGGAATTTTATGCTGAAGCCCAAGCAGTAAAAGCCCTGATTAAATTAAAACTAGAATCCAGCCTACCCGCCGAGAACGACTTGGATAAAGCATTTGCCAAAGCCGCCTCTCTCACCGTAGCTGGAAACTACGGCGAAGCCTTGCCCCTGTTCCTTGATATCATTATGGAGGATAAAAAATACAAAGATGAAGCCCCACGCAAGGCGATGATATCGATTTTTAACCTGCTGGGCGACACCCATCCCCTCACCAAAGAATACCGCCGCAAGCTGACAACCGCATTGTATTGAGCTGCTCCAATTCCAAAAGTGCAGAAACCGGGTTTCTTAATAAAGGCTTCTCGTCGGGTGACAAAACTGCCGCAAGAAACCCGGTTTCTTTTCAATGACAATCAATTACACCGCGTCGGGGTCAATGCCCAATTCCCGCAGTTTTTCCGCTAGGCGTTGGGCTCGTTGAGCTTCAGTTTCGGCTCGTTGAGCTTCCATTTCGGCTCGTTGAGCTTCAGTTTCAGCTCGTTGAGCTTCCATTTCGGCTCGTTGAGCTTCCATTTCGGCTCGTTCTTCTGCCATCTTTCGTTCATTGTCCAATTCAATATAGGTGGCGAATTTCCGGCCATCGGGGTAATAGATTTCTAACCCCTCATCTCCTAATTGAAACCGGACACCTAACCGAGGGGAAACCCAGCCGTTGATTGATTCTATGGCAGTTAGTTGATTCTCTTGTCGGAGCCAGCCACCAAAATCGATTTTATCCGGGTCATAGATATAGTATTCCTCCACGCCATATTCTTGATAAAATTGAAATTTTTTCGTCATTTCTACAATGGTGTTACCGGGAGATAGTACCTCAAACACCACTTGGGGAGGGATGTTGTCTTCTTTCCACTGGAGATAAGAGCCGCGTTTGCCTTTGGGACGCCCAAACGCTACCATCGCATCCGGGGCAATTCTCAGTTTGTTATTGCCCGCCACGGGATACCAGAGTAAATCACCCGCCACAAATACGTTTGGGTCGTCTTTAAACAAGGCGTCGATACCGCCTTGGATGGTGACTATCCAGCGAAATTGTTCGGTATTGTCTGCCATTGGGTTGCCGTCGCTTTCGGGGTAGATGATTTCTGGTTGGGCAGAGGGTTGGATTTGCGTGACCATTGCTGCCTCCGATGATTGATGATACTAATTCTAGCAGAATTTGACGGGATAATTAGAAAATTAACCCGCCAAATTACCCAGGACAAATGACAAATTACAGCCAATTAAACCGCGTCGGGGTCAATGCCCAATTCTCGCAGTTTTTCCGCTAGGCGTTGGGCTCGTTGAGCTTCCATTTCAGCTCGTTGAGCTTCAGTTTCGGCTCGTTGAGCTTCCATTTCGGCTCGTTGAGCTTCGGTTTCGGCTCGTTGAGCTTCAGTTTCGGCTCGTTGAGCTTCCATTTCGGCTCGTTGTTCTGCCATTTTTCGTTCCGTGTCCAATTCAATATAGGTGGCGAATTTCCGGCCATCGGGGTAATAGATTTCTAACCCGTCATCTCCTAATTGAAACCGCACGCCCAACCGGGGGGAAACCCAGCCGTTGATTGATTCTATGGCAGTTAGTTGATTCTCCTGACGTATCCAGCCACCGAAATCGATTTTATCGGGGTCATAGATATAGTATTCTTCTACGCCATATTCTTGATAAAATTGAAATTTTTTGGTCATTTCTACAATGGTGTTACCAGGAGATAGTACCTCAAACACCACTTGGGGAGGGATGTTGTCTTCTTTCCACTGGAGGTAAGAGCCGCGTTTGCCTTTGGGACGCCCAAACGCTACCATCGCATCCGGGGCAATTCTCAGTTTATTATTGCCCGCCACGGGATACCACAGTAAATCACCCGCCACAAATACGTTGGGGTCGTCTTTAAACCAGGCGTCGATACCGCCTTGGATGGTGACTATCCAACGAAATTGTTCGGTATTGTCTGCCATTGGGTTGCCGTCGCTTTCCGGGTAGATGATTTCTGGTTGGGCAGAGGGTTGGATTTGCGTGACCATTGCTGCCTCCGATGATTGATGATACTAATTCTAGCAGAATCTGGCGGGATAATTAGAAAATTACCCCGCCAAATTACCCAGGACAAATGACAAATTACAGCCAATTAAACCGCGTCGGGGTCAATGCCCAATTCTCGCAGTTTTTCCGCTAGGCGTTGGGCTCGTTGAGCTTCCATTTCAGCTCGTTGAGCTTCAGTTTCGGCTCGTTGAGCTTCCATTTCGGCTCGTTGAGCTTCAGTTTCGGCTCGTTGGGCTTCCATTTCGGCTCGTTGAGCTTCCATTTCGGCTCGTTGAGCTTCGGTTTCGGCTCGTTGAGCTTCAGTTTCGGCTCGTTGAGCTTCAGTTTCGGCTCGTTGAGCTTCCATTTCGGCTCGTTGTTCTGCCATCTTTCGTTCCGTGTCCAATTCAATATAGGTGGCGAATTTCCGGCCATCGGGGGAATAGATTTCTAACCCGTCATCTCCTAATTGAAACCGCACGCCCAACCGGGGGGAAACCCAGCCGTTGATTGATTCTATGGCAGTTAGTTGATTCTCTTGACGTATCCAGCCACCAAAATCTATTTTATCCGGGTCATAGATATAGTATTCCTCCACGCCATATTCTTGATAAAATTGAAATTTCTTGGTCATTTCTACAATGGTATTACCGGGAGATAGTACCTCAAACACCACTTGGGGAGGAATGTTGTCTTCTTTCCACTGGAGGTAAGAGCCGCGTTTGCCTTTGGGACGCCCAAACGCTACCATCGTATCCGGGGCAATTCTCAGTTTATTATTGCCCGCCACGGGATACCACAGTAAATCACCCGCCACAAATACGTTGGGGTCGTCTTTAAACAAGGCGTCGATACCGCCTTGGATGGTGACTATCCAACGAAATTGTTCGGTATTGTCTGCCATTGGGTTGCCGTCGCTTTCCGGGTAGATGATTTCTGGTTGGGCAGAGGGTTGGATTTGCGTGACCATTGCTGCCTCCGATGATTGATGAGATTAATTCTAGCAGAATTTGGCGGAATAATTAGAAAATTACCCCGCCAAATTACCCAGGACAAATAAAAAATGAAAAATGAAAATCAATTGGATGGTTTAATAGGAATCTGAATTAAAAACTCGGCACCGGCTCCGGGGCTGGATAAGCATTGTAAAGTACCGCGATGCTTTTCGACGATAATTTGATAGCTAATTGATAAACCTAAACCGGTGCCTTTGCCCACAGGTTTGGTGGTAAAAAAGGGGTCAAACAGGCGTTTAATGACTGCCTCTGACATCCCTGGTCCGTTGTCTTTAATGCTAATAGCAGCGGTGAGAGTAGTGGGGTGGTGCTGTCGATTTTCCCCTGTTTCTGGGTGAATAATGCTGGTGGTGATGGTGATTTTTCCCTGGTCACTGTGGCTGTCTAGGGCGTCAATGGCGTTGGCGAGGATATTCATAAACACTTGATTGAGCTGCCCTGGGTAGCATTCTACTAGGGGTAAATCACCATAATTTTTTACGAGTTGGATGTCGCCGAGACGATGGTGTAAAATTAAGAGGGTATTATCGATGCCTTCGTGAATATCTACGGGTTTCATCTGGGCTTCATCGAGGCGGGAGAAGTTGCGCAGGGAGAGGACGATTTCGCGAATGCGTCCGGCGCCTATTTTCATGGAGGCAAGGACTTTGGGCAAGTCTTCCATGAGGAATTCAAAATCTATATCTTCGGCAAATCTGGCGATTTGGGGGTCGGGTTTGGGGTAGTATGTTTGGTAGAGGGTGAGCAGGCTCAACAGGTCTTGAAAGTAGGTGGTGGCGTGAGCGACGTTGCCATCGATGAAGGTGACGGGGTTGTTGATTTCGTGGGCAACACCAGCCACTAGCATCCCCAGAGATGACATTTTTTCGGTTTGGATGAGTTGGGTTTGGGTTTGCTGCAGTTCCTGGAGCGCTTGGGACAGTTGTTGCGCTTGGAGTTGAGCGGCAACGGCGGCGGCGCGGGTTTGGGTGTATAGTTCGGCTTGGTCGATCGCGATCGCCAGTTGATTGGTGGCAGCGCGGATCAATTCTACCTCGCTCTCACTCCAAGGACGAGCCCCACTGCAGTGAGCGCAAGCCAAAACCCCTAATTCTCCACCACGAGTTTGCAGGGGTAAAGAAAGCAGAGACTGAAAACCGATGGCAAGTAAAAACTCCCGCAGGGAGGTATCGGATACCGCCGCCACATTGTCGATGCGGAGCATTTCTAATTTTAAAGAAGTTTCCGACCACACCGTAACCTCCGGGTAAATGCCGATGCCGCTGGGTAAAGTCTGATGTTTCGCCTCTTTGACGATTTCCCAGCTTGGTTGGTGGCGGTGGGGTCGATACCAGCTAAAATAGCAGCGATCGATTTGCAGCAAATCCCGGATTTGCTGTACCGTAGTCTCCAAAATCGTATCTAAATCCAAAGACTGGCGGATTTGTTCCGTCAGGTGATTGAGGACTGCTTCCCGGAGGGCTTTTTCTCGCAACCGCTCTTCAGAACGTCTTAAAGCTCCCTCCACTTGTTTGCGCTTGGTAATATCCTCGACGGTCCCCTCATAATAAAGCACCTCACCACTGGGAGATAGCACCGCCCGGGCATTTTCCGCAATCCAAATAATGCGTCCATCCTTGCGGTAAACGCGGGACTCAAAATCGGCCACTAAATCATACTTATCAATCGCCGCGATAAACTCAGCTCGGCGGTTTGGCTCCACATAAAGCTGCCCCCCGATATCGTTCAAACTGCCGATCAGATCTTCTGGAGAATCATAACCGTAAATGCGAGCCAAAGCCGGATTAGCATTGAGATATTCGCCAGTGGGGGTAGTTTGGAAAATCCCCATAATCGCATTTTCAAAAATGCTGCGATACTTTTCCTCCGCCTGACGCAAAGCCTCCTCCGTCTGCTCTCGGTAAACTATTTCCTCGCGCAGTTGCGCCACCGATTTGCGCAGTTCCGCCGTTTGCTCGGCCAAAGTAACTTCCAGATCTTCTTTCACCTGGTTGAGAGCGGCTTGGGCTTCGTGGCGTTGTGTGACATCCTGAACCAGGGAAGCTACGCCGATCGCCTTCCCGGTATGGTCGATTAAAGGCGTATTATACCACTCGCACATCACTGTCCGCCCGTCCTTAGTAAAGTTGGGATTAGTGCTGCGATTGCCCCCTTGTTGGCTGAGCAAATCTTGCCAAACTCGATTCACATGTTCCTTGGCAAATTCTGGCACGATTAGCCCCGCCGCGTGCCGGCCCAAGGCTTCCTCCCGACTGTAGCCAAAAATAATTTCTGCTGCTGGATTCCATTCCGCTACTTCAAAATCCAAATTCCATTCAATCGCTGCCAGGGGAGTTTGCTGGAAATGCAGGGCCAATTTTTGTTTAGATGCCCGCAGCGCATCTTCCGTTTCCTTTTGCTGCGTCACATCAATTAAAAACCCATCCCAAATAATATCTCCATTTGGCTGTTGTTCTGGTTTAGCCGTTAATTGTAACCACTTCATCCCTCCCGATGGTAGCACCAACCGACCCTCCCACCACCAGGTAGTTAAGCTCGCGGCTGAAGCCGAGAGAGAATTATCATATAGGGGGCGATCGTCCTGATGAATTTGCCCGCGCAACCGCCCCGGATCTGCGATCAATTCTGCCTCTGACAGACCACACAACGTCGCCAATCCCTTACTGATATAAGGGTAAGAAATAGAGCCATCAGCACCGAGGCGCATCTCATAAATAATTCCCGGCACATTAGCCGCGAGTTTTTGCAATCTTCCCTGACTATTGCGCAGTTCCTCTTCCTGCTCCTTAGCTGGAGTAATATCAAATTGAATGCCAATATACTTGACAATTTTACCCTCAGCATTTAAAATGGGAGTGATAGTAGTATCAGCCCAATAACAACTGCCATCGCGCCGCCGATTTTTCAGCGTCCCCCGCCACACAGACCCAGTTTGAATTTCCTGCCACATTTGCCGAAAAAACTCTGGCGGGTGAAATCCCGAATTAATTACTTTATGAGTCTTGCCGATTAAATCTGACCGATTATAGCCACATATTTCCAAAAATTTATTATTCACATGAGTAATGATGCCCTGGCTATTAGTCTCGCTCACAACAGCCGTGGCATTAAGTGCCTGCGCCCAATCATTATCCACAGAAACTGGGTTTCTGGCAGCAGTGCGTTCACCTAATGAGGAGTTTTCGTTAGCCAACCCGGTTTCAGCCTCCGGACATCGGTTGATAGGGAAATCATTCATAGATTCCACAGTTGGGCATTGAGCCCGAATACAATCATCCCTTAAACTCAGTAGATGCTCCCACCAAGCGGGGCGAACCATCACCCAACCACCCTACCACCCCAAGAAGACCCTAAATCCCCTGGAGCCCAACCATCTCACCCTCCCGACTGAGGAAACATCAGAGCTATTCACCATCAAAACCGCAACCCATCCCGGTAGAGCGGCGGCTGCCCAGGAGCGATCGCCTTAATCCTGGTCCGGCTTTTTCGACTGGTAAATTTCCGCTGCTGACTGGACGATCGCCTTGAGTTCATCAGGATGCCAAGGCTTAGACACGCATTTGAAAACACCAGAGGAGCGCATCGTATCCCCAGTCTCCTCCAATGCCTCCTCGCTGTAGCCCGTGAGCAGAATCCTGATTGTATCGGGAAAAGGTGCCACCGTCTTACCCAACAGTTCCAAGCCGCTCATTTCCGGCATACTTTGGTCGGAAATAATCACTGCCATTTCCCCTTCCGTATCCAGAATTTCCATCGCCGAGAGGGCACTATCAGCCCGAAAAACCTGAAACTCGCGCCGAAACGTCCTGTAGAGTAAATCCAGGTTGTCGCGCTCGTCATCCACTACCATCAGTTTTAGCTTATTGGACATTTGGTCAACCTACCGCTGCGGATTCCACTTGGTTTCTCATTCTAGGGGAAATACTCCCAGCTTTGGGGAGTTTTGACGCGGGGGTTGTCATTGGTCATTGGTCATTGGTCATTGGTCATTTGTCGTTGGTAGGGGCTTATGAATGAAACCCTCCCTTACAAAGGACAAAGGACTAGGGACAAAGGACTAGGGACATCTGACTCAACCCAAACGATAGCCAAACCCCCTGACAGTGATAATATACTCCGGCTGGCTCGGGTCTTTTTCCAATTTCTCCCGCAACCAGCGAATATGCACATCTACAGTTTTACTATCTCCGACAAAATCATGTCCCCATACCTGCTCTAGGAGCTGGTCGCGGGACCACACCCGGCGGGGGTAGCCCATAAACAACTCGAGCAGCCGAAACTCCTTGGGGGAAAGGCTCACCTCTTCGCCGCGTACCAAAACCCGACATTCTTGGGGGAGGAGTGTAATTTCGCCAAAAGTAAGCTGCTGGGGTTGAGCCGGAGCCACGTTCAAGCGTTGGCGTCGCAGCAAAGCTCGACAGCGAGCGATTAACTCCCGCATACTAAAAGGTTTAGTCAGATAATCATCCGCTCCCACCTCCAACCCCAGAACCCGATCGGTCTCAGTTCCCTTGGCACTCAGAATTAGAATCGGCACCGGATTGCCCTGATGTCGTAACAAACGGCACAAATCTAAACCATTCAATTGGGGTAACATCAAATCCAGCACCAGCAGGTCAAACCCTGATTCTTCCTGGAAATTATCGGTTCGATACAGGTAGCTCCAAGCCTTCTGTCCATCCGCCGCCACCGTTACCTCATACCCCTCCTCTTCCAGAGCCAGTTGCACCATCTCCCGAATTAGGTCTTCATCTTCCACCACCAGCACTCTATTTCCCTGGCCTATCCCCAGCCGGGTAACGCTGTTGGCTGCTTCCAGATAAAACATAATGCCCTCTGTAAAGGTTGCTCTTCTTCCTCTTCCACCTTCAAGATACCAGTGGGGCGAGCCAGCCGCGAGTCTTATCCTGTTTCTTTTTATGATTCCTAGGGCAGAAAGCTGATTGGTCACTTGTCACTTGTCCTTTGTCCCTTGTCCCTTGTCCTTTGTCCCTTGACAAATGACCAATGACCAATGACCAATGACCAATGACAAAAAAAACGGGCTAACCCGTATGGTTAACCCGCGAGCTTGGGAACGCGCTGTTTAAAATTACTTTTGAACCGCGACTTTGACGTTGGCGTTTTGCAGACCGGGGCGGCGGACTTCTGCCAGAGCCTTGTTAACCGCGTACTTCTGATTGATGGAGTTAATCAGTTCGGTTTGGTTGTGCTTCTTGGCAACACCCCATAGGTCAGCGATCAGGTCGAAAGAGCCATCGCTGTTGCGAGACCAGCCCAAGTCATACTCGCCATCAAGAACTGCCACCAAGTCCGCCCGAACCCGCTGACCGTTGTAGCCACGCACATCAGCATTTTGTTTGAGGCTGATGCCCAGGTCACGCAGGGAGTTCTTGAGGATTTCGGCATCGGTGATTTTGGTGCGCAGAGTGCTAAAGTGAGACATTTTAGTTTCCTCCAGTAGGATTTTCGAGAACTGACAACGTTTGGTTTGATGTGCCGCCTTAATTGGGATGTGGGGCGACTTTTTTTCAGGGCTGCTAGCAATTGCTAGCCTTTACTCCTGTTTGGACCAGGAGAAAGCTTTTAGAACTCCAGTCGCTGGTATTCGGCGACGGAAGACGCAGCCGGTCTGGCTCGCTGTCGGGCCCATTCCCGCAAGGCTGTGACCTGTTCGGTCATTGTCTTCGACAGCGGCAGCGTTGATTTTATGGCTGCGATGATGTCCAATTGGGTAAATTCTCGGTCTTGGGCGAAGGCTTCGTACATAGCCGCGATCGCCCCCTGTTCTATCTCTGCCCCGGAAAAGCCTTCGGAAATCTTGGCGAGCTGTTCCAGGTCAAACCGAGAGATATCTCGACGCCGCTTGGACAAGTGAATCTTGAAAATATCTTGGCGTTCTTCGGCGTTGGGGAGGTCAACAAAGAAGATTTCATCAAAACGCCCTTTTCTGAGGAATTCCCCTGGTAGCCTTTCCACCCGGTTGGCCGTAGCCATCACGAACACTGGCGAGGTTTTTTCCTGCATCCAGGTGAGGAATGAACCAAAGATGCGGCTAGAGGTGCCACCGTCAGAGTCGGCGGAGCCAGCACTACCAGCAAATGCTTTGTCTAATTCGTCGATAAACAGAATCACTGGTGAAATCGATTCAGCGGTTTTTAGAGCGCTGCGCAGATTGGCTTCCGATCGGCCCACGGTGGAGCCATCATACACCCGCCCCATATCCAGTCGCAGCAGGGGCAGTCCCCACAGTCTGGAAGTAGTTTTAGCAATCATCGATTTACCACAGCCCGGAACCCCTAAAATTAGCATTCCTTTCGGTTGGGGCAAACCATAAGCTCGGGCACGTTCAGTGAAAGCATTGGAGCGCTGCTTTAGCCACTTTTTCAGCTCTTCAAGTCCCCCCACGGAGTCGATCGTTTCGTCTTCCTCAATATATTCGAGAATGCCATTGCGACGAATCAACTGCTTTTTTTCAGACAGAACGATATTCACTTCCGCTTCTGTGAGGCACCCAGCAGTTACTAGCGCCTTGCGATATACTTTTTCGGCTTCGTCTCGCGTCAGACCGAGGGCAGCTTTCACGAGTTTTTCCCGTGCATCCGTATTCAGACGCCGCTGCTGACTGCTTTTGAGCTGTTCCGATAGTACCCTCTCGATTTCCGCCATATCTGGCAGGGGAAAGTCAATAACTACTACTTCCTTTTCGAGTTCTATGGGTACTTGCTGCACCGGAGACATCAGGACTATGGTTTTTTGGCTGCCTTTAAAATTGGCCACCGCATCCCTCAGCCACCGAATCACTTCTGCATTTCCCATTCCATCTAGGAAAGGATGCAAATCTTTGAAGACAAACAGCCCTGGTTCTCGCTGTCTAATCGCCCAATCAATCGCCGCCTGTGGTGAGACGGTGTTGTGTTGGGTCACGCGGGGCTGACCATACTCTACCATGCCGTGGGTGAGAGTCCAGATAAACACTCGCCTCTGGGGTTTGCTGTCTTGAGCAATCTTGGCGATCGCCATTTCCGTCCGCTCTTCCTCAGAAGTTACGAGGTAGATTAGGGGATATTGAGCTTTGACCAGAATATTTAGCTCTTCTTGCATAACGATCGACCTATTTGCGAACGGTGCCTGGACTGCGATGTTTTGCCCCGAGTCAGCTATTACGGAGCCGAACTTTTCTTTAACAAGGAACTAGCTGTTCTGAGTCTTTTTGGTCAGTGCCGGGGTTGACTCCCGTCACTTTCTCTACTTCTAAGGTTTCTTCTGCCAGTATGCTCGGATGGCTGTGTAGCACCTCCATTTCTCGATCGCGGATCACGACTGAGCTTGAACATACCGGACAGCTATAAACCCTATGGCTTTGACCGTAAGACTCCACTTCATCTACCACACTCTGATGAGTCATATAAAAGCCGATCGCTCGTTCCGCTAGGGATGACATCGGTTCTGACTCAACTGCTGCCCTAATTTTTAGTTGTCGGTGCAGCTCAGGGGGTAGATACAATGTTACCTTTTGCTTTTCTTGCATAGGACGCTGAATCGATTTACCCGGGTATGTCTCCTTACGATAGCGGCTGATTTTGCTACTGTCAAGACCCTATGCCAGTTTAACCGCATTATTGTAACATTTCTTTACATTACGCCCAAAAAAAGGGGCATGGGGGGGGTCCCATGCCCAGAAAACTGCGGGAATTAGGCGGGATAAATCCGCAGGCGGCGATTCGGCTCATCACCGAAACTAGAGGATTTCAACCGATAATGCTCGATTAACTCGTGCTGCATCTTCCGCACCTTGGCAGAACGGGGCAGCAATTCCACTGGCTGTCCTTTAGGAATCACAATCTGCTCCACCGCTAGCCGCGCCTCTTCCAAGGCTTCTAATTCATCATCGCTGCCATTTTGAGTAAAAATACTCAAATCAGTCAGTTCTGGGATGCCAGCATCGTCCCCTTGGAGCATCCGCTGTAGGGTATGGGCAATCTTGGGAATGGTACTGGAATTAATCGTGTAGATAGGTATGTGGCGGTTTTTGGCCATCTGCCGCAATTTGGAATGGTTTTTCACATTGGAGCGCAGGGCCAAAACTACGTCAGCACTATCCACATCCTTGGTTAACACTACGGGCAAGTGCATCGCCACAATTACCTGGTCCAGCTTTTGCCGACTCACCCCGTAAGCATAAACATGCAGGGGCAAATCCTCCCCATTGGGACCGGGGTCGCTGGGGGAGCTGTGGAAAGCTACCTCCACGCTAGGGGCAAAATCCCCTTCATCGGGCAAAGATTGATTGAGCAATTGCTCGAAATACCGCTCTTGAGAATTGAGAGGGCGGATAGAGTTACGTCCGCGACTGGTATCGCGCCCGAGGGTTTCCCGCTCCCGAACCGGACTCAGGGGGATGGCCTGCATTTTACCACTGGCGCGCCAACCACCAGCTCCAAAAGGCTGGGCACTCATCACACCAGCAGGCTCGGGGGCTGACTCCTGGGCGATCGTCACCTCACCAGTTTCGCTCACGGTCCGCACTTGAAAGCCCGGTTTCCGTCCCCGCAGCAAGCAATCCACCGTTTCCGCTGCGTTCTCGTGAACTACCCACCGCTGCCGTTCCAGCATTTCTACGGCAATTTGAAAGGTGGGCGGTGCTTTCCGTTCTAATACTGTCTTCTGAGAACCCCGGCGGCGTGCTTCTTCATCCCCCAGGGTGACAGATTGGATCCCACCCACCAAATCGGACAACGTAGGGTTTTTAATCAGGTTTTCAATCTGATTGCCGTGAGCGGTTCCCACCAGTTGCACCCCACGCTCGGCGATCGTCCGCGCCGCCAGGGCCTCCAACTCGGTCCCGATTTCATCGATGACAATCACCTCGGGCATATGGTTTTCCACCGCCTCAATCATCACCTTATGCTGGAGTTCCGGAGTCGCCACCTGCATCCGCCGTGCGCGTCCGATCGCCGGATGGGGAATATCCCCATCCCCAGCAATCTCATTAGAAGTATCGATAATCACCACCCGCTTATTCAGCTCATCCGCCAACACCCGGGCGATTTCCCGCAAAGCCGTGGTTTTACCCACCCCGGGACGCCCCAGCATCAGAATCGAATTGCCCGTTTCCACCAAATCGCGGATCATATTAATCGTGCCAAAAATCGCCCGACCCACCCGGCAAGTCAAGCCGATGATTTCATCATTACGATTCCGAATGGCACTAATGCGGTGCAGCGTTTGCTCGATACCGGCTCGGTTATCGCCGCTAAACCGCCCCACCCTAGAGGTCGAGTATTGTAAATCCGCATGGGAAACCGGAATCTGGGATAGGTACTCCGCCCCACCAGGAAAGCGGGCCTCGGGCAGGCGTCCCAGATCCATCACTACTTCGATCAGATTCCCTAGTTGCGGGTGCTGCTCCAAGCTCTTTTTGAGCTGCGTGGGGAATATTTCCAGCAGCTTATTGATGTCATCTGTCACCTGCATCCTGCCGAGGTCCACATTTTCCATGACCACAGGCGATTCTGGGATAGCATTTGTGCGGGCAGTTGAGATACCTTGGGAATTCACCATAAATGTGGCGTTTGAAATTCTTTACAAATTGGGGGTATTCGGGCAATTGGGCGCGCAATTAGCGTCAGGGCGAACGGCACAGAGCCTCTACCCAGTGGTGGTTATGTCATGTTTGTATTTCATTGTAGTATTGTACTACATAAAGTGATTTAAGTTGCTTGACCAGCTCGTGAGCCAGTTCTACCGCCTGCCAGAGCAATTTGGGCTCATCTTCCAGGCGAGGTGAGCGGTTCACTGGGGCAAAATCCCCAGTTTCCAGTTGGTCTAAGATGGGAGAAAGCAAAACGCGGGCATAGCTGCCAAAAGCAATGCCCGCAATAAAGGATTGAGAGTTGTGATTTTCTGGCACCACTGACCCAGGGAGGAAAGAGTTTCTCAGCAAACCAGCAGCCAACAGCTTGCTTGCTGTATAGTTATTGGTGCCGCCAGCTAGCTGCACATACCCTGGAGGACCAGCGCCTAAGACTTTCTGACCGAGTTTAATCGTGGCGTGGGTGGTGCCTTTTCCGATATCGCCACTCATGGGACGACCGTCGGTTTGCCAAATCAGGGGACAGGGAAGAGGAGAGATGAGTTGATAAAGTGACCAGAGGTAGTCAATTAAGCCATCGCCATCGGGACAGCTAATGGCAATTAGCTTGAGCCGGTGGATTTGGGGGGAAATGGCCCGCCACAACCGGGTAAAATCTGCTAAACGTCCCACTTGGGTGTGGATTTCTATGGCTTCCACACCAGTATCTGGTAGAAGGGTCGCTGCTACCGCCTCTGGGGTGGAGACATAGGAACGAGTGATAATATGTCCGATCGGGCACACTGGCAAGCAGCGACCACAGCCATAACAGCGGTCCTCGATGACTCCTCCCGAGGTAGGAGATAGGGGAAGAGGGGGGGAGGGAAAGGCGATCGCCCCCGCTGGACAAATTGTTTCACAAGGACGGGGACAATCTGGCGGACAAGCCGCTGGGTTAAATTCTGCTTTTCTAAAATGTGGGTCTTCCCCATCGTTCAAACTGACCATCAGTAGAGGACTAGCCCCACTGAGGAGTCCATAACCTCGCCTTTCGGCTTCTGGAGCCAGTTTGGCTGCCACGGATAGGGCTTCTCTGGCGGCGATCGTCACCGCTCGGTCTGCAGCCACATCTATGCAATCAGCTCCCGCCAGTGCATATGCCAAAGTCAGACTCCGCACCGCACTCAGGTGTTGATAGCTTGCACCACAGATTAGTTTAAACCAGTGGCCTTGGTTTAGAGAATCCAGGGGACCTTGCAGTTTGCTCAACCTCGTCAGGGATCTTGGCTTTTGCTTATATGCTAATCCGGGAATGGCATCTTGGCTAGGTGACTGGGAAAATTTATCTCCTCCGTAGCTCTCCAGTGGTTGCCTTTGATCTAAATATAGGGACGATCCGTTACCCTCACCCTCGATCTAGATTTGTCTTCTTTTCCCCTCGCTGCTCTCCTCAAACTCAATTAATCACCTGTTGTTAATACGTAACATTTTAATAAATTACACAGCCAGCCCATTATCCAATAAGAGCTTTTTCTTCCCATCTTGGGAATGAATTGCGGTGATTTTGGTTTTGGTTTTCCAGGAAAAATAAAAGAAAAATTCTTTAGAAATTTTTAACTAATTTTATCAAAAAAATGCCCAATTTTTCGGTAAACTATCATTAGTTCACAAGTTGTGTTAGACAGAGATTAAACTGACTGACCTGTGAGTTCTCTATCTGCTAGCCAGCAATAGCCATAATCCTCAGAGCGCCAGTATATGAGTGCGATCGTCGTGAAATTGCCCTTCAGGTAACGACTAGGCCATCAGGTGCTGCTATTTCAAGTTGTAGAGGAGGCTTATTATGAAGACGTTAGCCTGGAAAACTTTCTTAGAGAATCATTTTATCTGGATATTTATTACTTTTTTCGGTTTGGGTTATGGTGCGAATGAAGCAGTAATTAGAGTGACGGAAAATGTGAGAATAACCCAAACACAATACCAGGAATATCAACATTTAAAGCAAGATTACCCAATTCTCAAAAAACAGCTAGATGACAAAACGGCTGAAATCGCCAATATGAAGCTGATTTCAGTTGTCATCAGCAGCCCGATCGACGGCAAAAGATTTTCTGTCGAAGAAGCAGCTAAGGGTATTAGCTTCAAGGTTGACGTAAACAATAATGTTTGGAGCGATCGGCATTTATGGATAGCTGTAAAACCAGAGGGGACAAACTTATGGTATCCGCAAGAAAAGATTAATCTCAAAGCCGGAGAATTTACCACCAAGGTTTATTTTGGTAAAGACACAGGAAAAGATGAAATCCATATTGTGGAAGCCAATGATGCGGCTAATACAGAATGGCGCACCTATCTACAGACCGTGCAAAATACCGGTAAATATCCAAACAAACCTATACCAGATGGAGCTTTTAGTTTAGCCAAGGTGCAAATTGTAAGAGAGTAATCATCAATTCCTCGCCTGCTGGACGCCAGCGGGTGAGTCCCCTCACAATAATTTATAATATTGAAAACTCCAATCGACTTGGTTCGGCAGCAAATTAGTTGAATTTGGGAGATAATGTTTGGGGTATTGGCACAGAACGAATTATGTTGGTGGCTGGTTTTGCTGCATGGCGTCGAGATAGGCGATCGCTGCCTCCAAGCGAGAGGGATATTTCTCCGCAAACTGCCCGAACCAAAACCCCTCATCCGACCAAGGGTCCAACTTTTTCAGCCATTCCGCTGCATAACCCGCCAGCTCCTGACGCCGCTGTTGCGCCAGTTGCTCTTGGCGGCGAGCTTCTTCTTGCCGTTGCTGCTCTCGCTGCAGTGCTTCGGCTTTCTCTTTTTCTGTAAACTCCGAGTGTAAATCCCCCAATAACCCCTCTAAACCTTTATCTGAAACTGGGGGAGGACTTGACACTGCTGGCGGTTGCCAACTAGAACGCGGTTGATGTGGCTGTACCGACTCTAATTTCTGGTTTTGTGTTAACTCGGACTGCAAATCCCCCAACAACCCCTCTAAACCTTTATCCGCCACTGGTGGAGGACTGGACACCGCTGGCGGTTGCCAAGTTGAGCTGGGTTGAGGTTGATGTGGCTGTACAGAGTGATGCTTTGGTGTTAACTCGGACTGTAAATCCCCCAATAACCCATCTAAACTTTTATCTGGAACTGGTGGGGGACTTGGCATTGCTGGCGGTTGCCCACTGGAGCGCGGTTGATGTGGCTGTGGCGACTCTAATTTTACATCATCAAGTAAACCTCGCAGAGCCTTATCTGAGGCAATATCCTCCTGCAGTTCTGAGGTTTGGGATAGTGGTTGCTCGCTGGGTGGGGGTTGGTTCATTTCTGCCTTTACCTGAGCCAGGAGTTTATCTATATCATCGGTCATTTGTCATTGGTCATTGGTCATTGGTCATTTGTCATTTGTCCGACAGAAACCGGGGAACCAATCCAGAAACCGGGTTTCTTAACCAAGTCTTGGTTAAAATTACCAAGATTGTCGCAGAAACCGGGTTTCTATCCTATCACAGAAACCCGGTTTCTCCTCTTACTGGCGGGAGTTAGTCACCGATCGCTGCCGCCAAAACCTCCGCCAAGGTGGTATTTTCCATATCCTCCACCGTCACTGTATCCACAATATCAAACTTAGCACCTACACCCTGTAACTCATCATCTAGAGCTTTGAGGAAGCGGGTAGCTTGCACGTCGGTGCCTACTTGAATGAACGATATGGCCAATTCCTCATCCCGCTCCATCTTGCGGGAAGCATCGATGATGACCCGCATCACGCCTTTGCGATCGTCCGGTTCGCCGTCAGTAACCACCAAAATCGTTTCACCATTTGCTTTCGTCTGACCCGCCGCCTTGCGCTGAAAATAGCTATTCAAAGCATCTTCCAGCACCGCCGCCAAATTGGTGCTACCCATCGGGTCATTTTCCAGGAAAATTTGCTCTACTTTGCTGGATGTGACATTTTCATAGCGTTTGAAACGACCGGAAAAAACATAAACCGTGATGCCATCGGGGTCGAATTGCTCGCACTTTCTCGCTAAAGCCAAAGTTGACTCTTGAGATTCCTGCCATCGACTGCGCCCCCCCCGCTGGTCGGCGGTGGACATACTGCCACTTTTATCGAGAATTAGGGTATAATCTCTATCTTGCAAAATACTGGCCTCCATTATCTTTTCCTCAGTCAGAAATTGCCATGACCAGAACCTCAGCCAAGGTCATATCTTCCATTTCATCAATAGTTCTGGTATCCACGATATCGAATTTCGCCCCCGCTGATTGGAGTTCGTCATCCAACACCTTTAAAAACCGGCGCGCTTGGGGGTCTTGGCCTACTTGAATGAATGAAATCGCCAATTCCTCATCGCGGTCAATTTTGCGGGAGGCTTCGATAATTACTTTCATCACCGCTTTGCGATCGTCCGGTTCGCCGTCCGTAATTACCAGGAAAGTTTCCCCAGCCGGTTTCGCCTGTCCCACAGCCTTGCGCTGAAAATAATTATTCAGAGCATCTTCTAGCACCCCCGCCAAATTGGTACTACCCATCGGGTCGTTTTCTTGGAAGATTTGCTCAACTTTGCTGGCAGTGACATTATCATAGCGTTTAAACCTACCGGAAAACAGGTAAATCGTAATGCCGTCCGGGTCGAACTCGTCACACTTGCGCGCTAAAGCCAGAGTAGCTTCTTGGGATTCCTGCCATCTACTCCGACCATTACGCTGGTCTGGGGTGGACATACTGCCGCTTTTGTCAATAATTACTGTGTAGTCGCGGCCTTGTAAAATTGCTGGGTCAGACATAAGTGATATTTCCTCAATCAGTAATTGCCATGAGCAAGACTTCCGACAAGCTCATATTTTCCATTTCATCAATGGTGAGAGTATCCACAATATCGAATTTAGCACCAGCCGATTGTAAGTCATCATCGAGGATTTTGAGGAAACGGCGAGCCTGGGGGTCGTTACCCACTTGAATTAAAGAGATAGCCAGTTCCTCATCGCGATCCATTTTGCGAGAAGCATCGATAATTACCCGCATCACGGCTTTGCGATCGTCCGGTTCGCCGTCAGTGATGACCAGAATCGTTTCCCCATTGGGTTGGGTTTTAGCAGCCGCTTTGCGTTGAAAGTAATTGTTTAGGGCATCTTGAAGTACCCCTGCCAAATCGGTACGGCCTGATGGTTCGTTTTCTTGGAATACCTGGGCAACTTTGGCAGCAGTTACGTTATCGTAGCGCCAAAATTTGCCGGAAAATAAATACACGGTGATGCCATCCGGGTCGAGCTGCTCGCATTTTCTCGCTAAAGCCATAGTAGCTTCTTGGGCTTCTTCCCATCTACTGCGGCCCCCCCGCTGGTCCGGGGTGGACATACTGCCACTTTTATCGATAATTACCGTATAGTCGCGGTTTTCTAGCATCAGATACTCCCTCCCGGTTGGCAATGCAGCTCAACCCGGGGCTTTCAGTTTCAAGCTATCTTCATCATAGTTGAACAGTCGGGGGACTGTCTGATAAGGCAAAGGTTTTCTTAATCTTGTGCCATCAGAGTAGAACAGATGGATATTGAATGCAGAAGGGGTAATGGGTAGGGATTGAGAAGGGATGTGGAGCATTCCGCCGCTTGTAGGGGGGAAGCCTGACGGCGAGTCATGTCTGGCAAAAACCCAAAATTTATGACCGTCAGGCTTCGCCCTTACGGCGATTCATCTCTCGCGAAGGTTAGGCGGGAACTAGCAGGTCTTTCAGGGGGGACCAGCGGAAAGCGCGATCGCCCCCCATCTCTACCGCCACTTTCACCCGAGGCTCCGAGGAAGGCAACCCGGTCAAATACTCAATTTCCTGGCTGGAAAGGACATAACCCTCGAGAATCCACAACACCAAGCCTTTGGATTTGGGGGGTAGCTTCTCCAGATTGTAAGTGACGATCGGGGGGATGAAATAAGTGCGGATGTTGCTTTTGCCCAAATGGGGCGGACGGACCCCATGAATCCCCGTCAGATACATCGACAAATCCCCCAATCCCCGGGCGGTGATAGCCAGAGTCTCATAACCATTCGCCCGAAGTCGTCGCAGATATCGTCCCTCAAATCCTCCTTCCAAAGGCGCATACAGAGCTAACGCCCCCGTCGCCTCTAAATCCCGAATGAATGGCTTGCCAGTGGTAATCAGTGCCATAAGTTTATCTAATACCCCATTACTGTGCATTGGGCGCCATCGGTGGCGAACCCCTACCAACAATACCTCCACCATAGCGATGATGTGGGTTTTGTGGGCGGGCTGAGCCTCCTAGATGGCCACAATTCTTAAAAAAGTATATTGCAATCCCGGAGGATCGGGACGAAGGGGAACAGGGTTGTGGTTTTGGCTTTAGCCCAAAATAGGTTTGTAGTAGGGCTTCAGCCCAAACATGGGGAGATTTCTCCCCGTCCAAGAGTCCCCCCATCCCCCATCACCGCCTATAACAATTTATGTGCATCAGCTACTGATAATATGGACACTGCTACCATAATCCAGATTTCCTCCGCTAGCCCAGCGTTAGATCAGCCTACTGCTATGCTCAAAAAGTCCAATTAGTTGTGATTATGCTTCACATATCGCGAGAATCAGCAAACCACAAGTTTTTACTTAAATGGCATTTAATTATATGAGTATATTTTCATTAATGATTAAGTGATTGGTATGAAATTAGCTGTCCAAACCACCGGAGTGTTTCCCGGTGCCGATATCAGCGCCAGTTTCTGGCAAGAATGGGAGCAGTATAAAGACTATCTTTATCGCTGCTGTCTCAAGTGGATGGGCAACCCGATCGATGCCGAAGATGCTTTGAGTCGAGCCATGCTCAAAGCCTATGAGCAATTCCAGAAAAGTGCTAATCGCATCGATAATTTCAAGGCTTGGTTAACTAAATTAACTCGTAATCTCTGTCTGGATATCCATCGAGAGCTAAAAAGACGCGCCCTCCCAGTTGCCGATTTCGAGGGGATTGTTGTTGAAGAGGAATTAGCTAGCCAAGAGGAAACACCAGTTCTCGCCGCTACGCGGCGAGAACTCGAGTTATTTTTGAAAAACGCCATCCAGCAGTTACCCCCAAGACTGAAAGAGACACTTGTCCTATTTTTCTACGAAGAAAAATCTTATCAAGAAATCGCCACAGAACTGAATATTTCCTACGATAACGTCCGCCAGCGCATTTCCCAAGCGCGGGCAATTTTGCGGCTGCAGTTACAGGAGTATGAAGGAGAGGAAGCCAGCAGTCCTCCGAGAGAGAGAAAGGGTCGCCGGGGGGATGGGGAGACGGAAAGTAGGGGCAATCCAGAAGTGGTTGCCCCAGAGCCCGGTCGCCGGGGGGACCGGGAGACGGAAAGTAGGGGCAATCCAGAAGTGGTTGCCCCAGAGCCCTGACGGGGTGACAACCTCGCTGAAAGCCGGGGCAGTGCGGCAGTTGGCAGTTTATGGTAAAAAAAGATGGGGTGTTTTTTTTGTCAACTAACCCCATCTGTAAAAAATGCTACCTGAATTTTATCA
>Ga0209172_10003342_pt1 | contig 24845 bp, 19 predicted proteins | sample LarsenN4metaG_FD_184113 | JGI IMG/M metagenome (GOLD analysis project Ga0209172, IMG submission 184113) | Hot spring sediment bacterial and archeal communities from British Columbia, Canada, to study Microbial Dark Matter (Phase II) - Larsen... ... | reverse complement strand
CTTAGATAAAGCAGCGGAGGAGAGGTTCAAAGAGATCAATGAGGCCTATGCGGTGTTGTCGGACCCTGAGGAACGCCAACGGTATGACCAGCTTGGGCCGAACTGGCAAGCCGGCGCCGATTTCACCTTCTCATGGCGCTCCTGGAGCAAGAACGCGGCCTGGCGGCGGCGATATTCCAGAAGCTGGGGGCCGACGTCGCCCGGATCAAACAGCGCATCGAGCAGGAACTGAACCGCCCGCCCACGGTCTCTACCCCGTCCGGTCCGCCGGAGCAGATCTACATCACCGGGCGGCTTAATCGCCTGCTCGTGCAGGCCAACGACGAAGCCAGACAGCTCAAGGACGACTACATCTCGGTCGAGCACCTGCTGTTGGCGATGCTCGACGACAGCGGGCCCACCGGTGGAATTGGCCGCGGCGGCACCACGCCACCCCAGCCGCACCCCCGGTATAAAGCAGGCGTCGTACCACCGCCTCGACGCCCCAGTGCTGAATGGCCCACATCTTCCCTGTACGACCCATGCCGCATTGCACCTCGTCGACGATCAGCAGGATGCCATAGCGGTCGCAGATTTGGCGCAGGCGCGCGAAAAAATCAGCCGGCGGCACGATGTAGCCGCCTTCCCCCTGGATCGGCTCGACGAGGATGGCGGCCACCTCCTCCGGCGGCACGGCCTGGGCGAATACGATGCGTTCCAGATAGTCGAGGACCGCCTCGCCTTGGTCGTGCGCGCTCCGACTGTGGAGCAGCGGCCGGTATGGATTGGGATACGGGACATGGGTGACCCCGCTCAGCATCGGGAAGAAGCCAGCGCGCTGTACGCTCTTACTGGCGGTAAAGGCCAGCGCCCCCATGGTGCGGCCGTGGAAGCCGCCGTAGAAAGCGATGAAGTGCGGTCGTCCGGTATAGTACCGCGCCAGCTTGATCGCTGCTTCCACCGCCTCGGTACCGGAGTTGGTCATAAAGCAGCGCGCGTGTCCTGTGAACGGGGCGATGGCATCCAGTTTCTCGGCCAACTCGACCCAGATGGGGTGATAGAAGTCGGAGAAGATATGGATGAATTTCTCTGCCTGCGTTTGGATCGCTTTCACCACCTCGGGATGGGAATGACCGGTGGCACAGACGGCGATGCCCGCAGCCCAATCGATGTAGCGGTTGCCATCTACATCCCATACCTCCGAGCCACGGCCGTGATCCATCACGAAGGGATACTCACGCGGATAGGACGGGGAGATCGTCGCCGCATCTCGGGCGAGAATCTCGCGGGCCTTTGGGCCCGGGACGTTCAGCTTTTTGATGATCATCGAACACCATCCCTTCCAGGAACGAACTTGGAAAAGCCATGCTTTGGCTGGGGGCCGCGTGGGCTGGCAATCGGGAATGAAGGCAATAGAGACGCGGCGACGACGTTCGATAAGCTCAAGGCGGCGCAGGAGGACACGATGACGTGCCTTGTCTAGAGCTACCTCTAGGCAGCGATTGGGATCGCATCAACCCACCCCATCCATCGCTACGCCGTCGATCGACGCCCCGCAATCTGGACATTGGCTACGGCGGATACGGTTATTGCGCAAATAGAAGCCATAGCGCTGAATCAATAGAGCTTTGCAGGCATAGCAATAGGTATTTTCCCCGCCTTCGCCAGGGACGTTGCCTTCATAGACATAGCGCAAGCCTGCTGCTAATCCGATCTGGCGCGCACGCCGCAATGTGGGCAGCGGTGTCGGTGGACGGTCGAGCATCTTATAGGCCGGATAAAACTGCGTCACATGCCAAGGGACTTCAGCGCCGACGGAGTACACAAACGCCGCCATGCGTTGGAGTTCATCCTCCGAGTCGTTCAGGCCGGGGATGAGCAGCGTCGTCACCTCCACCCACACGCCCAATTGGCGGTAGAGACGGATAGCCTCGAGAATGGGCTGTAGCCTGGCGCCCGAAATACGTCGGTAGTTTTCGTCTTTGAAGAACTTCAGGTCGACGTTGACGCCATCCAGCACGGTGGCGATCTGCCGTAGGGGGGCCTCGTTGATGAAGCCGTTGGTCACGAAGACGTTTTTCAGCCCCCGTGCCCTGGCCAGCACCGCGGTGTCGTACGCCAACTCATAGAAGCTCGTCGGCTCTGTATAGGTATAGGCGATCGACGAGGCCCCCGACCAGAGGGCCGCGTCTACGATCTGCTGCGGCGTGATGTGCTCGCCAACGATGCGCTGCGCCGCCTCTTCCAAAGGGGGACAGATCGGCTCTGGATCGTCTGGAAGCGGCGCTGTTGTGTGGCGGAGTTTGCCCTTGGGCTGCTGCGAGATCTGCCAATTCTGGCAGAACGTACAACGCATATTGCATCCGACAGTGGCAATGGAATAGCTGGTGGAGCCGGGTTGAAAATGGAACAGCGGTTTTTTCTCGATGGGGTCCAGGTGGCGGGACACGACTTTGTCGTAAACCAGGGAATAGAGTACTCCCCCTTGGTTGAAGCGCACGCCGCAGACCCCACGTCTACCCTCCCGGATCTTGCACTCATGGGGGCACAGCGTACAGAGAACTCGCTCGTCAGCCAGTTTCTCGTAATAGAGCGCTTCTTTAACCGTTTCCATGTTGATTCGCCATGAGGCATGCGCTCGTCGGCGTCTAACGGCGTTCCTTCCCTAATCCCACCCGTCCCCCACTATGCTGACGAAAAGAGGAACATTGCCCCCCATCGATGCAGGAGGATACGTCAGACCGCTCGCCACCGCTCATAGACCCCTTGTGCCTACGATGGCCACCGTGCTCGCCTGTGGACCTTGCTCGCCCTCCTCCTCCGCGAAGCGCACCTCGGTACCGATCTCCAAGCGTTCGAATCCCGGATGCAAGACGCTGTTGCGGTGAAAATAGATCTCGCGGCCGTCAGGCGTCTCCAGAAAACCATAGCCCTCCTCGGGAAATAGTTTGGTCACCCGGGCACGCGGGGATGTTGCGTGGATCTTCACGGCGCCGCGTTGCCGTCGCGCATAGTCTTCCAGCCGACGCCGGGCGGCATCGAAGGCATCTCGGATGGCAACGTAGAGGTCTGGGTCGCTTTGCCGGTCTACCACCAGCTCGGCCCCAGGTACGCTGATATCGATGCTGACCGTAAAGGGGCCTTTGCGATGGTGCTGTACGGGACCTTCGACCACCACTCGGCAGCTCATGATGCCATCGTAATAGTGATCGAGACCAGCCGCTTTGTCGCGGATATCGTCCTCGGCTACCTCGGAAAGCGAAATGTTACGAGCGGTGATTTGCAGCGGCAGCTGCATGTCGTCCTCCACGAATGGAAGCCTTCAGGGACTGAGAGGATGTGAGGCAATGCGAGGGGGCCTTGATTCATCAGGTGCCCCACGATGGCCATGGCCAGCATCCATTCAAGACGCCGCCTCAGCCCCGATACGTACGGTGAAGACCGGGCACGGGGCGTGACGGCTAACTTCTTCCGCCACACTGCCGAGTAGCAGATGACGCAGACCGGTGCGGCCATGCGTCCCCATGACGATGAGATCCACCGATTCGTCGCGGGCAATGCGCAAAATCTCCTGCGCTGGCTTACCCACAGCGATCGTGACCTCCAGGGGCACTGACGCTTTGAGGTGGTTGTCGGCGTAATCATGGAGTTCGGAGCGGGCTTTCTCCACGAGGTCGATGATGACCGGTTGTGGCCCGAACCGCTGGCTGCTCGGAGCCATCCCCTCGTAGTAAGACGCCGGTGTGGTCGTCCACGCAGGCGAGCCAGTCGGGTACACCTCCTCTACGGCTTTGGGGATCACGTGGAGCAGCAGCACGTGAGCGCCATATTTACCCGCCAAACTGGCTCCCCAGAGGAGAGCCTGATGAGAGTCACGCGAATAATCGATCGGGACCAAGATCTTGCGAACGTCCATACTCATGGGCATTGCTCCCCTTTACTCCGAGGCCTACACTGCTGACGTACAGGCTATCGCGTGCGCCGTCCTCGCATGCTGACAAGCCCCTTCACCCAGGCAATGGTCGCCAGTTGCACCTCGGCAGGAGGGCCGGTTTTTCGTGACCAGCCGAGCTGGCAGCTCGATGCTAAAGGCTGAGCGCGCAACGCATCCAGTGCAGAGGTCCAGCGGACGAGGATACAGCCCTGCCGTCACCGCGATAGAGCGCCCGCGGAACCGATCAGCCTGCCGGGGGGCCACGCTGACCTTGCCGGGCGCAGCTATCGCGGTCGCAACGATCGCTGCTGCACGACCGCCGATGATCATTCCACGGCAATCGGAATGGCCTTCTGCTTGGCCTCTTCGGTCTTGGGCAGGGTGACCGTCAGGACGCCGTTCTTGAAGCTGGCCTTGATCTTATCTGGCGCTACCGCGGCTGGCAGCCGCACCATGCGCGAGAATGCCCCATAGCGGCGTTCCACTAAATGACGATGCTCGTCCTTCTCCTCCTTTTCCTCTTTTTTCTCGCCTTTGATGGTCAGTGTGTCGCCGATGAGGGAGACATCCAAATCTTTCGGCTCCAGGCCTGGGATGTCCGCCTTAACGACGATGTTGTCCTTGGTTTCGGTCATGTCCAATCGCGGCATCCACTCAGCTCTTGGCAGCTCCAGGCTGGGGAGTTCCTCCCCGAAAAAACGCTCGAACAGCCGATCCATTTCTCGCCGCAGTGCGGTCAGCTCGCCGAATGGTCGCCAGGGAACCAGTGCCATGATTCTCCCTCCTGTTGTGTCGGTTTGTACCGTAATTGATGCACGATTCACCTCTGCACCCTGTGATCAAACGCGTGCAAAGTCCTTGCCACCCCCATCTTCCAGGTCGCATGGGCGGCCATCCTAACCGTGTCGGGAGGTGTTATAGCACTCGGGTGGCGCCTTTGGCTGGTCCCCACGCTACGATTGCCCATCTCGCCCTAGGAAGGCAAGGGGTAGGGGCCAGGCAGTGCCATGGAAGTGCCATGATGGTTCTAGCCTGCCATACGCTGTTCTGAAAAGGGTGACAACCCTCGGCTCCAAGCAAAGGATGCGGCACGCCAAAGGAATCGGCCTCGGCGCGTCATGAGACAGTTTGTCACGCGCTGCACTATTTCGCCCCATTGCTGGCGATCCCGTCCGACAGTCAATTGGGATGGTGAATCAGGGTAAGGGGGTCACAATGTCCCCTGCCCCGGCGACATGATGGCGACGCGGCCAAGCATCGACGGCCAATAGATCCTTGGCAGCGTTGCGCCTGACCTCCCGTCGCCCGTGTCGACGTCGACTGGGATATCCTGCCGAACGCTTGCCGCGCTGCGATGTGCTGGTTCAGGGTGATAGGGCAAGGGTATGGCGAGCAGGCTAGGTGGGGAAAGGAAGCGAGGTCTGCTGGTCTACGGCCTGCGCTAGATCCTCCAGAGATCGGGCGATAGACACGGGATAGGGCGGGTCGACGCACAGCTGGCGCAGATGCTCCGGCAAGCAGGCCAGCTGGCTGGCAGCATAGCGGCGCAGCTCAGACAGTGACGGCGAAGGTTGTAGACGACGACCAGCGCGCATGACCGGGTGTAACAACGGCTCGCCCTCGTGCGGGTCATCTTCCAGGGTCAGGATATCCCCTGCCATGCGGCCGTCCGACCCCAAGCGGCGATACACTTGTTTGCGGCCGGGCCAGGTGGCTTTGCCTGCCGAGCGCTTGCGTCGGGCGTGCCCGGCATATTCCTGCAACTTGTAGGCGCAGTCGAGATAGGGGGCATCCGCCGAGGTATCCAGACGCGTACCGATAGCGAAGTCATCGATGGGGGCGCCGCAGGCGATCAGCGCGCGCACCGCCTCTTCATCCAGGTTGCCGCTGGCCAGGATGCGAGCGTCTTGCAGGCCGCCGGCATCGAGGATGCGCCGCACCTTAACAGCCAAATCCGCCAGATCACCGCTGTCGAGACGCACCCCTTTCACTGCAATGCCCTGTTCCCGCAGGCGTGGCGCCAGAGCCACCACTTTCTTGGCCGCTGCCTCAGTATCATAGGTATCGATCAACAACACGACATTGTCCGGCTGGGCATGGGCGAAGTGTTCAAACGCTGCCGTCTCGTCATCGTGGGCTTGTATGAAAGAATGCGCCATGGTGCCATACACCGGCACCCCATACAGAAAGCCAGCCAACACGGTGGCTGAACCAGAGAAGCCCGCCAGGTAGGCGGCTCGTGCGGCGAGCACCCCTGCTTCCGCCCCATGCGCGCGCCGTAAGCCGAAATCGATCAAGCCTTTCCCTGGAGCGATTAACACCGCACGCGCTGCTTTGGAGGCGATGATCGTTTGGAAATGCAACAGATTGATCAACCGCGTCTCCACCAACTGTGCCTGCGGCATGGGAGCGGTGACGCGCAAGATCGGTTCAAGGGGGAAGAAGACCGTCCCTTCCGGCATGGCGTGCACGTCGCCGGTAAAACGCAACTGTGCCAAATAGTCCACGAAGTCGCGACTGAAGCGACCGCTGCGCGCCAGCCAGTCCAGCTCGGGGGCAGTAAATCGCACGTTCTCTAGGTAATCCAACGCTTGCTCTAGGCCGGCCGCCATCAGAAAGCCCCGGTTGGGGGGGAGCTTGCGCACAAAAAATTCGAAGACCGCCGTTTCCTCCATCCTCTGGTCAAAATAGGCCTGGAGCATCGTGAGCTGATAGAGGTCGGTGAGTAATACGCTGGATTCCGGGTTCATAGCTAGAGTCTCTCCCATTCAGTATGCCAACCCTCGACGGCCAGGCTAAGCTTCCATGGTCGATCGGTGCAGCTCGGCCGCGGAAGCGTGCTCTCACGGCGAAGAGATGCAACGCTCATGCCCAAAGCCGCGGGACAGGATAGAGCGAGCGCCGCACTTTGGCTGAGGAGAGCTGTTGGCCCTAGAGTAAGGGCGAACGTCGAGAGCGTCCGGCTCTCCGCTGTCTTTTCGCGGTCTCTACGGTGAGGAAGCGCTCATGCATGTAGCGCAGCCGCTCTTGAACCGCGGCGTTGATGCTGCCGACGGGGTAAGTACCGTCGGCCCGCAGCGCTCCTGCCGGACAGCGCATGAGGATCTCCATCGCCTCATCGATGGTAGATACGGCGTAAATATGAAAGCTCCCCGATTCGACCGCCTCGACGACCTCTTCGGCCAGCACCAGGTGCGGTAGGTTGCGACGGGGAATAATCACCCCTTGCTGTCCTGTCAAGCCCAAGGTTTTGCAAACGGCATAGAAGCCTTCGATCTTCGCGTTGACACCGCTGATGGCCTGCAACTCGCCGTGTTGGTTCACTGAACCGGTCAGGGCGAGGCCTTGGTCGATCGGCATATCGGCAAGGGCCGAGAGCAGGGCCACCAACTCCGCAGCTGAAGCGCTATCCCCTTCCACCTCCGCATAGCTCTGTTCGAAGCACAGGGTGGCGGAGAGGGAGAGCGGGATGTCCCTGGCGTAGCGTCCCCCCAAATACCCTGACAGGATCAGCACGCCCTTGCTGTGGGATTCCTCGCTCAGCTCGACCTCCCGTTCGATATTCAGGATCCCCGCATCGCCCAGAAACACCCGCGCCGTGATGCGCGACGGCATGCCGAACGTCAGATCCCCGATGTCGTATGTCGACAGGCCGTTGATCTGTCCCACGACTGCCCCAGCGACATCGACCATGAGCGTTCCCTCGGCGATGAGCTCGCGTAGGCGCTCCTCCACCAGGTTGCCATGATAGGTGCGCTGTTGCACCGCTGTCTGCACATGCTGCCGCGCCACATACGGCTTGCCTTCCCGACCGGCCCAGTAACTGGCCTCGCGAATGAGGTCGGCGAGGTCGCCGAACTGCAGAGAGAGCTGCTGTTGATGGTCCACCCACCGGCTTGCCTGCTCTAAGACAGCCGCCACCGCCTCGCGCTCGAAATGACGCAAGCCCTCCGCCCGGCACAGGCGGGCAATGAAACGGCCATAGTGCAGGGGAGCGTCTTCGGTACGGCGGTGTTGCTCGTCGAAATCGACCTTGACCTTGAACAGGTCGCGAAAGTCCTCGTCGTAGGCGTACAGCAGGGGGTACAAGGCAGGCGTGCCTACCAGGATCACCCGCACTTGCAGCGGAATCGGTTCAGGAATGAGTCCCACGGGGGGGATGAAGCCACCGAATTCGGCCACGTCCTCGATCTTCACTTCCTGCCTCTTCAGACAGCGTTTTAAGGCTTCCCAGGCAAAGGGCTCGCGTAGGAGATCCAAAACATCGACGAGCAAGTACCCACCATTGGCGCGTAGGAGAGCACCGGCGCGGATTAGGGTAAAATCGGTGTACAGCGTCCCTAACGAGGTCTCGCGCGCGATGCGGCCCACCAAATTGGCGTAGGTGGGATTGGCTTCCTCGACGAGGGGTGCTCCGTGGGTTTGTCCATGGTCGACTAGGACGTTCACGGCATAGCGCGCCATGATGCGACGGGCTGGTTCGCTCTCCATGCCAGCAAGTTCTGCCACCTCTTCTGGCTCCGCGAGCACGTCTTCGAGGTGCTCCACGATGTCCTGCTGGACCGCTTGGAGGTAGTCAAGCACCGGCGGGCACTCGTGGTATTTCTCTCGTAGGCGGTCGAAGTGCGGGGTGGTAGCGTATACAGCCACCTGATGGTTGAGCTCGCTAATGCGCTGATTTACCTGCTCCTGTATACTGCGCACTTGCTGGAAGAAGGCATGCAGCGCTTCATGGAGCGCTTTCTGCCGTGCGGCACCTTTGCCGGACCTGGGTTGGTGACCGGCTGTGAAGGGGACACCCTTGACAGGCTCCCCCTTGAACAGCAGGGTGGCGAAAATGCCCTGGCGCGACGAGGTGATCTGGAAGCCGTAGTCCTTGGCGCGCTGCTTCAGCTGTTTCATCAAATGGTCGCGGGCCTTGAAAAGGTCTTCTTCAAGCGCCTGGCGTTGTTGTTCATAATCCTGGCTGCGAAAGACTTGCACGAGATCGCTTTTGAGAGCGGCGATGAGGCGCTCCATGTCGCGTTGAAACTCGCGGCCCTGGCCGGCGGGGAGGCGGAGGGCGCGTGGATTATTCGGCTGATGAAAATTGTGGACATAGCACCAGTCGCCAGGAACGGGCTGGTGTGCGGCGACTTGTGCGATCATGGCTTTGACCAGACTATGCCTGCCCGTACTCGGCACGCCGGCAACGTACAGATTGTAACCCTGGCCCTGAATTTGCAGCCCAAAGTCCATGGCGCGTACAGCCCGAGCCTGACCGATGATCTCATCCAAGTCGGCGAGTTCATCGGTCGTCGCGAAGGGAAAGCGTTGGGGATCGAGATCGATCCGGAGGTCCCTGGCGGGCACCTCCCAGCGATGCAGTGTCATGGGGTGTCTCCGCATGCGATTTGTCAGAGAGCAGCACTGTAGCGGCTACGACGCTCGCTGTCAACAGCGCAGCACGTGGGACGCAGCCTAAACCCGACCAGACCGTGGTCAACCTGGGGAATCTCCCCCGTCGCAGAGGCTATGATCCATGACAACCATCCACCTGCAAGAAATGCGCGACCCCACCGTGGGAGAGACCGCCGTCGAGATCGTCGAACGCAAAGGCTTGGGGCATCCGGATACCATCTGCGATAACGTCATGGAACACATCTCTCACGCCCTGTCGCGCGCGTACCTGGAGCATTTCGGCGTCGTTCTCCACCATAATTGCGATAAGGGATTGCTGGTGGCTGGCCAGGTCGGACGACGTCTGGGCGGCGGCAGAGTCATCAAACCCATGCGGTTGATCATCGGCGACCGGGCGACGACGTCCGTCGGGGACAAGCGTGTAGAGGTGGCTGAGATCGCCATCGAAGCCGCCCGGGAGTGGTTCCGGCAGCACCTGCATCGAGTCGATCCCGATCGCCACCTGCGTTACCAAGTGGAACTCAAACCCGGTTCGGAAGAACTCATGGGCCTGTTTACAGCGCGCCATGGCGTTCTAGGAGCCAACGACACGTCGGCAGCAGTGGGCTACGCTCCTCTCAGCGAGACCGAACGCCTCGTACTGGAGACCGAGCGGTATCTCAACTCACCAGCCTTCAAGGCCCGCTTCCCTGAAACTGGCGAGGATGTCAAGGTCATGGGCGTGCGCACGGGCATGCGTCTGGATCTCACCGTCGCCATGCCGCTGCTGGATCGCTACGTGCTCAGCGAAACGGAGTATTTTCGCCGCAAAGAGGCAGTGCACGGCGACCTTCTGGCTCATCTCCGGCATCATTTATGGCAGCTGCAGGAAGTGACCCTGCAGCTCAACACCCTCGATCGCCAGGGGGCGGGGCTGGCGGGCATGTATCTTTCGGTGCTGGGCACGTCGGCCGAAGATGCCGACTCCGGTGAGGTAGGGCGGGGGAATCAGGTCAATGGCTTGATCGCCTTGAACCGCCCGCGTGGCTCCGAGGCCGCCGCCGGCAAGAACCCGGTCAGCCATGTGGGAAAGATCTACAGTGTGCTCTCCCATCAGTTGGCCCACAAGCTGCACACCCATATCCCGGCGTTGCAAGAGGTGGTCGTCTGGCTGTGTAGTCGCATCGGGGCCCCCATCGACCAACCGCAGATGATCTCGGTGCAAGTTCATCTCCAGGCCGGCGTCACCTTGGCCGACGTGATCCCCACCATTCAGCAGACGGTGCAGGACGAGTTGAGCCGCATGCCGGCCTTTTGCCAGGAGCTGGCGGCGGGCCGCTACGCCGTGTGCTAGCGGCCAAGCAATCCTCTTGCGTATGATTGGGGTCATTCGCCCCATCGCTGAGATATCATAGTAGTGACGACGCTGCTATTCTGGCACGCACTGCGGCCTGCACGGCCCCTGACAATGTCAGGGGCTGGAGAAGCCGGTCTGACCCATCCTGTCATCAGTGTTCACATGCACCTGGCATGAGGCAGCTGACTCCTGACTCACAACCGGTATTCATGCTTCTACGTGGTGTATCCGGTAAATTCAGGCTCCTTTCCCGGGCGATAGCGGGCACCTGTTGGCCTTGGCTGGCGAGCCAGATCATGGGTACCCGCTCGGCCACGCCGGCCGGTTTGGTGCCCGAAGGGGCTAGGCGTTGGATGGTGTCGACTGCTTCAGCCGTCGTGGGGCGAATCCGGATGGCCAGGGGAGACCTCCTGGCGCAGAGGTCCCCGATGCTACAAGCGATGTAGCGGATGCACCACTTAGACGCCTGGACGGATAAACATGCAGCTGCAGGAGGGCACAGGCACGTGGACCGAGCTGAGGGCTCGGCTCCCTCGACGCAGGGAAGCCGAGCACCATCTGCGCGCCGGCCTGAGGTTAAGAGTAAATGGCATACACATTGCTCTTCACTGAGCGAGAGCAGGGGTGCAAATTTTCCTCGGGCGATTGGAGGCTCCGAGTAGAGGACCTCATGGGAGGCCACGATCACAGGAGGGTAATCATGGATCTCAGAGATGTGATGACCGCCGACGTGGAAGTCATTCGCCCAGATGCCACCTTACAGGAAGCCGCCCAGCAGATGAAGGCGAAGAAGGTCGGGTCGCTTTTGGTCCAAGCAGGTGACCAAGTCATTGGCATCCTCACCGATCGCGACCTGACCACGCGAGCGGTGGCGGAAGGTCGGGATCCCACCACTGCCAAAGTGCGGGACGTCATGACGCCGGAAATCATCTGGTGCCGCGAAGACGCTGACGTTGTCTCAGCGATCAACCTCATGAAAGAAAAGGGCATCCGCCACCTAGCGGTTGGCGATGAGCATCAGAAGCTCGTTGGCATTGTATCGCTGTATGCGCTCGCCCTACACACAGGGGATGAGACCCTTGCGGGAACCGCTATTCGCTGGCCGGCATAGCGTGATGCTGTAGGCTGCTGGGGCATGGAGGGGCGCTGCCCGCTAAGAAACTCATGCAGTGATGGGAATAATCCTCTTTTCCATGCAACGCCTGCTGTGTACCAGATGGCGAAGTCGGAAAAAATCCCTGATCGGGCATTTCAGGGTCACCTCCAACTTGCCGCGATACACAGGATGCAGGCGCATCGCCTCTTCACCCGGTATGCGGGCCTTGGCGAGAAGGTCTTCGACGTCCGGCGAGTTTTGCATCCCATCTCCCTCAGGGCGTCCCAGTGTTGTTGTCAGTGAGCGGAGGACAGACCAAGGCCTTTGACTCGGAGCCTCGTGACGACTACCGAGCACCTTGCCTCCACGCAGTACATTGCTTAAGATCGCCTTGATCCAGTACCTGAACATGACCCGTGTAACACGAGCGACGTGCTTCTGGAGCGACGCCTTAGCGCACACGCGCCGAGAGGTAACGGACGATGTCAGCCAGCGTAGTAAGCTGGCCGTAGTCGGCTTCCGGGATCTCGACGCCGAGTTCCTCATGCAGGCTGATGAGGAAATTGAGGTGATCGAAGGAATCGATGTCTAATGCTTCGCGCACGTTGGCATGGGGATCGAGCTGGTCGAGATCGGCCTCGGGGGCGATTCGCCCTAGCACTTTGAAGATGATCTCTTTGAGCTGCGCCTCGGTCATAGTTTGGCTGGCTCCTGCAGGTGGCGGTTTAAGGATTCGAGGAATTGACCGCCACGGTGTCCGTCGGTGGCGCGGTGATCGGCCGCCAGGGTGGCCGTTAGGATCGGCCGAATCCCCAACATACCGTTCTCCGCCCACGGTTGCTCAGTGATCTTGCCGAGACCCACCAGGGCGACTTGCGGCGGATAGATCACGCCGTATACGACCTCAACCCCCAGATCGCCCAAATTCGTCACCGTGATGGTGGCGTCGGCCACCTCAGAGCTACGCAGCCGGCCGGCCCGCACACGCGGAATGACGTCGTGCAGCACCGCCATCAGCTCGTCCAGGCTCTTGAGATCGGCATGATGGATGGCCGGGATGACCAGCCCGCCTTGTCGGAGAGCGATGGCGAAGCCGATGTGGATGGCTTCCTGGAGCTGGAGACGATCGTCGATCCAGTAACCGTTCAGGTCCGGCACATCCCCCAGCGCCCGCGCCACCGCCTTGATCAGCAACACCACGGGTAAGAGCCGCTCCTTGATGGAACGTTTTTGGTTCTCCGCCTCCAACCAGCGCAGCGCGCGACTCATGTCGATGCGCGTTTCCAAGTAGTAGTGGGGGATCTCGCGGTTGGAGCGGGCCATGGCTGCGGCGATGGCACGGCGCATACGGGCCTGGAAGTCCGGTGCGGCCGGTTTTACCTCTGCTGGCGGGGCTGCGGATGGCGGGCTCACCGGGGCAGCGGTGGGTTTCTCCGCCGCCTTCATCGCCGCAGCGGCGCGCTCGACATCGGCGCGTTCAATGGCGCCGTCCGGTCCAGTGCCCTGAACGTTGCGCAAATCGACGCCGAGTTCAGCGGCCAGCTTACGTGCCAAAGGCGACGCCCTGAGGCGCCTCGCTGGGGCCGCCATGGGTGGCGCGACCGGCGGCGGTTGGATGGCTGGACGGCCCGCTTCGAGGCGTGGCTGTACCTGTGGCTCTGCCGCGATGGACGAGCGCTCTGCGACTGGTAGCTCTGCCGAAGGTCCGGCTGGCGCGCCAAGCGTGCGGATCACGGCCAGCGCCGTCCCGACCGGCACCGTCGTATCCGGCGCCACCAGGATCTGGTCGATGACGCCGTCCTCGAAGACCTCGACCTCGATGATCCCCTTGTCCGTCTCCACGTCCGCGATGATGTCACCACGCTTCACGCGGTCGCCAGGCTTGACTTTCCACTCAATCAGCGTGCCTGCTTCCATATCGGTGCCCAGACTGGGCATGCGAAACTCAGACATGGGAACGCACCATCCTTTTGACTGTGGCCACGATCGTCTCAGCCTGCGGCAAGGCCGCCTGCTCCAGATGTTTGGCGTAGGGCATGGGCACTTCGGCGCTACAGATGCGCTCAACCGGACAATCCAGATCGAAGAAGGCGCCTTCCATGATCCGCGCACTGATCTCCGCCGCGATGCTGCCGCTCCGCCAGCCTTCGTCCACGATCACGGCCCGATGGGTCTTGGCCACGGAGGCCAGGAAGGTCGCCTCATCCAGCGGGCGCAGCGTGCGCAAATCGATCACTTCGACGTCGATGCCGTCGGCGGCGAGCGTCTCTGCCGCCTCCAGCGCTTTGAAGAGGCTAGCGCTGTAGGTGATGATGGTCACGTCACGGCCCGACCGGTGCACCCGGGCGCAGTCGATGTCCGTCGGACCGGCGTCGGCCGCGAGTTCTCCTGCCATGCCGTAAAGTGTAACGTTCTCGAAGATCAGCACCGGATCGGGGTCCTCAAGGGCGGTCCACAGCATGCCGCGGGCATCCTCGATGGTCGCCGGGGTGACCACTTTGAGGCCGGGGATATGCGCGTACCACCCTTCGAGGCAGTGGGAGTGCTGCGCGGCCACCTGACGACCGCCGCCGGTGGCCATACGGATGACGAGGGGAATGTTAAATTGACCCCCTGACATGTGCAGAATAGTCGCCGCATTGTTGAGGATCTGGTCCGCCGCCAGCAGGCTGAAGTTCACCGTCATGATCTCGACGATAGGGCGCATGCCGCCCATCGCAGCGCCGATGCCGGCACCGACGAAGGTCGACTCGGATAAGGGGGTATCACGGATGCGTTCGGGGCCGAATTCCTGCAGCAAGCCCTTGCTGACCGCGAAGCAGCCGCCATAGCGACCGACGTCCTCGCCCATGAGAAAGACCCGCTCATCCCGCTGCATCGCCTCGCGAATTGCCTCTCGCATGGCCTCGCGATAGGTGAGCTTGACCATCGCCGTGCCGTCGCTCATTCTGGCCTCCGTTCCGAATAGACGAAGCGCGTGAGATCCTCCACAGGTTCCCAGGTTCCTGCCTCGGCAAAGGCCACGGCTTCGTCGATTTCCTGGCCGACCTCGCGATCGATGCGCTCGAGATCGGCATCGCTGAGGAGTGCATGCTCTTTCAAGCGCTGTACGAACGTCGTAATAGGGTCACGCTGCTTCCATTTCTCCACTTCGGCTTTGGTGCGATACAGCTCGGCGTCGAACATCGAGTGTGCCCGGAAGCGATAGGTCCGGCACTCCAGGAAATACGGCCCTTTGCCCTGCCGCACCGCTGCTGCAGCGTTCTGCGCTGCGGTCTCCACGGCGAGGACGTCCATGCCATCTACCGGCAGCGCCGGAATGGCGTAACTCGCCGCCTTTTGCGCCACGTCGGTGACCGACTGCGCCAGCTTCAAGGCCGTGCCCATGGCGTACAGGTTGTTCTCACAGACGAACAGCACAGGCAGTCGCCAGAGCGCGGCCAAGTTCAGCGATTCATGAAATTCTCCCTCGGCCACCGCGCCATCGCCGAAGAAGCAGCAGGTCACCCGCGGCTTGTCCTGCATCTTGTCCGCCAGCGCTAAGCCCACGGCGAGGGGCAAACCGCCGCCCACGATGGCATTGCCGCCATAGAAGCGCGTTTTGGCATCGAAGAGGTGCATCGACCCACCGCGCCCACGAGCACAGCCCTCCTGTTTGCCGTACATCTCGGCCATGATCGATCCGGCCGAGATGCCGCGCACCAGCGCGTGGCCATGCTCGCGGTAGGTGGCGACGATGGCGTCCTCGGGCCTGAGCGCCTGCATCACCCCGACGGCCACCGCCTCCTCGCCGTCATACAGATGCAGGAACCCCCGGATCTTCATGGCGCTGTACAGTTCGGCGCACTTGCCCTCGAAACGCCGGATGCGCACCATCTGGTGTAAGAGGTCTAGCGCGTGCGCACGGTCCACCGATAGCGCCGCCTGCGATGTCGTTGATGCTGGGTTCATTCGCTCGTCTCCAACGTCGAGATATCCCCCTCAGGTAGCCCGAGCTCGCGGGCCTTGAGCAACCGTCGCATGATCTTGCCAGCGCGGTTCTTGGGCAGGTTGTCTTGAAACTCGATCTCCTTTGGGGCCACTGCCGACCCCAACCTCGTACGGGCGAAGCCGATGAGCTCTAAGCGCAACTTGTCGCTCGGCTCAAACCCCTGCTTGAGGGTGACAAAAGCCTTGACGAGCTCGCCGATGATGGGCTCGGGTTTGCCGATGACCCCGGCTTCAGCCACAGCCGGATGCTCCATCAGCGCGCTCTCCACCTCGAAAGGCCCCACCATGTGCCCGGCGGTTTTGATGACGTCATCGGCGCGTCCAACGAACCAGAAGTAGCCATCCTCGTCACGTCTGGCGAGGTCTCCGGTGAGGTACCAGCCGCCCACGAAGGATTTTCGGTAACGCTCTTCGTCGTGCAGATATCCTCGGAACATTGAGGGCCAGCCGGGTTTGAGGGCCAGATCGCCCTGAACGTCGGGCTCCTCGATCACTGCAACGGCGTTCTCGCCGACTCGGCGCACGATCGCCGCCTGGATGCCAGGCAATGGTCGACCCATTGAACCAGGCCTGATGTCCATGGCGGCGAAGTTGGCGATCATGATGCCACCGGTTTCGGTCTGCCACCAGTTGTCATGGATCGGCAAGCCCAGTTTCTCCACTCCCCAAACCACGGCTTCGGGGTTGAGCGGCTCGCCGACGCTGTGGATCAGGCGCAGATGCTCGAGGTCGTAGCATTGGCGGGGTTCGAGGTCGAGGCGCATCAGGCGACGAATGGCCGTCGGTGCCGTGTACCAGACGGTGACCCGGTGCGCCTCCAGGATGCGGTACCAGCGTTCGGCGTCGAAGTCGGCTTCATCCACGAGGTTGGTGATGCCATGCACCAGAGGCGCGATGATGCCGTAGGAGGTACCGGTGACCCATCCCGGATCGGCGGTACACCAAAAGATATCGTCGGCATGGAAATCCAACACATATTTGCCGGTACGGTTACTAGCCTCCTGCAGATCGCCATAGGTGAAGTCGCGTACCGTGCCATCCCGGCCCAGCCATCGTAGGGCCAGACGATTGCGCCGCCGACCCTTGGCATGCCCGATCAACGGCTTCATAAGCGATGTTGAGGCCCTTGCCATCTGGCAGTCCATCGAGTTCGCGCCGCACCGCCTCCCACGAGAATGTGGCGCAGAGGCCCTCGTAATCCAGGAGGTGCGGCTGCACCATCCAGTGCTCTGGAGATTTTTTGATCGGCGCCCACGCCATGCTTGCCCCTTCCCTGGTGAGAAGATCGGAAAGCCCTTGATATGCTGACGGCGGGTATCATTGGCTGAGATGCGCGTGGCTTCCCTGACAGTTCATCGTTGCCGAGGGATGTCGGCAAAGCCCCTGCCATGCGGTGATCATGAGGTCACGGGGCCTGCGGCGTCATCTACCGCCGCCGCCACCCGGCCCACACCGGATAGCCATTGTCATCCTGTAGTTTGAGCACCTCCTCACCCTTACGCACCTCGGCGGCGATCATCGCTGGCCGACCATCGAAAGTGATGCGCGAGCCGGTCACCTCCACGGTCTCCTGCGGCGCCAGCTCGACGTCCTGATTCTCCAAGTACCAGGCAGGTCCCCATCAGGGATGAGCAAAGCCAATGCCATCCACGCTTGGCCGCTCGGTATGTTCATCGTTTGCCCGGAAGTATGGCCGGTAGAAGGCCGGGCAGGGGATGCTGGCGGTTCTTGCAATGGGTCGATTTGTCCCAGGACAGGTCATCTTGTCTCGGGCATGCCCGTTTTCGTTTGCCCGGCCGCATGCGGGCCGTTAGATGCAGGGGCTTGATGGTCCAGAAGTCGCATCGGATCCTCAGCCGCCGATTTGCGACATGTGGCGCTCGTCGTGTCCGGCTTTTCCTTCGCCATCGGACCCAGGCCGTCGCAGCTCGGCTTCATCGGGGCCGGAGGGCTTCCAAGCATGCTTTATGAGGGTTCGTGCCGCCGCTAAGTAATAGAGGATGGGTACGGTCATGCGAGAGAGCAGCAGCGAGGCCACCTCCCCCGCCATCAGTGAAATGGCCAAGCCCTGGAAGATGGGATCGAACAGGATCACCGTCGAGCCCACGATCACCGCCGCAGCGGTCAGCAGCATGGGACGGAAGCGCACCGCCCCGGCATCGACCACCGCTTCATCGAGCGGCATGCCCTCACGCAAGCGCAGCTCGATGAAATCGACCAGAATGATCGAGTTGCGCACGACAATCCCCGCCCCGGCGATGAAGCCGATCATCGAGGTGGCGGTGAAAAACGCTCCCAGGCCTGCATGGGCCGGAAGGATCCCAACCAGCGAAAAGGGGATCGCCGCCATGATGATGAGAGGGGTGATGAACGACTGGAACCAGCCCACCACCAGGATATAGATCAACACCAAGACGGCGGCAAAGGCGAGGCCGAGGTCGCGGAACACCTCATAGGTGATGTGCCACTCGCCGTCCCATTTCATGGCGAGTCGATCGGTCAGAAACGGCTGACGCGCTACGTAGCGCTGGATCTCGTAACCTTCCGGGATCTGGAGTTGGCGGATGGCCCGGTCGAGTTTGAGGATGGCATACACCGGGCTTTCCTCCTGGCCAGCCACATCGCCGGTAACATAGACCACGGGCAGGAGGTTTTTGTGGTAGATGCTCTTCTCCTCGACAACCTGCTCCACCCGGACCAGCTCGCTGAGTGGCACCAGCTGACCCGTGCTCGACAGCAATCGCATCTCGCCAAGATCCGCGACGCTGGAGCGCTCAGCTCGCGGTAAGCGGAGGAAGATGGGCAGCTCTTCTTTCTCGCGGGGGAGGTGGACCAGTCCTACCGTCATGCCCTCGACAGCGAGGCGCAAAGTCTGCGCCATCTGTTCGGTGGAGATGCCGTGCAGGGCGGCCTTTTCCTTATCCACCACGAAGCGCACCTTGGGCTGGTCGTCTTCGACGTACCAATCCACGTCAACCACGCCCTCGGTGCGTTCAAACAGCTGGCGAATCTGGCGCGCCACCTCGATCTGGCGTTGATAATCTGGCCCATACACCTCGGCCACGAGTGTTTGCAGCACCGGAGGGCCAGGCGGGATCTCCGCCACCTTAAGACGCGCGCCATAGGGGGCAGCGATGGCCATCAGGTGCGGCCGCACGCGCTTGGCGATGTCATGGCTTTGCGCCGTGCGCGCCGCCTTGTCCACCAGATTGACCTGAATGTCGGCCACATGGCTGCCGCGCCGCAGAAAGTAATGGCGCACCAAGCCGTTGAAGTTGTAGGGACTGGCGGTACCAATGTACAGCTGGTAATCCGTGACCTCTGGCACGGACCCCAGATAAGCGCCAATGGCGCGCGTGACCCGAGCCGTCTCCTCTAGCGTCGTAGCCTCAGGCATGTCGACGATGACCTGGAACTCGCTTTTGTTGTCAAAGGGCAGCATCTTCACCGTCACCGCCTTGAGGAGAAGCAACGACAACGCCCCCACCAACAGGATCACGACCCCGACCAGGAAGACGCTGCGCCATAGAGCCGCGTGGATGAGCGGCGTCATCGCCCGACGGTAGAGCCGCGTGGTCCAGCCCTCGCCGTGGCCGTGCGATGTCCCATCGTGGAGAGCATGGCCCCTGACCAGGCGGTACCCCGCCCAGGGCGAGATGATGAAGGCGATGAGCAGAGAGAAGAGCATCGCGGCTGAGGCACCCACAGGGATGGGCCGCATATAAGGCCCCATAAGGCCGGTGACGAACGCCAAGGGAATGATAGCGGCGATCACCGCAAGGGTGGCCAAGATGGTGGGGTTGCCCACTTCGTCAACGGCCTCCACGGCCACGGCCATAAGCGGTCGGCCCCGATTTTGTGACAGGCGGAAGTGGCGCACGATGTTCTCCACCACCACGATGGCGTCATCCACCAGGATGCCGATGGAAAAGATCAGCGCAAACAGCGTGACGCGATTCAGGGTGTAGCCATACAGATAAAAGATGAGCAGAGTCAGCACCAGGGTGACTGGCACGGCCAACGCCACCACGCCGGACTCGCGCCAGCCCAAGACCAGGGCAATGAGGAGGGTGACGGAGATGGTGGCGATGGCGAGATGCTTGAGCAGTTCGTTCGACTTTTCGGCCGCGGTCTCGCCGTAATTACGCGTGACCGTTAGGTGCACATCCTTCGGCAGGAGCGTACCTTGCAGAGCCTGGGCTTTGGCCAACACTTGCTCGGCGATAGCGATGGCGTTGGCGCCTTTGCGCTTGGCCAGAGTGATGGTGACGGCGTCATATTCCCGACCCATCTCGGCGCCGTCGGGTAACCCCTTGTGGGCCGCCGCTGCGCCCAGGCCGAAGAAGACATAGTGGCCGGGCTCCTCGGCCCCATCCGCGATGGCCGCCACGTCGCGCAGGTAGACAGGGCGGCCGCCGACGCTCCCCACCACCACTGCGCCCAGGTCATCCACGCTCTGTAAGAACCCGCCAGCTTCGACGCGGTACTCCGCATTGCCGGCGACGAAGCTGCCAGTGGGCATGTGCTGGTTGGCCTGCTGGATCGTCTGCACGACGGCCAACGGTGCAACGCGGTAGGCGGCCATGCGGGCTGGGTCGAGCCTGACTTGAAACTGACGGCGCAGCCCGCCGATGATGGTGGTCTCGGAGACTTCTGGGATCGCTTTGAGGGCGTCGTCCAGCTCCGCTGCCAGCCGCCGCAGGGTAAAGCCATCGTAGCCCTTGCCCCACAGGGTCAACGCTAAGATGGGGACATCGTCGATGGCGCGCGGCTTGATCAGTGGATGGGAAACGCCGGGAGGGATCCTATCGAGGTTCGCGTATATTTTGTTATAGACCTTGAGGATGCTGTCCTCTTCGTCTTCGCCGACAGAGAACCGCACCACCACCATGGTCGCCCCAGGGCTGGAGGTGGAGTAGAGATATTCGACGCCAGGGATCTCCCACAGCAGCTTTTCCAGCGGAGTGGTGACGCGCGCTTCCACCTCCTGAGCGCTGGCGCCGGGCATCTGCGCGAACACATCGATCATGGGGACGATGATCTGAGGCTCCTCCTCGCGCGGTGTCTGCAGCACGGCGAACACACCGAGGAGCAAGGTGGCAACGATGACCAGCGGCGTCAATTTGGAGTCGATGAAGGCATGCGCGATCGTTCCTGCCAGGCCTCGGTGTATCATCGATCTATGACCTCCACGGCAACCCCGTCGACCAAGCGGTCGACGCCCGCGACGATGACCTTATCCCCGACCTGGAGGCCGGTCAGAATCTCCACCCGGTCGTCGTAGATTTTGCCTGTGTTGACCAAGCGCAGCCGAGCCACCTGACCTTCCTCCACCACGTAGACGCTTTGCAATTGGCCTCGTTCGACGAGGGCTGAGCGCGGCAGTAACACAGCCAACCGCTCCCCCTTCGGAAAGCGGGCCTTGCCGTACATGCCAGATCGTAAGGCAGCGACCGATGGCAGGTCGACTTTCACCACGACGGTGCGGCTGGTAGGATCGGCTGTGGGCACGATCTCCGCCACGGTGCCGACCAACCCCGTCCTGCCGAGCGCTTCCAGGCTCAGCGTCACCCGCATTCCTAAGGTGATGTCGCCCAGCAGAGACTCTGGCACATAGACTTCCAGGCGGTAGGCCCGGGCATCCTCGATGACCAGCAGTGGAACGCCAGGGGCGGCCAGCATGCCCGGCTCCACCTTGCGCTCTAGCACTACGGCGTCGATGGGCGCGCGGATGGTCGTATATTCCAAGGAGATTTGCGCATTGGCCATCTCGGCCCTGGCCTGCGCGATCTTGGCTAGCACTTGGCGCTTTTTGGCTTGCAGTGCCTTAATCATCGCTTCTGCCCGTGCCAACTCTGCTTGAGCTGCCTGCTGCTTGGCCAAGACGGCGTCAAACTCTTGCGGGCTCACCGCCTCTTGTTCCAGCATGAGCCGATAGCGTCTGAGTGTGGCATCGGCAAACTGCTTATGCGCTGCAGCGGCAACCCGGGCCGCCTCGGCCGCAGCGATTGCCTTCTCCACCTCGTCCGCAGCACTTTGCGCTTCCGCTAGGGCGGCTTCAACGCGGCGGAGCTGGGCGGCCAGAGCGCGGTCATCGAGCAGGATCAAGGGCTGGCCAGCTTTCACGCGGTCCCCTTCGCGCACCAGGACTTCTCGGGCGTAGCTCACGACCTTGCTCGAAAGCACGGTGGTCGTCCGCGAGCGCACACTGCCGACGGCCTCGAAACTTTCCGCGATCGGCTCCAGAACGACCGCCTGGACTCTGACCGCCGGAACGGTTGTCACCGTCGTCTCCTTGCGCGGCTGCGTTTGCCCCCCACCTGCTGGCTGGATAGCCAGGCTGCCGCTCATCATGCCAGCCACCAGAAGCGTCAGGCCGAGCCCATGCACCATAGCCCTGAAGGATCGCGGCGGCTTCATTGGACTGGTCCCCCGATAGCGCGTCGCAGGCGTGCCAGCGCAATCTGCTCCGCAAAACGTGCCGTCACCAGGCGTGTCCTCGCCCCCGTGAGGGCGACTTGGGCGTCGATCACTTCCGTTACCAGCGCGATTTCCCCGCGGTAGCGGGTCTCGATGATGCGAAGACTCTCCTCGGCCTGCTGCACGCTCTTCGCCGCCACGCGAATGCGGTCTCGGGCCTCCTGCACACTCAGAAACGCCTCCTTGGCCTCCAACTGGATATCGAGTTCGAGGCGGCGCTCCAGGGCCTTGATCTCCTCGAGGTTGTGTCGCGCCTGGTGTACTTTGGCAGCAGTGGCGAAGCCGTCGAAGAGGTTCAGGTGCAAAGCCACCCCCACCTGCCAACTGTCTTCGAGGCGGGAGAAATTCTGGCTGTCGAGGTCGTAGGCGGCTACCACATTGAGCGTCGGCAGGTACTCGGCCCGGGCGAGTCGCAGCCGTTCCTCGCCGATCACACGTTCCTTCCGCAGGCGTGCCACCTCTGGGCGACGCTCCAAAGCCGCCTTCCGTACCTCCTCCAGACGCGCTTCCAAGGCATCCACTCGGCTCTCCGGGCTCAAGACGAAGGGGCGTTCCAGCTCTACGCCTAGGATGGCATTGAAGGCAGCCTGGGACAGGGCCAGGCGGTTTTGCGCCTTGATTAACTCCTCCCGAACCTCAGCCAGCCGCACGTCGACGCTGAGCACATCGGAACGCACGGCGGTTCCCGCCCCAAATCTGGCTTTGGCGAGCGCGAGCTGGGCCTCCACTTGAGCCACCGCTTCGCGCTGCACGGTCACCAATTCCTGGGCTTGGAGCACGACAAAGTAAGCCTGAGTGACCTCGAACATGAGATCGTGGTGGACACGCCGCAGGTCATCGGCGGAACGCTCCACCGTCGTCCGGGCGATGCGCCGTGCGATGACGGTGCGCCCGCCGCTAAAGAGCGGTTGAGTCAGGGACAGCCGCGTGTTGAAATTTTCCGTAGGCCTGGGATGGTTAAAATCAACGTCGAAGCTGAAGCGCCGTTGGTTGAGCACGGACATGAAAGCGCCAACAGGGTTATTGGTGTCGGTATACTGCTCGCTGACATTGATCTTTGGGTAGAACCCGGCTTCGGCCTCGCCCACCAACGCCCTGGCAGCTTCGAGTCGGCGTTCGGCGGCGGCGACGTCTGGACTATGTTGCAGAGCTAAGCTGAGGGCCTGCTGCAGGGTCAACTGCTCAGGCGCCTGGTGGTCGCCACCTCCCGGCCCTGCCCCCTCGCCCATGGAGATCCCCCGCGAAAGGACCGCAACGATCAATGCCAGGGCTATCAGATAACCGCATTTCCACCACATCCTCTTCGTCCACCTCCGCGATCGGAAACGCTATCCTCCATCAGGTCCGCATCACGTCCGACCCATCGCTCTGCCAATACCGCCAAGCCCCATTCCCTCCTTGTGTTCGCCGTGGCCGCAGGCTTATGCATGCACGATGAGGTCGGCGAGCGATTGCTGGCCGTGCAGGCGCCGTATCGCTTCTGCCAATAGAGGGGCGAGGCTCACCACCTGACAGGGGACGGGCAGGTCGGGGGCTATCGGTGTGCTGTCAGTCGCCACCAATCTCCGCACCGGCAGGGCTCGCAGCCGCTCGACCGCCGGTCCGACGAGCAAGGCATGGGTTGTGGCCACGCTCACCTCTGGACTGGCGTCGGCGGCAAGCAACGCGTCGATCGCCGCCTGCACCGTGCCCGCCGTGCTGATCATATCGTCGACGATCAGCACCGGGCAACCCGCCACCCGGCCCACGACGCGGCGAACGCGCACCTCTTCACCGGTGAGTCGCTGCTTATCGACGATGGCCATTGGCAGATGGAGGCGGCTCGCATAGCGCTCCGCCAGTTTCACCGCCCCCAAATCCGGCGCCACCACGACGGTGTTCGGCGCAAGGGCTGGCTGTACGGCCTCCGCCAGCAGCGACACCGCGCTCAGATGCTCGACGGGAAAGGCGAAAAAGCCTTCCAGAGCGGTGCTGTGCAGATCGACGGCCACTAGGCGTTGCAGCCCGCCGGCCGCAAACAGATCCGCCATGAGTCGAGCCCCCACCGCTTCCCGGCCGCTGGCACGTCGGTCTTGGCGGGCATAGCCGAAGTAGGGCACGACCGCCGTACAGTGAACCGCCCCAGCCCGCCGGCAAGCGTCGGCCAGAAACAGTAGTTCAAGCAGATGAGCCTCCACCGATGGACTGGTCGGCTGCAGCAGGTACACATCATGGCCGCGCACGCTCTCCTGTAGCTCCACATGCAGCTCGCCATCGGGGAAACGTTGCAGGCGGCGCCTGCCGAGTGGCACCGCTAGTTGGTCGGCAACCGCCGCTGCTAGTGGAACATTGGCTGAACCAGCAAAGATGGTCAATGGCATGACACCCCCCCGTTTTGCACGGTTACCCACCGCTGGGGAACGAGGCGAATGAAGCTGGCCAAAACACAACGGCGTCACGTCGATGCAGGGCGCTCGGCCCTGTCCTGCCGACCGTCCTAGGCAAGCAGCGGCATCCCCTCATCGTTCTGGTGCCTGGCCGGATTGGAGATAACGGCTAAACCATGCGGCTGCTAGCCTGGCTACCTCCGACAAGGCCCCCGGCTCTTCAAATAAGTGGGTGGCACCGGGAATGATGACCAGTTGTTTCTC
>Ga0209172_10003341_pt1 | contig 24846 bp, 27 predicted proteins | sample LarsenN4metaG_FD_184113 | JGI IMG/M metagenome (GOLD analysis project Ga0209172, IMG submission 184113) | Hot spring sediment bacterial and archeal communities from British Columbia, Canada, to study Microbial Dark Matter (Phase II) - Larsen... ... | reverse complement strand
TTCGTTGGTCGATGGGTGTGGCTCGCACCCCTCATCTACCACGGCGGGAGCCCTCTTCGTGCGGCATTCCCCAACCTCCCGGCGATCCCGAGCGCACGTCTTCACCTCGACCCCTGCGAAATCGAGGATGATATGACCATGCTCGCCGTCATGCTCGCCGCCATGCTCACCGCCCCGCCGCCGGGGGCTGCCGGGGAGATCTCGACGCTGTTCGACGAGTACAAGTGCTCCATCACCGGCACGACGGTGTTCGAGAACATCGAGCTCACGCTGGTGGACCAGTTCGAGACCACCGGCGCGATCGCGATCCGGCCCGTGATCATCTGCAACCCGGTGAGCAAGAACGGCGGACCGATCAACAACCCGTTCCTGCACTACGTCTGCTCCCAGACGATCAACGCCCGGGGCACGCCGGCCTTCGAGCAGCGCACGGTCACGGTCGTCAACCAGTTCGGCGAGCACAGCTTCCTGGTCCGTAACCGCCACAACACGGTCTGCGTGCCGTCGCTGAAGTTCGAGGACGGCGACAACGGCACGGCGGAGTAGGCGACGATGGGCCGCAGGGGGCTCGGCCGCCTCCTGCTCGGCCTGGCGCTGGTGCTCCCCGCCGCCGTCCTGGCGCAGCCGACGGCCGACGAGGAGCACCGGCGCCGCTCCGCCGAGATCGTCGAGCGGCCGCAACGGTTCGACCGCGAGCTCAGGAGGCGCTTCGCCGGCGCCTGGGCGGTCGCCGCGCCGGCGCGCGCGCGGCCGGTCTTCGAGCGCTACCTGCCGACGCTGGGCGCCGACGGCATCCTCGACGTGCTGGAATCGATGGTGCCGCACTGCCACGGCGAGGCGCACGACCTCGGCAAGGCGATCTACGCCCGGCTGCGCGATGTCGGGTCCGCCGTGCAGGTCTGCGGGCGGCGGTGCACGTCGGGCTGCCTGCACGGCGTGCTCAGCGAGGTCTTCCTCGGCGAGTCGGCATCCGCCGCTCCCGGCCGCCACGTCACCCTCGAGGACGTCCGGCCGGCGCTGAGGACCATCTGCCGCGAGGGCGCCGCCGGCGGCGCCTACGAGCCCGGCAACTGTGCCCACGGGGTCGGCCACGCGGTCCTCGTCCTGGCCGGCTACGACATCGGCAAGGCCCTGGCTCACTGCCACGTCCTCGGGAGCAAGCCGCTGGCCCACTACTGCGCGTCCGGCGTCTTCATGGAGCACGAGTCGAGCCTGCCCCCGCACCAGCAGGCCGGGCGGCCGTCCGTCCACCACCCGTGCGACGCCCATCCCGAGTTCCCCGTCGCGTGCTACACCTACCGGGCCCGCGACGTCGTCCGGCGGAGCCAGGGCGCCGTGGCCGCCGCCGCCCGCGAGTGCGCGAGCTTCGACCCGGCGGCGCGGCGCGGCTGCTTCTACGGTCTGGGCCGGGCGTACCGCACGGCCCTCGGCGGCGCGGTCGAGGCCCTGGTCGAGTACGAGCCGCAACGGGCCGACGCGGCATGCCGCCAGCTCGGCGGCCCCCACGAGCCGGCGTGCTGGAGGGCGCGGCGCGCGGGCATGTACGGGCTCGACAAGCCGTTCCACCTCTACCACCGCTGAGCCGCCGGGCCGCTGGCGGGCGATCTCGCGCCTGGCGTACCATGTCCGGGTGGCCGCGAGGCCCACCACCCAGCCCCGCGCGAGGAGCCCACGCCGATGGCCGACTTCAGGATCTGGATGAACGGCACGCTGGTGCCCCAGGATCAGGCCGTGCTGCCCGTCAACAGCGCCGCCGTCTTCTACGCCACCAACGTGTTCGAGGGACTGCGGGCCTACTGGAACGAGCGCGACCGGGAGCTCTACGCGTTCCGGCTCGCCGATCACTTCGCGCGGCTGCGCGAGTCCATGAAGATGATGCGGTTCACCATCCCGTTCTCGGACGACGACCTCTTCGAGGCCGTGCGGGCGGCGCTCGCCGGCAACGAGGTCCGCGAGGACGTCCACCTGCACATGGTCGCCTACGTCCTGGGGGCGGGGCTGGACGCCACGACGCCGACGGGGCTCTACATCAACCCGCGGCGGCGGCCGCGCGTGGCCGAGGGCAAGGGGCTCGCCTGCTGCGTGTCGTCCTGGGTGCGCACGTCGGACAACGCCATCCCGATCCGCCTGAAGTCGGGCTCCAACTACCAGAACGGCCGGCTCGCCACGCTGCAGGCGAAGGCCGACGGCTACGATCAGCCGATCTTCCTGAACCAGCGCGGCAAGGTGGCCGAGGGCACCGGCGCGACGTTCTTCATGGTGCGCAAGGGCCGGCTCGTCACGCCGGGGACGAGCAACGACATCCTGGAGTCGATCACCCGCACCACGCTGATGGAGTACGTGTGCCCCACGGTCCTCGGCATGGACGTGGTCGAGCGCGACATCGACCGGACCGAGCTCTACACCGCCGAGGAGGCCTTCTTCTGCGGCAGCGGCTACGAGATCACGCCGATCACGTCGATCGACCGCTTCCCGCTGGGCGGCGGCGACGTCGGGCCCATCACCAGACGGATCGCCCGGGCCTACATGGACCTGGTGCGGGGCGCCGACACGAACCACCCCGAGTGGCGCACGCCGACGTACCGGGCCGTCACCGTCTGATCGATCTCGCGGAATACGTTGACGACGCGACGCCGGCGCCCGGCGGGCGTCGATCGATTCCGCGAGCATCGTCGGCGCTCGCCCCGGTCGCCGGCCGGCCCGGCCGGGCACGCCGCCGGGAGGTGGGGACGTGAAGTTCGACGTCGGGATCATGAACAACCAGCCGGTGCCCGCCGTCGTGCGCCAGGTGCAGCTCGCCGAGGCGCTCGGCTTCGACACCGCGTGGATCACCGACTCGCACCTGGTCTGCCGCGAGCTGTGGGTGACGCTGACGGCGTGCGCCCTCGGCACCTCGCGGATCCGCCTCGGCCCCGGCGTCACGGTGCCCCACACGCGGCACGCCTCGGTCACCGCGAGCGCGATCGCCACGCTCGCCGACGTCGCGGGCGACCGCGTCGTGCTCGGCATCGGGACGGGCGGCAGCAGCGCCGAGACGATGGGGGTCAGCGTGCAGCGCGCCGCCCGCGTCGCCACGCTCGAGAGCATGGTGGCGACGATCCGGGCGCTGGTCGCGGCGCGGCCGGCCCGCTTCGAGACCGGCGCCGAGGGGCGCCTGGCGTGGCTCGACGCCCCGCGTCCGGTCCCCGTGTACGTCGCGGGCTCGGGCCCGAAGATGCTGCGCGCCGCCGGACGACTCGGCGACGGCGCGATCATGTACGCCGGCACCGAGCCGTCGATCCTGCGCGCGGGGCTCGCGTGCATCCACGAGGGCGCGCGCGGGGCGGGCCGCGAGCCGGCGGACGTGGACGTCGTGCTGTGGACGCCGACCGCCGTCGGCCGCGACCGCGCCGCCGCGCGCGACCACGTCCGCGGCCGCGTCGCCTCGGCGATGCGCCATCCGCTGCCGGTCGAGCTGTCGGCGGAGGACCAGGCCGCGGTGCGCCGGCTGCGCGACGCCTACGACTCCTACCAGCACGCGACGGCGGCGTCCCGCCACCGCGAGCTGGTGCCCGACCGCTTCGTCGACCTGATGGCGCTGGCCGGCACGCCGGACGAGGTCCTCGAGCAGGTCCGGCGCGTCCAGCAGGTCCCCGGCGTGAGCCGGATCATCGTGCTGCCCCAGGTCCCCGGCCACGGCTTCGCCGAGCGCGAAGAGATCCTCAGGCTGTTCGCCGGCGAGGTGATGGCGCGCGTGGGGTGACGTGAGCGCCCGTGCAGAACTCCCTGACGTCGCCGCCGTTCGAGCGTCACTTCCGCGGCGCGACCCACGTCTCCGACCACGCCAGGCAGGCGCTGGAGGCCTGGCGGTCGCCGCGCATCTCCGCCCACGGCTGGTTCGAGGCGAAGCGCCCGTTCATCTCCACCTGGGCGCCGCGCGCGGGGAAGAAGGTGCTGAAGACGCCGATCGGGCGGTTGTTGAAGCCCGGCGGCATCGTGAGCACGAACGGCTCGATGCAGTCGTACCACGTCATCGTGATGCGGTCGCCCGCCGAGACGATCGACTCGACCGCCGTGGAGCGCGGGTCGCCCGCGCGGGTGAACGTGGCCGCGACGACGGGCAGCGCGGTGTCGGCGAACGCGGGGAACAGCAGCGTCTCGATCGTCCGCTGGAGCCAGCGCGCGACCGCCACGTTGTCGGCGTAGATGCGCACCCGACCCCCGGTGAGCTCGCTCTGGACGAACAGCGCGTGGCCCGCGCCGGCCGGGCACCACAGCACGCGCCAGTGGCTGAGCCGGTCCGTCTGCGTCTTGCCGCCGTCGGGGCTCAGGCGGATGAACGAGTTCTCTCCGGTCATCAGGACGGCGTTCGGATCGACGGGTGGGGTCATGCGCTCCTCCAGGATGTCGTCGTGGCTCCGTGAGCCCGTCGAGACTCTACTATGGTTCGGCCGGCGCGTTCGGCCGGAGCCCACCGGCCGGCTGGCGCTCACGGGCCGGCCCGCGCTCGCGATCCCGGTCGGCGCGCGGCGACGGAGTCCCCGGCATCCCGGTTGCAGGGGCGAGACGCGCGATGATGTCGCCCGAGCAGCTCGAGACCCTGCGCTCCCACGTCACCGGGACCGTGCGCCACGCCACCGAGCTGCTCGCCGACCTGACTTCCATCGACGAGGCGTTCCAGGTGCTGATGCCGTCGCTCGCCGTCCTCGCCAACGACGAGCGCGAGTCGCTGGTCGCCCGCCTCTGCGGCTACGACGCCGGGCTGCCGGAGCGGCTGCGCGAGCTGGTCGAGAGCCTGGCCGACGTGCTCGCGGGGCTCACCACCGCCGACGGCGGGGGCGCGTGGCTGCACACGCACGTGGCGCGGCTCGAGTCCGGCGAGGTGGAGGAGGCGGCCTGAGCGCGGCTCAGGCCGCGCCGAGCGCCCGGCGCAGCCAGGCGGCGATGTCGGCGACCTCCTCGGCGCACACGGCGTGCGGCATCGCGTACTCCCGCCACTCCACGCGGTAGCCGAGACCGAGCAGGACGTCGCGCGAGCGGCGGGCCCGCGCCAGCGGGATGACGGCGTCGTGGACGCCGTGGGCCATGAAGATCGGCACGCCCGCCGCGGCGGCGCTCCGCTCGTCCGCGAGCCTGTCGGCGAGCGGCAGGAAGCACGAGAGCGCGATGATCCCCGCGAGCGGCTCGCGCAGGCGGAGGCCGGTGTGCAGGGCCATGGCCCCGCCCTGAGAGAACCCCGCGAGGACGGTGCGAGCGGCCGGCACGCCGCGGGCGGCCTCCCGCGCGAGCAGCGCCTCGATCCTGGCCTGGGACTCGCGGATGCCCGGCTCGTCCTCGCGCCGCGTCCCGCCGTCGTCGCGGACGTCGTACCAGGCGCGCATCACCATGCCGTGGTTGATCGTCACCGGCCGCATCGGCGCGTGCGGGAACACGAAGCGGATGCCGAGATCGGCGGGCAGGCCCAGCTCGGGGACGATCGGCTCGAAGTCGTGGCCGTCGGCGCCGAGACCGTGCATCCAGATGACGGTCGCCACCGGACAGGAAGAGGTCGCGACCTCGACGGCATCGAGCACGTCGGCCACGGGCGCATGCTAGCACGCCGCCGCGCGAGGCGACGACGCCCCGGGCGCCCGCTCCCGGCGCTGCTCGCGGCCGGGCTGCTCACGGCGGCGGCGCTCGCAGGAGCGGCCGCCCGGGGGGACATGCCGATCCTCCTCGCCGCCGGCGAGGTGACGGACACGAGCGCGATCATCTGGGCCCGCGGCGTCGAGCCCGGGGATCTCGCCGTCGACGTCCGCTCGCTCGCTGGCCGGCCGGCGGCCAGCGCGGTCATCCGTGGCACGACGGCGTCCGATCTGGCCGGCCAGGCGCGCGTGGACGGCCTCACGCCGGCGACGCGCCACCGCTACACGGTCCGGGGCGGCGGCCGAGGCGCGGAGGGCAAGTTCACGACCGCGCCTCGCCCGTCCGACCCGGCGCCCGTCCGTCTCCTGTGGGGCGCGGATCTCGGCAGCCGCGGTCACTGCCGGCCGTCGGACGGCGAGTACGCCATCGTCCGCGCGATGGCGGCGCGGAAGCCCGATCTCCTGGTCCTCGCCGGCGACACGGTCTACGCCGACCACCACTGCCACGCGCTGCCCCCGGACGCGCCCGGCGCGATGCCGGCGACGACGCTCGACCAGTTCCACGCCAAGCACCGTCACAACCGCGCCGGCCCGGCCGTCCAGCAGCTGCTGCGCGCCACCCCGGTGCTCGCGACGTGGGACGACCACGAGGTCAGGAACAACTTCGCCGGCGAGCACGGCCTCGCCGCCGTGGGCCGCCGCGCCTTCCTGGACTACTGGCCGGTCGCGGCGCTGCCGAGCCTCGTGCGCAGCGCCCGCTGGGGCCGGCTGCTGGAGCTGTTCCTCATCGACACCCGGAGCCATCGCGACCGCGCGTGCCGCCCGGACGGGCCGGGCAAGTCGATGCTGGGCGCCGCGCAGCGCCGCTGGCTCGTCGACGCGGTCGCCGACTCCGGCGCGCGCGGGAAGGCGATCGTGTCCAGCGTGCCGCTCTCGATCCCGAAGGCCTGGCCGTGCGGCGAGTCGTGGGCGCCGACCCGCGTGCTCTTTCTCGAGACCGGCTTCTCGCGCGAGCGCGACCTGATCCTCGCCGAGCTGGCCCGGCGCCGGACCCGCAACGTCGTCGTCCTCGCGGGCGACGTCCACTTCGCCGCGATCACGACGCTGCGTCCCGCCCCGGGCCTCGTCGTCCACGAGCTGATCGCCGGTCCCCTCGCCGCCGCCACCGAGCGGCCGCGGGCCCCGGACGCCCGGCTCGCGCCCGTCGTGCGCTTCAGCCGCGGCGGGCTCGCGAACTTCGGCGAGGTGGAGATCGACGAGGAGGGCCTCACCGTCCGCATCCTGGACGCCGGAGGCCGGGCGCTGGCGACGGAGCGCTTCCGCGCCGACGAGGCCCTCAGCGACCGATCCCGCGCGCCATGAGGACGGCCAGGAGCGGCATGAGCGCCAGCAGCGCCAGCTCGACGTGGACGAGGCGGCGGACGCCCGCGACCTCGGCGGGCGGCGGCAGGTCGCCCGCCTGGTCGAGCCGGCGTCGCCAGGCGATGAAGCGCAGCGTGGGCCGGATCGACAGCCCCGCGATCACGAGGTAGAGCGCCATCTTCGCGTGGAAGGCGGGGTTCGGGAGGTAGAAGTCGAGCCCCTTGACGCCGACCGCGAGGCGGCCCAGGCCCGTGGCCAGCGCGGCGAGCGCGGCGCCGAAGAACAGCAGGTCCAGGCGCGGCAGCAGCCGCACCTGCTCCGGCCCCATCCCGGGGCGGCAGACGACCATCTCCGCCACCAGGAAGCCGCCCGTCAGGATGATCGACAGGAAGTGCAGGTACGCGAGCGCGGCGTCCACCGTCACCGCCGCCGCGGCGGATGCGCGCGCACGGCCTCCTCGTTCACGTCGGCGCCCCAGCCGGCGCGCGCGGGGACGCTCAGGTGCCCGTCGCGGATCTCGGCCGTGGCGGTCACGAGGTCGTCGTACCAGGGCACGGTGTCGGGATCGATCTCCATGATGCGGAGGTTGGGCACCACCGCGCAGAAGTGCGCGTTCATCAGCGTCGCGAGGGGCCCGTAGAAGTTGTGCGGCGCCACGTTCACCTCGTAGGCGTCGGCCATCGCCGCGATCTTCACGGACTCCGCCACCCCGTTCCACGGCGTGTCGATGATCGCCACGTCGACGGACTGGTGCTCGAGGAAGGGACGGTAGTCGCGGCGGCCGAAGAGGCACTCGCACGAGGCGACCGGGATCGGCGTCCGTGAGCGGATGTGGTGGAGCGCCTTCGGGTCGCGCGTGTCGATCTCCACCCAGAAGATGTCGAACGACTCGATCGCCCGCGCGACCCTGAGGAAGCCCTCGGTCCTGAAGTTGAAGTTGAGGTCGACCAGGATGTCGACGTCCGGTCCGGCGCCCTCGCGGAAGGCGGCGAGCTGATCGCGCACGGCGGCGAGCACGCGGCGGTCGGCGTTCAGCTCGGGGAAGCCGGGCATGTCGGGGTTGCGAGCGAAGCCCGGCGAGTGGAGGTACGGGCGCTCGCCGCCGAGGACGAAGACGTTCGTCTTGAGCGCGGTGTAGCCGCGCGCCACCACCTCCTTCGCCGCGGTGACGCAGTCCTGCAGCGTTCTCAGCGGCGGGATCTGCATCTCCTTCGACCATTGCAGCCGGTAGGTCCCGCAGTGCGACCAGTAGAGGCGGATCCGCGTGCGCACGGGCCCGCCGAGCAGCTCGTAGACCGGCACGCCGAGCGCCTTCGCCTTGATGTCGAGCAGCGCGTTCTCGATGGCCCCGATCGCCTGCTGCACGACGCCCCCGGCGGCCTGGCGGCGCACCGCGTGGAGCAGCGTCACGAGCTGCTCGTACGGCCGGGGATCCTTGCCGATGATCAGCGGGGCCAGACCGTCGATCACCGCGGAGACCCCCAGGCCCCCGAACGACTCGTTGTACTCGCTCCACCCGACGAGGCCGTCGTCGGTCGTGATCTTCAGGAAGTCGAAGTTGCGCTGGCCGGCGTCGGCGTGGAGCGACTCCACGCGGGCGATCTTCATGGCGACCTCCGCGCCCGCGTCACGACAGCCGCCACCCGGCCGGGTCCGGCCGGCGGCGGTGCCAGTCGGTGGCGCGCTCGTAGGCGCGGGCGATGCGCAGCACGGTCGGCTCGTCGAAGGCCCGGCCCACGATCTGGATCGACAGCGGCAGGCCCTCGCGGCTGGCTCCGCAGGGCACGGCCACGGCGGGGAGCCCGACCAGGTTCCACGGGGTCGTGTGGCGCGCGCCGGCCGGCATGAGCTCGCGGGTCGAGATCTCGTCGAAGCGCAGCGCCGGCGTGGCGAGGCCGGGGAAGACGAGCGCGTCGACGCGGTCGAGCACGGAGCGCAGCTCGCGGGCGAGCCGGGCCCGGATGCGCTGCGCCCTGACGAGGTCGGGCGCGGCCACGAGCGCGCCCATCATGAGCCGGATCCGCGTGCCCTCGCGGTAGCTCTCCCGGTCCTTGCGGTACGTGTCGCGGTGGTAATCGTACATCTCCGCGAGGAACGCGGACCACGCGGCGGGTGCCAGGTCGAGCGACGGGACGTCGACGTCCTCCAGGATCGCGCCCTGCCGGCGCAGCTCGTCGAACGCCGCGAGCGCCGCCGCCCTGGCGTCGTCGTGGAGCCCGGTCCACTCCATGTAGTACCGCCGCAGCACGCCGAGCCGCGTTCCGCGGACGCCGGCCTCGAGCAGCGCCGCGTACGACGGCACGGGCGACGGCGCGGCCCGCGTCGACGGATCGCGCGGGTCGCGGCCGGCGATCGCCTGCAGCATCGCGGCCGTGTCGCGCACGGTGCGCGTCATCGGGCCGACGTGGTCCAGCGACCAGCACATCGGGACGACGCCGTGGCGGCTGACGAGCCCGTACGTCGGCTTGAGACCGACGAGGTTGCAGCGCGCGGCCGGCCCGCGGATGGAGCCGCCGGTGTCCGAGCCGAGCGCGCCGGCGCAGAGCCCGGCCGCCACGGCGACCGCGGAGCCCGACGACGAGCCGCCCGGCTCGCGCGCGACGTCCCAGGGATTGCGCCCGGTCGCGAGCGGGCCGTCGTTCGTGGGCCGCCCGAACGCGAACTCGTGCATGGCGAGCTTGCCGAGCAGGACCGCGCCCGCGGCGCGGAGCCGCTCGGTGACGTGCGCGTCGTGCGCCGGCACGTGGTCGGCGAGCACGCGCGAGCCCGCGGTCATCCTCACGCCCGCCACCGCGATCAGGTCCTTGAGACCGATCGGCACCCCGTGCAGCGGGCCGGGACGCCGGCCCTGCGCGAGCGCCTGGTCCGCCGCCTTCGCCTGCGCCAGCGCCTGGTCGGCCGTCACCGTGACCCAGGCGCGGAGCACCGCATCGTGGCGCTCGATCCGGCGCAGGTAGGCCTCGGTCGCCTCGACGGACGTGACCTCGCGCCGGGCGATCGCCTCGGCGACGCCCTGCAGATCGAGGTCGCAGAGGGAGTCGGCGCCGCTCACGGGAGCGGCTCCTCGTCGGCGGCGACCTCGGCCGCGCGGAGGGCCTCGCGCTGCGGCAGATGATCGGCCCACATCTCGAACAGCAGGTCGGCGTCGCGGCCGGTGACGTCGAGCCCGGCAGCCTCCATCTCGGCACGGAACTTCATGCGGAGCGCATCGTCGTTCATGCCGCCTCCCCGGGAAGGTGCATGCTATCACGCCGGGCGGCGACCGCGGGGCGGGGTCGACGCCATCCGCGAGAGGCCGCGGGAGAGACGGCGCGGCGGCGGGGCTCAGCGCCGGACGAGGCGGGCGTGCTCGATGCGCTCGGGTCGCTGGGCGCGCTCGGGTCGCTCGAGGCGCTCCGGACGCTCCCACCGCTCCGGCCGCTCGAAGCGTTCCGGTCGCTCGACGCGCTCCAGGCGCTCGGGACGCTCCACGCGCTCGGGCCGCTCGATCCGCTCGGGCCGCTCGATCCGCTCGGGGCGTTCGACGCGGTCCGGCCGCTCGACGCGCTCGACCCGCTCGATGGGGTCCGGACGCCCCGGCCGTTCCGGGCGCACGACCCGCTCCGGACGGTCGATCTGATCCTGGAGCTCGATCCGCTCGAGGCGCTCCGGGCGATCCGGCCGATCGGGACGCTCGAGGCGGCGCTGCGGCCGCTCCGCCGGATCGGGACGCAGGGCGCGCGGCGGACGGTCGACGCGGTCGTCGAGCCTTCCCGCCCTCACCAGGGGCCGGGCGACGGCCGGCCCGCCCGCACGCTCACCGACCGTCGACGGCCGGGTCCCTCGTCCGTTCTCCGCCACGTCGAGAACGCTCGACCGCGCAGGCGCCGCCTTCCTGACGAACACCTCGGCCGGGCGCGGCGCGTGGCTCCCGCCACGCTCGTCGCGGGACGGCCGCGCCACGACGTCCAGCGCCGGCCTGGCGTCGCTCGCTCCGGGCGCGCGCCGCTCGACCACGACCGCGGGAGCCACGGCGACGGAGGGCGGCGGCTGCCCGCCGTCCGGACGGTGGGTGGCGGCCGGCGGGCCCACGAGGACGACCCGGGCGCCGGCGAGCGCGCGGTCGACATGGGCGCGCAGCGTGCGCAGCGCCGTGCCCATCGGGGCCCACGACGCCGCCGTCGCCGTCAGTGCGAGGACGGCGAGGACGGCGCCGGCCCCGAACGCGAAGCGGGCGGCGACGCGGCCGGCGGCCCGCGGCTCGGCGTCGTCCGGCGCGTCCTCCGGATCCGGCCGGGGGGCGTCGCGAAGGGCGCGGAGCTCCTGGATCGCGCAATACGATGCATAGAGGAACAGCGCGAACGAGACGAGCGACGAGAAGAGAGAGAAGGCGGTGCGTCCGTCCACGAGGCGGAGTGTGTGGCAAGTCGCGTACCATCGACCTCGCGCTCGCCTCCCTTGCCCGGCCGGAGTCGCGCGACTATCCTGCCGACCATGTCCCCGCCGCCCGCGCGCCGGCCGACCGTCGTCCTGCTGGTGCGCCACGGGCTCACGGCGACGACCGGCGTGAAGCTGCCGGGACGCGCGCCCGGCCTGCACCTGAGCGACGGCGGCCGGCGCCAGGCGGACGTCGTCGCCCGGAGGCTCGCGGCGGTGCCTCGCGTCGCGGCGGTCTACACGTCGCCCCTCGAGCGCGCGCGCGAGACGGCGCTGCCGATCGCGCGCGCCCGCCGGCTGTCCGCCGTGGTCGAGCGGGGCCTGCTCGAGCTGGACGTCGGCGCGTGGACGGGCGCCTCGCTCCGGCGCCTGCGGAGGCGCGCCGAGTGGCCGCTCGTCCAGCGGCACCCGAGCGGCTTCCGCTTTCCCGGCGGCGAGTCGTTCGCCGAGATGCAGGCCCGCGTCGTGTCCACGCTCGCGCGCCTCGTCGAGCGTCACCGCGGCGGCGTGCTGGTCGCGGTGTCCCACGCGGATCCGATCAAGGCCGCCCTCGCGCACGCCCTCGGCGCCCATCTCGACCTCTTCCAGCGGATCGCCATCGCGCCGGCGTCCGTCAGCGCCGTCGCGTACCGCGCCGACGGACCGACGGTGCTCACGCTGAACTCCGTCGACGGCGACCTGCGAGCGCTGGGGCTCGGATGAGGCGCCCGCGATGACCCGCTCCTTCGACCTGCCGGCCCCCGAGCACTTCACGACCGGCGCCGTGGGGCCGCCGGGGCAGCGGACGTTCTACATCCAGGGGCGCCAGCGCGCCGAGCTGGTGACCCTCAAGTGCGAGAAGGAGCAGGTCGCCGCGCTGGGCGAGTACCTCGCGGGACTGCTTGCCCAGCTCGCGCCGGTGAGCGAGCCCGCGGCCGAGGCCGCGCTCGTCGAGCCGCTGGACGTCGCGTGGGCCGTCGGCTCCATCGGCGTCGGCTACGATCGCGAGGGCGACCGGATCGTCGTGGAGGCGACGGAGCTCCGCGAGGACGAGGAGGACGAAGGCGCCGGCGAGGCGGCGACGGCGCGGTTCCGCATCAGCCGCGGCCAGGCAGCGACCTTCGTCGAGCGCGCCCGGACGCTGATGAAGGGCGGCCGCCCGACCTGCCCGATGTGCGGCCAGGCCATCGACGCGGGCGGCCACGTCTGCGCGCGCGCCAACGGCCGACACCCGGGCCGCGCCTGATGTCGGCGCCGGTCAGCGCGCTCGACCTGCTCACGCGCGGCGAGATCGCCGTCAAGGGACGGCTGCCGTGGAGCACCAACGCGACGTTCCTGGTGGAGGCGAGCCTCGCCGGCGAGCGGGCGCTCGCCGTCTACAAGCCGGGCCGCGGCGAGCGCCCGCTCTGGGACTTCCCGCCCAACCTCTACCGGCGCGAGGTCGCCGCCTGGGCGCTCTCGGAGGCGCTCGGATGGGGCCTGGTGCCGCTGACGGTGGAGCGTGACGGCCCGATGGGCGAGGGATCGCTGCAGCTCTTCGTCCGCGCCGACCTCGACCACCACTACTTCACGCTGCGCCAGGACCCGGCGCACCGGCCGCGGCTCGAGCGCATCTGCGTCTTCGACGTGCTCGCGAACAACGCCGACCGCAAGGGCGGCCACTGCCTCCTCGACGAGGACGGCGTCGTGTGGGCGATCGACAACGCCCTCACGTTCCACGTGGCGCCGAAGCTCAGGACGGTGATCTGGGACTTCCGCGGCGAGCCGATCCCGGCGCCGCTGCTGGACGACGTCGCGCGCGTGCTCGGCTCCGGCGTGCCGGGGTCCGTGGCGGCGCTGCTCGAGGCCGACGAGCGCCGCGCGCTGCTCCTGCGGGCGCGCGCGCTGCTCGAGAGCGGCCGCTTCCCCGAGGAGAGCGGCGCCCGCTCCTATCCCTGGCCGCTCGTCTGAGCGCCGTCCGCCCCGGCGAGAACCGCGGCGACGTCGGCGGCGATGCCGGCGCGCGCGGGACGCACGTGGTGAGGGCCGTAGCGCTCGAGCAGCCCCTGGCAGAGGAGCGGCAGGGCGATCGTGAGGTCGGTGAAGACCATCACGTTGTCGCCGTCCGGCGCCTCCTTGCCCCACGAGATGCACTCGGTGCCGACGCCGGCGCCGCCCAGACCGCCGAACACCGTGTTGTCGGTGGTGATCTGGATGGCGGCGCCGTGCGGGCTCGCCTCGCCGTTGCCGCGGATGGCGCAGACGCTGGTGGCCGTGATCTGGAGGAAGTCCTTCGGCACGCCGCCGCCGAGGAAGATCGCCGACGTGCCGCGCGCCGGCGTCATGAACCGGTCCATGATCGCCAGCGCGATCTCGTAGTCCCGGAAGAAGTCGACGACCGGGCCCTTCCGCTTCGCGGTGCGGTAGCCCTCCGAGAGCGGGCCGTCGGGCGCGGCGGGGACGAAGACCGGCACGCCGTGCCGCGCGCACGTGGCGGCGATGGACCGCCCCAGGCCCTGGGCGTCGAGCCAGCGCCCCAGCTCGTGGATGAGCCGCACACCGGGGATCGACGGCCCGCGCCACGTCGCCGCGAGGCGCTCGAAGAACCCCGCGGTGAAGTCCTCCATCGCGTCGTAGTCCGCGGCGCTCACCACGTGGTCGTAGAACCGGTAGTACCCCGCGCGCCACAGCGCGGCGTCGTCCACGTGGTCCGGGTCGATCTGGTAGAAGCGGGCGCCGCGCTGCTCCAGCAGATCCTCGGTGACGTTCGCCGAGGTCGACGCGACGAGATCGACGTAGCCGCGCTCGACCAGCCACGTCACCAGCGGCCACATGCCGGCGCTGCTCATCGAGCCCGCGAGCCCGATGCAGATCAGGCTCCCGCCGTCGATCATCCGCGTCCACGCCTCGAACGCCTCGCCGAGCTTCCGGCCCTGGAACGCCGACCGGCGCATGCGCTCGAGCATCCGGCTCACCGACCCCCCGCCGTCGCCGTCCAGCACGCCGACGGGGATGCGCGCCGGCCACGGCGCTCCCGCCGTCCCGCCTGCCTGCCGCTCCGTCCGCTCCGCCATCGCGCCTCCCGCCCGTGTCGCCGGGGTCCGGCTGCCCGTCCCGTTTACACTGATCCGGCGACGGAGTCGAGCGGGGGAGTGCGGCGCGCGCCGCCGAGGCGATCGTGGATTCCGGGACCGTGCGGCTGTTCGACGAGATGGCCGGCGACTACGACCGGCTCGAGCCGTGGTACGCGCACCTCTACGACGTGCTGCACGGGCTCGTCGGCGACTGGCTCGCGCCGCCGGACGGCCGGCGCCGTCGCGCGCTCGACGCGGGCTGCGGCACGGGGTACCAGTCGGCGATCCTCGCCGCGCACGGCTACCTGACCCACGGCGTCGACGTCTCGACGCGTCTCCTCGCGGTCGCGCGCGACCGCCTGCCCGGCGTCGCGCTGGTCCGCGCCACCGTCGAGCGCCTGCCCTACCCGCCGGAGGCCTTCGACGTCGTGTGCTGCTGCGGCAGCACGCTCAGCTTCGTCGCCGAGCCCGAGCGCGCCGTCGCCGAGATGGCCCGCGTGCTCCGCCCCGGGGGACTGCTGCTCCTCGAGTGCGAGCACGCCTGGAGCCTCGACGTCCTGTGGAGCGTCGCGGACGCCCTGAGCGGCGGCCGGCTGGGCTACGGCCTCCGCCGGGCGGAGGCATGGCGGCTGCTGGCGCGCAGGCCGTCAGCGGGGTGCGTCGTGCGCTACCCGGGCTATGGCGCGATCAGGCTCTTCACGATGAGCGAGCTGGCGTCCATGCTGGGCGCCGCCGGCCTCGCCGTCGAGCGCGCGCGCGGCATCCACATGGCGACCAATCTGATCCCGTCCACCGTCCTGCACCGGCCGCGCCTCGGCCGCGGGCTGGCCGCCGCGTTCCGCGCCCTCGCCGCGCTCGACGGCGCGCTCCGCCGCCTGCCGGGGACCCACCGCCTCGCCAACAGTCTCGTCGTCCTCGCCCGCAAGCGCCCCCCGGCCGCGCCCGCGGCTCTTCGGTAGGATGCAGTGGTTCGAGACGACCTGCCGGGGTCCCGCCGCGGAAGCTCACAGCGGCACCCGCGCGCACGCGGCGCGCCGTCCGGCTTCCACCGCACCCGTTCATCACCCGGCCGGCCAGCGCCGTCACGCCGGGCGGCGGCTGCACCGGCGGCAGCGCCGGCCCGCGCGAATACGGCTTGCCGTGGCGGCGCTCCCCGCGCCACTCCCAGCCGTCCGGCTCCACCGGCGCCTGGCGATCGACGGCCGGATGGCCGCCGCTGGCAGAGCCATGGCCACGACCGCTGCCTCCTTCCCGGCGAGCTCGACGGCCGTGGCGCGGCCGATCCCGCTCGACGCCCCGTCACGACGACCACGGCCTCGCGCGGCGCGACGGTCATGCCGCGCGCCGCCCGCGGCGGGGGCCGCCGCCCACGGCCTGCCGGCGGCGCGCGCGTCCCGTGTCCTTCCCGCCGGCGGGCGCCGTGTACCGCGTCGACGACTTCCCGCGCGCCGCGGTACCGCGACGGGGACGATCATCCGGAGGCGTCCGCTTCCGCTTGCTCGCCATGACGGCTCCGCCCGGCCGGACGCTGCGCTGCAGGGCGCGTGCCGTCAGGCGCCGGGGGCGAGCTCCCGGAGGGCGCGGCGGAGCGCCTGGCGCTTGCGCGCGACGTCGGTCTCGCTGCTCGTGAGCGAGAGGTACGCGGTGTCCAGGCCGGCGTCGAGGTAGCGGCGGACGCGGGCGCGGATCTGCTCCGGCGTCCCGCGCACGATCAGCTCGTCGACCAGGCGGCCGGGGATCGCGGCGAGCGCGCCGCGGCGGTCGCCCCGCCCCCAGGCCTCCCACATCGGCCCGAGCTCCGTCGACCGGCCGAGCCACTCGTGGAACGCGCGGTACACCGGCACGTTGAGGTAGGCGGCGATGTGACGCCGCGCCACGGTCTCCGACTCCGGGCCCGGCGGATCGACGTGGACGAACAGCCGGGCCGAGATCTCGAGGGCGTCCGGGTCGCGGCCGGCCTTCTTCGCGGCCTCGCGCGCCACCGCCGCGCAGCGCGGGACGTCCTCGGGGGCGAGCCAGTTCAGGATCGCGCCGTCGCCGACCTCGCCCGCGACCGCCAGCATCCCGGGGCGCAGCGCCGCGACGTGGATCGGCACCGGCTCGGCGGGCGGCCGCGTGAGCCGGAAGCCGTCGACCGCGAACGTCTCGCCCCGGAACACGACGCGCTCGCCCGCGAGCGCCTTCCTGAGGAACTGCGCCATCTCGCGGACCCGCGTGGCCGGCCGCCGGAAGACGCCGCCGTTCCAGGCCTCGACGATGACCGAGGAGCCGGATCCGATGCCGAGGCAGAACCGCCCGGGCGCGATCTCCGCCAGCGCCGCCGCCGAGATGGCCAGCGTCGCGGGGCCGCGCGTGAAGACGTTGGCGATCGCCGTGCCGAGCCGGAGCCCCGTCGCGAGCCCCACGACCGCGAGCGGCGAGAAGCCGTCGACACCGTCGATCTCGTACGACCAGGCGTCCGTGTAGCCGAGGCGCTCGGCCTCGCGCGCCAGCTCGCCCAGCTCGGCGAGCGTGAACCCGTCCACGGGCACCGTCAGCGCCAGGCGCTTCCCTCGCATCGTCATCCTCTCGCGTCCGCCGCGGCGGCGGCGACGCCGGTCTCCGCGAGCCCCAGCCGCCAGAGGACGAAGGCGTAGTCGAAGGCCGCCTCGCGGAGCGCGTCGTAGCGGCCGGACGGGCCGCCGTGGCCCGCCTCCATCACGATCTTGAACAGGAGCGGCTGGTCGTCGAGCCTGATCGCGCGCATCCGGGCCACGTACTTGGCCGGCTCCCAGTACATCACCTGGCTGTCGTTGAGCGACGTGCGCACGAGGATCGCGGGATACCGCCGCGGCCCGAGGTTCGTGTAGGGGCAGTACGTCTTCATGTACTCGTAGTGCTCGCGCACCTTCGGGTTGCCCCACTCCTCGAACTCGCCCACGGTGAGCGGCAACGACTCGTCGAGCATCGTGTTGATCACGTCGACGAACGGCACGCGCAGCACCGCGGCCGCGAACAGCTCCGGCCGCTCGTTGAGCACGGCCCCGATGAGCAGCCCGCCGGCGCTGCCTCCCTCGATGACCAGCCGGTCGGGAGCCGTGTAGCCCGCGGCGATCAGGTGCTCCGCCACCGCGATGAAGTCCGTGAAGGTGTTCCGCTTCTGCATCATGCGGCCGGCGTCGTGCCAGCGCTTGCCCAGCTCCCCACCCCCGCGGACGTGGGCGATGGCGTACGTGACGCCCCGGTCGAGGAGGCTCAGCCGGCTGGAGGAGAACGCCGCCGGGTAGGAGATGCCGTAGGCCCCGTAGCCGGCGAGCACCAGCGGCGCCGGCCGCGCGCCGACGGTGTCGAGCCGGTACACGATCGAGATCGGCACGCGGGTGCCGTCGGGCGCGGTGGCGTGCAGGCGCTCCGAGCGGTAGCGCGCGGGATCGTAGTCGCCCAGCACCTCGGTGCGCTTGAGCAGCACGAGGCGCCGCCCGGCGACGTCGTAGTCGTAGACCGACGGCGGCGTCACCAGCGACTGGTAGCGGAAGCGGTACGCCGCCGCGTCGAACTCGGCGTTCGGCTCCTCGTCGAGGTCGTAGGTCGGCTCCGGGAACTCGACGGCGTGCGCGGCGCCCGAGGCCTGATCGACGACGCGGATCCGCTCGAGCCCGTCGGCGCGCTCGCGCACGACGTAGTGGCCGGCGAAGACGTCCACGTCCTCCAGCATCACGTCCTCGCGATGGGGGATCAGCTCCTCCCAGCGCTCGCGCCGCGGGTCGTCCACCGGGACGCGCACGAGCCGGAAGTTGCGGAGTCCGTCGCCGTTGGTGCGGATGTAGAACCACGGTCCCCCGTGGTCGACGTCGTACTCGTGGTCCTTGCCGCGCGGCTCGAGGAGCCGCCAGACCCCGTCCGGCTCGGAGGCGCGGAGGAAGCGGGCCTCGGCGCTGGTGAAGCTGCGCGAGGCGGCGAAGAGCCACTCGCGGCTGCGCGAGCGCCACACGTGGAGGCGGAACAGCTCGTCGATCTCCTCGTAGATGAGGTCGCCCGCCGCCGCCCCCAGGCGACGCCGCCAGAGCCGGTACGGGCGCTTGGCGTGGTCCTCCGTGACGTAGAACAGCGTGGCGCCGTCGGCCGCCCACGCGACCGTGGAGACCTGCTCGACGCGGTCGGGCAGGAGCTCGCCGGACTCGAGGTCCTTCACGAACAGCGTGTACTCGCGGAACCCGGTGAAGTCGAGCGTGTAGGCCAGGCGAAGGCCATCGTCGCTGACGCTGAAGGCGCCCAGGGACAGGAACGGCTTGCCCTCGGCCAGGACGTTGAGGTCCAGGAGCACCTGTTCCGCCCCCTCGCTGCCCTCCTTGCGGCAGTGGATGGGGTACTGCTTGCCCTTCTCGGTGCGGGAGTAATAGAGGTAGCGACCGAACCGGTAGGGCACCGTCGAGTCGTCCTCCTTGATCCTCGCGAGCATCTCCCGGTAGAGGGCCTCCTGGAAGGCCTCGGTGGGCTTCATCACCGCGTCGGTATAGGCGTTTTCGGCCTCGAGGTACTCGATGACGTCCGGGTGGTCCTTCTGCCTGAGCCAGAAGTAGTCGTCCTGCCGGCGGTCCCCGTGGACGACGTCGACCCGGGGCACCCTGCGGGCGATCGGGGGGGTGACCATGGCCCTCCATCCTACGCGACTTGTCGAGACCGGCCGCGGGGGTGTGGGGGGCGGCTCGGGCGGGACTGCGGCCGGGATCGGGCGGGACTGCGGCCGGATCAGCCGGGTCTGGACGCCAGGATCAGGCGGGACGGCGGAGTGCCCGGCGGCTCTCGGGGACGTCGAAGTCGTAGGTCTGGCCGTGGGTCAGGTAGCGCACGCGGTCGGCGAGCCCGGCCTCCTGGGCGGCCCGCGCGAAGTCGCCGAGGGGAGACCTGAAGACCGTGTAGTCGTTGTAGTGGATGGGGATCGCCGCGCGCGGGGACGTCAGGCGGAGAATCTCGATGCCCTGCCGCGCGTCCATCGTGACGAGGATGCCCAGGATGCGGGTCCCGCCCAGGTGCAGCAGGGCGACGTCGATGTCGGGGTACCGCGCCGGGATCTCGCGCAGCGCCGCGGTCACGAGCGTGTCGCCGGTGATGTAGATCCTCAGCAGGTGCTCCCCGGTGCCGCGCTCGAACTCGAGGAGGGCGCCCATGACCGGCGGCAGCAGCCGGCAGACGAGGCGCGGGCCGTGCCGGCCCGGGGTGGCCGTGATGCGGAGCCGGGCGTCGCCCTTGACGCACTCGAAGGTCTCCCAAGTGGCCAGGGCTTGGGTGGCGAAGAACCCCTTCCGCGAGAGCGAGTCGGCGGCGTGGGGCGTCGTGACGACGGGCAGGCTGCGGGGCAGCCGCTCCTCGGCCACCCGGTCGAAGTGGTCCTCGTGGAGGTGGGAGAGGAGGACGGCGTCCACGGGCGGCAGCTGCTCGATGGCGAGCGCCGGATCCGTGAGCCGGCGGGACCTGAGGCCGTAGCCCAGGCGCACGTGCTGGCCGCGGTGGAGAAAGTTCGGGTCGGTGAGGAGCGTGAACCCTGCGTAGCGGATGAGCACCGTGGCCGTGCCGACGAAGAAGATGGAGCCCCGAGCGACGTCCGCCGGGGTCTCGGCGGGCAGCACCAGGCGCCGTGTTGCCATGACAGGAGGCGAAGCAATCCGGGTGCCCGCGTGGCGGCCGGAGGGCCGCGATGCGAAGATGGGTGCACACGGCGACACTTCACGGAGGCAACGATGAGGGCTCTCGCGATCCTGGCGGTGGCGGTCCTCCTGGCGGTCCCTGCCGCCGGCCCGGCGGCGACCCCGCTCCAGCCGCTCGTGGCAGGGTGGGAGCAGTACTTCAAGCTCGACTGGCAGTCCGACCTGCGGGCCGGTCAGCCGCTGGTCTCCGGCCACGTCCTGAACGACTGGGGCTTCCCGGCGAGGAACGTCAGGATCCTGGTCGACGCGGTGGACGCTTCCGGGGGGATCGTGGACCAGCGCATCGCCTGGCTCGGGTCCACGCTGACGCCCGGCACGCGGGCGTACTTCGAGGTGCCGATGCCCCACGTCCCGTCATCGGCCGCCGCGAGGGCCTACCGGGTCAGCGTGTTCGCCTTCGACTGGGTGCAGTCCGGCGGCGACCACCGGTAGCGCGGGCGCCCGGGGCCCCGGGGCGGCTCGTCGCACGGGGCCCCGCGCTGTGCGACTTCCGCCGACCCGTGGGGCAACGCGTCAGGACTCCACCAGGCGCTCTTCGCAGGCGGGACTGCGCCGACCTCTCCGGCGCCGACCGCGACCGATCCGGCCTCACCACCTCTCCCAGCGCACCAGGGTCTCGAGCGGCAGCCGGCGGCGGGCGACGGAAGACGGCGGCGCCGCGCGCGCGGGGTCGACGTAGCCGAAGCCGATCACGCGGTTGACGAACGTCTCGCCCGGGATGCCGAGGATCCGGGCGACCTCCTCCTCCGGCAGGTGGGCCGGGCACGACCCGATGCCGTCGTTCCACGCCGCGATCATCATGTTCTGGGCGCAGCGGCCGGCATCGAACTCGTGACGGAACACCTGCACGATCACGACGACGGCGGTGGCGGCGTGCAGCCAGCGCGCGAACGGTCCCAGCGCGGCGAGCGCCGCCACGCGCTCCCGGTCGCGGACGACCACGAACCGGTTCGGCTCGCGGTTCTTCGAGCTGCCGGTCATGCGGCCCGCCTGCAGGATCCGGCGGAGCGCCTCGTCGGGGATCGGCTTCGCGACGAACGCGCGCTGGTCGCGCTTGCGGACCACGGCCTGGTAGGCGTCCACGGGCGCCAATGCTACCATTCCGCCGCATGGCGCTCGATCCCCGGCAGACGCTCTCGTTCGTGCAGCGGGCGTGGGACGAGAGCATCGTCCCCGCGCTCACCGACTACGTCCGCATCCCGGCCAAGTCGCCGGCCTTCGACCCCGCCTGGCGCGAGCACGGTCACATCGACCGCGCCGTCGCCCTGATCCGGGGCTGGTGCGAGGCGCGCCCGGTCGAGGGCCTGCGCGTGGAGGTGGTGAGGCTTGACGGCCGCACGCCCGTGATCCTGATGGAGGCCCCGGGCGTCGCCGACGACGTCGTCCTCCTCTACGGCCACCTCGACAAGCAGCCGGAGATGACGGGCTGGGCCGACGGGCTCGCGCCGTGGTCGCCGGTGCGCCGCGGGGACCGCCTCTACGGCCGCGGCGCCGCCGACGACGGCTACGCGGCGTTCGCCGCGCTCACGGCGATCGAGGCGCTCGAGCGCCAGGGCGTCCCGCACGCTCGCTGCGTCGTCCTGATCGAGGCGTGCGAGGAGAGCGGCAGCGGGGACCTGCCGCACTACGTGGAGGCGCTGGCCGCCCGGCTCGGCCAGCCCGGTCTCGTCGTCTGCCTCGACTCCTCGTGCGGCAACTACGACCAGCTGTGGACGACGACGTCGCTGCGCGGGCTCGTCGGCGGCGTCCTCACGGTCGAGCTCCTGACCGAGGGCGTCCACTCGGGCGCGAGCGGCATCGTGGCCTCCACCTTCCGCGTCGCCCGCCAGCTCCTGTCGCGCATCGAGGACGAGCGGACGGGCCGCGTCCTCGTGGAGGACTTCCACGTCGCGGTGCCGGCGGAGCGGATGGAGCAGGCGCGCGCGGCCGCCGCGGCGCTCGGTGACGAGATCCACCGGCGCCTGCCGCTCGTGCCCGGCGCGCGCCCGACCCACGCGGACCCGCTCGAGCTGCTGCTCAACAGCACCTGGCGGCCCGCGCTCTCGATCACGGGCGCCGCCGGCATCCCCGCGATCGAGGACGCCGGCAACGTGCTCCGGCCGCGCACGTCGCTGAAGCTCTCGCTGCGCCTGCCGCCGACCCTCGACGCCGCCCGCGCCGCGCGCCGGCTGAAGGAGGTGCTCGAGGCCGACCCGCCGTACGGCGCGCGCGTGTCCTTCACCGCCGAGACGCCGGGCAGCGGCTGGAACGCCCCGGCGACGAGCCCGTGGCTGGCCGCCTCCGTCGACCGCGCCTCGACGACGTACTTCGGCAAGCCGGCGATGGCGATGGGCGTCGGCGGCTCGATCCCGTTCATGAGCATGCTCGGCGAGCGCTTTCCCCGGGCGCAGTTCCTGATCACGGGCGTGCTCGGGCCGGGCTCGAACGCCCACGGGCCGAACGAGTTCCTGCACCTGCCCACCGGCGCCCGGCTCACGGCGTGCGTCGCGCAGGTGCTCGCCGACCACGGCGCCACGGTCCGCGGCGCCGCCGCGACCGGCTGAGCGCCCCGCCGGCCGCGGCCGGCCGGCGGCGACGGGTACAATCGGTCATGGCCCGTCCCGCGAAGAACCGCGACCTCCACGGCAGCGCCCCCGACAGCTCCCCGGTCGCCCTCCTGCTCGTCGACGTCATCAACGACCTCGAGTTCGAGGGCGGCGGGCGCCTGCTCGGCAGCGCGCTGCCCATGGCGCGCCGCCTGGCCGCGCTCGCCACGCGCGCGCGGCGGGCCGGCGTGCCCGTCGTGTACGCCAACGACAACTTCGGCCGCTGGCGCTCGGACTTCGCCGCCCTCGTCCGCCACTGCGCCCGGGACGGCGTCCGCGGCCGGCCGCTCGCCGCGCTCCTCCGGCCCCGGCGCGACGACTACTTCGTGCTGAAGCCCAAGCACTCGGCGTTCTTCGCGACGCCCCTCGACACGCTGCTGACGTACCTGGGAGTCGAGACGCTCGTGCTCGCGGGCATCGCGGCCGATCGCTGCATCCTGTTCACGGCCGCCGACGCCCACATGCGCGACTACCGCGTCCGCGTGCCGAGGGACTGCGTCGCCTCGATCGAGGCCGCCGACAACCGCCGCGCGCTCGAGCACATCGAGCGCGCGCTCGGCATCGACACCTCGCCGTCGGACACCCTCGACCTCGAGGCCCTCGCGCGCACTCGCCGCCGGCGCGCCGCCTGAGCCGCGCGCCGGGCCGGCCGCCGGGGCTGGCGGGGGCGGCCGCTCAGCGGGTCGTCGGCGGAGCGGCGAGGCCGATCCGGCGCCCGACCTGGGGCGGGCGCGGCAGCGCCGCGTGCGCCTCCTGGATGCGCCCGAGGCGCTCGAGGACCTCCGGCGCCATCGGCGCGCCTCGCCGCGAGGCGCGGCTGACGTGGAGCGACATCAGCTCGTTCGTCGCCGCCAGGTAGCCCTCCCGGGCGTGGTACATCGCGTGGAAGTAGTGCAGGCGCTTGGCGTCGTACCCGAGCAGGAGCGTCGTGAAGCGCAGCGGGTCGCCCGCGCGCACCTCCCGGTGGTACGTCACGTGGGCCTCCAGACAGAACGTCGTGACGTCGCGCGCGCGCCGGTGGATCTCGTCGAGACCGACCCAGCGGAGGAACTCGTCGGTGGCCAGGTCGAAGACGACCAGGTAGTAGCCCATGTTCATGTGCTGGTTGTGGTCGATCCAGTCGGGGCGGACGACGGCGCGGAAGGCGTCGAAGGGCGCTTGCAGGTCGGTCATGCCGTGATTCTACCGACGTCGGGGACCGCGGATGGCGCGCCCGGCATTCCCGGCGCGCGCCCCGGCGGAGCCGGACGCGCTCGTCGAGCGCGGCTCGGCGGACCCGCCCCGGGCCGCCCGGCCGATGAGAAACACTTTTGGCTCGTCTCCCAAAAGTGTTCAGGTGACGTAAGGTCCTGAAAGCCAGAGCGCATCGGCTCCCTCGGCTATCCTGCTCGGGCCGCCAAGCTCGAGACAGGGAGGCCAAGGACCGATGCGCATGGAAACGTTTATCAGAATGAGCCTGGGATTGAAAGCCCACCGGGTCGTCAAGGTCGAGGTCGACGAGGGCGCCGGCGATCTCGTGATCGAGCTGGACCGGCTGGGCGCCCGCCGCCTGCGGTGTGGAGCGTGCGGGCTGGAAGCGCGACGGGTGGCCCCGACGCGCCGCCCAGTCCGACGCTGGCGGGATCTCGCGATGCGCGACCAGGTGGTGCAACTGGTCTATGCTCCCTGCCGGGTCTGGTGCGCGCACTGCGGGCTGCGGGTGGAACGTGTCCCCTGGGCCGACAAGTGGCAGCGTGTGACGCACGCCCTGGCCCGGGCGGTCGCCGAGTTGGCCCGTGCCCTGGACTGGACCGCCGTGGCCCACCACTTCCGCCTGAACTGGAAGACCATCGCCGCCGTGGTCGAAGGGGTCGTGCTGTGGGGGCTGGGCCATCGCCGCTGGTACCCGTTGCACATCGTCGGCGTTGACGAGGTCAGCCGCCGCAAGGGCCAGCAGTACCTCACGATCGTCTACGACCTCGACCGCGGCCGCGTGGTATGGGTAGGCCGCGACCGGACGACGGCCACCATGAAGCGCTTCTTTGGGTGGCTGGGGCCCCGCCGCGCGCGAAGCATTCACACCGTTTGCTGCGACATGTGGGCCGTGTACATCGACGCGATCCAGACCCACCTGCCGACGGCGTCGATCGTCTTCGATCGCTTCCACCTCAGCCAACATCTGAGC
>Ga0209172_10003340_pt1 | contig 24857 bp, 15 predicted proteins | sample LarsenN4metaG_FD_184113 | JGI IMG/M metagenome (GOLD analysis project Ga0209172, IMG submission 184113) | Hot spring sediment bacterial and archeal communities from British Columbia, Canada, to study Microbial Dark Matter (Phase II) - Larsen... ... | reverse complement strand
TGAATAGAGGGCGATAGAGTGAAGATGGGCCAGGCATGATTGACCTTTATTGACCTCGAAATATCTGGTGTATACACTTGGTATCATACACTATCTATCCCCACACGTATTTATGAAATGGGGTACTAAGTGGCTTTACTTGTCAATCATTTAGTTAAACTTTTTGTCTAGAGTGGTGTAAATCATTGCAAATTGGGTGCGGTTCCTAAAGTCAATAATGCTTCGGGGGTGGCGGGCCCGCAGCAATTTACTATCTACATAAGGGAGCATAAGTAGGCAGGTAGTAAGTTAGCAGCGGAGCGGACATCCTCAGCATTAGCTCTGATACTCACTCCTGGTTAGGCAGGTATAGCTTTCAAGAAAAACACTTTCTGGTTCGGGCGTGCAACGCCCTCAAAACAGTTCCATTTAAACTGTTTTGAGGGCGTTGCACGCCCGAAGTTCTTGCCCTCAAAACAGTTCCACTTAAACTGTTTTGAGGGCGTTGCACGCCCGAAGTTCTTGCTCTCAAAACCGCCCGAACTGACTGCAATCTTTTCTTACTCGCCAGTCGTGATCGTGGTCATCGACACAATCGGCTCAAAACCGCCCGAACTGATTGCAATCTTTTCTTAAGGTTTATAGTAAGCTGCTGCGGAGCGAACGTCCTCAGCATCTGATCAGGACTGACCCTGGGAAAACTGCGCCCGTGCGAATACCAAGATCTCTATGCTATTATTAGCTTCACCAATTGCTCAGCTCCTTGGGGGTCGATCTTCAAACTGTTAAATCAGGCATTAAGTCTAAGCGTTGATAGATCATTTTACCGAGAGAGAACGTTTATGAAGAGGTTATCTTGCATTGTCTGGATGTCAGTTCTATGTTTGCTGATTAGTGTTTACGCTTTGGCTATCAGTTCCAACTCCGATCAGCGATATTGGCCCCAATGGCGCGGCCCACTTGCTAATGGCATGGCTCAGAGTGACGCGCCGACCATTTGGAGCGACAGCAAGAATATCAAGTGGAAGACTGCGATCCCAGGTCGCGGGCATTCGACTCCGGTAATCTGGGAAGATAGGATCTTTCTCACTACCGCTATTCCTACAGGTCCGGCTCCTCAACCGGCGCAAAGCCCGCAAGAGACTCAAAGCGGCCAGGGGAGGAGAGGCCGCGGCGGCTTCGGTGGAGGTGGGGGCCCCCAGGCAGAACATAAGTTAGATGTGATATGCCTGGATAGAAAGACGGGAAAAATCTTGTGGCAGAAGACAGCCAAAGTGGCCACTCCTCACGAAGGTTATCATCGAACTTATGGCAGTTTCGCCTCCAATTCGCCGGTTACCGATGGCCAATACGTCTACGCTTTCTTTGGCTCGCGCGGCATCTATTGTTATGACTTGAAAGGCAAGCTGGTCTGGGAAAAAGACCTGGGGGTCCAGTTAAAAATGCGCCTTCAGTTTGGCGAGGGCACCGCGCCGGTTCTTCACGGAGACAGGTTGATCATCGTTTGTGACCACGAAGGCGACTCTTTCATTATGGCGCTTGATAAAAAGACAGGGAAGGAGATCTGGAAGACAAGTAGAGATGAAGGCAGTTCCTGGTCCAGCCCGCTTGTGGTAGAGCACGCTGGACGAAAGCAGATAATAGTGAGCGCCACCAGCAAAGTGCGCAGCTACGATCTTCAAACCGGCAAGTTGATCTGGGAATGCGCCGGGCTGGGGGCCAATACTATTCCTGTCCCGGTCTCTCAGGGTGATACGGTCTATGTGATGAGCGGATTTCGCAATCCCAAACTGATGGCAATCAGGCTTGGGAGGGAGGGGGACCTGAGCGGCTCCGACGCCATTCTCTGGAGCCACACTCGCGGCCTCTCTTACACGCCTTCGCCGGTTCTGCATGATAACAAGCTCTATGTAGTCTCCGATCAGGGACTGGTCAGTTGCTTCAATGCGACTACAGGGGAGCCATACTATCACCAGGTCCGTTTGCCCAAACCCTATAACTTCAAAGCCTCGCCTGTCGGCGCCAGCGGCAAACTCTATCTGGCAACTGAAGAGGGCGATGTAGTTGTTTTGAAGATGGGCGAGAAGTTTGAAGTAATTGCGACCAACACCCTGGAAGATCAGATGTTTATTGCTTCGCCTGTGATTGTAGGCGGCGAACTCTTCCTGCGGAGCCAGAACTATCTTTACTGCATAAGCGAAAGTAAGAAGTGATCGAACGGTTTCAGTAGCATGGAGTCTCAATCTTTCGGTTCGGGCGCGAGAGCGCCCTCAAAACGGATTAAATTTAAAATTGTTTTAAGGGCGCAAGAACTTCGGGCGGTTTTGAGGGCGCCCGACGCCCGAAGTATTTGGCCCTCAAAACCGCCCGAACATGCATGAATTTAGCAGTGGGCCGCAGAAAGTCTCATCCTACGTCTGTGCTCAGCAGGTAAGAGCGCATATCTGATCACCGGTTCGGCTCTGCATCCACTTTCCGGAACCAGGGATTGCCGAAATTTTTGTATGGACCACCATCGACCGAGATTTCAACTTGCAATCGGTAATTGGCAGGAGAGAACATCTGAGTCTTTCCTCTCAGCTTGATAGTGTAGCCGTTCTTCTTAATCTGTGTGCTCTCCCAAAAGATCGTGTAATACCCGCCCAGATCGCCTCCGATTGGGCCGGTCTTCAACACAGACAGGCCGGAGCTGTCCACTTCAAAGCGCGTGACTATCTTCTCCGCTTCGTTATAGCTTGTGATAGCCCGGCTCCGGAAGGGCCCCTCAGGCCCCTCGCCTTCGATCTCACTTTCATAGACGGGCCCATTAAGGATCTTCTTATATGTCTCCTTACCTTTGATCTTGCCGCCTGGACCGAGAGGCGAATCAGGCACATTCCAATCAAATGACCACGAGCCCAGGAAATAGTCCATATTCGGCGGCGGCATCGGATCGGTCGGCTCCGTTGGCCGCGAAGTCTGTTGAGCAGGTTGCTGCAAAAGAAGCAGGGCTAAGATTAAAACGCTCATCATCGCTTTTGTCCCTTATTTTATGTCCTTGTCCCGCGTATGTGTTTAGCGTGAGTTTGGAGTGCGCTGACTCGTCAGCGCTTTGGTTTGCGGCCGCACCGCTCGCCGCTTTTCTCACGCAAGTTCAACACAAAGCGGCGAGCGTGCGGCCGCACTCCAAAGGCTTTGCCGAGAGGCTAAACAGATACTGTCCCGTAGGGACAAGCTGATAATAGCCCAGCACCTTTAGTGCTGGGACGGCAGCGTCAATTATTTTCCAGTCCCGTAGGGACGGCTGAACCAGTCGTTATATCCAGAGGACAGCGCGGGGGCTAGTTAATCCTTCTGCTATTTCTCCCCAGCATTGGAATCGCTTTCTCAGCCGTCCCTACGGGACTGGGACGGATGTCTCTGTCATCTCTCTCCCCTGGAAGTGCTGGGCTACTTTCAATCGTCCCTACGGGACTGGGTTGATGGTTACCACCTGCCCGGTGGCAAGCAAGAGTTCCCAATCGTCCCTACGGGACTGGGACGGATGTCTCTGTCATCTCTCTCCCCAGCACTGGAAGTGCTGGGCTACTTTCAATCGTCCCTACGGGACTGGGTTGGATTCTCCGCTGGTTACCCCAGCACTTCAATCGCTGGGCTACTCTCAATCACATCCATCCAATAGTTACTTCTTGCTCGCGCTTGTGGCAGCTATCTTTCTCAAATCCTTGCTGTCCACTGTATATTCAAACCACGGGATGAACATCTCATCCCAGCTCTGCTCGCTCCAGAAGACTTCCTTGTTCGGCGCCGGATTGTAGCGGTTCTTGAGCGAATTGTCATAATGAGCAATGGCAATCAGCTTGCTGCCCGCCGGGATCTTCAACGGCTCTTCCAGCTCATAATGAAGTTGCCAGTTAAAATCGAACTTCGGCACATTCAGCAGCGTCTGCTGCCGGCCATCGGGCCACTCAAGAATATACTTAATATCCTTGCCGCGCAGATGCATGTGGGGCGCAAACGCATAGAGCGTTATATTCTCTTTAATCAGCGTCTGCCCGATGATCTCCCAGTTATCCGCATAAGGCGGGATATTGGGGATCCTTCCTCTGACTCTCACCTCGCGGCCGTTGACAACGCGGGTCTCGCCAATCTCTTTGCCGCCGACAATGATAATATCAGTGACCCCTTTAGTGAGCACTTCATGTGTCACCGGCACTTTGGAGAACCAGAGGCCGAGCATCGAACGGTCCTTTTCCGGTCTCCCGGTGGGCTGGTAATGCATGTTGAACTGAATGTACATCCCAGGACTGATGCGCTTGGCAATCCCTGGCCGATGCCGCTCAAAGCCTTTTCCTGGGGCCTGTCCGATGAGCTTGAATGCGCCAGCGCGAGTGAACGAATCCTGGCTTTGAAAGACTTCATCGCCTTCGCGCAGTCCCCCTCCGCGCCTGGTCTCTACTCCCTCAGTCTGGCCCGACGGATTGGCTCTGACGGCTCTGCCATTGACTATCTGGGCCCCTTCCGGCAATCGCGTGACATTAGCAATCGAGTGATGCACCACAGCTGGATTTCCCGGCCGCAACTGAACCGCTTCCACCCATCGTTCTTCGTTGAATGGAACCGGCACATAAAAATTTTGCATGGGCAGCTCACCCTCGGCCGGCACCTCAAATTCAACTGGCATGGGGATGATCAGATCAGGCTCGCCATACGTCCATCCAGGAGTGAACTTCGGCAATGGCGGCAGATCAGCGTCATTCCCTTTTGGAGAACCGCCATCAACCCAGGCAACTATAGTGTCGATCTCTTTCTGCGACAAACGGCGGTCATTGCGGAATTTGAGAGATGAATCGGGGTCGGCAAACCAGGGAGGCATAGTGCGTTCGAGGACCTCTTCTCTGATTGCTTTGCTCCACGGGCGCACTTCCTGGTAGGAGGTGAGCGGCATAGGGGCCACTTCTCCAGGGCGATGGCAGACGGCGCATTTGTTGAAGACTATCGGCGCCACATCTTTGGTGAAAGTTGGAACTGCCTTCTGCGAAGCAGCGCCGCTTCTGACGCCCAGCAACGCTACGGCAAAAACGAGAGTCACAATCAGGATCGCAAGCAAGCGTTTCATCTTCTCCTCCTTTTCTCACCTAGAAACGGGATTCGGCTGGAGCCTGAGATTCTGGTTATCTATTGTGTAATCGAAATAGCCGATCATCATCTCATCCCAGGTCTGGGGGCCCCATTGCACCAGCTTCGTTGGATCGGGATTGAACTTGTTGTTAACCGAGTTGTCATAATGCGCAACGCATTCCAGGCGGCTCCCCTTGGGCGCAGCCACCGGCTCTTTAAAGAAATAGGTCATCTGCCAGTTGAAATCCCAGCGAGGCACCGATAACAGGATCTTTGATGTCCCATCGGGATAGACCAGACGATAGAGAAAATCTTTGCCTCGCATGTGCATGTGAGGATGGAGACTATCAATATGACTGTCTTCCTTGAAGGTGAACGAAGACTTGACCTCATAGTTGGGATCGCCAGGAGGAATAGCCAGGTTGCGGCCAACCGCTCCGGCAGTAATAACGCGCTTCTCTACCGGCTCCCTGGAGAAGATCAAGCCAACGCTGGTGCGATCTTTGCCTGCCACTCCATTGGTCGTATAGTGAACCTGAAAGATCAGTACCGAGCCAGCCTTGATCAGCTTTGCCTGGCCCGGTCGCAGTATCAAGGGGGCCTCGCCCGGCGCCCAGCCTACCAATCGGCCATCGGAATCAGCGGGACGCCCGCCGGACTCCCCGCCTTGCTGGCGCAATGCTTCTCGTCTTTCAGGAGTAAGCTCGCCTGGCGGCGGCAAGGGGCCATGGTCAGGATAGCGCACATCAATGATCACGTGATGCACCAGTTGCCTGTTGCCCTGGCGGATCTCGGCAAACTGAACATACTTGTCTTCAGTGAAGTTCGTCGGCACGACAAAGTACTTATAAGGAATCACCCCTTCAGCAGGCACGCTGTACTCTTCAGTCATCGAAAACACCATATCAGGCTTTCCAATCGTCCAGCCTTCAATGAATTTAGGATTGGGCGGGAGGTCGCGTGGGTCCCCTTCTTTAGCGCCGCCATCTACCCAGGCAACTATTGTGTCAATCTCTTTTTGAGACAGGCGGCAATCATTGGAAAACTCCCCGTAGCGAGGATCAGCAAACCAGGGCGGCATCCGGCGCTCTACTACCACTTCGCGGATAGCCTTTGCCCAGGGGCGAACCTCTTTATAAGTGAGGAGCGACATCGGCGCGATCTCGCCAGGCCGATGGCAGGACAGGCAGCTCTTCTGTAAGATCGGCGCGACATCTTTATTGAATGTCACTTGAGCCGCAGGCGCGCTGTTGGCATTGCCAAAGCTATTTACTAGCAGTACTGCTAGCACAATGAAGCTGAAGGTGAGGCTAAAACTGAAGATGCGTTTCATATTGAGCCCTCCCGAAGCAGATGAGAAAATCTATGCCCGAACCTTTGGTTTCCGGCCTGTTAATGAATAATCAACCCCTTAGGATATTCCCTTTATTAGCGCCTTCTCTACTTCTTCGCGGATGAATAATTACGATACTCTATGAATACGCATCCGCAATATAACATATCGCTCTTGAAACTGCCAACAACAACTAAATATCACCAGCCCATGACGTAACTATCGCCTGTAGGACTGACCCCTCCCATCAGGACATTCGTCAGCGGATGGATCATAATCGCTTTAACTGAGCCTACCCCCCGCGAGTTCCTGACATCGAGCTTGTGCCCGCGCGCAGCAAGCCCTTCTTGAACATCCTTTGGCAGCATGGCAGGCGTAATGAGCCTGCCGATAACCCTCTGCGGGTAGTATGAGCCGCGAAAACTATTGCTGATTACAGCAGGGACCTCAAGCGCCTGTTGCACGCCCATTCTGAATTCTACGACATTCAGGAAGAATTGCAGTTGCGTTTGCGGTTGCGTGTCGGCGCCAGGCGTGCCGAAGACTATGTATGGCTTGCCGTCCTTCACTGCCAGAGCAGGATTGATGGTCTGGCGAGTGCGCTTGCCGGGCGCGACCACATTTGGATCTTTCGGGTCAAGAGAGAAGTATGCCATTCTGTTATTGAGAAAATAGCCAGCGCCATCTACCACCATGCCGCTGCCAAATACGCTGAGAATGCTCGAAGTGATCGACACCATATTGCGATCTTTGTCCACTACGGCCAGATAAGTTGTCAGTCCCAGCTCTCTGCTTTCATCCCAGGCATTGACAACTACCGGCGCTGACTGCGGCGCGGAGTATGTCTGTTTGTTAAGTGAAGTCATCCGGCGCGGATCGCCCGGAGGCGGTTCACCTTCAATCGCTCGATCAGGGTTGATCAGAGCGCGACGGGCCGCTGCATATTTCTTAGAGAGCAACTCTTTCATCGGGATTGGCGGCACAAATTTCGGATCGCCATTGTAAGCGTTGCGGTCAGCAAATGAGAGTTTGAGCGCTTCAGTGATGACGTGCAGATAGGGAGCACTATTGTGCCCCATCTCGCGCAGGTTAAAGCCTTCAAGGATATTCAATGCCTGGAGCATCACGTGGCCCTGAGAATTGGGCGGGCACTCGTAGACATCTATGCCTTTGTAGTTAATAGCAATCGGCTCGTCCTCGTGCGCTCGAAAGTTGGCCCAATCAGAGGCTGTGTGGATGCCGCCATTGCTCTTCAGATAATCAATTGTCGTCTTCGCTATCGAGCCACGGTAGAAAGCGTCGCTGCCTCCAGTTATAATGGTCCGCAGTGTCCTGGCGAGGTCCCTGTTTACGACCACATCCCCGGCCTTCAATGGCTCGCCGTTTCGGAACCATATCTTTGTAGTTGAGGGGAACTTGCCGAGCTTTTCCCTATCAGAGCGAAGCTCGCCGGCCAGAGTGTCGCTGACAGGAAAGCCTTGCTCGGCAATCTCGATAGCCGGGGCCATGACCTGCGCCAGGCTCTTGGAGCCGTATCTCTTCAAGGCGAGGAGGGCCCCATCTACTGCTCCAGGAACCTCGACCGAAAGCGCGCCTTCAAGGGGCATTCCGCCCTTGGACTTGTAGAAATCGAGCGTTGCCGCCATCGGCGCCGGACCGCTTCCGTTGATGAACTTCACTTCTTTGGTCTTAGCCAGGTAGATCAAAATGTACATATCCGCGCCGAGGCCGGTCATCCCGGGCTCGACCTGTCCTTGAACGAGCCAGGCAGCGATTGCAGCGTCAATCGCATTGCCGCCCTCTTTCAAGATGCGCAGACCTGCTTCCGAAGCCAGCGGATGGCCCGATGCAACCATCCCGCGCATGCTCATCACTGTAGGTCGCCAACTGCGTTGCTGCGCCGCACTGGGAAAAGTCTGCAAGATCAGCAGAAGTGCTGTGAGTAAAATCGAAATCCATATTCTCTTCATAGCCATTCCTCAGAAATGGGGTAACCGCAGTGCGATAAGCTGCGGAGGAGTGCCATCCACTGTCAGAGCGATATATTGCTTGCCATTCAACATATAAGTCATCGGCGTGCCAATCGCGCTGCCTGGCAGATCCACCTTGCCAATTACTTTTCCTGTGGCTTTGTCATAAGCCACAAGCTTCGGCCCTTCATTGTCGGTTTCGCTTATTGCCCCATCCACAGCAGCAATCAACAACGTCCTGGTCAGCAGGGGCCCTTTGGCTCCGCCTCCGCCCAGAGGCGGCAGCTTCAATCCTTTCAAGAGCGGATGATTGCGTATGCGTGAAGAGCCGATCCCAATCGGAGTCATCCACAGATGCTCGCCTCGGTTCAGGTCAATCGCAGTCATTCGAGAGTATGGAGGTTTAAACAGGGGCAGACCCTGTGGCCCTCGCGGGGATTCGCCTCGCTCTCCGTGAGTGTAGCGCAGATTGCCGCCTCTCTTTGGATCGGGAGTATAGAAATGAGTAACAGTTATAGCATTGCGCGATGGCACATAGAGGATGCCCGTCTCAGGATCTACTGCTGCGCCTTCCCAGTTAGCTCCACCGATGATACCAGGCCGTTGAATCGTGCCCTGCGTGCTGCCAGGCACCGCAAGCGATGGAGGAGTATAGAGGGGCCCTATACGAAACCTCTTGATGATCTCTATCGCCTCGGCTCGCAGCGCGGGCGTGAAGTCGATCAGATCATCAATAGTTACGCCTTGATATTCAAAAGGCGGAGGCTTGGTTGGAAAGGGTTGAGTCGGAGACGCTTTCTCGCCGGGGATGTCTGACGGCGGCACAGGGCGCTCCTCAATCGGCCAGATCGGTTTTCCTGTCACTCGATCAAAGACGAAGCAGAAGCCTTGCTTGGTGACCTGAGCCACTGCTTTGATCTTCTTCCCATCAACCGTGATGTCAACCAGATTGGGGGCCGCCGGCAGATCGTAATCCCACAAACCATGGTGAACAGTCTGAAAATGCCAGATGCGCTTGCCTGTTTCTACGTCAACGCAGATCAAGCTATCGCCGAACAGATTGTCACCGTGCCGATGGCCGCCGTAAAAATCATTTGTCGGGGTGCCTGTTGGCAGATAGACATAACCCAGCTCGTCATCGGCGCTCATCATTGTCCAGACGTTGTTGTTACCTGAATACTTCCACGAATCGTTCTCCCAGGTCTCGACGCCGAACTCGCCTTCGCGTGGAACCGTGTGGAAAGCCCATTTCAGTTTGCCTGTCCGCGCGTCCCAGGCGCGAACATCTCCGGGCGGCGCTTCTTTAGTGATTATCCGATCTGCAATCAGGGACCCCATAATCACTGTGTCGTGGCAAACGAGCGGAGGCGACGAGCTGGAATATTTCAAAGCGTTAAGGTAATCCCGATCTCCTCTCTTAACGCGAGGAATGCCCTCCATCATATCGACTCGCCCGTTGTCGCCAAAATCTCGGCAAGGTCTGCCCGTTTTGGCATCTACCGCAATCAAATAGCCGTCGCCAGTCCCCCAGAAGATCCTCGCTTCTTTGCCATCGCTCCAATAGGCAACGCCGCGATGGTTCCATTGCAAACTCATCGTTGGCGTGCCTGCTTCGTAGCTCTTGGGATTGTAGACCCAGAGCGTTTCGCCTGTGGCGGCATCGACTGCAACTGCCTGATATAACGGCGTGGCGAGATAGAGCACCCCGCCAATCATCAATGGTGTTGCTTTCAAGTTCCCCATTCGCGGAGGCAATCGGTCTCGCCATCGGTTAGGATCTTCTTTTTGAAGATCATCAAAGATGTCTTTCGATTTCGACCACCACTCTCCGCCCGCAACAGTCTTGCTCAAGTAGGCATCTACTGATTTCCAGCGCCAGGCGATCTGTAGTTGGGAGAAGTTGTCTTTGTTGATTTGATCCAGCGGAGAGTATTTGGTGCTGGCATTATCAGCGCCGTAACTGCGCCACTCGCCGATAGTCGCGCCATTCTGGGCCCCGCTTGAGCCAATTGACAGAGCAAGCGCAATAAACGCGCAACAGAGGATATACAGCGCAGCCGCAGCCGCGCGCCGTATGAAGCAACGCGGAGAGAAAGAAAGAATGGGAGAATGGGAGAATGGGAGAGTGGCAGAAAAAGAAAAGTTTTGAGGGGCGCTCTCGCGCCTGAACCGACTCTCAGCGTATTTATTGCGCACGGTACTTAGCTCCAAGGCTCCTGATGTAATTGACCAGATGCCAGATCTGCTTTTCAGTGAGTTTATCTTTGTACGCCTCCATGTCGGCGCTTGTGCCGTCACGGATGACAGTGAATATTTCACCATCGCTCGATCCGTGATCCCAGGTCTCATCGGTCAGGTTAGATGGCGTGCCCCCAGCCAGAGCCATGCCGCCATCGCCTTTCCCGCCCGGGCCATGGCAAGAAGCGCAGTGGCGCATATAGAGTTTCTTTCCTTCTTCAATAGAAGCAGCATCGCGGGGAACAGGATTCTTGAGCTTCTGAGCTTCTGGATGTCGATGCGGCTCTGCCGGATGGGCCTCCTGCTCAGCAATCCCTACACTTGCAAGCCACAGCCATCCTAATACAAAGCCGCCCATGACCAGCATTTTCCACCTGTTCCTTGTTCCTTTTCCTTTTTGCATTGCCATCTATTCTTGAGGTGCATCGAAATTTTCGGCCAGATAATCGGCGTATGAATCTTGCAGATGCACGAACAGATCGTGAACCAGGTTGACGATCTTATTCACGCCATAAGCATATTGATCATTCTTCACTTTGAGCGTAACAGACACATTGCCCCTCCGATTGGAGCATGTGATTTCGGCTCGCTTGCGATCGATGCGCCGGTGCTCAGGCAGTTCGCCATCATAACGTTGCTGAATAAATCTCTTCAGCTCCGCATACATTGCCGAACTCGCAGGGATATTGGGCAAGAGGCCATCAAATCTTAAAAGACCCCTTTGCCTGTCATAACTGAAGCTCATGGGATGACGGGTCAGCCAGACGAATGTGAAAGCGCGCTTTCCCTGCCCTGCCTCTACCTCGCTGAAGCCGCGAAAGACGCCTCTCTCGGCATACGCTTGCAGGCTCTTTCTCACTATATTCAAAGGCTTCTCCGTCATCCAAAAACACTTTTCCAACAACCTGTCTCTGTATCTGCGGTGGCTGCGGCGGCTTTCCAGCTTCATTAATGAAAGTACGACATGCACCCTGGCTCAACCTTGCCCAAAAATCCTGGCGGATATTGATCTCTGAGCCAGAACTCTTTTTTGGCCTGGCAATTGATCACCGAAGGCCGGCTCTCTTTGACCGCAATCTGATAACACCTTTCAAGCGCCGGGCGGAACTCTTCCGGTTTAGTCACATATTCGCCGTGCGCGCCGAGCGCCTCGCCAATCTTATCGTAACGGAGATTTTCCTGGAACAGGTGAATGCTAAGGGTGACAGGACTGTTACGATTCCCCGTCCAGGTCCCCCAGGCGTTGTTGTTATAGACAATCACAATCACCGGCAGCCGGTACTTCGACAGCGTCTCCATCTCCATTGCAGTGTAGCCAAAGCCCGCATCGCCAGTGATACACACCACAGGATGGCCTCTGTAGGGCCCCTGAACGCTGATGCCGTTCTGCACTGCGGCGCTGACACCAACAGCATATCCGACATCGGGGCCGATGGCCCCATATTGATAAGCGCCGTTCATGATCTGCCCCGGACGGTAGCCTCTGAGCCACCGCCGCGTGTAGCGAGCGATTCCATATCCTCCAGAAACTATGGTGGTCTGTTCTTTGGGGACACGGCTGCGATAGAGGAAATCGGCCAGCTCTTTGGCTATCACTGCCGGGTGCACCGCGTCGGTGTAGCTCAGCCCCAGCTTATAGAATGAATCAAGCTCATCCTCAAACTTCTTACGCGCGGCTGCAATCTCGGCCACCCAGGCATCGCGCTTCATGCTTGGCATTTCGTTGAAGAGGGCCTCCAGCGCCGCCTTCTCGCAACTGACAATTCCAATATCGATTGGAAGGTTGCGGCCAATGTCTTCGGCGCAAGGATCAATGCGAATGTACTTAGCATCCGGCCCGAAAGCGAACTCCCCGATAGTCGGCATGCAATACTGGCCTACTAGAACTACTACATCGGCGCTGGCAAGCGCCCCGGGAGCAGCATTGGCCGATAGCGGATGCGCATCTGAAAACTGCCCCTTCACAACCCCTGATTCAACTACCGGGATCTGTGCCTTCTCTGCCAGACTCTTCAGCGCATCCCAGGCGCGAGAATAGAACACGCCATTGCTCGCCACGATTATTGGGCGCTGGGCCCGTTTGAGCAGGTCTACTGCCGCGCGAATATCTTTAGGAGATGGGTGAGGTTTGGATTCGGTGCGATACTTCGACTTATCAAAGTAATAAGCCAGATCGGCCGGGCTCTTGAATTGAGCGCGATAAACTTCGCTGGGAAAATCGATGTGGACTGGCCTGGGTATTCCCGATCTCAATTGCCTGAAAGCATAAGCAGCATATTCATGCACTCGCGCCGGAGTGATCAACCTCTTGCCATACTTTTTCAATCCTTCGGTGGTCGGCTGCTGATAGGCAAGCTGAATGCCTGCTTCGGTATCCTCGGTATAGATTGACATGTTGCTCGCCAGCACCAGCAACGGCGTGCGCGCAGCATTAGCGGCAGCGACAGCGCAGATCATATCAGTAAATCCGGGGCCCTCGGTACCCGATGCCGCCGCAATCTCTCCAGTCACTCTGATAAAAGCGTCTGCCGCATGGCACATGGCCCCCTCGTGTCTTCCTGAGTAAGCAGGGATGCCTTCGAGCGCTATTGCATTAATGACGTTGTAGTTGCCCGGGCAACAGAAGAGCGCAGCCAATCCTTCTTCTTTACATACTCGCGCAAAGACCTGAGCGCCGGTCATCGGGAACTCAGCCTTTCTAGGAGTTGCTTTAGCGGCGCTGGCAAACTCTTCAGGAATTCTGATTGGCCGCGCATCCGAGCCAGCGACGGCAGACGCTTTGCCTGCGCTTAGCGCAGTGGCTGCTGCCGCGCCAGCTCCGACCATCGATTTAGCAATAAAATTCCTTCTGGAAACATCAGGCGTGGCTTTGCCTTTGCTGGCCTTACTTGTCGAGGATCTGTTCCCTTTCATAGGGCCTCCAATTGACATTGTTGTTGGGATGAATGGTCTATTGCTCGCTATGGTGGAAGGGACACATTTTCCTCTTAAGCGCACCGGATGTCAAGCTGCCCTGATAATTCTGGCGAACGATCTGCTGGAACGGGCTTTCGACGGATCAGCGATGAAGCTTGTCAGGCAGGCTCTGGCTACGAAAAAGGCTTCAGCCGAGGAACTTTCTCAAATTATAGACCTTAAGAAAAAGATTACAGCCCACTTCGGGCGGTTTTGAGGGCCAAATACTTCGGGCGGTTTTGAGGGGGTTGCACGCCCGAAGTCCTTGCCCTCAAAACTGCCCGAAGTTCTTGCGCCCGCAAAACAGTTCAAAAATAAAATTGTTTTGCGGGCGCTTGGCGCCCGAACTGGAAAACATTTTTCCCGAAGAGCCATAGAAAGGTGTTGGATGAGTATGAGCGAGGTGCGCAATGAATATAATCGAAATGCTGCTTACAAACCCAGCGATTCAAACTCTGGGATGGACTCTGATCCACTTCCTCTGGCAAGGGGCACTGGTGGCTATCCTGCTTGCCTGTGCGAACATTCTCATTCGACGGCGCACTGCTAACACGCGCTATGCAGTAGGGGAGCACCGCCTTGCTGCTGTTGCTGGCCTCTTCTGTAGCCACTTTCTCCCTGTTGAGAGCCTCTGCTACATACTCGCCGGCTGAAGAGCTATCATCTCAAACGAAAACTTTATTTGAAGCAAGTGGCAAAATTGAACCTGAGTAAGTAAGATCACGCTCGGAGGTGAAATGATGACAACTCCGGCAGATGTAATATTAGAGGCACGTTGCCCAGCAGATATTCGCTGCGAGCAGAGGGATTTGACAAAGACTAGCTCGGTCAGGAAGCGCAAGAAGCATTGGTCGTGCGGTTGTATGGCGAGCATCGGTTGTCGCTCGGCAAGGCGGCTGAGTTAGCAGGGTTACCTATAGTCAAATTCATGGACCTGCTGCGTTCACTGAACATGCCGGATTATCTAGCTCAGCCGAGTGGGGAACTTTGACCTGTTGAGAGAAGTGTTTGGAACATTTGGACGAACCATCGTTGGGCCTTGCACCACCACTGGTGTCTGAGGGCACGGGACGCATTCAACAGATCAACCGTGACAATGATGTCGCTGTTTTGATCGTCGAGCAAAAGGTGCGTGAAGCACTCAAAATCGCCCAGCGGGTGTACGTCTTGCGCAGGAGACACACCACCTTCAGGCGGCGGGCTACTTCGACAAGGCCCCGTGCCTTGTCTCTTTCAGCAAAACGGATTTTCACCATTTGCATGACTGTCACATCCAAAGAGTGGATTGTAGCACGGAGTCGCGAAAAACAGCGAGCAAGAATCGGATCAGACAAAGGGCTGCGAGGAGAAGCCCTTGACTGCTAGCTTGCGTACGAACGAAACTGTCACTAACAGATTCTAAATTGGAGCACACAAGAATGGGACAAAGAATTCAGACGCCGCCGCACGCCGCCGTAGCACAGAGAAACCGTCTTGAGGGCGGCTCCTCTTTGGTGTCCTCTGTGTGAGGCGGCGGTGGATCTTATCTGTCCCTATCTATGTTGGTTCGATTTAGCTGTTTCGGTCGAGCTTCAAAAGCAACCACACAGGCCGAATTGTTTTCAGGCCGCCTGACGCCCCAATCGAGTGAGCGCGAAAGCTAACGCCGATTCGAGTAAATGGCGGGTGCCTCCACCGATGGGATAACTTGACTCGAACTCGCCCCACATGTCTGAGGCAGCGGGCCTCCACCAGTCAAATGCAATATCAATCGAATCAAATCCCCCACATTCACCTGGCCATCACAATTCGTATCCGCTGCCTGTAATGCTGCTCCTACGAGCGGGCTCTCCCCTGTCAAATGCTGGATGAATCTGATCGAATCTGAAATATTCACTGCCCTGTCTTGATTGACATCTCCTAATAATCTCCCCCTTTCAATACTCATCTTACCGCTTTGCCCATTTATCGCCATCGCTTTGCCGCTTGAATCTGATGCCAAGAGGTTTGACAGTGAAAGCTGAACATCACTGCTGGCAGAACTGGCTATCTGGAATTTAACCTGAACTACTGTTCCACTGCCTGAATTGAATGTTGGGATAGGAGAGACAAGCGGCGGCGAGATCAATATGCCGAGCGATTGCAGCAGATCTTCAACGACTTGCCACCCTACCAGCCAGTGCGAGGTTGCGTCTTCTTGCGATCCCGGAGTCGGCTTTTTGGAAAGTAGGGACAGCTGTCAGTGCCCACAAGCAGTGCGCGGCTTCTGGGGCCCCTTTCCTGCGCCTGATGGTGGAAGGGTGAGGAGGTTAAGAGTAGCAACAGCGCGACTGGCATAAACACACGCACAGGCGAGGTTTTCATGACCTCCTCAGAAAATACCCTGGGAGCGCCGCGACGAGAGAGGGTGAGGGCGCCTTGCCTGCTCAGCCTTGCACTACCTGGCAAGGCGGGCCTCTCAAGGAAACTAGCGCCCCCAGGCTTTTCATTATAGCCTCTTGACCTTTACCTTGCAGTTACTCCGCGGGGGCAGAGCCTTAGCGGTAGGATAGTTCGGTCGCCTGAGAGACAGTGAAGTTACTCCGCGGGGGCAGAGCCTTAGCTCCGTAGAAGCAGCCTGTTTATAGAAACGAGAGACAAAAACCTCCCTAGTTCTGCAGGAGCGGTCTGGTTATAGCAATGAGAATCAAAAAACCTCCCTAGCTCCGTAGGAGCAGCCTGTTTATAGAAACGAGAGATAAAAAACCTCCCTAGCTCCGTAGAAGCGGCCTGTAAGATGGCCAATAGGTCGCTCCTACGGAGCTAGCAAGGGTTCGTTCACCGAGTGCTATAAATAGGTCGCCCCTCCGGGGCTGAGAACAGGTAGGCCGCCCCTTCGAGACTGAGAAGCTACTTTATCTCTGCTTTTGCCTTTTCGTTAAACAACCCATTCCTCCAATGGGCGCCCCGTTGCGTTCTGCACGGTCAGTTCCAAATGCAGTCTGGGCGCCGGGTTTGTAGGCGACACTGGAATCTGCGCAGTTGGAGAGGGGACAGCCTCGGACGGATTGGACCCGGCCACTCCACTGTTCGTCCTTGCTGACTCAGCAATCTGTGAACCCGATGGATTTGCTGCTGGCGCAGAGATATTGCCACCAAACCAGAGCTTGTATCCGATCGCTCCACTAAGCGAGTGTTTTGAAATTCACACCTCGCGCCGGAAGACGCGCCGAGAAGGTAGAGAGGACGTGCAACGTCTGGTAGGTAGTAGAGAGCGAATTGTTTTCGCGCTACGGAAAGAGCGCAGGAACTCTTCCCGCGTCATGGGCGCGGGATTTACTATCTACCAGCCTCTGGCTACCTTCTGTGGCGCTGCTTCGCGGCCGTTCGGCCATTTAAAACACTCTCTAAGCGAGAGCAAAATCGCCGCAGCCAGCGGCAAAAGATATTTCTTCCATTCCGATCCTTAATTACATAACATCAGGTCTTCAAACAGCCAACCGGGCCTTGTCGTTGCTTCTTATCGTTTATTCTGCTCTCGCTTCTTCAGCTCTTCTTTCAACACCTCTACAGCCTTCTCGAGTTGGGCGTCGCGTCCTTTGAGAAAATCTTCCGGCGTGTTGTCAATATAGACATCCGGCGGAACGCCGTAATTCTCCAGGTTCTGCCCGCTTATATTCCACAGTCCTGTGCCGGGCGTGCGGATTTGCGACCCATCCATCAACCGGAACGAGCCTGTGCCTATGACTGCCCCGTAGGTTGGGACCCCGACTATTTTGCCCAGCCCTACCGTCCTGAAGCCATCGGGAAAGACTTCGGCATCGCTGGTTGATCGCTCATTCTGCATCACTACCATCGGCCCAAAGAACGCGCGCTGCGGGCGGGTGATGTCAACCGAGCCGCGCTGGCGAGTGTATTGATACTGCTTCTGTTGCAAAATCTGCAACAGCTCCTGATCAATGCCCCCACCGGGATTGAATCGCTGATCGATGATCAAAGCCCGCTTGAAACGATTATCTGCCAGGTCGCGCTCGAATCTCCTGAGCGATGGCGCATTCATCTGGCGGATGTGCAGGTAACCTATCTCTCCATTTGAAAGCTTATCAACCATCGCCTTTCGCTCGGCAACCCATCTCTCATATTGCAATGTGCTGTATGCCTGACCGCTTATCGGCTCAACCTTGGTCTTCCACGCGCCGTCCAGCGAAGGCCTGGAATTGACGGTGAACTCGAACTTGCGCCCGGCAGCTACATTGAAATACTTGAAATAGTTGTCGCCTGCTTTCAGCTCGCGATCGTCAATGGCGAGGATGTAATCGCCGACCTTGATCTTCACATAATCTTTATCAGCCGGACCATTCTTATAGATGTAGGTGACCTTATAGTAGCCGGAGGAGTCAGGCTCGATCTCAAATCCAGGGTAGCGAGTCTGCACTTCTCGCCTGCCGCCTTCGCCGCCGCCGCTGATGCCGGTATGCGAGGCATTGAGTTCGCCGATCATCTGGCTGACTACATTGTGCAGCTCTTCACGATCAGCAACATACTCCAACAGCGGTTCATAGATAGTCCTCATCTCGTCCCAATCGACGCCGTGCATCTTGGGGTCATAGAAGCGATGCTTCATCACTCGCCAGCTCTCATTGAAGACCTGCTTGCGCTCGGCGCGATAATCAACATCCATCCTGACCGTGAAAGTAACCTGTCGGCGCGAATCGCCGCCGCGCGCGGCAGCAGCCGCAGCTCCGCCTTGCGCGCCTGCGCCGCCGACATCAACGGCATAGATTCTATTGCCTTCGCGGAAGTAGATAGAGCGGCCATCCCTGGAATATTGCAATGATGATATACCGCCAAATCCTCCGAATCCTCCGCCGGGGGGGCCATCTTCATCCTGGCTAGGCCGCGACTGAGTAATGCGAGTCATTCGCTGGCCGTCTTCCTGGATGGTGTAAAGGACCGATCCTGGGCCCCCCCCATCTGCGCCGCTGCTAACGGCGACAAAGGCGTAAGAGCGGCTGTCGGGCGCGGGGACGGCAGCGACAATATTATCGCTGATGCGGGTGAGCTGGCGCACGCGACGGGCGAGCTGATCCCAATCGATCTTCACTTCAGGAGGCGCTTGGGCGCCGGCAGAGCGGCCGCCGGGGCCGGCTCCTCGCGGGGCCCCCTGACGCTCCGCCGCAGCCGCCTCTTCTTCACTGTCCACTCCGCGATCCAGTGGATTGGTCTCCTCCTTTTGCAGTGAAACGCTGAAAAGAGCCGCCCGGTTGTCGCGGAGTGTAGCCGATCCGCCCTGCACATAGCCTCCGAGAAAGATGATCTTCTTCCCGTCAGGCGTCCACCTGGCATCTGAATCGGCAAACATCGTTTCATCTGTGATGCGCCGCTCCTGCCCGCCCGAAATAGCGTTCACGAACACATGCGGTCGAAGATCCTTGTCTCTCTTAGTGTAAGAGACCCACTTGCCATCGGGCGAAAATTGCGGATCGGCAATGTTGGCTACTTCGCTTGAGGCTATAACCTGAGTCTGATTGGAATCGAGAGTGAAGTGATAGAGGTTGTGATCCGACGCTGTATAGAGCAATGACTTCGAATCAGGGGCCCATTCAATAGCCCCTTTTTCAGTATCCGAGTCGGATATTTTCCTCAGATTCTTCCCTTCGGTATCACAGATCCACACTTCATCGCGCCCCGATTTATCTGAGATGAAGGCAATCCATTTTCCATCGGGCGACCATTGAGGATTGGTCTCGCGCGAGCCGGAACTCTCGGTCACGCGGGAAACATCTCCTCGCTCGGTGGCGATAGTAAATATCTCGCCGCGCACAGAGATTACCGCCCGCCTGGTAGACGGCGAAAGGTCGAAGCTATCGGCCTCATTGTTGAATGTAAGCAGTTCAACATTATTCTCTTTCTCATCGGAATTGATGTCGATCTTGATTTCGCTCGCCCTTCCCGACGCGGTATCAAGCTTCCACAGTCCAAAATTCCCTTCATAAACGATCACCTTGCCATCGCTCGATATAGACGGCCAGAAGAGGTTCCCATCGGTGTGGCGAGTTACCTGGACCGGTTTTCCGCCGCGATCTGAGACCTTCCAGATATTGTTGATGCTCTTGAGAACTTCTGCGCTCCCCGGCTTGATACTTCTTTCATTGACCATTCTATCGGCGACAAAAAAGATTTCGCCGTTGTTGCCATACATCGGCCAGAAGTTATTGCCCTTGTATTCATCATCTATGAGTTTGATGAACTTCTTTGTGGCGATGTCCATAACCCAGAGATCGGCGGCGTAACTGCCGCGATAGTGTTTGCGCCACCAGACCATCGGATGGCGATTGAAAGCGAACTTCTTGCCGTCGGGCGAATATGACCCCCAGTAGCCCCAATCGGTCGGCAGCGGTTGCTCTATGCCCCCATCAATCGAGATTTCGTAAAGATTGGGAATGCCGGGGTAATTGACTCCGCGCGAGGAGGAGAATATCACCCGTTTGCTATCGCGCGTCCACCCTACCACAGTATCAGCGGTGGTATTGAAAGTGAGCTGTTTGGGCTCGCCTCCTGTTGAGGGCATAATGAACACATCGAAGTTGCCGTAGCGGTTAGAGGAAAAGGCAATCCATTTTCCATCAGGCGAGAAGCGAGGATGCTCATCTCGTGAGGTATGCACGGTGAGCCGTTGAGGATTCGATCCATCTTCATTGACTACCCAGATATCGCCGAGATAGCAGAAGACTACCTTCCCGTTGTGATAATCGGGATGGCGCGCCAGCTTGATCAGCTTAGCATCGGCTGTGCTGCTCAATATGAGCACTATTGCAACGGTAGAGAGCAATTGAAAGAGTTTTCGAGAAACCATAGCGACACCTCTAGGTTGTATAGTAAGCTGCTACGGACTGACGTCCGCAGCATTAGTGTAAGTTACTGCCGGTAACAAAGGAGATCAATTCCGGCCTCGGAGCACATTAGAAGACGCAATCAGAGCCGCTGTGTGGGGCAAGGTGTGCTCTAAAATCTCTCTACAGAGGTCACAACACTTGCTGTTGAGATTAAGCTGAGATAATAGGAACCTGCCCCTGAACGCGGTGAGATTCTAAGACATTTTTGTTGTCTCTGCAAGCTCGGTTCAGCAATGATTGAAAGAATTTTCGAGAAACCATAACAACGCATCCAGGTTGGTATAGGTCTTAAGAAAGATCCTTTTTCAGTTCGGGCAGTTTTGAGGGCGTAAGAACTTCGGGCGGTTTTGAGGGCGTTGCACGCCCGAAGTATTTGCGCCCGCGCGTTCTTGCATCCTCAAAACCGCCCGAAGGCGGCTGAAATTTTTTCTTTCTGATAGCACCAGGCATTTGCCGTTTTTTGCCTCGCTGACTAAAAACGGTGAAAGGCAATGGCTCCTTGCAGCTCTGAGCGACTAGGGCACACAGACTACAGGAATATGAGTTCCGCGAAGCACCATATCTGCTGTGCCCCCGAAGAGCAACTCTTTGAGCGGGCTCCCTTCGCCTCTGATACCCATCACAATCAAGCTGAAGTCCAGGTCCTTTGCTATTCTCAGTATCTCGACAAATGGGGTGCCGACAACTATCATCTTGCTGAGCTTTGCTGTTGTCGTCGGCTGGCGATCGGCAATTATTGAATCGAGATTTTCATCGGCTCTCGATCTCATCTTCTCCGATGCCTGTTCCTTCTTGCCCAATCCATGCTCCTGGAACCGCTCCAACAGCTCGTTATCTATGACATTGAGCAGGTAGATCTCTCCTTCGGGAGAGACCAAAGAGATTGCCAGGTCCAGTGCCCTGAGTGAACATGCGGAGAAATCAATAGGAACCAGAATGTCGCTAATCTCCATACCCTCCTCCAGTTACCTTCGTCCGCCCGACGTCTGTACGCCCTACGTCGAACGTCTTACGTCTTGTTACTGACGTCTGACGTTCTGACGTAGGACATTCGTCTCTCTAACCCAAAGAAACAGCCCGGCAAATAACGCGAAAAATACACAAACCATTATATCCTCTCGCGCTCTTTGAGTTGAGATCCATCTTCTCTCGCTAATCAGATCGATCAAGAGACGCTGTACTTTGAATCAAATGGCCCCTCGCCGGGCGTCTGCTTCACGCCGTGATGATCATTGGCTGAAAGGTGTTGCAGAACTTTATAGACAGTCTCTATCTCCTCATCTACTCCGATAGCCGATGCAATCTCATCAACGCTAAAGCTCGTCCCGCTATTCTCCCTCAGATGAGAGACAATCTTTCTCTGAATGGCGATAACCGATGCAGCCGCCTTCTTGCCTGCTTCTACTCCCGGCTGGTGATAGGCATTTATATTCACCAGCGAGGCGTAAAATCCTACGGCTCGCTCGTAAAGCGCGATGAGCTTGCCCACGGTCTCGGCGCCTGCATCATTGACGGTGATAGTGATAGATTCGCGGCCATTTTCAAACAGCGCCCTCCGAGTCCCCTGTAGAAACCCGCTCAGGTAATCTCCCGAAGTAACTCCATCTTCCACTTCAATAGACTCTCCATTGCGATCCTTCAAGACCTCAATGAAGGTGACGAAGAAATTGTTCACCCCTTCTCGAAGCTGCTGAACGTAGGCATGTTGATCGGTAGAGCCTTTGTTGCCGTAGACTGCTATGCCTTGATGAACAATGTTCCTATCCAGGTCCCTCTCTTTGCCCAGCGATTCCATGACGAGCTGTTGAAGATAGCGGCTAAAAAGTTCCAGACGATCTTTATAAGGCAGTATCACCATATCCTTTTGTCCTCGACCGCCTCCGGCGTGATACCACATCAGAGCGAGCAATGCGGCGGGATTTTTGAGGGGCTCTTTTTTCCGCGTGACTTCGTCCATCTCTCTTGCGCCTCGAAGCATGCCACCAATATCTAATCCTTGAAGCGCAGCCGGAAGCAGGCCGACGGCAGAGAGTTCTGATGTCCTGCCGCCAACCCAGTCCCACATAGGAAAGCTGGCCAGCCACCGGCCAGCTTTAGCAGTGTTATAAAGCTCGCTTCCCGTCCCGGTCACTGCGACTGCATGCGGCTCGAATCGGAGCCCGGCCTTTTCGTAGGCTGCTTTCGCTTCCAGCATTCCGTTGCGAGTCTCCTTGGTGCCGCCCGATTTCGAGATCACAATCGTCAGCGTCCGGGAGAGGCCCCTGCCGATGCTGGCGAGGACTTTATCTATTCCATCGGGATCGGTGTTGTCGAAGAAGAAGACCCTCATACGATCGGTGGGGGTCGTCAAAGCGTGGGAGACAAACTGGGGCCCCAGCGCCGAGCCGCCAATTCCTATGACGAGAATGTTGCCGAATGGCTCGCCTCGCTCCGTCCTGACGCGGCCGGAATGCACATCCGAGGCAAAATGTTTGATCTGTTCGATAGTGTTATCAATCTCGTTGCGGATCTCATCGTCGGGAGCCAGAGAAGAGTTCCTCAACCAGTAGTGCCCGACCATACGGCCTTCATCAGGGTTGGCGATTGCTCCTCTCTCAAGCTCGTCCATCTTTTCAAATGCCTGCCTGATGGGAGCATCCATCTGGGCAAAGAAATCGTCGGAGAAGTTCATGCGACTGATGTCAACAGCGACCCCAACCTCAGCGTTGACATTAAGGTACCGGCGGTATCGGTTCCATAGCTGAAGCGCGTCCATTTGCGACCTCCGTAAATTCTATTATAGACCGTTGCAGAAAAAAGGCAGTTTTTTCTGCTGGCGCTAGCGCCGCGTGTGAGTCCTGTATATCATTTTTTCTGATGAGTCAAGGGCAAGCTGCCATCTTGCTCTATTGCTTTACGGCAGGAGAATGGTACTATCTGAATGTCGGCCTGCAGAAGGCGATGACATAGACTACAGGGAGGATAAAGAGATAAACGTCCGATGCCCGATGTCGGTAACGTCCGATGTCCGACGTCGGTCGGCACTCGATGTTCGACGTTTAATTTTCAACGTAGAACATAGAACGTATAGGGACGTAGGGCGCACCGACGTCGGATGAACGCAGGATGTAGGACGCACACAGGCTTATGCACGAATTCAACAAGAGGGTAGAGATTCCCAGTTTCCATCTTATGAGTCTCCTGGTGCTCTTTGAGACAGCGCTATCTTGCCTCGATCACTTCTTCAGCGGAGGCAGGCCGGATAATGTAGATCAATTCCGCGCCGATATTGAGCAGCTTCAGAAGAATACTGTCCCCCAGTTTGCGAGACTGGTGGGTTACAACAATATGGATGAGCTTCGCCGGGCATACCACCGCACTATTGAGAAGCTGGACGAACAGACCAATATCTCAGTCGATGAGCTGAATCGTCTCTGGCTGAGAGAATAAGTTCCGCCTCGCGGCTCCGATAACTGCTCTGGCCGGAACCTATCCGGCGCTGCGCCGGTAGTATCAACGAACGGGGGCCAGATGCCAGGCGCGTCCTTCTCCTCTTGAAGAAATTAGCCATTAGATTTATCTTAGTAGCGTTTTGCTGAAATTAAGATCAGCTCGATTTCAGCCGGGTTCAATATAGCAATTAAGGAGGACGTTTTTGATGTTTGTGCCTTCAGTTCGGTCAGGCAAGGTAATTCACTCAGCAACCAGGAGAACTCTCTTCTGCGGTCTTATAATCACAATCTTCTTCGTATGGGCTCCGGTTGCGCCGATGTCGGCTCAGCAGCGCGCGCCGCGCATTGCTTCAATCACACCGAGCAGTCTCAAAGCAGGGAGCGGCGCAACTATAATCACAATCAAAGGCAGCGGGTTCAGAAGTGGGGCCTCTATTCGCGTCCGAGCTAAAGGCGCGAAAGGCACCGGCAGAGATTTGACTGCAACCAGCGTCACCACCAATGAGTTGCAGTTCCATCTCCCCGCCGACCTGGTCTCCAATCCAGGGACACTGGAACTGCGAGTGAAAAATCAGGGCAAAGTCAGATCCCAGTGGGCAACACTGACTGTAACTAAATAAAAGATTGGTTGAGAAGCCAGCTCTGAATCAGAAGGAGTAAGGATAATGTTATATCTCAATTTCAATAGAAAGATCAGACGCTTTAAGAGACAGAATCACTGCGACGGAGCAAGTGCCGCAAAGCCTGAAGTATCTAAAAACCCCTATTGTAACCTGCGCCAGTGGCATTAACCGGCGAGAATTCATGACGCGCAGCACGGATGTTGTATGAAGCACGAAAAATCTGATGTAGCTAAACAACCCGACTCAACTCAGCGCGTAACCAGCGATAATCTCTGCAAGCTGCTGACTGAGCAGTACCCCGACCAGTTCGCCCGCCGGTTCTTCGGCCCCCAGGTGGGCAAAGTCGAAATCCTCAAAACCGAACTCAGCCGCGA
>Ga0209172_10003339_pt1 | contig 24858 bp, 22 predicted proteins | sample LarsenN4metaG_FD_184113 | JGI IMG/M metagenome (GOLD analysis project Ga0209172, IMG submission 184113) | Hot spring sediment bacterial and archeal communities from British Columbia, Canada, to study Microbial Dark Matter (Phase II) - Larsen... ... | reverse complement strand
CCACCTACGGCGGGTTCGGTGCAGTAGCCGCTGTGCATGGCTTCCACCATTTCGTTGAACATTCGACCCTTCTCGCGCACTTTGTCCAAACCCTGCACACTGGGCAAAAAGTCATCGGAGGGTTCGATGCTGCGGACGTTGTCGGCGTAGAGTTCATTTTGAATTTGGTCGTACTGACCTTGTTGAGCCAATTCCCAAAAGCGGACGGCGACTTCTTTTGTTGTCATTTCTTAAAGATTTTATTGTTAGAATAAGGTCACAAAAATACAATTTGTTTTAAAAATGAAAAAGTTTTCTGGATGAAATTTCTGTTAACACTTTTATCGCCACTTTTGGCATTCAACCTCTCCGCCGCCGCGCTCCATGTCGGCGCCGACCAACCCTATTCTAACATCCGAACGGCTTTGGAAAATGCCCAGAAAGGCGACACCATTTTTGTCCACGAGGGAATTTACACGGAAGGTAATTTGGCAATTGAAAAATCTTTGACGCTCATCGGCCTCAATTTCCCGGTGCTGGACGGCCAGCACAACTGCGAGATCCTGACCGTGACGGTTTCCAACGTGACCATTCGAGGCTTCGAAATTCGCAACAGCGGCCAACTGAGCACGCTCGACGTAGCAGGTATCAAAGTCCTGTCGGCCAATAACGTGACCGTCGAAGAAAACCGCCTGCGCGACTGTAATTTCGGCATTTACTTCTCGAATACCGTCGGCGGGCGCGTGTGTTGCAACGACATCCGGGGCATTTTGAAGGAGGAACAAAACAGCGGCAACGGCGTCCATTTCTGGAAAGGAAGCAACGCCGTCATCGAGGAAAACTACATCACCGGGCAGCGCGACGGCATCTATTTCGAGTTTGTGACCGAATCCGAAATTCGAGGCAACACGAGCGAGAAAAATCTCCGCTATGGTCTGCATTTTATGTTTTCGCACAACGATAAATACCTCCAAAATACCTTTCGCAACAACGGCGCGGGCGTGGCGGTGATGTATTCGCGGCAGGTGCAGATGTTTGAAAATCAGTTTGTTCAGAACTGGGGAAGTTCGGCCTACGGCATTTTGCTCAAAGATATTTCGGACAGCCACATTTGGAAAAACACCTTCGAGCGCAACTCGGCAGGCGTGTACATGGAAGGCGCGAGCCGCATCACGATGGAGCAAAATCTGTTCCGCGAAAACGGCTGGGCGCTGCGGGTGCAAGCCAGTTGCGACGCCAACGTCGTGCGTCAAAACAACTTCATCGGCAACTCTTTCGACGTGGCGACCAACGGCCACACTGTGCTCAACACCTTCGAGGGCAATTATTGGGACCGCTACGAAGGCTACGACCTCGACCGAGACGGCACGGGCGATGTGCCTTTCCGACCCGTGAGCCTCTATGCTGTCGTCGTCGAGCGAATGCCCTACGGCCTCATGCTCATGCGAAGTTTCATGGTCTATCTGCTCGACAAAGCGGAGAAAATCATTCCCTCGCTGACACCCGAACAACTGATGGACGAAAAACCGGCGATGAAGCCGGTAGAGGTTTGAGATTGTTTGAAGTGGTTTGAGATTGTTTGAATTGCAATATCAAACAACTTCAAACAACTCAAACAACTTCAAACAACTTCAAACAACTTCAAACAACTCCAACTATTCAAACCCCTCAAACAACTTAAATTTTTTCAAAAATTAAAAACGCAATCGTATGAAAACCAACCTTTTGTTTCGCTACTTGCTGGGTTTGCTCTTGCTGATTGGGCTCGCCAATTGTACCAATACCCCCTCCAACCAACCTGCTTCCTCGAACGACGCTTCCGCTCCGGCGGGCGGCGGCCAGTCCGCTGTGCAAGACAACGAGTCGCAAAAAGACATCGTGAAAGTAGCCGCCGCCAGCGCCGACCACACCACGCTGGTCACCGCCGTGAAAGCCGCCGGATTGGTGGACGTACTCTCCAATGCCGGGCCTTTCACCGTGTTCGCACCGACCAATGCGGCATTTGACAAACTGCCTGCCGGGACGGTCGAAGATTTATTGAAACCGGAGAAAAAAGAGGCTCTGGCCGATATTCTTCAATACCACGTCGCCGTCGCGGTGTACAAACCTGAAATGCTTCAAGACGGCCAAATCATCAACATGGCCAACGGCGGCAACGTCACCATCGGCGTGAAAGACGGCAAAATCACCGTCAACGGCGCCAACGTGGTAGCCACTGTGCCCGCTTCCAACGGTATCGTCCATGTGATTGACGCAGTGCTTTTACCGAAGTAAAAAGTTATAAGTTATGGGTTATGAATTATTGCCCCTCGCGGGTGTTTCATAACTCATAACTCTCACCTCATAACTTCAAAACGATGCTCGAATCCAGCAACCTCAGCAAGTCTTTCGGCAAAATGAAAGCCCTCGATGGCATCAGCGTCCGCATGAACGCGGGGCAGGCCATCTCGCTCGTGGGCCCGAACGGCTCCGGCAAAACAACTTTTTTGAAATGCTTGCTTGGCCTCGTCATCCCCGACAGCGGCGATGTGACGCTCAACGGCGAACACATTATCGGTCATTGGAACTACCGGCGGCAGGTCGGCTATATGCCCCAAATCGGGCGCTACCCTGACAATATGCGCGTCGGGCAGGTGTTCGACATGGTGCGGGAAATCCGGCGCGGCACATTCAGCCGGACCGATGAGGATTTGATGCAGGCTTTTGAAGTGGAAAAATTTGCCCACAAAACGATGCGCTCGCTCTCCGGCGGCACCCGCCAAAAAGTGAGCGCCTGCCTCGCTTTTTTGTTCGCTCCCGATGTCCTGATTTTGGATGAACCCACTGCCGGGCTTGACCCGCTGGCCTCCGAAATTTTGAAAGAAAAAGTGTTGGCAGAAAAAAAGAAAGGCAAACTCATCTTAGTCACTTCGCACATTCTCAGCGACTTGGAAGAATTGACGACCGACGTGATGTACCTCATCGAAGGCAAACTTCAGTTTTTCCAATCTATTGAAGATTTGAAAATCCGCACCGGCGAAGACAAACTGAACCGCGCGCTCGCACAAGTGATGAAACAAAACGCACTCGCATGAATCCGACCACAACGCCTCTCAATATTGTCTCACGCAAAGACGCAAAGGCCGCCAAGCGTAGATTTGACTTTGCGTTCTTTGCGTCTTTGCGTGACAGATTTACCATGTTCCGAATCGTCAAATACGTCCTCTTCGACATCCTCCAAAACCGCATCGTCATCGGCTACACGCTGTTTCTGCTGGCCGTGTCATTCGGCTTGTTCAACCTCAGCGCCGACCCGACCAAAGGTCTGGTTAGTTTGCTCAATGTCGCGCTGATTGTCACGCCCTTAGTGAGCATCGTGTTCGCCACGATTCATTTTTACAATTCTTACGAATTCATCGAACTCCTGGCCGCCCAACCCATTCGGCGCAGCGTCATCGTGTGGAGCGAATTTCTTGGCCTGGCTTCGGCATTGACCCTGGCAGTTTTGGTCGGAATGGGTTTGCCGATTTTGCTTTTTTCACCGAATGCGACGGGGTTTTCACTTCTGGCGGCAGCTGTCGGCCTCACGATTGCTTTTGTCTCCATCGCATTGTTGGCATCCGTCGCTACCCGCGACAAGGCGAAAGGCATCGGCGTAGCGTTGCTCCTGTGGTTTTTCTTTTCGCTGATTTACGATGCGTTGGTGTTGTTCCTGATGTTCAGTTTTGCCGACTATCCGCTGGAAAAAGCCATGCTCGTGTTCGTGTCGCTCAATCCGATTGACCTCGCCCGCGTGGTCGTTTTGTTGCAAATGGACATTTCTGCCTTGATGGGCTACACGGGCGCATTGTTCCGCGAATTTCTCGGCACAGGCTGGGGCATCGCGTTCGCAGCAGGCGTGTTGTTGCTGTGGGCAACTTTGCCAATGCTGTGGGCGGTCAGGATTTTTCGGAAAAAAGATTTGTAATTCCACTGATTGGATGATGTGCGTCGGTGGCGGATGTTCACGAACTTTGAAAGTTTCCCAACCACCTTTTGCCGGATTTTCTCATCATTCTTTTCAGCATAAAAAACTCAGTCGCTGACGCCTGTACAAAAACAAGCAGCCGGGATGAACACTGTTGGTTCATCCCGGCTTCTTATTTTCAAAAATCGCCCGGTCGTCGCGATATTTTTACAACACTTTGCGCGCTTTCCAGTTGCCCATCGCCACGCCGAAAAGCACAATCGTCACTGAACTCAATGGCATCAAAATAGCGGCTACCAACGGCGAAAGTGTGCCACTCACTGCATAACTCAACCCTATCAGGTTGTAAATCAGGGCGATGAAATAAGAGCGATTCACGATGGTCACGCCAGATTTTGCCAACTCAACAAACTGCGGTAGCCGGCTGAATTCGTCGGCGTGCAGAATCGCATCGCAAGCCGGCGTGAAATTGTTGGTGTTTTCAGCCACCACGATACCCAGGTCACTTTGGCGAAGCGCGCCCGCGTCGTTGAGGCCATCCCCCAGCATGAGCACACGCTGACCGTGTCGCTGGAGTTTTTTCACAAAATCAAGTTTGTCCTGCGGGCTGCGGTTGAACAGCATGGTGTCGCGGTCGGGAAAAAACGGCGCGAGTCGCCCGGCCTCCGAATCCTGGTCGCCGGAAAGCAACCAGATGGACGACTGACGGCTGGCGGCTGACGGCTGATGGAAAAATGCAAGCACTTCTGCCAGCCCGTCGCGATAGCGACTTTTTACTTCAAAATAGCCCAAAACATTGCCATCCATCGCCACAAAAACACCCTGTCCTTCCGCGCCGACAAATTCAGCCGAGCCGATTTTGACATTTTTTCCCTGCACGATACCCTGAATGCCGAGGCCGGGTTTTTCCTCAAAATGCTTCGGCGTTTCTGCCGGAACGTCGGGCATGGACTCATACAAGCGGCGGCTCAGCGGGTGCGCCGAATGACGCGTCAATGAGCGCACCGCTACTTTTTCAGCATAACCCAAAGGCTTTCCGTGAAACTCGAATTGCTGCTGCGCGACGTTTGTAATGGTGCCGGTTTTGTCAAAAATTGTGGTATTTATACTTGAAAAAGCCTCCACGACACGGATATTTTTCAAATAAAAACGGTTGCTCCCCAGGATGCGAAGAATATTTCCCAACGTGAACGGAATCGCCAGCGCCACCGCGCAAGGACAGGCGACAATCATCACTGCCGTGAAAGCATTGACCGCCGTGTGCATATCGCCCTGTATGAGCCACCAGTAGAAAAACGCGCCGCCGCCGAAGGTCAGAATCAAGCCGGTAAAATAACGCCCGGCCCGGTCGGCCAACTGCGTCGGACTCGACGAGACGGAATCTGTCTCGTATTTCGATTTGAAGGCGTCGTTGTTCCAAAGTTGGGTCAGGTGACTTTGCGACACGCGGCGCGTGAGGGAAATTTCGATGCTTTCGCCGACTTGTTTGCCGCCGGCAAAAATGCGGTCGCCACTTTTGACTGTCACGGGCTCGGCTTCACCGGTGACAAAACTGTAATCAATTCGCGCCGTGCCTTTCAGCAAAATTCCGTCTGCCGGGATGATTTCCTGGCTGCGCACGACGATGATGTCGCCCGGAACGAGGCGATTGACGGGTACGGAAGTTTCGGTGTCGCCGCTTTTGACCGTCGCCGCTACCGGGAAATAAGATTTGTAATCGCGTTCAAAAGAGAGTTGCTGCCAGGTGTGTTGCTGAAACCATTTTCCGGTCAGCAGCAAAAAAATGAGGCCGGCAAAAGAGTCCATATAACCCGCGCCGGTGTGGGTGACGATTTCCCACACGCTGCGCCCAAACAACATGAGAATCCCGAGCGCAAGCGGCACATCAATGTTCAAATGGCGGGTGCGGAGGCCATTCCAGGCCGAAACGAGATAATCGCGCGAACTAAAAACCAGTACCGGTAAGGCCAGCGCAATACTCAGATAGCCGAATATTTTGGCAAACCAGCGATCGGTTTCGGGGTCCATGCCGACGTATTCGGGGAAACTGAACAACATGATGTTGCCAAACGCGAAGCCTGCCACGCCGATTTGGTAAGCCAGGCGACGACTCATGGCGGGGCGTTTCGCGCCGTCCACGTCGCCGAGGTTGATTTCGGGCGCGTAGCCGATGGATGCCAACAAAGCAGCGAGTTTTCGGAGCGAAGTTTGGGTGGGGTCAAACTGGATGGTGCTCGTTTTTTTCAAAAAATTGACCCGCGAATGGGTCACGCCGGTGTCGAGTTTATAGAGATTTTCCAGCAACCAAATGCAGGAAACGCAGTGCATTTGGGGGAGATAGAAGGTGACTTGCGCCGTCTGGCCGTTGTCGAATTCGAGCAGTTTTTCCCTGACGTCGGCGTCGGCGAGGTAAGCGTAGGTGCGGGCATCGCGCTGGTTTTTGAGCGTTTGACCCGGTTTTTCGTCCAGTGTGTAGTAGTCGCACAGGTCGTGCGTGTTGAGGATTTCGTACACCATTTTACAGCCGTCGCAGCAAAAAAACTTGTCGCCGATTTGCCGTTTTTCATCGGGACAAATTTCATGGCAGTGAAAACAGGTGTGTACTGTGACAGGCGGGTTTTTGGGTTGCAAAAGTGTGGCAGCCGACATACGCTTGAGATTTTGCGCCAAAAGTACCGGCAGGCGCCTGCTCCGAAAGGGGACTGCCATCACCGGAGCAGGTGATATTTGTCAGCAACGTGTGGGAAGGTCGTTTTTCAGAATATTTTGCTGATAATCAGGTCAAAAACCTCGATGCAGATAAGGGCGATGATAATCCATTCGAGGCGGCTGCTTTCGCGATGAAGGAAGAGTTCGCGAAAAACGGAGAGGTTGTCCTCGACGACTTTGAAGGTGTACTCGATTTCTTTAAAACGGGTTTGCGTTTCGAACGTGCGCGCGAGGCCGCGATGGATGCGGTCGAAGTATTCGTCCTCCCAGGCGAGGTCGGGGCTGTCGAAAATGAAGAGGTTTTCGACGATGCGATTTTTGCTGTTCAGCATTCGCCCGATGAAGCGGAGCATGTTGGAACGGCTGATACGGATGGTGCCTTCTTGCTCCATTTGATTCGTAAAACCCTGAACTTCAGACAGTAATTCGTGGGCGCGCTGGGAGTAAAAATCGAGTGCGACGGAGTGCGCCGTGTTGAGCATGGCGATGCGCACCACGTTTCCGTTGAGTTCGGGCACGACCAAACTGCCGAAGCCGAAGGTAAGCGATTCGCCCGGTTGGTGCAGGATTTCAAAGTCGTCGCGGAGGATTTCGGGCAAAGGATGCTCGCAGAATTGGCGGAGCAGGGCGAGATTTTTACTCACATCGGTGTCGCCCATGTTGGCAAATACTACCGCGCCGTAGTCGAACGCGCAGAAATAGCAATCGTCGTCCACGCGGTAAAAAAGTTCGGAAGGATTTTCGAAGAGCAAGGCGCCCGCGTATGCTTCCTTGAGGCGTTTCAGGTGCAGTTGCTCGGCGATGTGAAAGGCTGCGATTTTCATAACAGGTGCGAATATCGGCTTTGGCGTGGAATTTTGATTGCGCGTTGCAGATTGAGGATTTGGCGTAAGTTTGCCACACAAAATCTTTTCCCCTTTGGCTCCCACCGCGATTGTTGACCTTGCAGTAAGCACCGTATTAGGTTTGGTGATGTTCGGCGTCGGCCTGTCGCTGACCATTTCGGATTTTACCAACATCATCCGGCATCCACGCGCATTCTTCACAGCACTGGGCGCCCAGATGCTGGGGTTGCCGGTTATAGCATTCGCAATCAGCCTGTTAGCGCCGATCCCGGCAGTATTGAAAGTCGGTTTTATCATCCTGGCGGCCAGTCCCGGTGGCGCGACTTCCGGTTTTTTGACTTATCTGTGGCGCGGCAACGTGGCGCTTTCGCTCTCCCTCACAGCAGTCAACAGTTTCCTTACGCTGTTTTCTATCCCGATTGTCGTCAATATCGGGCTCCGGGTTTTTCTGGGGCGCGAAACGGAGTTGCACCTGCCGTTTTGGGACACGGTGAGCCAAATATTTTTTATCACCATCATCCCGGCAGGTATCGGGTTGTTTGTCCGAAAACAATTTCCCGTAACTGCTGAAAAAATCAGCAAACCTTCCAAATACGTGATGTTGGTGCTGCTCGCCATCGTGTTCGCGATAAAAATGTTTGCCGGAGAAAACTACGGCGGCGCAGGCCTCGAATGGCGCGATTTCCTCATCATCACCCCCATCGCGCTGATACAAAACGCTGGCTGCCTGCTTTTTGGCTATTTTTTCATGCAGTACATGGGGCTCCCCCACGCTTCCCGCCTCACCGCTGCGATGGAAAGTGGCGTACAAAACACTACGCTCGCATTTCTGATTGCCAACAATCTCCTCGGCAACCAGGACATGGTAAAACCCGCCCTCGTATATTCGCTTTATTCGTTCTGGACAGCCTGCATTTTTGCCTGGAACGCCAACAGACTCAACGGCGTACGCTCCACGCCGACGGTGATGGACGAAGATGGAGAGCCTGTCGAAAAGAAAGATTTGAAGTGACTTTTCAATTTTTTTCAAAAAAAACCTTTCCGACAATTGCCTCGAAAACAGGCAAATACGACTTGTCAGCTTCGCACCAGCGCGGTTTCCAGCCGTTTTTCAGGGAAAAATAATCGGCCACGATGTCGGCTTGCTGCTCAAAGTTGAAAGACAAAAAGACGCTTGCGCGAACCTCCGGCCCGTGTTGTTCCAACACTTTTTTTAAGGCTGAAATGCCGCCATAGTTGTAGCCTTTCGGCGTTCGCTGCGCCCACAAGGCGCGGGGGATGTAAACCGAACCGAGTCGCTGATACTGCCAAACGTGGACTAATTCATGTATCAAAACCGGGTCAGAAAGTTTGCCCCATGAATTGATGAAATAAAAACCGACGTAGGCAAAACGGAACTGCCGACAGCCTACGAACGACTTTTCGTCCAGTCTTACTTTCTGATAATCAATCGTTTCGCCGAAAACTGTGCGGGCCAGCGCAATTTCCCGTGCTGTGAGGCGGCGGGTGTTAGGTTTGAAAATCCGGTTGAGGAACATCAAGAGTTTTGGAAAAAAAAGCCAATCCGCGAGGTAAAAAAAGGATTCGAGCAAACGCCAGGAAAGATTGACCGGGTGACTTTGCGCCGCCCGGTTACTTTGGGTTCGATGCCGGAAAAATCTTTGCCTGCGCGTTTCCAATGAAAAAATGTTTGCCCCAAAAATGGCTTTTAATTACTCTGTGAATGACCTCTAATTCGCCAGCACCCCCGCCGACCACTGCAAACCCGCCTCGGCCTTGCGGTATTCGCTCAGGAGTTTCAGGTATTTGATTTGTGCGTCGAGCCAGCGTTGCTCGCGGGTGTTGATGAGGAACACGCTGCTTTCACCGAAACTAAAACGCTCGATTTCGGCATCCAAGAGCGAGCGGTAGTTGGTCGTAATGCCTTGAAAGAGCGTGATTTGTGCAGCAAAGTTATTCAGGTCGTTGGCGTATTGCCGTACTTTGTTCTCGACGCTTTGGCGTTTTTGCCGCAATTCAAAATCGGTCTGTGCGATTTTCACTTCGGTCACTTGGAGGTCGCCGCGCGCCTTGCGGTTGAGGAGCGGATAACTGAAATTCAGCCCCCATTTCATGTCTTGACCGAATACGCCGATGCCTTCCGTGCCAGCAGTGGGGAAAAATTGCCAGCCGTTGCCGAGCAGGTAATAGTTGAGGTCGAGGACGGGTTTTCGCTTTTCATTTTTGAGTCGGCGCTCCACATCGAGGCTGCGGAGTTTGGCATTGTAGAGGCGGATTTCGGGGTGCTGGAGGCGGGCCTGTTGGGCGAGTTCGAGTGCGTTTTGAACGGGCAGCGACACAAATTCGCCGCTGAGCAGCAGGGGGGAAGGCGGGATTTGTTCGGGTTCAACTATTTGATTGTCGGGGTTCCACAAAAAAACTTGCAAGCCGAGCAGGGCATTTTGCAACTCGGTTTGGGCAAAAACCACGTCGAGACGGCGATTTTGGAGTTGAATAAAAGTCTCAAGCGTGTCCATCGCGGAGCGTTCGCCTTGCAGGAAACTCTCGCGGATGGCGGTGTTGCGCAAATCGGCTTGCCGGAGGGCGTCGGAATAAATCCGCAGCGAGTTATCGGCGGCCACCCAGGTCCAATAGGCTTTGGCGGCGTCGAGCAGGAGGTCGTTGAGGGCAGCGGCGCGTTCGGCTTCGCCCTGTTCGAGTCCGATGCGGGCCTGGCGAAGTTCTGCGCGGCGCTCGTCAATCAGCAATCCCTGCCCCAGCGTCCAGTTGAAGCCGAAATTGGCCTGGCCATCGGAGGGCAGGTTGGCTTCTGGATTGAGAAATTGGCCGGAAGCCAGGTTGTACGCGCCTTTGAGTTCGAGGCCGAGCCAGGTTGGCCATTTGAGGCCGGCTTCGGTGTGCTGGAAGTAGTTTTTGTCGTTGAAATTTTTGGCCGAAAAATCGGTGTAGGCTTTCGGGTCGAAACCGCCTTTGGCGCGGAGCAGAGCGGCAGAGGCCTGGTCGCGGTAAAGGTTGGCCTGCCGTGCAGCAGGATGATTTTCAAGTATTTGCCGGCGGAAATTGGGCCAATCGAGGGATTGCGCCTCGATGCCATCTATGAAAAGGAGCAGGAAAAATATGGTTGAGAACAGGCGTTTCATTTTTTCTCTTCAGTTGCTTTCGCCTCCAGCCCTTTGTACAAATCGGGCGGGAAGCCGTTGATAATTCGCCAGAGTTCGTAGCCGAGCGGCACGTCGTTGAGCAGCGCGATACCTTGCGCACCGCCGCCGGGCTGGAGGGCGGTCGGCCAGGGCTGCTCGTCGGGGTCGGGCGCGACGAGCACGCGGAACTTGCCGTTGGCGCTGATGTTGCGGTCCATGGCGACAATTTTGCCGGCGTAGGTACCGACCGACACGCCCGGCCAGCCGCTGAAAAAGAAGGCCGGCCAGCCGTCGAACAGGAAACGGACTTCCCGCCCCACACTCAGCAGCGACAGGTCGAGCGGCTTGACGTACATCTCCACAGCCAACTGGTAATCAGCGGGTTGGATGCTCACTACCGGGTCGCCATCCTTGATGATTTCGCCGATACCGGGCTTGATGGCTTTCACGATATAGCCATCCTGCGGTGCGGTGATGTAGTAAAATGCCGAGCGGGCGGCGTAGTTGTCGCGCTCGATTTGGAGTTTGTTCACCGTCGCCGCTGCGTCGTACTGCTCCGAAAGGGTACTGAAGCGGTCGCTTTGGGCTTTGGCGATTTTGTTGGCGTACTCGTTTTGCGTGAGGCGGAGTTCGGTGTTATAAATGTCGAGGTCGCGGCGGCTGGTCTCGAACGCATTTTGGGCGGCGACGAGTTTGGTGTCTGCGTCCTGCAATTTGAGTCGCCGTTCTTCGAGTTTTGTCAGCGCCTCGATGCCTTTGTCGTAAAGGTTTTTCATGCCGTCGAACTGGCGGCGCGCTACTTGCAAATCAATTTTTGCCTGTTCAACCTTGATGCTGTCGCTTTCAACTTTTAGTCTTCCCTGCGCGATTTTTTGCCGAATCTGCACGATTTTGCTGTCCAACTCGCGGCGCATGGCCTCGATTTGTTGCTCCAAAGCATCGGCTTTGTTCCCGTAGGATTCGATGGCGCCCTGCTTGGCGACCACCTGTTCACCTACTCGCGCCACGAGGTTGGGGTCGAAATATTCGGCCTTGACCTCGGAAAGATGAACAATGGTGTCGCCGCGCTTGACGGCCTGGCCTTCAGTGACATACCAATGTTCGATGCGCCCGGCGATGGTGGCGTGAATCGTCTGCGGGCGTTGCTCGGGACGGAGGGTCGTCACGTTGCCATCGGCGCGGATGTTTTGTGTCCAGGGGAGCAGCATGAAGCCAACGAACAGGCCGAGTAGAATCAGGAGCAGTTTGCGAAAAGACAGGTGGTTCCGCGACAAGGTCGTGGTAGCCGGTGCTTTCAACCCCGCCATATCGGGGTCGCAATGGACGATATTTTCAGAGATATTGAGCATAGCGAAGGGTCATTAAGGTCATTATTAGTTATTGAGCGTCATTTGATTCAGCAACTGAAAAGGGTAGTAATTACAACCACGCCATTGACGCAACCAACTTTTATATGTCCCCAGAAACTGCTTTCTGAATCGAAATCCAGCAAGTTGTATGAAGATTGCAAGAGCAGGTAAGGCGCATCTTCTTCATCGTCCGCTTTTGCCGGACGGTTGCTGTTTTTCTCGAGGTCATAAAAATAATTGGTCAACAAAAAACCCTCTTCTAAGGAAAGTTCAGGCAGTATGTAGGTTTGTGACGACATGCCGTCGCCGACGCTGCGCGACTGCCGCGATGCGCCGTTTTTGTAAAAAACAATGTCGTATGCGGGAACGTGTCCGCGCCGGGACGTATCTATCGAAGTGGATGATTGTCCGAATACGCGCGACAAATAATCATCCCAATATTCGAGGCGGCCACTTTTACCTTCCGATACGGGCGGGTATTTGGATAAATAGCCGTCGAACAGATGGCCGGTTTTGCCTTGCACGGTCACTTTTACCCATTGGCCGGGAATTTTGTAGCCCGCATAATTTTTGCCCTCGAAGCTGTAAGGCTTGACGGCAGTCACTTCGATTTCCGAAATATCTTCGTCCCGGTATTTATACGAAAGCGTTTTCACCGCCGTCCCGTAAGGCAACGTGATGATTTTTTCGGCCTTGAAATCGGGTGCGGCGCGCAAAATCAAGCCTGATTTTGCCCAAACAAAAAGTGTATCGCCTTCGCCGTATTGGCCAATAGCCATAGCCGAATACGTATTTGAAAGAGAGAAAAAGAGCGAGAGAACAAGGAGTTTTTTCATGGTATTTTCAAAATGGGTGTACTGTGATTTAGTTTTCGTTTTCGCCGCCGACTCTGAAAATCCGCTGATAATGTTCGGTTTTTTGCACTTCTTCAAAATTGCCCTCGAATACGATTTTACCTTCTTTCAACACGATTATCCGGTCGCAAAGTGAAGCCAGCATGGGGTCGGAAGTGACGCTCACAAGCGTCCATTGCTGATTTTTGTCGGTCAGCAATTTGGCGATGCGCAGGCGGTCGCGGTAGTTGAGATTGCCGAGGGGTTCTTCCATCGCCAGTAATTTGGGCTTGCCGACAATGGCGCGCGCCACGAGGATTTTGGTGACGATGCTGCGCGGGATGTTTCTGCCGCCGGACAACAGCTCGGTATCGAGGCCTTTCGGCAGGTCGCGGATAAACTGGTTCAAACTGACTGCCTCGGCCACTTCCAATACCCGCTGGAGCGGAATATGTTCATTGCCCAAATCAATATTTTCCCGAATGGTGCCTTTAAAAATTTCTTCTTGTGACGACATGTCGCCAATGTGTTCCCGCAAACTACGCAAATGCAGGTTCCGTTTCGGCAAACCATTGAAGAGGAGCGAGCCGGTGAAGTCGCGTTTTCCGACGGAGAGTACCTGCATCAAAGTGCTCTTGCCAGCGCCGTTGTAGCCGGTCACGGCTACGTGTTCGCCTGCTTTGATGCTGAGATTCAAATCTTTGAGTACGGGTGCGTCGCCGTCGTCGTACTGATAAGAGAGGTTGCGGAGTTCGACGGCGAGGGGTTGATTGGTACAAAATTCCTCCACACGCACGCCGTCTTCGCGCTCGATGGGGAGGTCGCTTACCTGACCGAGTTTTTCGGCGGCCGTGAGCACGTCGTAGCCCGTCTCGTGGAGCAAAATCAGTTTTTCTACCGATTCGATGACGAATAAAACGAGGATTTCGGAGGCGACAAACTGACCGATATTCAACTGGTTGTCCATCACCAACACGCTGCCGAGAATCAAAAAGCCACCCAGCACCAGTACCCGAAAAGCGATGCTGCTGATGAATTGTGTGACCAGGATGCGCCAGTGTTTTTCGCGAGCGTTGAGATAATCCACCGTGAGCGCGTCGGCGCGGAGCAGGGGGAAGCGATTTTCGCCCGCCAGTTTGAACGTCGAGGCGACGCGTCCTACTTCTTCGAGCCAAAATGCGAGTTTGTACTTGTATTTCGATTCTTGCAGGCTCGTTTGGATGCCTTTTGGTCCGGTCCAATAAAATAAAATAATCAGAATCCCGATGAGCAGCAGCGAAAAAAGTACGAACGACGGATGGTAAAACGACAGCAACATCAGGCTGAAAATGATCTGCAAAACAGCCGTGCTGCCCTCCATCAGGATTTTCGGCAAACCTTTTTGCAGGGTAAGGGTATCGAAAAAGCGATTGACGAGTTCGGGCAAATGCTCTTTGCGCAGCAGTTCGAGGTTCAATCGAGGAATGCGCACAGCAAACTCCACTGCCGATGCCGTAAAAATCCGTCGTTGCAGATACTCCATGATGGAAAGTTGCATGAGCCGCAAAATCCCTACGAACAAAGCCCCGCCGATAACGAACAAAACCAGCACACCCCATGCGGCAGAAATGGCCCCGCCCGCGATTTGGCCGATAATCGCCTGAATGCCAAGCGGCAACGACAAATTGATAAGCCCTGCCACGATGGCGTAGAGGATGATGTAGCGGATTTCCCTGCGAAACTGGCCCAGCAGCCGCAGCAGCCGCTGCACAGGGGTAAGTGTGGAAAGGGTTTGTTCAGGCATCTCTTGTTTGAAAAAGTTTCCCCCAAAACGGGAATCAAACCGCTTTGTTTAGAAGTAATACTTTTATTTACAATTTGTTTAAAACGCTGTCAAGCGGATTTGCAGCGCCAGAACGCCGGGCCCGCCGAGGGAATATTTTTATTTTTGCGTCCAAAATACTCAAACTTTGACACTCCACGAACGACTCGACTTGCTCGCCGAACTCGGCCACTACCTGCGCTCCGGCGGCGATGCCGAACTGGATGCCGCGATTCAAAAATCCTATGTCGAAAACCGCTGGTTCACCGAAGCGAATACGCGCAACGCATTGAACGCTATAGCGGAGGCATTTTTGGAAAAAGAAAAACTGGAAACCTGGACGGCGCAATATCCGATTTCAACTTCGCAGCACCCCGACAAAACCATCGGCCTCGTGATGGCCGGAAACATCCCGCTCGTAGGTTTTCACGACTGGCTCTGCGTATTTGCGGCAGGCCAGCGAGCAAAAGTAAAATTGAGCGACAAAGACAAACGCCTCTTACCGTTTTTAGTGAAAAAATTAGGCGAATGGTCGCACGAATCCTGGGAATACACCGAATTCGTCCCTGAAAACGAACCGATTAAAGGTTTCGATGCCGTCATCGCCACCGGCAGCAACAATACCGCCCGCTACTTCGAGCAATATTTCGCCAAATACCCGCATATCATCCGCCGCAACCGCAACGCCGTCGCCGTGCTGAATGGCCTCGAAACGATGGCCGACCTCTATGCTTTGGGACACGATATTTTCAGCTATTTCGGCCTCGGCTGCCGCAATGTGTCAAAACTCTACGTCCCACACGGCTACCACTTCGACACACTGCTCGAAGCCTTGCAAGAATACCACGACATCATCCATCACGACAAGTACAAAAACAACTTCGACTACAACCTCACGCTGCTCATCATGAATCAGGTGCCGTACAAAAACAACGGCTGCTTACTCCTGAAAGAAGACCCTGCCTTGCAGGCACGCATCGCTTCGGTCCACTACGAATACTACGACGACCTGTTCGACATAGACGCCCGTCTGGCTGAAAAAAAGGATGAAATCCAGTGCGTGGTGAGCAATGTGAAACTTAAAGATTTTGCCGCCCTGCCTTTTGGCAAAAGCCAGGAACCGGGGCTGAGCGACTACGCCGACGGGGTGGACGTGATGCAGTTTTTGACAGAATTGAAGTGACTCACCGACACTTTTTCGGCCTTCCCCGAAAATAGCCCCCGGCACGCTGCGTCTGCCTACCTTTGGCCGTTATGCGGCAAATGTTTCTCAAAATCATATCACACATCGCCGTCTGGTTGGCATTCTTGAGTTTCCCGGTGCTGTTCTTGCCGCCACCCGGCGAACGGATGCAAGCAATAGAACATCAAATTCCTTCAGATAGGCTTATCAGCACTTTTCTATTGATGAACCTGCTGCTAATCGGGTTCTACTATCTGAATTTTTACATGTTGATCCCCAAACTGCTGACAAAAGGCCGGCGTTGGCAATATTTTGTGAGTGTTGGAATCGTATTCACAGTTTTGCTGTTGCTGCTGAACGTTATCAGATATGCATTTTTTAATCTGCCGTCCGACGCACATCCTGCAATCCCCAACAATGGCCCCGGTGTTTTCGGAGCGTTCATCATGTTTGGCTTAGTATGGGCGGCCAGCAGCGGCATCCGGCTCAATACCGAGTGGAGCAAGGCCGAAACGCGCCGCCGCGAGAGCGAAAACGCCCGCCTCAACGCCGAACTCGCCCAACTCAAAAGTCAACTCCACCCGCATTTTTTGTTCAACACGCTCAACGGCATCTACACGCTCACGCTGGCAAAAAACGATGCCGCGCCCGACGCCGTGCTGAAACTCAGCCATTTGCTGCGCTATGTCATGGCGGAGACCGACACCGATTTTGTGCCGCTCGAAAAAGACCTCGAACACCTGCGCCACTTCATCGAACTGCACCAGATGCGGCTCACGGCCAAAACGCCCGTCGCTTTCAAAGTGGAAGGTGACCCCGCAGGCCAACAAATTGCGCCGCTGCTGCTGTTGCCTTTTGTGGAAAATGCGTTCAAGTACGGAGCCAGTGCCCGTGAGTTGTCGCCGATTGATATTTCATTGAAAATCACAGACAAAGCCCTGCACTTCACCTCCCAAAATCATGTTCGCAACCGCCAAGACGACTCCTCCGGTATCGGCATAGCCAACACCCGGCGGCGGCTGGATTTGCTTTACCCGGAAAAATACGAATTGGACATTTCGGAGGCAGAAGGTGTTTTTAAGGTGGCACTTCAAATAAACATCGCCCCGAGCCAACAAAGAACAACTAACAAACAACAACGAAATTGACCTGCCTCGCACTTGACGATGAGCCTTTGGCGCTCCAACTGCTCGAATCCTACGTCCGCCGCTCTCCCGCGCTGGACGCGCAAGGTTTTTTCAACAACCCCGACGAAGCCAAAAATCGTTTGGCGCAAGGCGACGTCGAACTGCTTTTTCTCGACATTCAGATGCCCGACATCACGGGCCTACAGTTTTTGAAAAACCTGCCCGACCCGCCGATGGTCATTTTCACCACCGCTTTTGCCGAGTATGCCGTAGAGGGTTTCAACCTCGACGCGGTAGATTATTTACTCAAACCTTTTGACTTTCAGCGTTTTGAAAAAGCCGTGAAGAAGGCTGTCGAATATCGGAATTTTCTAAAATCCCAATCACAAGTCACCCATCAAACGAGTAACGGTTTGTTCGTGAAGGTAGAATACAGTGTTGTGCAAATCCCTTTCGACGACATCCGCTACATCGAAGGGTTCGACGACTACATCAAAATCCACACAGGCGGGAAAACGATTTTGACGTTGCTCTCCTTGAAAAACGTCCTGGAAATGCTGCCGCCCGCCCGTTTCCTGCGCGTACATCGCTCGTTCATTGTGGCGACGGATAAAATCGAGCGGGTGCGGGCGCGAAGAATTATTGTTGGCGACCGGGAGATTCCGGTGGGAGAGACGTATTCGCCAGCTTTGAAAAAATGGACGGGGTAGGGATTAGCCGACACATTTTCCGGCTTCGCCTATCCTTTCAGCATAGGGTTGCGGGCAAGCCTATTTTTGCTGCACAAAATTGATTTTCAATGACAAAGCAGCGATTTGCCTTAACCTTTTTCAGCTTTGCTTTTTTGCTTTCAACCGCTTGTTCAAAAAAAACAGTTGCCTTCCAAAGTGTTGAACTGACCTCCGTGACCGACGGCAAACCAAGCGAATGGGCAAACTACCGAACCAAAGACGCGCTGGATTATGCCGTCGCCAATGACGCGGAGAACCTTTATCTCTGTGTGCGAACCAGTGACCGCGCCAACATGATGAAAATCATGCGCAACGGCTTGCGAATTTGGTTCGACCCTACGGGCGGCGAGGCCAAGACCCGCGAGATGGTGTTCCCCGTACCCAGCAGTGACGCGGCTGCCATACCTGAAATGCGACCCGGTCAGCGACCCGACGAAAAAGCCATGCGCGACCGGTTCCGCGCCTCCAAAAAATACCTGCTCGCTGTCGGCTTTGACGGGATGACGAGCCAACCAACCGATGATTATCAAGTATTTGGCATCGGCGCAGCGGCGGATTGGGACGAGCGCAATGCCTTGACGCTCGAACTGGCGATTCCTTTCAGGTTGCTGGATTGGCAGCTCCCGCTCGCGCAGCCTGTGGGCATCGGATTCGTGCTCGAAGCCCTGCCCGCGCCTTCCGGCGACGGGATGCCAGGAGGCGGGTTTCCGGGCAGAGCCGGTGGCGGCGGAATGCCGGGCGGTGGTTTTCCCGGTGGCGGCATGCCGGGCGGTGGCGGCGATTTTCAGCGAATGTTCGAGGAGTTATCGTTTTGGATAAAAGTGACTCTTGCCAGTAAATAAATAAACACGATATGCGGATTTCGCCGGTTGCGCTTATGGTCGTTCGTGGGCGCGCCGGCGAACATCTGCGCCAAATCTCCAATCTCGACCATGTTATCCGACGCCGACATAGGCTCATACAATGAAATTTGATACTGCTGCCGGCGGCGTAACGCTTCCGGCGGTTTTCCTTTTTTGTCGGCTCAACCGTTCGTTTTGCCAGTTCACCGATTTCCAGTTGTTGCCGCCCGTCGCAGTGGGTTGCTTTTGTCGCAGCAAACAAGATTAAGATTGTTTTCATTTGGTTTTTTGGGGTTTAGCCGTTGAGAAAGCGCAAGCGAGTAGCAGCGTCTTTTTTGTGTAATCAAAAATTTTAAGTACCCGGGCAGATTTATTTCACACAACGACACTACGATTTTATTTTCTTGAAAGCCAATTCTTTGTGTCGTTGTATCGTCGTGTGAAATGGTTAAAAAATTTTGCCCTCGTACTTAGAGCCTATCCGAAAAATCCCTGTTGGGTTTGAAGTCAGTCTTTTGAAATCAGCCTTCGTTAAATTTTTTGAACGTAGGCTCCGGCTCCCGATAAAAATCGGGACAGGTTATGCTCAAAAAATTTGCCTTGCCTGATTTCAAAATCCAAGTCTTCAAACCTCAACGCGATTTTTCGGATAGGCTCTTAGGCTGCGTCATTTTCAGTCTTTTTGATTTTGCACCACTCGCAGCAACATCCAGCCATTTAGTAGAAAACCCAAGAACGCGGCGATTTGGCGGTAAACCAAGTCGGTGCTGCGCAATTTTTGGTACAAAACTGGGTCGAAACCCTCCTCTAATTTGAATTGAATCGGCAACTGTATCGCCAGCGTGGAAACCGTCGGAATGAGCAACAACGCGAGCGCCGCCCACACTGACCAGCGCGGAATGACTGCCGGGCGATGCCAAAACATTAGCACCGATGGAATCAACACCAGAAAACACGGCACCACATAATAGGGGATGATGAGCCTGTCCACCAGCACCTTGAAACTTGGCCAGTCGCTGTGAATGTGTACCCAAGCGGGGTAATAGACGAAAACTTCCAGCACGGTGGCACCGTATATATAGAAACCCAAAGCGATGCGGAGCATGGTGTTCCAAGCGGTGAGATTTTTTGATTTTTCCATGAAGCAGATTTTAATAAGCCACGACGGGCTTCTTGTGAACGAACTGATTGTCAGTGATTTGTTTGGTAATGAAGTCCGCCAAATCAGCGCGTGAGATTTTCCAACCGCCTTCGGGCGCATAAGTGTCGCGGACGCGGTATTGGCCTGTGAATGCCCCGTGGCGCAAGTAGGTTGGGCGGATGCAGACCCAATCCACGTCCGTCGTCTGATTGAGCAGTGCCTCCCAGCGTTTCATGTCGCGGTAGACGTGCCGCAGCCACCAAAGGCCGACGTATCGGTAAAAAAAACTCTTTTGGATGACCGGATCGTCATCCTGTACCCCACCCGAAGTGAGGGTAATCAGTTTTTTGACCCCGGCTCGTCGCATCTCGGCGAGTATGTTTTGCCCGCCTTCCGAATAAATGGTCGTAGGCCGGGTGCTGTTGCCTGTGCCAAGCGTAGAAATCACGACATCGCAGCCGCTCAATGCTTCGGCGAAGGTCTCTGGTCTAAAAACATCTCCTTTTACCAAAGAAAGGAGTGGGTTGTGAATGGCGATAAAAGCATCGGGATTGCGGACAAGGGCAGTGACGCAATGCTCGGCTTGAAGCAAATTTTGGAGCAAAAGCTGTCCGGTCGCGCCCGTTGCGCCAAAGAGAAAAACTTTCATGTGACAGTTGTTTGATGGGGCAAAAATGCGCCTCGTCAAACACGCTAAAACTTGCCAAATGGCAACTTCGCTCACTTCCGTTTCCGCAAGCGGCTCAGCGAAGTGGGCGTGACACCAAGATAGGAGGCGAGGTGTTTTAGTGGTACCCGCTGCATCAGTTGGGGGTGTTGCAAGGCGCGTTGGTAGCGCGCTTCAGCGGTTTCGGTTTGAAAAGAAACAATATGCGCCACCATGTGCATGATGATTTGCTCCCAGAACTTCCGCATCAGCTCTTGCCAAACCGGTAAGTCGCGGTACAGTTGTTCCAAATCTGCCCGCGTCAGGTAGTACAGCGAAGTGTCTTCCAGTGCCTGAACGCTGAACTTAGAAGGTATTTGTGACAGAAAACTGCTCAGTTCGCAGAAAAATTCGCCTTCAAACGCGAACCAGCCAGTGATTTCGCCCGTCTCGTTTTCGGCAAATACGCGCAGACAGCCCGCCCCAATGAACATAAACTCTTGGCTGGTTTGCCCGCTTTTCAGCAGATGGCGCCCCTTTTTGAGCGTCCGTTTTTTAAAACGGTTGAGGATGGCTTGTAAATCCGCTTCGCTTGGAGCGATGTATTTCTGGATGTGTTCGGCTAAATCGTCCATTTTTTTTAAAATCAGACAAACATAACGGATGAGTAGCAAACAGTTTTGCTCCACAACGTTTTTATCCCACTCAGCAAGTTCACCGACACATTCCCCCCGCTCACCTAACCCTTCTTTTTCCCAAAAAAACCTCGTATAGTTTTGTCGCATAAACACACCCGCCCAGACAGTTTATGCAAAAACTTCTCCTCCTCGCGCTGCTGTTTTGCGCCGCCACAGCCGCCGCGCAAAACGCCGATTCCGTCCGGCTCGACAAACTCTACTACGGCAGTGTTGACAAAATTTTGGACGACATCACCGCCGAACACAAGGTCAAATTCGTGTTTGACCGCGCCAAACTCGCCAAAATCCGCTACGAAAAACGCCCTTTCAACCAGCCGCTTTTCAAATTCCTCGACGCGATGTGCCGCCAGAGCGAGTTGAAATATATGCGCCTCGCCGACGGCAGCATCCGCATCCTCGGTGCCTATGAAAATCCCGAAACCGACGCGCTCACCAAGCCCCGTGACCAACGCCCGGCTGCGGCGACCTCAACTGGAGCGGGCGAAAAGAAGGCTGCTGTCCATTTGCAAATCCACAAAAACGTCACCGTCTCCGGCAAAATAACCGACCGCGCATCGGGCGAGGCGTTGCCATTCGTGAGCGTTCGAGTGCGAGACGCGGCGGTCGGCACGACGGCCAACGTGGACGGCCAATTCACCTTGCTCAACGTGCCGACCGATACCAGTTCGCTGATTTTCAGTTATGTAGGCTACGACCCGGTGGAGATTTTTCTCGCTCCCGACGCACCGCTCATGGCACTGGAAGTCGGCATGAGCGCCGAAGCGACCTTAACGGAAGTCGTCATCACAGCAGAGCGGGAGGAACTTTTGCGGGCTTCCGAGCAAGTTTCCATGCTAAAAATGACCCCCGCCAAACTTTCCACCTTGCCCTCGCTCGGCGAGAAAGACATCTTTCGCTCCTTCCAACTTATGCCCGGAATCAGCGCGGCCAACGAACACACGAGCGGCCTTTATGTGCGCGGCGGCACCCCCGACCAAGCCCTCACGCTCTACGACGGCTTCACGGTGTACAACGTAGACCACTTGTTCGGTTTTTTCTCGGCGTTCAATTCCAATTCCATCAAAGACGTGCAACTCTACAAGGGCGTGTTCGATGCCAAATACGGCGGGCGGCTCTCGTCGGTGGTGGAAATCACGGGCAAAGACGGCAACAACCGCCGTTTCAACGCAGGTGGCGACCTCAGCCTTTTGAGCGCGAATATTTGGCTGGAACAGCCATTTGGAGAAAAATTCACGACCATCCTGACCGCCCGGCGGAGTTGGAAAGGGCCGCTGTACAACAAGATTTTCGACCGTTTCAGCGGTGAAAACCAAGATGAGAACCCGCTCACACAGCAATTCGGGTCGCAGGTTTCTTCCAATTTTTACGACATCAATGCCAAAGCGACTTGGAAACCGAACGCCAGCGATGTGTTTTCCCTCAGTTTTTACAACGGTGCTGACAATCTCGACAACTCCATCCGCCCGCAAGTGCCGGAAGGCTTCGGCGGCGGTGGCGGGTTCAATATCGGCATCACCGACGTGACCAACTGGGGCAACACCGGTGCGAGCCTCAAGTGGAGCCGCCGCTGGAGCGAACGGCTTTACTCGAACACACTCGTCAGTTTTTCCAATTATTTTTCCAAACGCGACCGCTCGGTGAGTGGCAGTTTTACCAACGCCGACGGCGAGGAACAGGACATCCGGCGTGGCACTTTGGAGGACAACAACTTGAACGACGTGTCGGCAAAAACCGACTGGGAGTGGAAGTTTTTGCCCGGCCAGCAACTCGAATTCGGCTTCGGCGCCACGCAGAACGACATTTCGTACACCTACTCGCAAAGCGATACGGCGGCGTTGCTCGACCGCCAGAGCGACGGCCTCACGGCAACGGCTTATTTGCAGAACAAAGCCACTTTTTTCAAAGAAAAACTGAGCATCACGCCGGGCATCCGGGTGTCGCACTTTTCGCCGACAGGCAAAATTTACTACGAACCGCGGGCTAATATGGTGTTGAAAATCACGGAACAACTCAAGTTCAAAGCCGCCACGGGGCGCTACTATCAGTTTGCCAAACGGGTCATCCGCGAGGACATTCTCTCCGGCAGCCGCGACTTTTGGGTACTGGCCGATCCCGACAAGTCGGGACTGCCCGTAGCGAGCAGCGACCAGTATGTGGCGGGGATCAGTTGGGAAAATCGCAGCTGGCTCTTCGACGTGGAGGCCTATTACAAAACGCTCGACGGCATTTCAGAATACTCGCTTCGATTTGCGCCGGGCGCGCCGGGTCAGGAAATCAATTATGAGGAATCTTTCTTCAACGGTACGGGCCTGGCGCGCGGCATTGATTTTTTGTTGCAAAAAAAATACGGCAAGTTCAATGGCTGGCTCGGCTACACGCTCGGCGAGGCGCGGCAGAATTACCCCGTCTATGGCGAATCGGATTTCTACGCTGCCAACGACGTGACGCACGAATTCAAAGCCGTCGGCCTCTATAAATTGGGCAAATGGGATTTTTCCGCGACCTGGATTTACGCCTCCGGCAAACCTTACACCGCTCCAGAAGGCGGCTACCAAATTACCCTTCTCGACGGCACTACGCAGGATTTTCTCAACGTCTCGGCCAAAAACGCCTATCGTCTTCCGGCCTATCACCGCTTCGACGTGGCGGCTACGCTCAATTTCCAATGGGGCGACGCGCCCGCCACGCTCGGCTTCAGCATTTTCAACCTCTACAACCGCAAAAACGTGTGGTACAAAGAGTTTGAAATCATTGACAACCAAGTGCTCTCGACAGACGTGAATTATCTGGGGCTGACGCCGAACGTCACGTTGGGGGTGCGGTTGCGCTAATCTCACGTAGGCCGGAATGATATTCCGGCTCTTGTCTGCCGGAATATCATTCCGGCCTACTTTTCATCATCGAAACTGGTGTTTCGACTTACATTCTTGAAATGAAAAAAATACTCGTCATTCAACTCCTTCTTTTTCTCCTCTCCGCCTGTGAAAAAACCGCCCTCACTGACGGCTCGGAAAGTGTCGCCCGCCCAGTCGTGGAAGCCTATCTCCAGCCCGGCCAAAACCCGGCGTTGAAAATCACCCGGCAAATCCCCTTCGGCAGCAGCGACACCGTTGCTTTGCCTGTCAAGAACCTCAGCGTCGTCATTGAAAGTGGTGACTTCGCATATTCATTGGCGTTTTCGGGCGACACGATTTACGTCGGCGACGGCTCCTGGCAGCCGGAGGCAGGCAAAACGTACCTGCTCAAATTCACCTACGAAGGCAGCGAGGTAACGGCAGAAACCCTCGTGCCCGAAAAGCCTTCAGGCTTCACTGCCTCCGCTTCGAGCATCGAGATTCCTTCGTTCGACATCGGTAGCGGCGGCGGTTTTCCAACTTTCCCCGACCCCATTGAACTTTCATGGCAGGCTGTGCCAAACGCCTACTACTTAGTAGTCGTTGAAAATATAGAATCCGACCCGGAGGCGATTTTTGATATTCCTGATGGCGACGACCGTCCGCGGCCAACTTTCCGCAGCGAACCGGAACAGGCAAATTCGTATGAAATCGGCTTTCAAAATTTCCAGTATTACGGCACGCACCGGGTTATTTTGTACCGCCTAAACGCTGAATACGCCGCTCTTTACGACGACAACGGCAACAGCTCGCAAAACCTGACTACCCCCTTCACGAATGTCATCGGCGGGCTGGGTATTTTTACCGGAATGAATGCCGATACACTCATGGTAGAGGTGAAGGAATGAACAGCGGTTTTCGTGGTAAGGACGTGATGCAGTTTTTGACAGAATTGAATTCCCCTGCGAAAATGACGCAACTGTGAAATCTGTTTCGACCACCCGGCGGATTTTTGCCCGCTAAAAATCATCATCATGTTTTCTTCTCTTATCGG
>Ga0209172_10003336_pt1 | contig 24880 bp, 28 predicted proteins | sample LarsenN4metaG_FD_184113 | JGI IMG/M metagenome (GOLD analysis project Ga0209172, IMG submission 184113) | Hot spring sediment bacterial and archeal communities from British Columbia, Canada, to study Microbial Dark Matter (Phase II) - Larsen... ... | reverse complement strand
CGATCGTCATCTGCTTGCCTCCTCGGGGCCACGGCCCACGAGCGCATCAGATCACAAATCGCTCGATCCGTCGATCCTTGGCTTGCAGATGACTCTTTCACGGCAATTAAACCGATCGGCGTTCTAGGCTTTGGGCTTCGGGGGGACCAGAGTCCAGAGACCAGTAGTCCAGAGACCAGAGACCTAAGACCAGAGACCAGAGACCAGAGACCTAAGCCCAGAGCCCGGAGACTTCTCAATTCGTCCCGCTTCCCGCCCCCGTGCCGCCGACCAGCGCAAACATGACGGCGTTCTCGAAATCGCCGCGGATTTCGGTGTTGGGCGTCTGCGTCATCAGGATCCCGACGATCTTCTCCTTGGGATCGACCCAGAAGTGGGTGCCGTAGGCACCGCTCCAGCCGTAGCTGCCCTGGGACAGGAACGTCCCGCGCGCGACGGGGTCGTTCACGACCCGCATGCTCAGCCCGTAGCCTTCGCCGCGCGGCCGGCCGGGCAGCGTGTCCGGCGCGTGCACCGACGTCATCATCTCCACCGTGCGCGGGCTGAGCAGCACCTTGCCGTTGCCGCGTCCGCCGTTGAGCAGCATCTGCGCGAACTGCAGGTAGTCCTCGGCGGTGCTCATCAGGCCGCCGCCGCCCGAGAAGTACACGCCGTTCATGAAATTGGCCAGCCCCTGCTTCTCGAGCCGTCCGCTCGCCCCGCGCGCGTAGCGCGTCACGAGCCGCGGGTTGCCCTCGGCCGGATAGAAGAACGTGTCCTTCATCCCCAGCGGATCGAAGATGCGGGTTTTGGTGAACCGATCGAACGGCATCCCCGATACCACTTCGACGATGCGCGCGAGGACGTCGAAGCCGGCCTCGGCGCTGTAGGCCCAGCGTGTACCGGGCTGGAAGTCGAGCGGCACGCTGCCGAGACGCGGGATGTAGTCGGCCAGCGACTCCCTGCCCTTGAGCGCCACCTTCCTCGCCTCGACGCCGCTCAGGCCGCCGCTGACGAGACCGGACGTGTGCGTCAGCAGATCGCGAATCGTGATCTCGCGCTCGGCGGGAACGGTGTAGTAGCGCGGCTCGGCGGAGGCGTTGCCACGTCCTCCACCGGCATTCGCGGCCCCGCCCATCGGCACCGCCACCTTGAGATCCTTCAGCTCGGGGATGAACTTCGACGCCGGATCGGTCAGACGGACCTTGCCTTCCTCGATCAGCATCATGATCGAGACGCCGACCACGGGCTTGGTCATCGACATGATGCGGAAGATGGCGTCCTTCCGCATCGGCGTCCGCGACTCGATGTCCATCAGGCCCTGGGCTTCGAAGTGGGCGATGCGGCCGTTGCGCGCCACCAGCGTCACCGCGCCCGAAAAGCTTCCGGCGTCGATGTGGCGCTGCACCAGCTCGGTGACGCGATGCAGACGCTCGGACGAGAAGCCGACCTCTTCGGGCCTGGCCGTGGGTGTCGCGGCCGTCACCGGCCAGGCCAGGACCGCCGCGGCGAGGAGAACCAGCGCACCGAGTCTTCGCATGAGACCTCCTAATCCTGTGGAGTGTCGGTATTGAATTCCACGACGTTGCCGTCCGGATCCGTGACGTAGATCTGCGCCCACGGGGTGAGATTGCGCGGCGACTCGAGGCACTCGATGCCGTGGCGCCGCAGATGCTCCACGGTGTCGCGATAGCTGCGCACGCGAATCGCCAGGTGCCCGTCGCGGGCGTCGATGTCGCGCGTACCGCGCAGCGTCCGCGTCGGGGGGTGCACGATCAGATGGAGCTGGCGGTCGTCGCCGAGCTCGTACCACGCGCCGCCGAAATCGAAGGGCGGCCGGGGAATCTCCCGCAGACCGAGGACGCCGCCGTAGAACGCCTTCGCGCGGTGCAAATCGGTGACGCAGAGCGCGACGTGGTGCAGCGACTCGATCGCGATCACGACTGTCTCACTGCTCTCGCTGATATCCAGAACACACGGTGCCGATCCAAATGCACACAGATCGACACGCCAAGCTCAACCATGAACTCAGCGGAACGAATTGTAGATCAGGCGCTCACGGTCGGGCTGATTCTTGCATTCCGCCCGGGGCGAGGTGAATGAAACGTATGACCGTATCGATCGTTCGACGACTGGCCACGGCCAGCCTGGCTGCCGCGGTGCTGTTCTGCAGTGCACGACCCGCGTCCGCGGAAGGCTTCATCAGCCCCTTCATCGGCTACAACTTCGGGGGCGATTCAGGGTGTCCCGAGATTTCCAACTGCGAGGACAAGACGCGCAATCTGGGCATCGCGTTCGGCTCGATCGGCCGTGTAGTCGGCGGCGAGTTCGAGTTCTCGTTCATCGACAACTTCTTCGGCGAGGTGCCGGGACAGTCGTCCCACGTCCTGACCTTCATGGGCAATTTCATGCTCGCCCCGAGGCTGGGCGCCGTGCAGCCCTACGGCCTCGTCGGTCTGGGCCTGATCAAGTCGCACGCCGAAGTCACGCTGGGCGGCCTGCTCGAAACCGACAATAACCATTTCGGGTGGGATATCGGCGGCGGCATCATCGGCTACCTCGGCGACCACGTCGGCCTTCGCGGCGACATCCGCTATTTCCACGCGTTCGAGGACCTCGAGGTCCTCGGCATTCCACTCGGCGACACGAAGCTCGATTTCGGCCGCATCAGCGGAGGCGTGGTCTTCAAGTTCTGATCGGCGTACCGGGGCCGCCGCGTTGCGGCTTCATGGCGAACCGGGATTCGCGGGCACCGTGCAGTTGGGATAACGTCATCGCGTGTCCCACACCCCCCAGCCATCGACAATCGCCGAGACACTGCTCGTCGTGGAGAACGAGGCCGCCATCGCGACCCTCGTGAGGCTGGCCCTCGAACGCCACGGCTACGTCGTGCTCACGGCACTATCCGGCAGCGAGGCGCTGCGCCTCGCTGCCGCGCACACCGGGCCGATCCATCTCCTGATCACCGACGTCGAGATGCCGGACCTGCGCGGGCCCGACGTGGCCAGGCGTCTGGCCGAGCAGCGGCCGGCGCTGGCCACGCTGTTCATGTCGGGCAACATCGACACGCTCGGAGATCTCACCTCCGCGCTCCCGGTTCCTGTAGACTTCATCCAGAAACCGTTCTCACCGGGCGCGCTGGCCGTCAAGGTGCGCGAGATGCTCGATGGCCGGCGCGGCTCCCGCGGGGAGCCCACATGACACGATCACTCGTTGCGCTCGCGCTCGTCCTCGCCTGGGCCGCTCACCCGATGTCGGCGCGCCAGGCCGGCACACCCCTCACCGCGTCCGCCCTCGTCAGCACCTGGACCCTGACCACCTTCGAGCAGGGCACGGCCGGCGGATCGCCGACGCGCGTGGTCAACCCGCGCGGCCTGCTCGTCCTCGATGCGGCAGGCCACGTGTTCGAGTTCCACACCAGTGCGGCGACGCAGCGCCTGGCCGGCGGGCAGGTTCCCGTCGCCGACGCACCGGCCGCCTTTGCCGCCTACGGCGGGTTCTGGGGCGGGTATCGCGTCGATGCCGCGCGGAAGACGATCACGTTCCGCCCCGAGAGCGGAGTGCATCCCAACATCGGGGGGCGGGAGTTCACGCGGTCCTTCACGCTCGAGGACAACCGCCTGACCATCACGGCAACCGGCGAACCATTCACGCCAGCCGGCACGCGATGGGTCTGGGACCGCGTGCCGCCGATCGACCACCTGTCGCCGCTCTACCGCAGCGTCGCGGGCTTCTGGCGCCACATCATCGAGAAGCGCATCAACCCGGCGACCGGAGCGGTCGCCTCCGAAAACAAGCGCTCGCCGAGCGTGATCGTGTACACGCCGGCAGGGTTTGTCGGTGTGCACTTCCCGCCGCTCAATCGCAAGGCGTTCGCCGGCAGCACACCGACGCCGGAGGAAGCGCAGGCGGCGCTGCGCGGCTACATCGGCTACTACGGGGCGCTGACGGTCTATCCCGGGCAGGTCTTTCACAACATCCTGGCCGGCGTCAGTCCGATCGCCGGGTCGATCCTCAGGCGGGCGGCCATCATCTCGGGCGATGAGCTCACGGTGCAGCTTCCACCGGCGCGCAACCAGCAGGGCGAGGAAGCGCAGACGATCGTCATCCTCAAGCGCCTGAGCGGCGCCAACGACATGCTGCCGCGCTCAACGCCATAAGTGGCATCCCCAAGGGGGAGCCACGGCCACAGTCACGATCTCAACACGGGGCTCGAACAGGCCGCGGGAACGACAAACGCTCGCCGGCGCGTCGGGTGACCGTCTCATCACCACCGGCTCTCAGCGCTCAGCGGTCACTGCGAGCCCTGCGTTCGGACGCTTTACAGCCTCCGGAAGAGCGCCAGCTGCAGGATCAGCTGCATTGCCAGCGCCGCCGCGAACGACCACGCCGTCGGCAGCCTGGTCAGGGTCAACGCCAGCGTCATGCAGAAAACCGCAAAGCCGCACAGCCCGGGCGTGTAGGTGCGCAGGAACTGGATGCACGCGGCCGATCCGCGCTGTGCGTGCGTGAACCCGGCAAGGATCGCAGTGGCGACGGGGAACGGCGTCAGGATCCCGCTGATGCTCGATCCCAATCGCTCCGCCGCGGCGGTGAGGGAGAACACCAGCGCCCCGGCGGACAGCATCCGCAGCGGCAGATCCCATCGCGGTGCTCCGGATGCCGGCGACAGCGGCCCGTGCGGCGGCAGGAGCGCCCGGGCGGCGCAGAGCACGGCCACGGCCATGGCGAACGCCGCAATCGGGCCGACCCGCAGGCCGTACATCGCCACGGTCACGATCGCGAACGACGACCACCCGAGCAGCAGGCTCATCGTCCAGTGGAGCCTGGTCGACGCGTGCGCATACACCAGACAGAAGCCGGCAACGCCAACCAGCCCCAGCAGCGATGCGCGCGCCGCGTCGGCGGCAAACGCGTCGCCCTGCTCCACCGCGTAGAACGCGAGCGTCGGCCCCGCGACGGCCGGCAGCGCGGTGACGAAAGCGCCGACGCGATGGCCCCATCGCCGCGCGGCGAGGGTCACGGCGGCAATCAGGAGGGGAACGAGAACGAGCCTGAGGACGAGCAGCACGTCAGAGGAGCGATCGCGCAAGGCCGCGCCGATAATGCGGACGCCACTCGGGCTTCAGGGCCCGCCGCTCAGGAAGCCCGGCCACGGCCTAGTCGTAGTATTGCGGAGCCTTCCTCAGCCCGGCGTGCGCGTTGAGGTCGTGCTGGATCCACAGCTGCGACTTCGTCCGCGTCAGGAAGGCCTCCACCGCCTTCCTCGCCGCCCGCGTCTGTTCCTCGTTGAACTCGAACGTCGGCAGGCGGTCCATGGTCCGCTCCTGCGGGTAGTGGTACAGGTCGCCCGACAGCACGACGCCGCCGGTTTTGGCCAGCCTGACGTAGAGCACCTGGTGTCCGGGTGTGTGGCCCGGCGCGCTCTCGAGGATCACGGCGCCGTCGCCGAACACGTCGTGCTCGTCGGCGCTCGCGATTACGGTCTTGCTGCCCTTGAGGGCGCTGTAGGTCATCGGCGTGGCCGTGCCGAGCGGCCTGGCAGCGAACATTGCATCGCGCTCGTTCTGACGCACCAGCCATGTCGCGTGCGCAAATGCGTTGGCGTTCGCGGTGTGGTCCCAGTGATAGTGCGACAGCGCGAGATGGGTCACCTGCGCGGGCGAATAGCCGCTCGCCTCGATCTGTGCGCGGAGCGGTGTGCGGATCGTGACGAAACGCTGCTGGCCGTCCGGCAGCACGAGCCGCTGCTGCACGGGCTTCCCGGTCGGCGTCCAGCTCCCATCGGGCACGCCGCCGGTATCCCACAGCAGCACGCCCCGTGGATGGACGATCAGGTACGCCGCGATCGCCAGCTGCGTCGTGCCGACGTCTTCTTTCGTGAGCCGGTAGCGCGTCGGATCGGACTCAAGGATGCCGCCGTCCAGCACGTACAGCCTCACCGGCGGGGCGGCGGGCTGACGCTCCTGGCTGTCGACGGCCGCCACAGCGCCGGCGAGCAGCGCGAGGCACAGCACTCCGGCGCACTTCGTCATGGCTCCGTCCTTTCGTAGACGCCGCGATACTCGCGCGGCAGCAGCGCCGCAATTGCGCTGCCGATCTCGTCCATCATCTCCTGGCGCTCGCCGCTGCAGCGCTCGCGGATCTCCTGCGCCGCCATCGGCGCGCCGACCCGCACTTCGACCGTGACCCGGTGCAGCGCGTCATCGTCAATCGGGAACAGCGCCTCGGTGCCGACAATGCCCACCGGCAGCACGATCGTCCCCGGCACCTCGAGGTAGCGCGTCACACCGGCCAGCATCGGCTGCATGCCGCGGGTGCGGCTGCGCGTGCCCTCGCCGAAGACGAGCAGCGCGTCCCCCAGCCGCAGCCGCTCGTGCGCGATCTCGATCGATCGCCGGGCAGCGCGGGCCACCTCGCGCGGATCCATGACGGCATCTTCCGACGACACGCCGCTGCTCTGCGGCACCTTGATGGTGCCGAAGCACAGGCTCGAGAAGCGCCGCTTGAGGCTCGAGTACACCTTCGGTCCGGCGATTACCGTCAGCCGGTCGCACACCTGGTCGGCGCCGGCGCGATGGAACATCACCTCCACCAGGTTCGCGTCCGCATACGACAGGTGATTGGCGATGATCACCACCGGTCCGCTGCTCAACCCGGCGAGATGTTCGGCGCCCCGCAGCGACGAGTCGGGCAGCAGAATGCGATCGGCCAGCACGTGGTGGATGCGCCGCGCCAGCGGGTCGCGCGGGTAGTAGCTCCAGTCCCCGCCGGTGGTCGACAGCGCGCGGCTCAACCGTACCAGCGCCTGCGGCCCTGCCGCATCCAGCTCGCGCGTGAGGCACTCGCGAATGTCGTCGAGGGTGTCCCATCCGGAGAGGAACGTCGTGATGGCCGAGATCAGCGCCTCACGGCTGATCACGGGCGGCGCAGGCGGCGACGATGGCGGCTGCAGGTTCACTGCTCTACAAACCCCCGTCCAGTCGGAAACCGTTTTTCGCCCGCGGCAATCGCCACCGCCAGCCGGTTCTCTGGCGGCGGCAGCGGGCACGTCGTGCAAGGCGAATACGCGCAGGGAGGATTCCCGGCCTGGTTGAAGTCGAGCACCGTCCACTCGCCGGCAGCGACAACCGGCGCGCGAACGATGCGGTAACCGTAGGTCGCGGTGGCGTTGGTCGCGTCCTTGAACAGCACGAAAAATTGCTGGCTGTCGGGAAACCCGAACGCGGTGAGCTGCTGCTCCTGTCCGTCGATGCGGAACGTCAACCGTCCCACCGCGGGGTACTCCATCGTTCCGCCGAGAACGTCGGCCACGCGCATCGTCCTCGGCGAGTCGAACGCATCGAAGCGCGCCGACACCCGCCAGCGCTGGTCGACGGGATAGGTCTGCACGCCTGGAAGATCCTGGAGCAGCGGATGGGCGTCGTCTGACGCGCTCACGAAATCGCGGCCGTCTTCAATCGCCGTCAGCAACAGCCGCACCGACCCGATGGTCATCTCGTACGGAGCTTCGGACGATGGCGTCAACGGCCTGCCGTCGGCGAGCAGGGGCACGTTCGGCGCCGGGGTGACGGTGACGGTGTTGCCGGTGCGACAAAAGCTTCCAGCTCTGGCGGGAACGCTCGCCGGCAGCACGATCGGCAGCGAGCGGTCCGAGCCGAATGCGGTCTCCCCCTCGGGCAGCGGCCAGATGCCGACGATGATCGACGACTCGCGCGCGGTCGCCTGCTGCTCGTCGAGCCACGTCTGATATTGCGCCTGATACTGCGCCGGGTCGATCGCCGGCGGCTCGGGCCACGGCCGCCCGCAGCTCGCGGCCACCCACACCAGTGCAACGACGAACGCGTGCTTCAACGTGGTCCCCCCTCGGTCATGGCACGTATGCGATGCAGTCGATCTCCACTCGCAGGTCGGGCCGCGGCAGCGCTGCCGCCTGAACGGTCGTCCGCGCCGGACGATGGTCGCCGAACATGCGCGCGTAGACGGCGTTCATCCGGTCGTAGTCGCGCATGTCGACCAGGAAGACCCCGCAGCGCAGCACGTGCTGCAGGCTCGACCCCGCCGCTTTCAGGATCGCCTCGATGTTGCGCAGGCACTGCTCGGTCTGTGCCTCGATGCTTTCGGGCATTGCCCCCGTCACCGGATCCGAGCCGCCCTGCCCGGCCACGAATATCAGCCGCTCGAACGCGACCGCTGGAGAGTAGGGCCCCGCCGGAGCGGGAATGTCCGGCCCGTCAACCGTGCGATGGACACTCATGACGAGTGCGCCTTCCGCAGAGCAGTCATGGCGAGCCTCTACTGTACCCCGACTCCGCCCAGATTCTTCTGCATGACGACGCACGCCATCGTGCACCCGGATCGAAGCGTATGCTCTCCCCGGCCGGCCGCGGTGAACCCGTTGGCCTTGTAGAAATCCACCGCCGCGAGAGACGCGTCGATCCGTACACGCGCGGCGCCAGCGGCGGCCGCGGACGCTTCGGCGGCCCGAAGCAGCGCCGACCCGATTCCACGCCGTGCCGCCATGCCCCTGACATACACCGCCAGGCCATGTTCACCGTCATCGACGTAGTGGCTGGAGAACCCCAGCACCCCGGGCCGGCCGTCCAGGGTCGTGGCCGCAACGAAGAACCGTTCGCCGCCGGCCATCGCCTCGCGGTACACCCGCGGATCGATCGCGTCCCGCCACGCGCGCACGACGTCGGCGCCGTAGAAGCGCGGCCCGATGGATTCGATGGAATCGGCGTGAGCCGCCGCAATGGCCTCGAGCTCCGTCTCCGACGCGCGGCGGACCTCGAACGGCAGCATCACGTGCAGGGCGCCGCGCAGATCGTCGAGCGAGCAGCGCGCGTGCACGGCGTCGGCGCCGAGCAGATCCGCTTCGCGCAGATCGGCGCCCTCGAGGATCGCGCCGTCGAGCTTGGCGCCAATCAGATCGGCCTCGACGAGCCTCGCGTGCGTGAAGTCCGCCTTGCGCAGGTCGGCGTTCATCAGGTTCGCGGCGTGCAGCGAGGCGCGGCGCAGGCTGACGCCGGAAAAGTTCACGCCGGTGAGAATCATCCCGTCGAGCACGACGCCGTCGAGCGAGATCGTCAGATCGGGATTCTCGGCGCGCCAGTGATTCCACGCGGCGGAGCCCCATTTCAGACGAAGCAGTGCCTGCTTCATGGCGCGGCTCGAGCGATCTGCACGGTGCGCATGCGTCGACCGTCTACGAACGCGGAGTCGGATGGTCCGTCAGCACCGGCAAGTATGCCACCCAGGGTCCGACCTCGCCGGAGTACTGCTTGGCCATCACCCGGACCACCTGCGCAATGTGGCCGAGATCGTGAACGACCCAGGTCGCGAACAGCTGCCGGAGCGTGACCGGGCCGAACGAGGGATGCTCGCCCTGCAGATCCAGATCGGCGGGCGTCAGCCGCCACGCGCGGAGCACTTCCAGGTTGTCGGCGCGCAGCCGCGCGAACTCGTCGAGCAGCGACTGCAGCGTCCGGCCGGCGTTTCGCGTGCGATGACGGAAGCGATCGTACGGGTGGAACCGCCGGTCGGGTCCGCGCGCGAGGATGATGCGCGCACGCTGGATCCAGTCGGTCTCCTCGCCGTCGATGAGGTGGCCGACGACGTCGAACGGGCTGAACGTGTCCGGCCCTTCCGTGCCGCGGACCCAGGGATCGGCCAGCCCGCCGAGGAGAGACTGCAGCGTACGCGGCGTGCGCGCGAGCACGTCGAGGGACAAATCGAGATCGAACGTCATGGTTCCAGTCACTCCGGCGTCACACGCGAAGCTCGAGGATCTCGTGCGACACGATGCGCGGGCCGCTCACCTCCAGCCGCGCGACCGCGACCGGCAGCGAGAATCGGCGCGGTCCGGCGCTTCCGGGATTCAAGTACAGCACATCGCCGCGCGCCTCGGCGAGCGGCCGATGTGTATGGCCGCTGATCACCGCGGCGAAGCCCGCCGCCCGGGGATCCAGGTCGAGGTCTCCCAGGTTGTGCAGGACGTAGATCTGAAGGCCGCCCACCTCCACCACTTCGGTCGAAGGCAGCGCCGCGGCCCACGGACCCGTATCGACGTTGCCGCGGACGGCAAACGTCGGCGCGATCCCGCGGAGGCGCTCCAGCACCTCCGGGTCACCCACGTCGCCGGCGTGAATGAGGATGTCCGACCCGCGCAGCGCGGCGACGGCCTCGGGACGAAGCCGGCCGTGCGTGTCGGAAATGATCCCGACGTGGATGCGCGGCGTGTCCGGCGTCATCGGCGTGCAGCGGGCGGCCTGCGGATCATCCAACCCGGGTCGCGATCCACCATGTTGTGCCGCCGGCGTCCTTGACCCCGCCGCGCTCGTCCTCGTCCTCCTTCCTGACCGGCTCCTGGACGGACACGGCGCCGGCCGCCAGCGCGCGCCGGTACGTGGCATCGACGTCGCGCACATAGACGTGGACGTGAGCCGGGATTGGCGGCCACTTCTCGTTGCCGTCGGCGATCATCACGACCGTATCGTCGATGCGCACCTCGGCGTGGAGCAGCTTCCGTCCGCATCGGGGAACCGGCGCAGCTCGACGGCGTCGAACGTCCGCTGGAGAAACGCAATCGTCGCGCTCGCGCCGGACACGATGAGGTACGGCGAGACGCTGTTGTAGCCCTCAGGCTTGAAGGTTGTGGTGGACATGTGTGATCACCGTTCAGGCGTCGGTGCCGCAGCAAGGTCCAGGCGGCACGAGCAACACTCGCACCATCCAGGTGACGTTGTCGAGCTTTTGGCTTATGACGCGGCGCGATGCAGCCTGGCCGCCGCGCCTCCCGGCTCACGCGTCGGTCGAGCGGCAAGTTTCGGGGGCGCAACGCTTCGGATGACGCGCGTCACTCGGAGAACACGGTGAGCGTGCGCGACCGGATCAGCCATTTGCCGTCGCGCTTGACGAGCCGATCCTCGGAGCGTCCCATTGCCGCCGTGATCATGCGGCCGCTTCCATCACGGCGCATCGTCTGCCAATAGGACTGGTGCAGCGCCTCGCCGGGACTCGGGAACGTGATGCGCGGGCTGCTGATCACGTGATAGAGGTTGCCGGCCGGCAGTCCCTTTGCCTTGTTCTCGTCGCGCCGGCGGATCAGGCTGGTCACGATGCCGCGGATCTCGGCGTGGCCCCGGCTGATCGTCCCGTTCGAATCGATCACGGCGTCCTCGGTGAAGACCGAGACGTAGCCGTCGGCGTCGAGCGAGTCGACCGCCCACACGTACCGCGCCATCACGTCTTCGACCGCGGCGCGATCTTCGTAGGTTCCGAGATGCCCCTGTGCCGCGGCGAGCGCGGGCGTCACGAGCAGAACGAGAGCTGCAGCGCACGACCGTCTCATGGTGTGACCTCGATCGCGACGGTCGCGGCGCGACACCGCGTCGCGGCAGCCAGGATTCCTCGACCGTCCGCCGGCGCGGAATCCTAGCACGCCGCGGCGGCCTCCCCGCCTCCCGCCGGCAACGGGTCAGAACAACCCGATGGTGCGGCCTTCCGCGTCGATGTCGATGTTCATGAACGCCGGCGTCTTGCCCAGACCCGGCATGCGCTGCATCTCGCCGCACAACGCGACGACGAACTCCGCGCCCGCGCTCGGCACGAGCCCCCGAATCGGGAGGGTGAACCCGGTCGGACGGTTGCGCAGCGCCGGATCGTGCGACAGCGAGAGATGGGTCTTGGCCATGCACACCGGCGCGTGGCCGAGCCCGAGCTTCTCGATCCGCTCGAGATCCTTTCGCGCCTGCGATTCGAGATCGATCCCCGCGGCTCCGTACAACCTGGTCGCGATGGCCTCGATCTGCTCCACGATGCCGGTGCCGGGCGGTGTGAGGAACTTGAAGCTGTTCGGCTTGTCGCACGCGGTCACCACGGCCTGCGCCAGCTCGGTGGCACCGGCACCGCCCTCGGAGTAGCCCGAATGTGTGACGACCGTCTCGGCGCCCGCCTTCAGCGCCAGCTCGCGCACCAGCGCCAGCTCCCTGGGCGTGTCGGTCGGGAAGCTGTTGATCGCGACCACGCACGGCAGGCCGTACTGGCGGACGATCTGCACGTGGGCGGCGAGGTTGTCGGCGCCTTTGCGCAGCGCGTCGAGATCTTCGTTGCTCAGCACGTTGAACGGCTTGCCGCCATGCGACTTGGTCGCCCGCACCGTGGTCACCAGCACGGCGGCGCTGGGCGCGAATCCGCCGACGCGGCACACGATGTCGCAGAACTTCTGGAAGCCGAGGTCGGCGGCAAAGCCCGCCTCCGTGACCACGTAGTCGGCCGACTTGAGCGCGATGCGATCGGCCAGGATCGAGTTGGCGGCGTGCGCGATGTTGCCGAACGGGCCGGCGTGGACGAGGGCCGGCTGCCCCTCGAGCGTCTGCACCAGGTTGGGCTTGATGGCGTCCTTCATCACGACGGTCATCGCGCCCGCCACCTTCAGCATCTCGGCGGTCACCGGCTCGCCGTCGTAGGTGTTGGCGACGACGATGCGCCCCAGCCGGCGGCGCAGGTCGGCGAGGCTGCTCGCCAGCGCGAACACGGCCATGACCTCGGAGGCGGCGGTGATGATGAACTGGTTCTCGCGCGGGATCCCGTGCGTCTTGCCGCCGAGGCCGATCACGGTGTAGCGCAGCTCGCGGTCGTTCATGTCGAGCGTCCGCGGCCAGATCACGGTCGACGGATCGATGCGCAGCGGGTTGCCGTTGTAGATCGACGCGTCGAGCGCGGCGGCGAGCAGGTTGTGGGCGGTGGTGACGGCGTGGAAGTCGCCGTTGAAGTGGAGGTTGATGTCCTCCATCGGGCCGATCTGCGAATACCCGCCGCCGGTGCCGCCGCCCTTGACGCCGAACACCGGGCCCATCGACGGCTCACGCAGGCACAGCATCACCTTCTTCCCGATCTTGCCCAGCCCCATCGTCAGCGCCACGCTGGTCGTCGTCTTGCCCTCGCCCGCCTTGGTGGGCGTGATGGCGGTGACGATCACGAGCTTGGCGTCGGGGCGCGACGCCAGGCGATCGAGGATCGAGAGACGAATCTTGCCGCGATACAGGCCGGTCTGTTCGAGCTCCTCGGGGAGGATGCCGGCTTCCGCGGCGATCTCGGAAATGGGACGCAGCTTGGCTTCGTGAGCAATCTCGAGGGCGGTTTTCATCGACTCAGTGATCCTTCCAACGCACGCGGCGGCTACGCGCTGACTTTTTCCACTTTCTCCGCCTTTTCCACTTTTCCACCCGGTTTCGGCGGCGTTCGTGCCGCCAGCAGCCTGTCGGCCGCCGACGGTCCCAGCTTCTTCAGACGCTCGTCCTGATCGACCGGCACGGTGCGGCCCGGCCCGCCCGCCCGCCAGAGATCCTTCGGGCGGCCCGGCCGGCTGTCGCGGCCGAGATAGAAGTTCACCCATGACGCCGTGCCGGTGAGGGCACGGTCGGGCGGCGGGATGTAGACCTTGAGCTGCTCGATCTGGTTCGAGGCCTCGGCGCGCGCCATCACCTTGACCCAGATGCACTGCTGGCCGACGACCTCGCACTCGCCGTGGAAGGTGCCGCCGCAGGGCCCGTTGCGCATCTGCTTGGGACAGGTCTGCGGGCACACGTACTCCATCGAGCCGAGCACGCAGTTGCCGCAGTTCTGGCAGCCGAACATCTCCTTCTTGCCGTAGTACTCGAACCGCTCGAACCAGTGGCCGAGCGTCGGATGCCGATCGAGCCAGGCGAAGGCCGCCGTGATGGCGCGTCTGATCGCCGAGTCCTTCGTGTTCTTCGACCAGGGCACGAACGGCAGCGCCTTGGCCGCGGCGTCCATCACGGTCGGCAGGAACGTCCGTTTCGGCTTCGGCTGCGGGTCGGGCTTGTACAGGTAGAAGCCGTCCTTGCGGCCGAACTGGAGCTCCTCGAAGTACTCCTGCCACTTCGGCGCCAGCTCCTCGGCGCGGCTGATCATCCAGCGAATCTGCTGCGCGTCGTGCGTGCCCCCGATGTAGGCGCCGGCGTAGCCGATGCCCTTGAGGATGGCGATCGTGCGCGCCGCGCGCTCGAGCCTGGCCTGCAGTCCGCCGTCGGGGGCTTCCGCTTCCTTGCGCAGCACCGCGACCAGTTCGTCCGACGCCCAGCACCCGGGCGGGTTGCCGGTGTTCATGCGCTCGGCGGCGCGGCGGCTCAGCACGAAGACGTTGCCGAGGACCGGCGTCCTGATGCCGCGCTCGTCGAGATAGCGCTTCAGCTCGACGAACTTGGTCGCGTCCCAGCCGACCTGCGTGATGGCCATGTCGGCGCCGGCGGCGATCTTCTTCTCCAGCTTCAGATACTGATACAGGAGATCTTCCCGGTGGTACTTGAACGGCGACACCGCGCACGAGATGAAGAACGGCGTGCCGGTGCGTGCGCGCATCTCGGCGATGCGCGAGATGAGCTGCACCGAATCGATATCGAAGACCGCGGTGCGCTGCGCCGCCTTCGGCCAGTCGCCGCTGATCGCGAAGATGTTGTACATCTCCAGCGCCCGGAGCTGCACGAGGATGCGGTCGATCGTCGTGCGGTCCTGGCCGACGCAGGTCTGATGCACGTTGGGCACGAGCCCGCGCGCGCGCACCGCCGTGCCGACGCGGATCGAGTCCTGCCCGAGCGCGCCGCCGGCGTAGGAGGTGATGCTGCCGCCGGCGATCTCGGGAATCATCGCCAGCTTCGCGGCAATTTCGAGCACCTGCGCCTCGCGCTTGAGGCCCGAGGCGACCAGTTCCGTCATGTAGACGAACTGGCCCGACTTCACGCGCTCGGCGAGGGGCTGCATTATCTGCCCAATTCCTTCCTGATCATGCGCGTGCCTTCGACCATCGCGCTCAGCTTGGCGAACGCGACGTCGCGCGGCAGACGCACCAGACCGCAGTCGGGGCTGATCATCAGCCGCTCGGCGGGAATCACCTCGAGCGCGCGGCGAATCCGATCGGCGACGAACGCCGGCGACTCGACCTCGTTGGTCTTCACGTCGATGACGCCGATGACCACCTGGAACGGGACGTTGAACTTCCTGAACAGCTCGAGGTCGTCTTCGCCGCGCCGCGCGAACTCCATCGAGACGGCCTGGATCTTCGCCTCGAGGATCGCCGGGAACAGGAACTGGTAGCTGCCTTCGAACGACGGCTTCCCGTAGCGGTTGCCGTAGCAGATGTGCAGCGTGATGTGGGCGTTCACGCCGTCGACCATGGCGTTGATCGCCTTGAGCGCCCACGGCAGATCCTCGGGGAACCCGGAGTAGTAGGGCTCGTCGATCTGCAGGTGCGTCGCGCCGGCGCGCACCAGCTCCTTCATCTCGAGGTTCAGCACGCGGCCGATGTCGAGCGCGAACGCCTCCTCGGTCGGGTAGTGCTTGTTCTGAATGCGCTTGACCAGCGTGTGCGGGCCCGAGATGGCGATCTTCGAGGCGCGCTCGCTGAACTGGCGGAGGAACTTCGCCTCTTCGGCCAGCCCCAGCGTGCCGGTCGCCAGCTTCGAGCGCACCACGCTCTGGTAGAAATCGTAGTAGAAGCGCTTCGAGCTCTGATCGACCTGGACGCCCGGCATCCGCTCGGTGAAGTAGTCGATCATGTTGTCGCGCTGGGCCTCCCCATCCGACAGCAGATCGATCCCCGCCACCTCCTGGTCCTTGATGGCCGCCTTGCGGACGGCGTCGTGCATCTCGTCGAGGTCGCGGCGGCCGAGGCGGCGCGACAGGTATTCGTTTTTCGCCCGCTCGAGCCACTCGGGCATCGAGTAGCTGCCGATCACGGTCGTAGGAAGAATGGGCAATGGCGACGACATAGTGGTCTCTCGTAGTGTCCGGCTGCAGCCGGACCTCAATCTCGTTGCGTCGTATACAGAATGCTGGTCTTCGTCCCGGGCCGGTACGGGAACGGCGCGAAATGCACGTCGTACCCGGCCCTGGCGCCGACGGCTCTCAGCAGCGCTCCGTTCACCCACGTGACCAGCGAGCCGTCCAGCTTGCCGGGGCCGCGGAAGCCCTTGCGGTAGTCGTCCATGTCGCTGACGAAGATGTCCTGCACCTGCAGATAGCCGCGCGGGTGCAGCAGCGGCAGCGTGTTCGCGAAGCTCTCGCCCGCGCCGCGGGAAATGTGAAAGCGGACGTCGTCGGGGGCCTCGGCGAGCAGATCCTCGAGGTGCGTGCGATTGAGTCCGGGCGGCACGTGATCCTCTTCGCGCTCGTCGAGCAGACGCAAACGCTCCTCGAGCTTGAAGGCGTCCCACACACGCCGCCAGAAGTCGACGCCCTTCTCACCCGGGAACACCGCGTGCGGTCCCTCGTCGAGCAGCCGCTTGATGAGGCCGGGCAGCTCCTGTCGAGTAAGACCGAAATCGGCCGTCAGACGATCCACGGCCGGACCGTTCAGGTACGCGCGCACCTCCACCAGATACAGCTTGCCGTCGCGGCGAACGAGGTCGTCGAACGGCAGGTTGTCGTAGACGTTCGTCAGGTGCACGTACATCAGCTTGAAGCGGTACTTCGTCAGCGACTTCTCCGGATTGAGCGCGTCGAGCGGGACGCCGCTCGCGTGGTCGCCGTGGTGCCTCACCGCCTGCAGCGCGCGCTCGAGGCTGGTGGGCGAATAGTCGCCGAGGATGAAGTGCAGGCGCGAGTAGAAGTTGGTCCCGCACTGCTCATCGAGCGCCTTGAAGCGGTCGAGCCACGCCGCCGCGCGCGCGCCGGAGCCGACGCCGATCTCGAGGGCCACGATCTCCTGCGGCAGCTGATTGCGGTTCTCGAGGTCGCGCAGCAGCGTCCAGAAGTCGGCGACGGCATCGTGCACCGCCTGCGGATGATTGGCGTCCGAGGTGCCGCCCGGCAGCGCGGCCTCGAAGCCCTTGCCCGATCGCGCCTCCCAGTCGCCGAGATGCCGCCAGAAAAGCCGGTTGAACGCCCAGATCAGGCAGTCGCGATAGGGCTTGAACTCATCCAGGTAGAGATGGTTGTAGCCGCTGGACTCGGGACCGGCGCCGATGCTCCGCACCGCCCGGGCCAGATCGTCCGGCAGACGCGCCGCATCGGCCTGGCGCAGGTCGATCGCAATCTCGGCCAACGGAAGAATCTGGCCCTGCGGATTGGTGGTCCGCCGGACGATCACCGGGTCGCGGAAGTTGGTCTTGTACTGAATCCAGTCGAGGTGGATGCGAAGCGAGGGCGCGAGCCGCGCGTCCAGGACCCCATCTTCCACCATGGACAGCAATGACCCGGTGACGAGGCTTGCCAGTTCGCTTTGCGGCGATCGCTGATTTCCCTTGGCCTTCTTGCTTTGCGAGATGTGATTGATATGGACGATCACCGGCCCGGTCGCTCTCGGCAGGCGTCGGCCTGCCGCTTCAAGTGTTAGGTGGACGGCGCGCCGCGAGGGCGCGCGTTCCCAGCGCGCCATTCCTGGCGCCAACCAGCCTCACAGTTTATTGCAGGAATCCGGACAAGTCATGCGATATGCGAAAAACAGCGCAGTCGCCTGCCTTCTCGACGCCGTTCAAGCGATCCCGCGCGGCAGTCGATTACGAGACCGATGACGGGCGAACACCCGCTGCCGACCGCGCTGGTACAGGGTATCAGGCAGCTCGAGCCGATGCCCGTGACCGCGCAGCGCCTCCTCGCCCTGTTGAACGGCGAGGACGTCTCGCTCGCCAGCATCGCGGAACTGATCGAGTACGACCAGACCATCGCCGCCGGCGTCCTCCGGCTGGCGCGTTCGTGGACTTTTTCGGGCACGCGGCCGGCGGAAACCGTGCGCGAGGCCGTCCTGCGCCTCGGCACCGTGCCGCTGCTGAATCTCGTGCTGGGCGATTACCTGGCGCGCCTCAAGGCCGCGGCACCGCTCTACGACCTGAACGAAGACGAGCTCTGGGCCCATGCCGCTGCAGCGCAGCTCGCCGTCCGGGCCATCGCACAGGAGTGCCCGCAGGTCCGGCTGCCGGCCGTCGCCTCGACGGCGGCGCTGCTCCACGACATCGGCAAGCTGGTGATGGCCCGCTGTCTCGATGCCGACGTCGAGACGATCGTCGCCCATGCGCGGAAGTCGAACCAGACGTTCGTCGAGGCCGAGCAGCAGCTGTTCGGCGTCAACCACGCGACCGTCGGCGCCGCGATTGCCGTCGACTGGCAGTTTCCCGACGAGGTGACCGAGGCCATCGCCCGGCACCACGACCGGATCGTGGGTGAGTCGACGCCCATCCTCGACGCGGTCGTCGTCGCCAACCTGGTCGCGAAGAACATCGGAGTCGGGCTCGGCGCCGAGGGCTTCAACCTCACCGTCGACAGCGGCTGCGTGCGACGTCTCGGCCTCGATTTCACCCGGTTCGCGCGCATCTGCCTCCACACCGATCGGTGGCTCCGCGACCTGCGCCAGGCGCAGCAGACGCCGGTTCACGCGTAGCCGGCAAATCGGATCTATGCTGGGCGGCCGTGGCGCGCTTTCTCGCGTGCGGGCTTGCCCTGCTCCTCGTCATCCCGCTGTCCGGGCGGCAGCGGCCGCTGATCCTGTCGCGCCTCACCTGGTTCGATCGCGCCGGAACGCGCGTGGGCGCCATCGGTCCCGTCGCCGATCACGGCAATCTCGAGCTTTCCCCCGACGGCACGCGCGTCGCGGTTGCCGTGGCCGATCGCGGGCTCGGCACACGCGACATCTGGATCTACGACGCCTCGTCCGGCGACCGCACGCGGTTCACGTCGGATCCGGCCGATGAGAACTGGCTGATCTGGTCGAGCAACGGGCAGCGCGTCGTGGTCAACTCCTTCGGCCCCGGGCACATGGATCTGCTCGAGGCCTCCGCCGGCGCGTTCGAGCCGCACACCGTGCTGCTGCAGGACCGCGTCGCCCGATGGCCGGTCAGCTGGTCGCGCGACGGACGGTTCCTCCTGTTTGTGACCGACTCGCGCCGGACGAGCAACGACATCTGGGTGCTGCCGCTGACCGGCGATCGGACGCCGTATCCCTACCTGCGGACCGCGGCCTCCGAGAACTGGGCGGCGTTCTCGCCCGACGGCCGGTGGATCGCCTACAGCTCGACGGAGTCGGGCAGCATGGAGGTCTACGTGTCGCGGTTTCCCGCCAACGGCGAGCGGTTCCGGGTGTCGGCCGACGGCGGAAGCCAGGCACGATGGCGCGGCGACGGACGCGAGATCGTCTACCTCGCCCCCGACCGGCGCCTGATTGCGGCATCGGTGACGATGAGCGGCGGCACGTTCAGGGTCGAGGGCTACGATCCGCTCTTCGAGATTCGGCACCCCTACGGCGCCTACCATGCCTTCGACGTGACGGAGGACGGGACGCGCTTCCTCGTGAATACGCTGGTCGTCAGTCCCGGCAATCCCGAAGTCGTCGCGTCGCTGCGCGCCGTGCAGCGCGCACGCTGAGCCCGCGTCGGCGCGCGGACACGGGACGTCAGTTCGCGGCCTTGAGAATCCGCCCGAGGATCCGTTCGTCTGCCGGGAGCTGACCGACCTTCGCGAGACGCGGCGTCAGCGTCAGCCAGTTCTTGTCGGCGCGGAACACACGTCTGAAGAGCGGCAGGGACTCGTCCACCCGTCCCATGTTCACGAGCGCGACCGCGTGCCAGAAGACCATTTCGAGATTGTCGGGCACGAGCGCCGCCGCGGCGCTGTACTCGCGCAGCGCACGTTCATTGTCCTTCTTCTCGACAGCCAGATCGCCGGCGTTCATGTGGTTGTAGGCGCGCTGAAGGACGAGCAGCCGGCGCAGTTCTTCGAGCGGCTCGGGATGATCGTCCACGCGAAGATCGAAGATGCGGTCGGACCACGGCTGCCCGGTGGGCGTGCCGGTCACGACAATGAGCGCCGCGGACTGGCGACCGCGGATGTCGCCGCCCGCTGCCTGAGCGGCCTCGAGCGCCGCCATCATGCGGTCGGCGAGGTCGCCCTTCGCCGACGTGAACGCCTTGGCCATCGCCGGCCACACCGTGGCGTTCAGCATCAGGTTCGCCTGCACCGAGAAATTGGCGCCGGTGATGTGGCCCGCTTCGGGAATGTCCTTCGCGCCGGTATACGCGGCAACGCGGCCGCGCGCGTCAATCATCGCCACCTGACGAACGTCGCGCGCGGGATCCTTGGCGAGCAGCATCTCGAGCGCGTCTGGCGCGCTCGTCCCGCGGCGCATGAGATCGAGACCGTTCCTGCCGTAGCTCGGATCGACGAGCGACTGCGTGGCGACCGCGCCCACGCCGGCTTCGGCCCACGGCACGACCGATCCGACGCTGAACCAGTGCGACTGCACGGCGACGCCCAGCTGCCCGGTCGCCGGATCGCGCGCCACGATCGAGTACGTGTGAACCGGACGTCCCGGCATGATCCTGTCGGACGCGGCCTCAGCCGCACGCTGCGGACCGGCGCTCGCGCTCGTGGCCATCACGAGCGCGAGCACGACAGTGGACCAGACTCGTCTCACCTGGCTTCGATCTCCACGCCGCCGACAATCCCCGCTGCGACGTTGAACAAGGCGGCCATGATCAGCGTCATCACGAAACCCAGACAGCCATAGAAGATCGGCATCAGCACGATCGCGCCGACACCGAAGATCGCCCCCATCGCTCCGGCCTCCCCATTGCCCGAGGCAAACGCACCAGCCATGGCCAGGAGCGAGAAGAGCGCACCAAAGACGAACCCCATGATCACATACAGCAGCCCGGCGACCTTGGCAACGGAGAGGGGACCGACACGCGTAATAGTCATCGTTCGCTCCTTGTTGTGCTTGACAGCGGCGGGCGAATGATACGACGGAGCGCCGGTTGGTGGTTGTGGTTCGTCGTTGGAGGTCGATGGTTGGTGGTTGGGCCCGACCACCAGCCGGGAACTACCGCGGCCGGCCGAACACCTGCACCCAATAGGGCCGGCCGGCGGAATCGCGCGCGTAGCCGACGCCAATCTCCGTCACGTTGGTGCTCAGGATGTTGGCGCGGTGCCCTGAGGAACCCATCCACGAAGCCAGCACGGCGTCGGGGCTGCTCTGCCCCATCGCGATGTTCTCGGCATAGGCCGACCAGGCGTAGCCGGCAGCCGCCAGGCGGTCCTCCGGCCGGGGATACTGGCCGCGCGAAAGTACGTGCTCGAGCTGTCCGGCGCGGGCCATCTGGTCGGCGTGCAGCTGCGCGGCCTCCGTCAGGCGGGTATTCGAGCGAAGCGCCGGCAGACCGGCTTTCGACCGCTCGGCGTTGGTCAGCTGCACGACGGTGCCCGCCATCGCCGACTCGCCGCCGCCGGCCGGCGTCTCGAGGGCGGCCGGTGCCTCGGCCATTTCGGTGGGGCTGGCCGGAGACGCACAGGCCGACACCACTGCCAGAACCCAGACTGCCACAGGGACACGACGCCGGCCCCCGGGCGCTTCGCACTTTGACCATCGCATATACTGAACGGTTGCAAGCAACGCGCCGGAGAGAAGCGGCGTATTTCTCATCGGAAACCCGGCCGGAAGGCGCCGGCCCGTTTCCCGCTTGAACACGGTTTCGTGAATGGCTTACGCTTGCGGCCTGCGTAGTAGCCCTCGTGGACTAGGCGGGCCCGAACCATTCCGACGGTGAAGAGCCTGTCTCAGACCGGCCTGAGGGTCCTGAAGGAGCCATTGATGCGATCTCTGATCGTGCTTGTCGCGTTGTCCGTCGTCTGCCTCGGCGCCCCCGCGGGTGCGCAGGAAGGCCACCCCTTGAAAGGGTCCTGGCTTGGCACCTGGGGGCCAAGCAAGCTTCACAGCAACGACATCCTCATCGTCATGAACTGGGACGGGAAAACGATCAGCGGGATGATCAATCCCGGGACCGACAACATCCCGATCAAGAACGCCACGCTCAATCCCGAGGGCTGGCTGGTGCACATCGAGGCGGAGACGAAGGACAAGCAGGGCCCGCTCACCTACATCATCGACGGCAAGATCGAGGGCCTCGCCTTCCACAACCGCTCGATCGTCGGCACCTGGAAGGCCCGCAACGAGAGCGGCCCCTTCAAGATCAGCAGGCAGTAGCGATGAGACACCTTCTGGCCTGCACTGCCGCCGTGCTCCTGGTGGCGTCGACCACCGGCACCGCGCATCACGCGATTTCGGCGAAATTCGACGACAAGCGTCCTGCCACGTTGAGCGGCATCGTCACGCTGGTGGATTGGCGCAATCCGCACGTGCACGTGTTCATGAACGTGAAGGGCGACAAGGGCGAGGTCGAGAACTGGGCGGTCGAGGTCGAGAGCCCGATCGATCTCGAATCGAACGGCTGGAGTCCGACGACGCTGCAGCCCGGCGACGCGATTACGGTGCGCGGCATCCGGGCCAGGAACGACAGCCGTCAGGTGTGGGGCCAGTCGATCACGCTGTCGGGAACCGGACGGCAGGTGCTGACGTTCACGCCGAAGATTCCGCCCGAGCCGCTCGCGAAGCGGCCGACCCCGCGCTGGCCCGACAAGCAGCCGCGCCTCGGCCCGATCCCCGGCGGCGTGCAGGGCTACTGGGCCTTTCCGTCGAGCACCGTGCTCCAGGAAGACGGCGCCAACGTGAAGATGGATCAGTGGGGACTGCTGGCCAACATCAACGACGCCGCGAAGGTGGCGCCCATGCAGCCCTGGGCGCTGGCGCTCTACCGCCACCGTCAGAGCCGGTTCCTGCAGGACGATCCGACGTATTTGAACTGCAAGCCGCCCGGCGGGCCGCGGCAATTCCAGATCCCCTACGGGGTGCAGTTCGTGGAGGACCGCGAACGGCAGCGCATTTTCGTGCTGATTGGCGGCGGAAACTCCAATTATCGCATCATTTACCTCGACGGACGCGGCCACACCGGGCAGGTCGGCGGCGACGACGATAATCCGCTCTATTACGGCCGTTCGGTGGGAAAATGGGTGGGCGATGTCCTGGAGGTCGACACCAGGGGGTTCAACGAGGATTTCTGGTTCACCAACGGCGGCCTGGTGCACACCGATCAACTGAAGCTGATCGAGAAGTTCTCCAGGCCTGACTTCGATACGTTGAAGTACGAAGTCACTGTTGACGATCCGGGCGCGTATACGCGGCCGTGGTCGGCAAGTTGGACTCTTCGGTGGGTCGCCGGCGGCGAATTGCCGCGGCACCTATGTCAGGAGAACAGACCGTAGAAGTAAACTGCGGTCGACGTGGACTCGTAGCTGGATGTCAGTGGAGGAGCGGAGATGAGAGCGTACATTCTGGGCGGTCTGGTCGTTGTCGGTGTCCTGCTGAGTGCGGGCAGGATTGCCGCCCACCACTCATTTGCGGCGGAGTTCGACGCCAACCAGCCAATCACGCTCAAGGGCATCGTCACCAAGGTCGAGTGGACGAATCCTCACGTGTGGTTCTACGTGAACGTGAAGGACGAGAAGACCGGCCAGGTGACGAACTGGGGCGCGGAGATGGGGCCCCCGCACGGTCTGCAGCGTCGCGGCTGGCGCCGTGAGACCCTGAAGATCGGCGAAGAGGTGACGGTGGTCGGCTCTCGCGCCAAGAACGGCAGCAACCGCATGAACGCCCGCCAGGTCACGTTGACCCGGACCGGCGGACGTCCCGGCGAGACGCTCGATGCGGCGTCGAGCCAGGGCGACAGTCAGAACTAACTGGAGCACCCCAAGCTCGTGGCCCAACGCCCGGCACCCGGAAGGGTACCGGGTGTTGGGTTTTTTCATTGCACATCGGGCGCTCTCCTGTGTTCCGGTGTTGCTCCGCCGCAGGAGCGCCGCTATGTTTCTTCCCCTTGAGGGCCTCCATGCGACACTGCCCCCTTCGTACTCCGCGCTACGGCGCCCAGGCACTCGCAACACTTGCCGCGGCCGCCCTCGTGTTCTCACCGCTGCTCTCGGAATCAACTCTCGGCCAGCAGCCGCAATCGCCTGAGCGGCCGAGCGTCCAGGTGGGCGTGCCGGAGGGCCGGGCCGGCGGCGGCGGCCCGGCGTCGGGCGCGGGACGCGGGCGCCGGACCGGGCCGCCCCAGCCGGCGCCGCGCAACGCCACCGGCCGCGTGCTCCTCGGCGGCGCGACACCGAAGGACAAGGGCGTGTGGCTGCCGGGTCCGGTCGTGCCGAATCCGCTGGGGCTGAAGGACACGCCCTTCCAGCCATGGGCGAAGGCGCTGCTCGATGATCGGCAGAACAACGAGCTCGAGCCGCACACGCGCTGCAAGCCGTCAGGCGTCGCGCGCCAGTTCCTGACGCCGTACGGGGTCGAGATCGTCGAGCTCCCCGAGCTCGAACGCATCTACATCTTCGACATCGGCGGCCCGCATACCTATCGCACGGTGTACATGGACGGCCGCTCGCATCCCACGAACCTGACGCCGAGCTTCTACGGACATTCGATCGGCTGGTGGGAAGGCGACACGCTGGTCATCGACACGGTCGGCTTCAACGAAGGGTTCTGGATGGACCGCGACGGTCTGCCGCACACCGAGAAGCTGCACACCATCGAGCGTCTGACGCGCCTCGACTCGGCGTCGATGCGATACGAGCTCACCGTCGACGACCCCGGCGCCTACACGAGGCCGTGGTCGGGGGCCATGACGCTGCGCTGGGAGGACGGCACCGAGCTCTTCGAGTATCAGTGCCAGCAGTCCAACTACGCGCCCGAGCTGATGGTCGGCACGCACGGCAAGGTCGATCGCAGCACGCTCACCGTGCCGTAGCGGGTTTTCGGGCTTTGGGTTCTGGGCGCCGGGCTCTGGTCGTAGACCAGAGCCCGAAGACCTGAGCCTCTCACCTGTCCATCACTTCTCAGGCGCGGGCTTCTTCATCCACTCGGGCGGCTCGATGTGGTGGGTGGACTTCTCGTTCTCGTTGCAGATGAACTCGATCATCTCCTGATCGACCAGCAGCCGCTGATTCACGCGCACCGTGAACGGCCGTGTATAGGCCTTCTTGTCGTCGATCGTCACATCGATCTCGA
>Ga0209172_10003335_pt1 | contig 24908 bp, 36 predicted proteins | sample LarsenN4metaG_FD_184113 | JGI IMG/M metagenome (GOLD analysis project Ga0209172, IMG submission 184113) | Hot spring sediment bacterial and archeal communities from British Columbia, Canada, to study Microbial Dark Matter (Phase II) - Larsen... ... | reverse complement strand
GACAACGTGAACATGGACGTGGAGTTGATTACCCCGGTGGCCATCGAAAAAGGGCTTAGATTCGCCATCCGCGAAGGCGGCCACACCGTCGGCGCCGGCGCCGTTACCGACATCACCGAATAGCGACACACAATGGAGACGCGCGAAAAAATCCGCATTCGGCTCAGGGGCTACGACCACCGGGTGCTCGACCAGTCCACCTGGGAGATTGTCCAGACGGCCAAGCGCACCGGCGCCGTCGTTGCCGGGCCTGTGCCCCTGCCCACGGACATCAACCGCTTCACCGTCCTGCGCTCGCCCCACGTGGACAAGAAATCGCGCGAGCAGTTCGAAATCCGCACCCACAAGCGGCTGATTGACATCCTCGAGCCGACCGAGGCTACGGTGAATGCGTTGATGAAGCTTGACCTCCCTGCAGGTGTGGATGTCGAGATCAAAGCCTTTGGCAAGGAGCACGGCAAGTAACCATGGCGGTTCCCGGCATTCTCGGAAAAAAGCTCGGCATGACGCAGTTGTTTGCTGAGGACGGCAGCGTCGTTCCGGTGACGGTGCTGAAGGCCGGCCCCTGCGTGGTCGTCCAGCGCAAAACCCGCAAGGCTGATGGCTATGAGGCCGTGCAACTCGGACTGGTTGAGTTCATCAAGCCGCAGCGCGTCAACAAGCCCAGAACGGGCCACTTCAAGAAAAACAACCTCGCTCCGGTCCGCTTCCTTCGCGAAATTCACGTTGCGGAAAACGCCGAGGCCAAGGCGGGCGACAAGGTGCTCGTGGATCAGGTTTTTTCCGCGCAGGACAGCGTGGACGTTATCGGCACCAGCAAAGGCCGCGGCTGGGCGGGCTCCGTCAGGCGGCACCACTTCCGCGGCGGCCCCAAGAGCCACGGCTCGATGTCTCATCGCGCTCCGGGCTCCATCGGTGCCAGCTCTTTCCCCTCGCGTGTCTGGCCCGGACAGCGCATGGCCGGCCGCATGGGGAACGCGCGCGTTACCGCGCGGAGCTTGAAGGTAATCAAAGTGGACCCGGACGAGCACTTGCTGGTCGTCCGCGGGGCCGTCCCCGGCGCGCCTGGCGGCTACGTCATCATTTGCAAGTCCAAGAAAGTGTCCAGGAAGAAGGCGTAACGATGCCCAGCGTGGAGGTCAAAAGCCTGGCGAACAAGAAGGTCGGCAGCCTCGACCTGCGCGACGATGTCTTCGCCGTCCCGCCCAACCAGCATGTCTTGTGGGAGGCGGTCAACCACTACCTGGCTTCGCTGCGTCGCGGCACGCACCAGACGAAGACTCGCGGCGAAGTCAAAGGCAGCGGACGCAAGCTCTGGCGGCAGAAAGGCACCGGCCGCGCCCGCGTCGGCTCCATCCGCTCGCCCCTCTGGCGCCACGGCGGCACCGTCCACGGCCCCCAGCCGCGCGACTACAGCTATCGCCTGCCGCGCAAAATCCTGCTCGGCGCGCTCCGCGTCGCTCTCAGTGCCAAGTTCGCCGACCAGAAGCTCCTCGTCGTGGACAAGCTGGAACTCGAGAACCACAAGACGAAAGACCTTCGCCAGACCCTTGACCGCCTGGGGGTGGACCGCTCCCTGCTGATTGTCGAAGGCAATGGGAATCAGAATCTGGAGCGGGCAAGCCGCAACCTGGCCGGCATCAAGCTCGTGCCCACACACACCCTGCACGCTTACCACGTGCTCTCCCACGACCGCATCCTCTTCAGCCAGGCCGCGGTCGAGAAGCTGCAGAACGCCATCGCGCCCCGGAGGACGCCGTGAACGACCCCACCCTTGTCATTCGGCGCCCCGTCATCACCGAGAAAGGTGTGGCCGTCAAAGACCAGCTCCGCACCCTGGTCTTCGAAGTCGCGCCCGCCGCCACCAAGGGCGAGATCAAGGATGCCGTGCAGAAGCTCTTCAAGGTGAAAGTCGCCCGCGTGCACACTGCTAACTTCCCCGGCAAGCTGCGTCGCCGCGGCCGCTCCGCCGGCTATCGCCGCGACTGGAAAAAGGCCTACGTGACCCTGGCCCCAGGCGAGAAAATGATTGAATACGTGGAGACGCCCTGATGCCGATCAAGACCTATCGTCCCACGACTCCCGGTCGCCGCGGCTATACGACGCTCGACGGCAGCGAGCTCACCCGGCACGAGCCGGAAAAGAGCCTGCTCGAGCCGCTTAAGAAGACCGGTGGGCGCAACAACCGCGGCGAGCTCACCTCCTGGTGGCGCGGCGGCGGTCACAAGCGCATGTACCGCCGGATTGACTTCCAGCGCGACAAAATCGGCATTCCGGCCAAGGTGGCCGGCATCGAGTACGACCCGAACCGCTCGGCCAACATCGCCTTGCTCCATTACGCCGATGGCGAAAAGCGCTACATCCTCCACCCCGTCGGGCTCAACCTCGGCGACACCATTATGGCCGGGCCGGAGGCCGACATCCTCCCGGGCAATACGCTCCCCCTGAAGAACATCCCCACTGGGACGCTCATTCACAACCTCGAGCTCAAGCCCGGTAAGGGCGGCCAGCTTGTCCGTGCGGCCGGGTCGGCGGCCCAGCTCCTGGCCAAGGAGGAAGAATTCGTCCAGGTCAAGCTGCCTTCGGGCGAAGTGCGCAAGGTTCACGCCGACTGCATGGCCACCATCGGCCAGGTCGGCAACCTCGACTACGAAAACGTCTCCTTCGGCAAAGCCGGCCGCAGCCGCTGGTTCGGGCGTCGCCCCCATGTGCGCGGCGTGGCGATGAACCCCATTGACCACCCTCATGGCGGCGGGGAAGGCAAGACCGGCGAGGGCCGCAACCCTCAGACCCCCTGGGGCAAGCCGACTCGCGGGCACCGCACGCGGCGCAATCCCCGCACCGACAAGTTCATCGTCCAGCGGAGGAATCCCTGATGGCGCGCTCGCTGAAGAAAGGGCCGTTCGTGGACGACCACTTGCTCCGCAAGATCACGGCTATGAATCAGCGCAACGAAAAGAAAGTCATCCGCACGTGGTCGCGCCGCTCCACCGTCATCCCCGAAATGGTGGGCCATACCATTGCCGTGCACAATGGGAAGAAGTTCATTCCTGTCTACGTCACCGAGAATATGGTGGGGCACAAGCTGGGCGAGTTCTCGCCCACGCGTACGTTCCGTGCCCACGGCGTCAGGGGAGCGGCGGAGAAAGCGGCGATGGCGGCACCTGTGCCGGGTGCGCCGGCGCCGGCGGCGGCTCCGTCCGCACCTCCGGCAGCGAAGACTTCGTAAGGAGAGAAAGCAAGCGTGGCGGAAAAGAAAAAGCGCGCAGTCAAGAAGCCGGCGAAACTCCGCCGGCTCCGTCTGCCCGGCCGCAAGAAGAAGGAAGCGGAAGCCGCCGCTGCGGCTCCGCCCGTCGAGGCCCGCGCGGTGGCTCGCTATATCCGCCTGTCGCCGCAGAAGGCGCGTCTGGTGATTGACCTCATTCGCGGACGTGAGGCCGGCGAGGCGCTCGAAATCCTTCGCTTCACCCGCAAGCGTGCGGCCAAGGACATCGAAAAGGTTTTGCGCTCGGCCATTGCCAATGCCGAGCAAAAATCGGAGACCCTGGATGTGGATCGTCTCTTCGTGAAGGAAGCCTACGTGAACGAAGGGCCGCGCTGGAAGCGCCTGCGGCCGGCGCCCTTCGGCCGCGCTTACACCTACCAGCGCCGCACGAGTCACATCCACGTCAGCGTAGCGGAACGGCCCGCAGCGGCCGTGCCCGCCTGAGGAGGGACGGCATGGGACAGAAAACGCATCCGTATGGATTCCGGCTCGGGTTCAACAAGACCTGGCGGTCGCGCTGGTTTGCCCGCAAGGACTACGCCGAGTTGCTCCATGAAGACCTGAAGCTGCGTGGAGACCTCAAAGACAAGCTGCGCGGCGCCGGCATCAGCTCGATTGAGATCGAGCGCGCCGCCAACAAGCTCGTCATCCGCATCCACACCGCCCGGCCCGGCATCATCATCGGACGCAAGGGCGCCGAAATCGACAAGCTCCGCACCGAAGTCCAGAAACGCACCGGGCGCGAAGTGCACATCGACATCACCGAGGTCCACCGGCCCGAACTCGATGCCCAGCTCGTGGCGGAAGCCATCGCCCTGCAACTGGAAAAGCGCGTGGCCTTCCGCCGCGCCATGCGCAAAGCCGTGGACTCCGCCCTGCGCTTCGGCTGTAAAGGCATCAAAGTCCGTTGCGCCGGCCGTCTGAACGGCGCCGAAATCGCCCGCAAGGAGTGGTACCTGCAAGGCCGCCTCCCCCTCCAGACCCTGCGGGCAGACATTGACTTCGGCCTGGCTGAAGCCCAGACCACCTATGGCGTGATCGGCGTCAAATGCTGGGTCTACCGCGGCGAGGCGCCCAAGATGAAAGCGCAGCGCCAGGAAGTCGAGGAGCCGGCCTTCGCCTTGCCCTAGAGGATTGCGACGATGTTGATGCCGAAGAAAGTCAAGTACCGCAAGGCCCACCGCGGTCGCCGCACCGGCAAGGCCTGGCGCGGCGCCCAGTTGGCCTTCGGCTACTACGGGCTGAAGTCGCTCGACCCCGGCTGGATTACTAGCCGGCAGATCGAAGCCGCCCGCGTGGCTATCATGCGCTTTATGAAGCGCGGCGGGAAGCTCTGGATCCGCATCTTCCCGGATAAGCCCTACACGAAGAAGCCGGCGGAAACCCGCATGGGAAAGGGCAAGGGACCCGTCGAGGGCTGGGTGGCGGTGGTGCAGCCCGGGCGCATTCTGTTCGAAGTCGAAGGCCTCGACCCGGCCTCCGCCGAGGAAGCTCTGCGCCTGGCCGCGCAGAAATTGCCCGTGCGTACCCGCTTCATTAGCCGCGCGTCGGTCGGAGCTTGAGGATGAAGGCCGAGGAGTTGCGACAACTGAGCCCGGACGAAATGCGCGTCAAGGAGCGCGAAATGCGCGAGCAGCTCTTCCGCCTGCGCTTTCAACTCGCCGCAGGCCAGATGGAGAGCATTCGTCGCATCCGCGAGATTCGCAAAGACTTGGCGCGCCTGCTGACCGTGCGCCGCCAGCGTGCCCTGGGAGAACGGAATGGCTGAAACGACACCCGTGACGCCGGCGCGGCCTCGCAAGCAGCGCGTCGGCCGCGTGCTCAGTTCCAAGATGGCGAAGACCATCGTGGTCGAAGTCACCCGCCACGTTCAGCACCCGCTCTACCGCCGCGTGGTGCTCCGGCGGAAGAAGTTTTATGCCCACGATGAGGGCAACCAATGCCGCGAGGGCGATGTGGTGCGGATTGAAGAAACCCGCCCGCTGTCAAAACGCAAGCGCTGGCGGCTGGTCGAAGTGCTCTCGCGGGCCGAGGCCTGAGGGAACAGCAGCATGATCGTAATGCGAACCCGGCTGACCGTGGCGGATAACTCGGGCGCCAAGCGCCTGGCGGCCATTCTGCCCCTCGGGGCTCACGTGCATCTGAAGGCGGGGCTCGGCGACGTCATCACCGCCTCGGTCAAAGAAGCCGCACCCGAGAGCCAGGTCAAGAAGGGCAAGGTCGTCCGCGCGGTCATCGTCCGCATGCGCAAGGAGCACCGGCGCAAGGACGGCACCTACATCCGCTTCGACGACAATGCCGCCGTCCTCATCAACGAAACTGGTGACCCCGTCGGCACGCGCGTCTTCGGCCCGGTCGCCCGCGAGCTGCGGGAGAAAAAGTTCCTCAAGATTGTTTCTCTGGCACCGGAGGTCTGGTAGCGATGGCTTGGCAGGTCAGTCTCCGCAAGGGTGACCAGGTCAAGGTCATTGCCGGCCGCAACAAAGGCAAAGCCGGCAAAGTGCTCTCTGTGAATCAAGAGAGCGGGATGTGCACCGTCGAGCGCGTCAATCTGGTCAAGCGCCACACCCGCCCCAACCCGGCCAAGAACATCAAAGGGGGCATCGTCGAGCGCGAAGGGCCCATCCATGTCTCCAACGTGCAGATTGTCTGTCCCGGCTGCGCGCGTGCCACCCGCGTGGCCCATCAGCACTTGGCCGATGGCACCAAAGTGCGCGCCTGCCGCCGCTGCGGCGCCACCCTGGAACATGCGTGAGGATGAAGCGATGGCGAAGAGCCGTCTCCATGAACGCTACGTCAACGAGATTATCGCGGGGCTGATGAAGGAGTTCGGTTACACGAACCGCTATGCCGTTCCGCGCCTGAAAAAGATTGTTGTCAACATGGGTTTGGGTGAGGCGATCCAGAACATCAAGATTCTCGATTCGGCCACGGCCGAGCTGGCCCGGATTACCGGGCAGAAGCCCATCATCACCCGCGCGCGCAAATCCATCGCCAACTTCAAGCTGCGGAAGGATGCCCCGATTGGCACCGCCGTCACCCTCCGGGGCGAGCGCATGTATGAATTCCTCGACCGGCTCGTCAACATTGCCTTGCCGCGCGTCCGCGACTTCAAGGGGCTCGCCAGCAAGTCCTTCGATGGCCGCGGCAGCTATACCCTCGGCCTGCGCGACCAGCTCGTCTTCCCCGAGGTCGACTACACCAAAGTGGACAAGATCAAAGGCATGAACATTACCCTGGTGACAACCGCTCGCTCCGATGAGGAGGCACGCTCCCTGCTTCGCCAGCTCGGCGTGCCCTTGCGCGACTAAAGGAGGAAGTGTGGCAACCACTGCTCGCATGGCCAAGCAGCGCCGGAAACTCAAGTTCAAGATCCGCCGCCGCAACCGCTGCCGCCGCTGCGGCCGCCCCCGCGGCTACCTGCGCAAGTTCCAGCTCTGTCGTATCTGCTTCCGGCAACTGGCCCTGCGCGGGGAAATCCCCGGCGTGATCAAGGCGAGCTGGTAGGGAAGGGAACGATGGGAATCATCACTGATCCGATTGCCGACATGTTGACCCGGCTGCGCAACGCGCTGCGCGCGCGCCATCCCAAGGTGGATGTGCCGGTATCGAAGGTGAAGGTCGAAATTGTGCGTGTGCTGAAGGAGGAAGGCTTCATCGCCGCCTACAAGGTGCTGGAGGAAAAAAAACGCAAGGTCCTGCGTCTTTACCTGAAATACACGCCGGAGAAGCAGAAGCAGAGTGTCATCAGCGGCATCCGTCGCGTCTCCACACCCGGACGCCGCCTCTATCAGGGTAAGCGCGAACTCAAGCCCGTCTATGGCGGCTTGGGCGTCAGCATCGTGAGCACCCCGAAAGGCATCATGACCGGCCGCGATGCCCGCCGCGCCGGTGTGGGCGGCGAACTGCTCTGCGAGGTTTGGTAGGAGAAACCTGTAATGCCACGCATCGGACGACGACCCATTGAGCTGCCCAAGGGCGTGACGGTGAAGATCGCCGACGCAGCCGTCGAAGTCCAGGGCCCCAAGGGGAGACTCACCACGCCTCTACCGCCCGGTGTGCGCTGCGAGCAGCAGGATGGCCGGCTCTGGGTGCGTCCCGCACAGGCCACCGCCAAGAGCAATGTCTCTGAACTGGTGCAGGCGCTCACCGGCCCGGAACGCGCACTCTGGGGTCTGGTCCGCGCCTTGCTCGCCAACGCCGTCAAGGGCGTCACGGAAGGCTTCACCCGCGAGCTCGAAATCGTCGGCGTCGGCTACCGCGCCGAAGTCAAGGGCAGGAGTGCGGTCTTCAACCTCGGCTACTCCAAGCCGATTGAGTTCCCCATCCCCGAGGGGATCCAGATCAGCGTGGACAAGCAAACCCGCGTCACCGTCACCGGAGCCGACAAGCAACAGGTGGGCCAGGTCGCGGCCGAAATCCGCGCTCTCCGCCCCCCTGACCCCTACAAGCAGAAAGGTATCCGCTACGCTGGGGAAGTGCTGCGGAAGAAGGCGGGCAAGGCCGCAGCCACGGTGGGCAAATAAGACGATGTTGGGCGTCACTCACAAATCCGTCGCCAAGATCACCCGCGCCGAGCACCGGCAGCGCATTCACCGCCGCGTCCGCGCCCGTGTCCGCGGCACAGCCGAACGGCCCCGGCTGAGCGTCTTCCGCTCGCTCAAGCACATCTACGCGCAGGTGATCGACGACACGCGCGGCGGCACACTGGCCGCGGCTAGTTCGCTCGACCCGGATGTGCGCACCCAAATCGCCCGTCGGGGCGGCAACATCGCGGCAGCCAAGATCGTCGGACAGGTTCTGGGCGAGCGTGCCCGGAAAGCCGGCGTCGTGCAAGTCGTATTCGACCGCGGCGGCCACAAGTATCACGGCCGCGTCAAGGCGCTGGCGGAGGCTGCCCGTGCGGCAGGATTGAAATTCTGAGGACGACACAGGAATCGCATGGCGACAAGAACTGAAACCAGACGCGAGACGCTACCCACGGAAGCGGGAGCGCAGACCCTCAAGGAGTTCGTTGTCTCCATCAACCGCGTCACCAAAGTCGTTAAGGGCGGCAAGAACTTGAGCTTCTCCGCTCTCGTCGTGGTCGGCGACGGCAGTGGCATGGTCGGCTACGGCCTCGGCAAGGCACGGGAGGTGCCCATGGCCATCCGCAAGGGCATCGAGGCGGCCAAGAAAAACTTGGTGAAGATTCATCTGACGCCACCCACCATCCCCCACCAGGTGCTGGGTCACTTCGGCGCCAGCAGAGTGCTGCTGAAGCCGGCGCCGGAAGGCACGGGTGTGATTGCAGGCGGGCCGGTCCGCCCCGTGGTGGAAGCGGTTGGAATCCAGAATGTCTTCACCAAGGCCATCGGCAACACCAACCCCCACAATGTCGTCAAGGCAACCATGGACGCGCTGCGCAAGCTCAAGGACCGCGAAGCCGTGGCCGCCCTTCGGGGCAAGAATCCGCAGGAGTTGTAGCCGTGGCGCGCAAGAAAAGCGGTGTGCTCAAGCTCGCATGGGTGCGAAGCGCCATCGGCTGCCCGGAGAAGCACCGGCGCGTGATTCGCGGCCTGGGTTTCCGTCGCCTGTACCAGGTTCTGGAGCGGCCGGACACGCCGGAAATCCGTGGCATGGTGGCGAAAGTCCCCCACTTATTGAAAGTCGTGGAGGCCTAGCGTGGTTGAATTGAGCCATCTCCATCCGCCGCGGGGAGCGAAGAAGAAGCCCACCCGCGTCGGCCGGGGCATTGGTGCCCGGAAGTCGAAAACCGCCGGCCGCGGCAGCAAGGGCCAGCGCTCCCGCACCGGCTACTCGCGGCGCCCCGGGTTTGAAGGCGGCCAGATGCCGCTGCATCGGCGCCTGCCGAAACGCGGCTTCACCAACATCTTTCGGCGGGAATACGCCATTGTGAACGTCGAGGCGCTGAACCAGTTTGCGCACGGGTCGCGCGTGACCCCGGAGGAGCTGGTCGCGCGCGGTGCGGTGAAGAATCTGCGCACCGGGGTCAAGATTCTGGGCGATGGCGAGTTGAAGGTGAAGCTGACGGTCGTGGCCCACGCGTTCAGCGCCAGCGCCCGCGCCAAGATTGAAGGTGCCGGCGGCGTCGTCGAGCTTCTCAAAGCGCCCGCCCGCGCGGAGGCCGCCGCGAGCTAGCCATGGCACTTTTCGACCGCATCGCCAACATCTTTCGCGTCCCTGACCTGCGCAACCGTGTCCTCTTCACCCTCGCCTTGCTCGCTGTCTATCGCCTCGGCGCCCACATCCCCACACCAGGCATCAACAGCGAGCTACTCGAGCAGTTCTTCGAGCAGAACCGCGGCACCTGGCTCGGCCTGGTGGACATCTTCTCCGGGGGCAACTTCCGCAGTATGACCATCTTCGCCCTCGGCATCATGCCCTACATCACCGCTTCCATCATCCTGCAGTTGATGACCGTCGTCTGGCCCTACCTGGAGCGCCTGCAAAAAGAAGGGGAACTCGGCCGCCGCAAGATCACCCAGTACACCCGCTACCTCACCGTCTTCCTCAGCGCCTTCCAGGCCCTCACCATTGCCATCACCCTCCAGGGCGGCAGCGCCGGCGGCGTCCGCTACGTCCTTGAACCCGGCCCCAGCTTCATCCTGATGACCATCCTCACCCTCACCACCGGCACCATCTTCATCATGTGGCTGGGCGAGCAGATTTCCGACCGCGGCATCGGCAACGGAATGTCTCTCATCATCTTCGCCGGCATTGTCGTCGGGTTGCCCCGGGCGATGCGGGAGGTGTACGAGAAAGCGTTTGTGATGGGCGAGTGGCAGGCCCATCACTTGCTGTTGCTGGTGGCATTGATGCTGGTGGTGGTGGGTTTTATTGTATTCGTCGAGGGCGCGCAGCGGCGCGTCCCCGTGCAGTATGCCAAGCGCGTCGTCGGCCGGCGCATGATGGGCGGTGCCATGACCTACCTCCCCATCCGCGTCAACACCGGCGGTGTCATCCCTGTTATCTTCGCCAGCTCCGTCCTCACCTTCCCCCAAACCTTCGCCTTGTTCTTGCCGGAGTCGCGCCGGATGGAGTCGGGCTTCGGGCGCGACGTCATCCGCTTCTTGGAGGGCTTGCGCGATGCCTTGGCCTGGGGCGAGCCCCTCTACACCGTCCTCTACGTCGCTGGCATTATTTTCTTCTGCTACTTCTACGTCTCCATCATCTTCAATCCCGATGAGTTGGCCGACAATATGCGCAAATGGGGAGGCTTCGTTCCCGGCATTCGCCCCGGCCGCAATACCTCCGAGCACATCAACGACATCCTGACGCGCGTCACGTTCGTCGGCGGTGTTTACTTGGCAATGATTTCGATCATCCCTGAATGGATGATTTCCGGCATTCACCTCCACCACCTGCCCTGGATTGGCGGCTGGATCGAGCAGGCATTCCCGGATGCTCTCCTGCGCGGTCTGGGCGTGAACTTCTACTTTGGCGGCACCTCCTTGCTCATTGTGGTGGGCGTCGCCATGGACACTGTGAATCAGATTGAAGCCCAGCTCACCATGCGCCACTACGAGGGCTTCACCACCCGGGGCCGCATCCGCGGCCGCCGCACCTAGCGCCCGATGGCTGGACTCCCACGCCCTCTGGTCTTGCTCGGGCCGCCCGGTGCCGGTAAAGGCACCCAGGCGCGCGAGCTGGTGCGCCATTTCGAGGTTCCGCAGATCGCCACCGGCGATATGTTCCGCGACCACGTCGCCCGCGGCACCGGACTCGGCCGGCAGGCCAAGGCCGTGATGGAGCGCGGGGCGCTCGTCAGCGACGAAATTGTTTCTGCGATGGTTGAGGAGCGAGTCAACCAGCCGGACTGCCGCCGCGGCTTCGTCCTCGATGGCTTCCCGCGCACCCTGGCGCAGGCAAAACGCCTGGAGGAAATCCTCGCCGCGGCCGGCTTCGCCGCGCTCCTTGTCATCAACTTGAAAGTCAGCTATCATAGTTTGTTTCGACGGCTCACGGGTCGCCGTACCTGTAAGCTCTGCGGGGCGATTTACAACCTCTACGACCGCCCGCCGCGGACGGCCGAGCGCTGTGACCGCGACGCTGGCGAGCTCGTGCAACGTGCGGATGACCGCGAGGAGGTCATCCGCGAGCGCCTGGCCGCCTACGAGCGCGAAACGAAGCCGCTCGTTGACTTCTACCGCGGGCAGGGCGGGCTAGTCGAACTGAATGCGGATGAGTCGCCGGAGACGGTGACCCGGCGGCTCATCGGACTTTTGGAGGCGCTTCCGGCGTCCCTGCCGGCGGGTGGCCGGGCGGCTGCGCGATGATTGCTTGTCGGGATGGCGTCGAGCTCGAAAAGCTTCGCGCCGCCGGACTCCTGGTGGCCGACGTTTTGGACAGAGTGGTCGAACGGGTGGCCGCCGGCGTAACCACCTTGGAGCTGGAACGCGTTGCTGAACAGCGCATCCGCGAGCTGGGCGCGCGCCCGGCGTTCAAGGGCTATCGCGGTTACCCGTGCGCTTCCTGCATCTCGATCAACGAGGAGATTGTGCACGGCATCCCCTCGGAGCGGAAACTGGCGCCGGGAGACATCGTTTCGATTGATATCGGCGTTGAACTCGACGGTTACTACTCCGATGTTGCCACGAGCGTGGGCATCGAGCCGCTTGCCCCCGAACGGGAAACGCTCCTGCGTGTGACGCGCGAAGCGCTCTATCACGGCATTGAGCAGGCGCGCCCCGACCACTTCCTGGGAGACATCTCCCAGGCGGTGCAGGAGCACGTCGAGCGCTACGGCTTCTCGGTGGTGCGCGAGTTTGTGGGGCACGGCATCGGGACGCAGTTGCACGAGGAGCCGCAGGTGCCGAACTACGCCAGCCCCGTGCGGGGCCCGAAGCTCAGGCCCGGCATGGTGCTCGCCATCGAGCCCATGGTGACGACCGGTTCGCCGGAAGTGAAGATTCGGGCCGACCGCTGGACCGCCGTCACCGCCGACGGCGGTTGTGCTGCCCACTTTGAGCATTGTGTGGCCGTGACCGAAAACGGCCCCTGGATCCTGACGGCCCCTGAGGGCTAGAAGAAAGGAGCGATGGCGAAGGAAGAAGCGATTGAGGTCGTCGGCACGGTGATTGAGAACCTGCCCAACGCGATGTTTCGCGTGGAGCTGGAAAACAAACACCAAGTGCTGGCGCATGTTTCGGGTCGGATGCGGAAGAATTTCATCCGCATCTTGCCGGGGGATCGCGTGGCGATCGAGCTCTCTCCCTACGACCTGACCCGCGGCCGCATCGTCTATCGCTACAAGTGACGGCTATGAAGGTACGCGCTTCGGTCCGACGAATCTGCGCGAAGTGCAAGATCATCCGGCGCCGCGGGGTGGTGCGCGTGATTTGCGCCAACCCCAAACACAAACAGCGGCAGGGCTGAGAGGAGAACAGTATGGCACGCATTGCGGGCGTGGATTTGCCACCGGGCAAGAATATCTGGACGGGTTTGACGCGCATCTATGGCATCGGCCAGTCGCGTTCGCGCAAGATACTCGCGCAGGCGAGCGTCGATCCCTTCAAGAAGGTTTCCACCCTCACCGAGGACGAGGTCACGCGCATCCGCCAGACCATCGAAGAGCAAGGCGGCGTGGAAGGCGACCTGCGCAAGGACGTGGCCATGAATATCAAGCGGCTCATCGAGATCGGCTGCTATCGCGGCCAGCGCCATCGCCGCAACCTTCCCGTGCGCGGCCAGCGCACCCACACCAATGCGCGCACCCGCAAAGGCCCGCGCCGCCAGACCGTGGCCGTGCGCAAGCCGGCGGTGGCGAAGGGGTAACAACGAACTATGGCCAAACCACAACCGGAAGCCGGCGCCAAGCCCGCAGCGGCAAAGGTCACCAAGAAAAAGGAGTTCCGTAAGAAGCGGGAAAAGCGCAACGTCCCGCAGGGCGTTGTCCACATCCAGGCGACGTTCAACAACACCATCATCACCATCACCGATGCCGACGGCAAGGCCGTGGCTTGGGCGAGCGCCGGCTCCATCGGCTTCAAGGGCTCCCGCAAAGGGACACCCTTTGCGGCTCAGCAGGCCGCTACCCACGCCGCCAACAGCGCCCGCGAACTCGGCATGCGGACGGTGGAAGTGCGTGTGAGGGGCCCGGGCTCGGGACGCGAGTCCGCGGTCCGCGCTCTTGGTGCGGCGGGATTGCAGGTGACCTCGATCAGAGATGTGACCCCCATTCCCCACAACGGCTGCCGCCCCCCCAAGCGGCGCCGCGTGTAGGGAGGAAAAAGGAGCAAGATGGCACGCTATCGAGAAGCGGTCTGCCGGCTGTGCCGGCGGGAGGGGTTGAAACTCTTCCTGAAGGGTGAGCGGTGTTTCACCGACGAGTGCGCTATCGAGCGGCGCAACACCATCCCCGGCCAGCACGGAGCCGGCCGGCGCGGAAAGATCGGCGCCTACGGCATGCAGCTCCGGGAGAAGCAGAAAACCCGCCGCGTCTACGGCCTTCTCGAGCGGCAGTTCCAGCGCGCCTTTGCCGTTGCCGCCAAACAGCCGGGCAAGACGGGGGAAAACCTGTTGATTACACTCGAGCGGCGCCTCGACGCGGTCGTGCAGCGCGCCGGTTTCGCGGCCTCGCGCGCCCAGGCGCGCCAGTTGGTTCTGCACGGGCACATCCGCGTCAACGCCAAGAAGGTCAACATCCCCTCCTTTCTGCTGAATCCCGGAGATGAGGTGGCCCTGGTGGACCGGATGAAGGAGAACGCAATGGTCTTGCAGGCACGCGACCTCTCCGGCCGCCAGAACGTACCCAGTTGGCTGGAGGTGGACCGGGAGGGGTTTCGCGCCAAGCTCGTCACCCTGCCCAAGCGCGAGGAGATGACGACGCCGGAGATCAACGAGCAGCTCATCGTCGAGCTCTATTCAAGATAAGTTTCGGCCCGGCTCGCGGGCCGGCCAACGGAGGCAAGAAGCCCTATGTGGAGTGGATTTCAGAAACCGAAGCGACTGGCGGTTGAGCTTGAAACTCTCACACCCCAGTACGGAAAGTTCTACGCGCAGCCCTTTGAGCGCGGGTTCGGCACCACCATCGGGAACGCCTTGCGGCGCGTCCTGCTCAGCTCGATCGAAGGCGCCGGCATTACGGCTGTCAAAATCGAAAACGTCCTGCATGAATTCCAGCCAATTCCCGGCGTGGTTGAGGACGCCACGGACGTCATCCTGAACCTCAAGCAGATTCCCTTCAAGCTGAACACGAACGCCCCTAAGACCATCTACCTCACCGCTAACGAGCCGGGCGAGGTCACCTCGGCGCGGATCGAAGCGGACGCCGACTTCGAAGTGCTCGACAAGAACCTTCACATCGCCACTGTGAGCGAAGGCGGGCGCCTCGCGATTGAAATGCGCCTCAAGAGCGGCCGCGGCTACGTCTCGGCCGACCGCAACTTCGACGAAGACCTCCCAGTCGGCTACATTCCCGTGGATTCCATCCACTCGCCTGTGCGCAAGGTGAATTACACGGTGGAGGCGGCGCGGCTGGGCCAGATGACGGACTATGAAAAACTAACCCTGGAAGTCTGGACCAATGGCGCCATCAAGCCGGCCGATGCCGTCGGCCTGGGCGCCAAGCTCCTGAAAGACCATATGAGCCTCTTCATTGCGTTCGAGGAGCAAGCCGAAGTGCCGGTGGAGAGTGTCGAGCAGGCATACGACCCCCGGGTGGAATACCTGGGCCGCTCGGTGGAAGACCTCGAGCTCTCCGTGCGCGCCTACAACTGTCTGAAGAACGCCAACATCCGCACCATCGGCGAGCTCGTCCAGCGGTCGGAGGCCGAAATGCTCAAGACCAAGAACTTCGGCCGCAAGTCACTGAACGAAATCAAGGAAATCTTGGGTTCCATGAGCTTGCAGCTTGGAATGAAGCTTGACGAGCGCGGCCGGATCATCTGGCCTCCGCCGGGTGGCGCCGAGCAACCCGCAGCCGAAGAGACCCAACAGACGAGCAGCTAGTCCGTTTTCGCCATGCGCCATCGCTGGGGTTACAAGAAGCTGGGACGCGCACCGGGGCACCGCCGGCAGGTGCTGCGGAACCTGGTCACCAATCTCCTCGAGCACGAGCGCATCACCACCACCTTGCCCAAAGCCAGAGCGCTTCGGCCGCTCGCCGAACATATGATTACGCTCGCCAAGCGCGATACGCTTCACACCCGCCGCCAGGCCGCTCGGTTCCTTCTGCGGCCTCCTGTGCTGAAGAAACTGTTCTCCACTCTCGGCCCACGGTTTGCCGACCGGCCCGGTGGCTACACGCGCATCCTGCGCGCCGGGTGGCGCCGGGGAGATGGCGGCGAAGTCGCTATCGTGGAGCTGATCGGCAGTGAGCTCAAGCCCCGGAAAGAAAAAAAGCGCAAGAAGGAAGAACCCCAGCCCGAAGCCCCGCCGGCCTAATCCCTCGCGACTCAGGACGGAATCCGCTGCCGCCTCTTCGTTGTTCGGCATTCTGCCGCGAAGCTCGGGAGCTTGTGCGCCATCTTAGGGAGCAAGCTGCGTCGAGTCAAACGCAACGGAATCAGGAGGCAGAAAGAAGGCAGCTTATTCGACGCCGTAGTTGGGGGCTTCCTTGGTGACGATGACGTCGTGCACGTGACTTTCGCGCAGGCCAGCCGAAGTGATGCGGACGAAGCGGGCCTTTTCCTGCATCTCCTGAATCGTGCAGCAGCCGCAGTAGCCCATCCCGCTGCGCAGACCGCCGACAAGTTGTTCGACCAGGGCGGCCAGCGGGCCCTTGTAGGGAACGCGCCCCTCGACGCCTTCCGGAACCAGTTTGTCGCGCTCCTGCGCATAGCGGTCGGCGCTGCCGGATGACATTGCCCCCAGCGAACCCATGCCGCGATAGGCCTTGAAGCTCCGCCCCTGGTAGAGAACCGTTTCTCCGGGACTCTCGTCGGTGCCGGCAAACAGGCTGCCGATCATGGTGGTGGAAGCGCCGGCGGCGATGCCTTTGGGGATGTCACCTGAGTACTTGACCCCGCCATCGGCAATCAGCGGGATGCCGGCCGGGTGCGCGGCTCGGTGGCAGTCGGCGATGGCGGTCAGTTGCGGCACACCCGCGCCGGTTACGATGCGTGTGGTGCAAATGGAACCGGGACCGACCCCCACCTTGATCCCGTCCACTCCCAGCTGGGCCAGTGCCCGCGCGGCCTCGAAGGTCGCCACATTGCCGGCAATCAGTTCCATCTCCGGCATCTCGCGCTTCAGCACCTGAACGGCAGCCAACACCCGCTCCGAGTGACCATGCGCCGTATCCACAACCAGCACGTCCACCTTGGCTTTCTTCAACTCCTGAGCGCGCTCATGAAAGTCCCCGGTGGCACCCACGGCGGCACCCACGCGGAGTCGCCCGTGCTCATCCTTGGCGGCGTTCGGATACTGAAGCTTCTTCTGGATGTCTTTGTAGGTGATCAATCCCTTGAGTTGGAAACCGCCGTCCACGACCAGAAGTTTTTCCACGCGGCATTTTTGCAGAATCTTTTCCGCTTCCGGCAACGTCGTTCCCACCGAGACCGTGATGAGATTTTCCTTGGTCATCACATCTGCCACCGGCAAGTCGGTGCGGGTTTGGAAGCGGAGGTCGCGGTTGGTGACGATGCCCACCAGCCGCGGTCCCTCGGTGACGGGCAGGCCCGAGATCCTGTACTTGGCCATCAATTCCTGAGCTTGGGCGATGGTGTGGTGGGGTGAAATCGTCACCGGGTCAACAATCATCCCGCTCTCCGAGCGCTTTACCTTGTCCACCTCCTCCGCTTGCCGCCCAATCGGCATATTGCGGTGGATGATGCCGATCCCGCCTTGCCGTGCCAGCGCGATCGCCAGCCGTGACTCCGTTACGGTGTCCATGGCCGCGCTGACCACCGGAATGTTCAGGCGGATACGACGGGTGAGGTTCGTGCTGACATCAACCTGGGCGGGCAGCACCGACGAGTAGGCAGGCACCAGAAGGACATCATCGAAGGTGAGTCCTTCGGGTGGCATTCCCTCCAACATGGGCAGGGTTCGTTCCCTTCGTGGAAAGCTAAAGTGTCATTTTAGTTGCCGGGGCAACAACCGTCAAGGGAACGCGGTCACGTGCTATTCGTCGCTCTCGCTCGGTTCGAAGGGAAGTTCGCCTTGGTCGGTGACGAGCGGACGTGGCGAGCCCGGCTTGCGGTGCTCGAGGAAGGCCGCCAAGCGTCTGTGATTGTCCGGCTCAAGTTGGGTGAATTCGATCCCCATGCCGAGTCCGGGCCGCGCGTAGCGAATCACGCCCAGTGCCGCAAACTCCTCCTCGTCCATCCAGAACGACACACGGATGCGGGTGCCCTGCTCAGGTGGCGTCTGCGTCTCGATGTAGCAGCCCGACATGCTCAAGTCTTCGAGCTTGGCTGTATAGGTCCACTCGGTGGCCAGAATGGTCACCTGAACGTCGCTGCGGTAGGGGAGGCGGCGGTGGCGCCGACGCTCTTCCGTAGGTGTGCGTTCCACGTCTCGGCCGGGTCCGACCTAGGTCTCTATTGTCTCTGACGCGCGCGAGAGAAGAAACGTTTCTCCCTTCTGCAGCGGGGAGGGGCCGGTGCTAGAATGGCGCGCGTGAATGTGCACGTCGCTCTCGGCTGCTCGTGCCTGGTCCTGCTCGCGCAGCTCGGGTTGCCCTTCAAGAGCAAGCCCGCACGGCTTGAGCTGGTGGAAGAAACCCGGGCCTACGCCCCCGACCAAAACATCCCGGTGCGACTCAGCAACCGGAGCGAAGAGCCGATCTACCTGATCACCGAGATAAAGAGCGGCGTCCGCACGGAGCAGGGACGTCGCCTGCCCGGACAACCAGTCTATGAGCGCCGCCGGCAGAAATTCTTCTTCCGCTCTGAGCGATGGGCTTATTCCGGTGTCGAAAGAGCCCGCTTCCGCCCGGCGGTACTGGAGCCCGGCGATGCCGTGGTTTTCCCCGTGACCTTTTCCGCGCCCGCGAAATACAAGGTGCACTTGCGCTTCTGGCGCCGCAAGGACATTCAAGACCCCGAGGCTTTCCTCCAGATGAACGTGATGGAGATTGAGGAGCGTTTCGAGCGCAAGGCCAAGTGGTTATCCACGCCCTCCTTCCGCATCCGCGCGCCTCAGCCAGCCGCGCCAAAGCCGTAGGCTGCTTCCTGCGGCCGCAGAGGCAACCGCCCGGTCCCAGACTATTGGGGGACGATGCGGTGAATGGCGGAGGTGCTCGAGAAGTAGATGAATCCGTCCGGTCCCGGCACGATGTCCAGCAACTGACCCAGCCCGCCGTCCACCACGACCTCGCTCGACACGATCCGGCCCTGATTGTTTTCGTCCACGACGAACCGGCGCACTCGGCCGCTGTTGAAGTCCACCAGGAACAAGCTGTTCTGGAATTGGGGAAACACGGTTCCGGTGTAGAACATCACCCCCGTAGGCGCAATCGGGGGCGTGAAACGCGTGAGTGGTTGGATGAAGTTCGGGTCCGTGTCCCCGCAGGGATAGCTGGGCCGCCAGCCGTAGTTGCCGCCCAGGACGATCCGGTTGATTTCGTCGTCACAATTCGGCCCGTTTTCGCTGGCGTAGATCGTGCCAGTGGCGGGGTGGAAGGTGAAGTCAAAGCTGTTGCGCAGGCCGAGGTTGAATGCGGCGCGGTTGAAACCGAAGGGGTTGTCGGCCGGGATGGTACCATCGAGGTTGTACCGCAGGATCTTCCCTGAAACTAAGTCGGGATTCTGGGAATTGGCGGCATCGGTGTTGTCGCCGATCGTGACATACAGCTTGCCGTCGCGGCCAAAGCCAATGTTGCCCCCGTTGTGAACACTGGTAGAAGGCAAGTTGTCGACAATGACCGTCTGGTTGGTGCCGTTGTTGGCGACGTCGGTGAATCGCAGGAGGCGCTGGTTGGCCAGGTTTCGATCCGAGTAGAAGACATAGACAAAGCGATTGGTCGCAAAATTGGGATCAAATGCCAGTCCCAGCAAGCCTCGCTCGCCGCTGGTCTCCACCGGTAGCGTGGCGAACGGAGTCGGGAGCAACTGACCGTTCTCAATGATCCGGACGTTCCCCGTATCCAGCTCGTTGAAGAAAAGGCGGCCGTCCGGTGCGAAGGCCATGGTTACGGGGAAATCCAGGCCGCTCCGGAACGTTTCCACGCGGAACGCGACCGGAGTCGGGTTCGGATTTGGCGCGGGATTGGCAGGGTTTCCGCTGCCGCAGGAAACGGCAGCCCCAACCAGCGCCGAAACCAGAAAGGCGGTGGCCCCGGCAGGAATCCGCATCAGCCCCGGTAGTCCGCGCGCGTCATCAGGAGCCCTTTTCCTCTTTCTGCTTGCGGTTGAACTGCTCGCCCTGGACGCGCTGCGCGCACGCGTCGCAGATACTCTTCGGCGAAGGCTTCCCACAGAGCATGCAGGTTGACTTCGGCTTTCCGGTCAATGCGCACCTCGGTGCCTTATTTCCGCTTAGATGCGTCAGGCGGCGGCTCCGTGGCACTTCTTGTATTTCTTTCCGGAGCCGCAGGGGCAAGGGTCATTGCGGCCAATCTTCTCCCCACGCATCACTGGCTGGGGACGCGCAGCCGGGCTGCCTCCGCCGATGAACTGCAGCTCCTCCTGCTGGCGACGCCGTCGGCGGATCAGTTCGCGCTCCTCTTCGCTGACTTCTTGCTGGACGGGTCGCATCAGGAACAGGTAGCGGAGGCTCTCGTCGTCAATCCGGTCGAGCATTTCCTGGAAGAGCAGGAAGGACTCGCGCTTGTATTCGACCAACGGGTCTTTCTGCCCGTAGCCGCGCAGGCCGATGCCTTCTTTCAGGTGGTCCATGGTCAGCAGGTGGTCCTTCCACTGCGTGTCGATGATTTGCAGGCGGATGATGCGCTCCAGCCGGCGCATCGTCTCGATGCCGAGTTGCTGCTCTTTTTCTGCGTAGCGACGCCGGAGTGCAGCCAGGATTTTTTCTTCGAGTTCGCCGCGGCCCAGTGCCGCCGGCTCGATTCCTTCGCTTGCGAGTTCGAGGCCGAACTGGCTCCACAACCCACGCCCCAATGCCTCCAGGTTCCAATGCTCGGGATGAGCCGTCTTCGGGCAGTGTGTTTCCAGAATGCTGCGGGCGATGTCTTCGCCAATGGTGAGAATCTCCTCCCGCAAGTCAACGCCCTCCAGGATTTGGCGGCGCATGCCGTAGATGGCGACCCGCTGCTTGTTCATCACGTCGTCGTACTCGAGCAGGTGCTTGCGCGCCTCGAAATTCTGCGCCTCCACCGCTTTCTGCGCGGCCTCGATGCGGCGCGTGATGAGGCGGGACTCGATGGGCACGCCTTCCTCCATCCCGAGCCGCAACATCAGCTCCTTGATGCGCTCGCCTCCGAACCGCCGCATCAGGTCGTCTTCCAGCGAGAGATAGAAGCGCGAGCTGCCCGGATCCCCCTGGCGTCCGGCGCGGCCCCGCAGCTGATTGTCAATGCGGCGCGCTTCGTGGCGTTCCGTGCCCAGGATGTGGAGCCCGGTGACGCTGACAACCTCGTCGTGCTCCCGGTCACAGTGTTCCTTCGAGCGTGCGAATACTTCCGTCCAGCGCTGCCGCGGTACGCGATAGAAGTGATCCTGATACTGGAAGTAAACGTGCTCTTCATCTTGCCCGAACCGTTCCTGTCCTGGCGGAAGGGGCTCGGCCGCACCCTGCTTGAGCAACGCGTCTTTGGCCATGAACTCCGGATTCCCGCCGAGCACGATGTCGGTCCCGCGGCCGGCCATGTTGGTGGAAATCGTCACCATTCCTTTTCGCCCGGCCTGCGCGACGATGTAGGCCTCCCTTTCGTGGTGCTTGGCGTTCAGCACTTGATGGGGGATGCCGGCACGCTTGAGGAGTTCGCTCAGTTTTTCGGACTTCTCGATAGAAATCGTGCCGACCAGTACGGGCTGCGCCTTGGCGTGGAGTTGCCGGATCTCCTCCAGCACCGCATTGAATTTCTCCCGCTCCGTGCGATAGACGATGTCCGGGTATTCATAGCGGACGAGCGGGCGATTGGTGGGAATGACGACCACGTCCAGGTTGTAGATCTTGGCGAACTCTGCGGCCTCCGTCTCGGCGGTGCCGGTCATGCCGGCGAGCTTCTCATACATGCGGAAGTAGTTCTGGAAGGTGATGGTCGCCAGCGTCTGGTTCTCGCGCTCAATCCGGACGCCTTCTTTTGCCTCAATCGCCTGGTGAAGTCCGTCCGACCAGCGTCGCCCGGGCATCAGTCGCCCGGTGAACTCGTCCACGATCAGCACCTGCCCATCCTTGACCATGTAGTCCACGTCTCGGCGGAAGAGGGTGTGGGCTTTCAGTGCCTGATGGACGTGGTGCAACGTCTCCAGGTGGATGGGGTCGTAGAGGTTGTCGATGCCCAGGAGTTTTTCTACCCGCGCCACGCCCACTTCCAGCAGCGCGACGCTGCGGTGCTTTTCATCCACCGTGTAGTCGGTATCGTGATTCAGCCGCGGAATGATGCGGTCAATCCGATAGTAGCGGTCGGTGGATTCTTCGGAGGGACCGGAAATGATCAGGGGCGTACGCGCCTCGTCAATCAGGATGGAGTCCACCTCGTCCACGATGGCGTAGTAGTGGACAGGCTGCACGCAGTCCGCCAGGTCAAACTTCATGTTGTCGCGCAGGTAGTCGAAGCCGAACTCGTTGTTCGTGCCATAGGTGATGTCAGCGCGATAGGCGGCTTTGCGTTCCTCGTCAGTCTTCTCGTGCACGATGACGCCCACCGAGAGGCCCAAGAACTTGTAGATCGGGCCCATCCACTCGGCGTCTCGTTTGGCCAGGTAGTCGTTGACGGTGACAATGTGGACGCCCTGGCCGAGCAACGCATTCAGATAGGCGGGCAGCGTCGCAACCAGCGTTTTTCCTTCGCCGGTCTTCATTTCGGCGATCTTGCCGCGGTGAAGAACCATTCCGCCCATCAGTTGCACGTCAAAGTGGCGCAACCCGATGGTGCGCCGGGCCACTTCCCGAACCACCGCAAATGCCGGAACCAGCAGATGCTCCAGCGCCTCCGCGGCCGCGACCTTGCGGGCATCTCCGTCGCTGATGCCGGCCAGACGTTGGTCGAGTTGCTGGCGGAGCGCGGCCGTTCGGGCGGCGAGTTCCGCGTCCGAAAGTTCTTGCAGTTCGGGTTCCAGCGCGTTGATGGCCTGCACCCGCGGCTGCAGACGTTTGATGTCGCGCTCGTGCTTCGTACCGATAACCGCGGTCAGCAACTTCTGAATCATTCTGTCCCTGACAAAAAACCCCGAGCCGTGCTGGCGTGCGTGGCTCTCGGGGTGTTCGCTTCGCCCTTCCCATCCCTAGAATACGGCCCGCCTTCCACAGGGTCAAGGAAGCCCGGAACGAAACGGTTGACGCCAGGCTGGTTTGCTGGTTTAGTGAGTGGTGCCGACAGGCGGGCGCGAGCGCGGCAGACTCCTGCGTGGAGACGGAGCGAGGAAACCGTGTTCTGCTACCTCTGCGGCTCGATTGAATTTGCGGCCGACAAGGGCAAGCTCTGGCGGCGCAAAATCCGGCCCTTCATCGAAGAAACCCTCCGACACCGCGTCTACGACCCGGCCGAGGACGAGCGAAAGAATTTGACCGATGAGGAAGTGGCACATTTCCGCTCGTGGAAGCAAAGCGACCCCGAGCGCTTCCGCCAGACGGTGCGAAGAATAATCAATTTTGACCTTGACCTTATCCAGCACCAGGCCGACTACCTCGTCTGTTTCTGGGACTCGGACTCGGGACGGGGAGGGGGAACAGCCGCGGAGCTGACCGCCGCCTACCGCAAGGGTATTCCGGTCTACTTAGTTACCGAGCTCCCGCTGGACGAGGTGAGCGGCTGGGTGCTGGCCTGTGCCGACCGCGTCTTTGCGAATTTCGAGGGGTTGAAAGGCTTCCTGCAAGAGCGCTACGAAAAAAAAACGCCCGGAGACTTGCCGGAGCGATTGGAACCAGGCGAACCTTCCTGAACACAGGCGCCATCGGTGCCTGCCTGCAAGTGCCGCTGATTCCTATGCTATGATGCCGTTTCTCTTTTGGCGCTGCGAGGGAAGCTGAATGGACATCGTCAAAGGCAACATGGGCTGGATCGAGGTGATCTGCGGCCCCATGTTCAGCGGCAAGAGCGAAGAGCTGATCCGCCGCGTGCGCCGCGCCGAGATTGCACGCCAGCGCGTGCAGATCTTCAAACCCGTCGTTGATCAGCGCTATGCGGAGGATGAGATCGTCTCGCACAGCGAGCTGCGGATTGCCGCCGACACGGTCGCGGGTGCCGAGGAAATTCTGGCGCGGGTGGACCCCCGCACGGAAGTGGTCGGGATCGATGAGGCGCAGTTTCTGGGTTCAGAGCTGGTGGGGGTGTGCCAGCAACTGGCGGATGCCGGCAAGCGCGTGATTGTCGCCGGCCTCGACACCGACTACCTGGGGCGTTCCTTCGAGCCTATCCCGCAACTGCTGACCGTGGCCGAGGAAGTGACCAAGTTGCTGGCGATCTGCGTGCGCTGCGGAAATCCCGCCAAGCACACCCAACGGCTGGTGGCTTCGGAGGAATTGATCGTCGTCGGCGGCCATGGGCTCTACGAGGCACGGTGCCGGCGCTGCTTTGAGCCCGCTCTGCCCGCGCCTGAGAAAAAAGCTGTGCGCGCGAACCAGAAGGCAAGAACCTAGCTTGATGCGCATCCACAGCGCTGCCCCGACGCGCATTGACCTCGCGGGCGGCACACTCGACATCTGGCCGCTCTACCTCCTTCATCCCGGCGCCTTCACCATCAACCTCGCCATCACGCGTTTTGCCCATTGCGTCCTTGAGTCGCGGCGGGATGCGCGGATTGTCCTTGTTTCGCGCGACGCGGGCCAGCGGGAGGAGTTCAGCTCACTGGCGGCTCTCTTCCACGCACGCCGCCTTCGGCTACCGCTGCTGGCCCACCTGATTTCCCACTTCAAGCCGCGGGGAGGGCTGACCCTGACCACCTGGTCTGAGGTGCCGGCGGGTGCCGGGCTGGGCGGTTCCAGCGCGCTGGCAGTGGCGATTGCCTATGCGCTTGCGCGGTTCACGGGACAGCGATTCAGCCGGCAGCGGCTGGTTGCTCTTGTCCGCGACCTTGAGGTGCCGGTGCTGGAAGTGCCGACGGGCGAGCAGGACTCCTACGCGGCGGCCTACGGCGGTTTGAGTGCCATCCACCTCGAGCCGGGAGCAACGTGGCGGGAGTCCTTGTCGGCCGACCTGCGCGGACTCGAAGCACGGCTGCTGCTTGCCTATACGGGCAAGCCCCGGCGCTCGGGAATCAACAACTGGGAAGTGATGAAGGCGCGGCTCGACGCACAAGCTCGCCTGGCGTCCAATTTCGACACGCTGGCACAGATTTCGATTGAGTTGCGCACGGCGCTCCAACGGGGCGATTGGAGACGCGTGGGCGACCTGATCGAAGCAGAGTGGCAGGCGCGGCGGAAGAACGCTCCGACAATTTCCACGCCGGGGATTGATTCATTGATTCGTGCGGCGCGTCGCGCGGGAGCGCGGGCAGCGAAGGTATGTGGGGCTGGTGGGGGTGGTTGTGTCGTCTTTTATTGCCAACCGGAACGCCGGATGGCGGTGGCGAGCGTACTGCTGTCCGCCGGCGCGGCATTGCTTCCGTTCCGGATTTCGCAACGCGGCGTCCGA
>Ga0209172_10003332_pt1 | contig 24912 bp, 20 predicted proteins | sample LarsenN4metaG_FD_184113 | JGI IMG/M metagenome (GOLD analysis project Ga0209172, IMG submission 184113) | Hot spring sediment bacterial and archeal communities from British Columbia, Canada, to study Microbial Dark Matter (Phase II) - Larsen... ... | reverse complement strand
GCACGCGGTGGTAGTCGGGCAGCGCGAAGTTCACCCACACCTGCCGCCCGTCGGGCCGCGCCATCACGAACACCGGCTGCCCGGCCACCGGGACGCGCGCCACCTCGGCCCAGCTCTCGGTGTCGACCACCAGCACCTCGTGCCGCCCGATCGCCGGCAGGTACGCGTGCCGGCCGGCGACGGCCCAGCCGCGCAGGTGCGGCATCTTGTACACCGGCAGCGGCTGCTCGCCGCGGCCGTAGCCGGCGAGGATGCGGCGCGGCCGCGGCGTCTCGTCCCACAGGTCCACCACCACCAGCCCGTCCTCGCCGAACAACCCGGCGATGTAGTGGCGCCCGTTGGGCGTGACCAGCGCGTCGTAGGGCTGGCGGCCGATGCCGTCGAAGCGCAGCAGCTTCGGCGAGCGCGCGTCGGACACGTCGGCGATGCAGATCGCGTCGGCGTCGAACAGCGAGTACACGAAGCGGCGGCCCGGCAGGTCGGCCAGCCCGACCACGCGCGAGCGCGCGCCCGACGCGGTGAGCGCCGGGATGTCGCACAGCAGCTGCAGGCTCGCCGCGTCGAACACCTTCACGCCGCCGGGCGTGTAGTTCTGCGCCGCCACCAGCGAGCCGTCCTGCGAGATCGCCCCGCCGATCGAGTTGCCGGCCTGCATCACGCGACCGGTGACGCGCCGCGCCGGCAGGTTGACGCGCGTGAGCGCGCCGTCGCGGCCGAAGACGAAGGCGTCGGCGCCGTCGCGCGAGAACACGACCGATGCGTGCGACAGGTCGCCCAGCCCGCCCACCTCGCCCAGCACCGTGCGCTGCGTGGTGTTGACGATCGACAGCGCGCCGCGCGCGCGCTGCACCACGACGCCGAGGTCTCCGGTGCCGGCCTGCGGCGGCGCCGTCGCGCGCGCCGCGGCCGTTGCGCCGGCGCTCGCGCAGCCCGACAAGGTCCCCAGAGCGCCGAGGCCGGCGAGCGCTCCGAGTCCCAGCAGGCCCCGACGTCGCGCGTCGCGCGGCACGTTCATCGCGCGACGCTCCGCTCCGGCGAGGCCTCGGGCAGGCCCTGCACCAGCCGCTCGGCGATCCAGCGCGCCTCGGCCTCGCTGAGCATCGCGCGCCAGCCCGGCATCGGCGTGCCGGGGCGGCCGTGGAAGATGGTCGCGGCCATCGAGCCGACCGGCTTGTCGGCCAGCGCCTCGCGCGTGAGCGCCGGCCCGAGGCCGCCGGTCAGGCGCATGCCGTGGCACGAGCCGCAGTCCTGCCGGACCATGCGCACCAGCTGCTGCTGCCGCGCGGCGTCGGGCGCGGCGGGTGCGGCAGCGGCAGGTGCGGCAGGCTGCGCGCACGCCGCCCCTGCCGCCAGCGCAGCCGCCATCGACAGCAGCACGTCGCGCATCGGCATGCTCAGGACTTCAGCATCGCCTCGACCGCGGCCTTCAGGTCGGCGTCGCCGATCTTGTCGGGCCCGGTGGGCGCCATCGGCACGGGCCCGAACGAGCCCGCGCCGCCCTTGCGCACCTTGTCCATCAGCCTGGCGACGACGTCCTGGCCCTTGTACTTGGCGGCGATCTCCTTGAACGACGGGCCGACCAGCTTCTTGTCCTTGGCGTGGCAGGCCATGCAGCCGGCCTTGTCCATCACCTGGTCGACGTTGTTGGCCTGCGCGGCGCCGGCGGCGAGCGCCGCGGCCGCTGCGATCAGCAGTGCTTTCATGGTGGCGCTCCTCGCTCAGTAGACGTCGCGCTGCGTGTTGTGCACGTTGAAGTGCCCGGTCGGCGTGACCAGGCGCGGGTCCTTGATCACGGCCTTGAGCTTGCGCGTCATGTCGTCGACGACCACCAGCGCGCTCTGCTTGTCCTTCGCCGACCACACCGCGAACCAGACCTCGTCGCCGGCCATGTTGTATTCGGGCTGCACCACGCGCATCGCGCCGCCGTCCTTGATGCCGGCCCATTCGGCGATGGGCAGCACCTCGTAGCCCTTGTCGAGGTTGCGGATGTCGAACACCGCCACCGACTGCGAGATCTTCGGATCGGGGTTCAGCGGCGTGTCGACGTACAGGTTGGTCGACTTCGGGTGCGTCTTCAGGAACAGCGAGCCGCCGCCCTGGCCCTTGAGCTTGGCGACTTCCTTGAACGCGATGTCCCGGCGCTTGGCGTCGGTGGCGATCAGCGAGATCGTCTCGTCGCCGAGGTGGCCGGTGGCCCACACCGGGCCGTACTTCGGGTGCACGAAGTTGGCGCCGCGCCCCGGGTGCGGGATCTTGCCCACGTCGACCAGCCGCACGAGCTTGCCTTCCTTGGCGTCGACCACCGCGATCTTGTTGCTCTGGTTGGCCGCGACCATGAAGTAGCGCTTGCTCGAGTCCCAGCCGCCGTCGTGCAGGAAGCGCGCGGTGCCGATGGTGGTGACCTTCAGCGCGTCGAGATTGGAGTAGTCGACCATCAGGGTCTGGCCGGTCTCCTTCACGTTGACCACGAACTCGGGCTTGAAGTGCGAGGCCACGATCGAGGCGACGCGCGGCTCGGGGTGGAACTCCTGCTTGTCGACCGTCATGCCGCGCGTGCCGACGATCTTCAGCGGCTCGAGCGTGTCGCCCTTCATGATCACGTACTGCGGCGGCCAGTAGCTGCCGGCGATGGCGAGCTTGTCGGTGAAGTCGCCTTCCTTGCCCTTGTACTTGCTGGTGTCGACCGAGCGCGCCTCCAGGCCGATGCGGATCTCGGCCACGTTGTCGGGCTTCTCCATCCACAGGTCGATCATGTTGACCTTGGCGTCGCGGCCGATCACGTAGATGTAGCGCCCCGAGGCCGACAGGCGCGAGATGTGCACCGCGTAGCCGGTCTTGACGATGTTGATGATCTGCTTGGTGTCGCCGTCGATCAGCGCCACCTCGCCGGTGTCGCGCAGGGTCGTCGAGAAGATGTTCGCGATGTTGTAGCTGTTCATCTTCTTCTTCGGCCGCTGGTCCGGCGGCACCAGCACCTTCCACGTCGCCTTCATCTCGGCCATGCCGAACTCCGGCGGCGTCGGCGCGTCGTGCTGGATGTAGCGCGCCATCAGGTCGACTTCCTTCTCGCTCATCTCGCCCGAGGTGAGCCAGTTCGGCATGCCGGCGGCCGAGCCGTAGGCGATGAAGACCTTGAGGTAGTCGGTGCCCTTGGCCTGCGTGAGGTCGGGGGTCAGCGCCTTGCCGGTCGCGCCCTTGCGCAGCACGCCGTGGCAGCCGGCGCAGCGCTCGAAGTACAGCTTGCGCGCGGTGTCGAACTCGGCCTGCGTCATCGGCGGGGCCTTCGGGTTGGTCGACTGGTACATCGCCTCGCCGGCCAGCGGCGAGGTGCCCGCCTGGTAGTTCAGCTCGGGCTGCGTGACCGGCTTCTTGTCCTGCGCCTGCGCGTGTGCGCCGAAGGCGACCGCGGCCAGCAGCGCCGCCGCCGCGAGCCGGGTGATGTGCGGGGTTCTCATGGATCGCTCCGTCGTGGGTTGCGGGCGCATGGTCGGCGCGCGCCGCCCGGGCGTCCTTGAACTGCTTCAAGGACGCGCACGGGCCTGCCGCCGACGATGCGCCACGGAGGCCCGACCCCGATGACGCACCTTCACGAGCCGCTGCAGTTCCACGCCGAGGTCGCGCACGCGCCGCCGCGGCCGGGCACCGTGCTGCTGGTCGGCGCCGGCCCGGGCGACCCCGAGCTGCTGACCGTGCGCGCGGCGCGCGCGCTGCGGCGCGCCCGGCTGGTGCTGTACGACCACCTCGTCTCGCGCGAGGTGCTGCGCCTCGTGCCCGAGGACGCGGACCTGCTCTACGTGGGCAAGGAGAGCGGGCGCCACACCTTGCCGCAGGAGTCGATCACCGAGCTGATGGTGCGCCTCGCGCGCAGCGGCAAGTCGCTGCTGCGCCTGAAGGGCGGCGACCCCTACGTGTTCGGGCGCGGCGGCGAGGAGGCCGAGGCGCTGGCCGCCGCCGGCGTGCCGTTCGAGGTGGTGCCGGGCATCAGCGCGGCGCAGGGCATGGCCGCGTGCGCCGGCATGCCTCTGACGCATCGCGACCACGCGGCGTCGGTGGTGTTCGCGACCGGGCACCTTCGGGAAGGTTCGCGCGACGGTGCGCAGCGTGGCGGCGCCGGCGCCGCCTGCGCCGTCGACCTCGACTGGGCCGCGCTCGCGCGACCGCGCCAGACGGTGGTGATCTACATGGGCGTGGCGACCCTGCCCGTGATCTGCGCGCAGCTCATCGCGCACGGCCTGCCGGCCGACACGCCGGCCGCGGTCGTCGAGCGCGCGACCCTGCCCGAGCAGCGCAGCCTCGTCGGCACCCTCGCCAGCTTGCCCGCGCTCGCGCAGATGCACGACGCGCGCGCGCCGGCGCTCATCGTCGTGGGCAGCGTGGTGTCGCTGCACGGCGTGCTGTCGCGCGAAGCGGCCGTCGCGCTCGAACACACCGAAGCACGCTGAGACATTCGCGCCGGCCGCCGCGGCGGCATGCCGCGACACAATCGCGGCATGCCACGACTCTCGCCGACGCGACCGTGCGCGCTGCTGTTCGCCGCCTTCGCGCTGGTCGGCGCCGTCGCCGCGCAGCCGACGGCGCCCGCCGCGCCGGCGAGCGCCCCCGCCCCCGCCGCCTCGGCCTCCGCGCCCGCGGCAGCCGATTCGACGCGCCGGCCGCGCATCGGGCTCGTGCTGTCCGGCGGCGGCGCGCGCGGCCTCGCGCACGTGGGCGTGCTCAAGGTGCTGGAGGCGCAGCGGGTGCCGGTGGACGTGATCGCGGGCACGTCGATGGGCGCGATCGTCGGCGGCCTGTACGCGAGCGGCCTCGGCGCCACGCAGCTCGAGGCCGAGTTCGGCAAGGTCGACTGGGAGTCGCTGTTCGCGCGCCGGGTGGCGCGGCAGGACCTGTCGCAGCGGCGCAAGGAAGAGGACTTCGAGATCGCGCCGGCCCTCGAGATCGGGCTGCGCGACGGCGAGCTGCGGCTGCCGATCGCGGGCGTGTCGAGCCGCGGCCTCGAGCTGCTGCTGCGTCGCTACACCTTGCCGGTGCGCGGCATCGAGGACTTCGACCGGCTGCCGATCCCGTTTCGCGCGGTCGCCACCGACCTGGAAACCGGGCAGCCCGTCGTGTTCAGCCGCGGCGACCTCGCCGCGGCGATGCGCTCGAGCATGTCGGTGCCCGGCGTGTTCGCGCCGACCGAGATCGACGGCCGCATCCTCGGCGACGGCGGGCTCGTCGACAACCTGCCGGTCGAGGTGGCGCGCCGGCTCGGTGCCAACGTGGTGATCGCGGTCAACATCGGCACGCCGCTGGCGCGGCGCGACACGCTCGGCTCGGTGATCGGCGTGACCGCGCAGATGATCAACATCCTCACCGAGCAGAACGTGCAGCGCTCGCTCGCCGCGCTCGACCCGCGTCGCGACCTGCTGATCGCCCCGCCGCTGGGCGAGCTGACCGCGGGCGACTTCGCGCGGACGAAGGAGCTGATCGCGCTGGGCGAGGCGCACGCGAAGACCCTGCTGCCGCAGCTCGCGCGCTTCGCGCTGCCCGAGGACGAGTGGCAGCGCCTGGCGGCCTCGCGGCGCGTGCCGCCGAAGCCGCCGGGCACGATCGCGCAGGTGCGCTTCGAGGGCGCCGAGTACAGCAACCCCGAGCGCTTTGCCGCGCAGCTCGAGAGCCAACCCGGCCAGCCGTTCGACGTGGCCGCCGCCGAGCGCGACGGCCGTGCCCTGGCCGCCAGCGGCGACTACCTGCGCACCGACTACCGGCTCGAGGAACTGCCCGCCGGGCTGGGCCTGGTGTTCGACCTCGAGGAGAAGCCGTGGGGCCCGCACTACTTCCGCATCGGGCTGGACCTGGCGACCGACTTCGCCGGGCGCGGCGACTTCAACATCAAGATCAGCCACAACCGCCACTGGCTCAACGCCGACGGCGCCGAGTGGCGCAACCGCGTGGCGATCGGCTCGACGCCGCGCTGGTTCACCGAGTGGTACCAGCCGCTGAACTGGACCGGCGCGCTGGCCAACGACTGGTTCGTGGCGGCCTATGCCGAGGCCGAGACGCGCAAGGTCTCGGTCTACCGCATCGACGACCCGGCCTTCGCCGTGCGCCGCGTGGGCGAGCAGGAGCTCGGCCGCTATCGCCGCACGAGCGGCCGGCTGGGGCTCGACCTCGGCCAGCCCTGGGGCCGCATCGGCGAGCTGCGTGCGGGCCTCACCGTGCTCGCCTGGGAGAACGATCCCGAGATCATCGCGACCTCGCAGCCGACCACCTTCACCGCGCAGCGCTGGCGCGAGGTGGGCCTGCGGCTGCACGTGGTGATGGACCAGCTCGACTTCGCGAGCTTCCCCACGCGCGGCTGGCGGGTCGAGGCCGAGCACGTGCTCGGTCGCCGGCGCGGCCCGCTCGACGCGGTGGACGGCGGGCGCGAGGACTTCGCGCGCTTCGAGCTGCAGACCACCGGCGTCGCCAGCCTCGGGCGGCACACCGCCAACGCATTCGTGCGCGCGCTGCACGCCGACCAGCGCACCGGCACGGGCCTCGGCCGCTACACCCTGGGCGGCTTCCAGAACCTCTCGGGCTACAAGCCGGGGCAGATCGAGGGCAACTACCTGCTGTTCGGACGGCTCAGCTACTACTACCGGCTGCAGACGCAGCCGGTGCTGACGCGCGGGCTGTTCGTCGGCGGCACGCTCGAGGCGGGCAACGCGTGGGAGCTGCGCGGCGACGTGTCGCTGCGCGACATGCGCACCGGCGGCAGCGTCTTCCTCGGGGCCGACACCGCGCTCGGGCCGCTGTACTTCGGGCTGTACACCGCGCCGCGCGGACACTCGGGCGTGTACCTGCTGCTCGGGCGGCCCTGAGCGGCGCGCGGCTCCGACATAGGGATGGGCTCGCGGCGTGGCGCATGCCACAGTCGTGCGACATGCCGCCGCCCGCCCCGCCCCGTGTCGCGTTCGACTTCACCCGCATCACGCGACCGGCCGCGCCGCGCACGCTGATCAGCCACTCCGACGGCGACACGCCGCTCATCCAGCAGCCGGTGCGCATGGTTTCGTGCGACACGCCCGAGAAGGCCGGCTACGCGGGCGGCGAGGCGCTCGCGCAACGCAAGCTCGACACCGCGCGCGAGCGGCTCGAAGGCGGCTTCTACGATGCGCTGCCCGAAGGCCTGCGGCGCCACCTGGTCGCGCGGCTCGGGCCCGACGCGGCGCGGCGCCACCAGCAGGCCGGCCAGCTCGCCGGCGAGGCCTTCGGCCGCCTGCTGACGGAGCGGCTCGTGCGCCCCGACGGCCAGCGCCGCCCGCTGGCCGTGGTGCCGACGGGCGACCTGATCGACCGCTACGGCCGGCTGCTCGCGTACTTCGCGCCGCACTTCTCGAAGAAGGAACTGCCGCCGCGCGGCGACCCGGCGCGCCGCACGTTCAACCTCGACATGATCGACAACGGCTGGGCGGCCTTCTTCCCCGTCTACCCCGCGCTGCCGCGCAACGACGACCTGCAGCTCGCGGTCGACGCCGCCGCGGCCGCGTGGAACGGCCGTCGCGGCGCCTGGCGGGCGTTCGGCCGGAGCCTGCTGCTCGGCTACGAGTACCGCATGGCGATCAAGCTGGCGACCGAGGCGACGCCGGCCAAGGGCATCGCCGCGGCGTTCCAGCGCGGCTGCGTCGACCTGCGCACCAGGCGCGACGTGGGCGCCTTCGGCTGGTGGAAAGTGCCGCCGCCGTACCGGCTGTGGTACTGGCTCGCCGACCTGCCGCGTGCGCGCGTCGATCTCGGGCTCGCGCCATGACGCCACGCGCTCCCACCGTTCGCGGGCGCGCGGCTCGGGGGATGGCGGCGGCGGCCGCGCTTCCTAGACTCCGTGCCGTGATCGGCAGTAGGTGATCGACGTGACGAGTGTGTTCCTGGAGTCGGAGCTGGCGGCAGTCCCGGACGCGACGGCGGCCGACGGGCTGGAGCGCACGGGCGACGGCTCGGTGCGCTCGCGCGAAGGCTGGGTGGTGCGCTTCCTCGGGCCGGATCTCATCGAGTACTGCAGCGGGCGCGCCGCCTGCCTCGTGAACGTGGCCTGGTCGCCGGTCGATCGCGCGCGACGCATCTACGCCAGCGAGTCGTCCTCGGAGCTGTTCCCGCACCTGCGCGAACACCTCGCCGCCGCGATGCGGCTGTTCCAGGGGCACTACGTCGTCGTGTGAGTCGCGGGCTCGCGCAGCGCCTGCGCGATCTGCCCGGCCACGAAGTCGGGGCGCTCGTGCACGATCCAGTGCGTGGCGCCCGGCACCCGCACGAGCGTCATCTGCGGCACGAAGGCCTCGAGCCCGTCGAGCAGCTTCGGCGGCAACGCCGTGTCGGCCTCGGCCCAGACCACGCGCGTGGGCACGCGCACCGTCACCGCCTCGGGCGGGAACTCGACGCGATGGATCGGGTCGTCGGGCGAGGTCGGCGGCTTCAGCGGACTGGCGCGGTAGTAGTGCAGGCCGCCGTCCAGCCCCGCGCTCCACACCGCGCGATAGCGCGAGCGCGTGGCCTCGTCGAGCCAGCCGCCGCCGGGGTGCGACGGGTCGGTCGCGCCCATGCGGGTGAAGAAGGTCCACAGCCGCGCGAAGTCGTTCTCGGCCAGCAGCCGGGCCGCGTCGGGCCGGCACAGGAAGTTCATGTAGGCGCTGGCCTTCTGCTGGGCCGGGTCGGACTTCAGGTCGCGCAGGAACGTGGCCGGGTGCGGCGAGTTGACGATCACCAGGCGCTCGATCAAGTCAGGCCGCTGCGCCGCGAGGTTCCACGCGACCGCGCCGCCCCAGTCGTGCGCCACGAGCGCGGCCAGCCGACCCTGCGGCGATCCGCCGACCTGCGCGATCAGGGCGGCCACGTCGGCCACCAGGTGCTTCGCGCGGTACGCGTCGACCTCGGCGGGCTTGGACGAGCCGCCGTAGCCGCGCAGGTCGGGCGCAATGCAGCGCCAGCCCTGCGCCGCCAGGCGCTGCATCACCTCGTCCCACACGAAGGCGGCTTCGGGAAAGCCGTGCAGCAGCAGCACGCGCGCGCCGTCGGCCGGCCCGCAGGCGCGGCAGGCCAGGGTGATGCCGTGCGGCAGCGCGGCGTCGAAGGTCTCGAGGGCCGGCAGTGTCACCGCGGATGGATCCATTGGTGGATCGTCTGCGCCGCGTCGTCGACGCCGCGCCGGTCGAGCGCCGAGAACAGCGTCACGCCGATGTCCGCCGCCTCGGTGGCGATGGCGCCCAGCACCTGCTGCGCCGCCGCCAGCGCCTGCGGCGCCTCGCGCCTGGACAGCTTGTCGGCCTTGGTCAGCAGCACCAGCAGCCGCACCTCGCCCGCGCCGACGCGCGGCGCGATGAATTCCAGCAGGCGGCGGTCGAGGTCGGTGAAGCCGTGGCGCGCATCGACCATCTGCACCACGCCGACGAGGCGGGCGCGCTGCGCCAGGTAGTCGGCCATCACCTGCTGCCAGCGCAGCTTGGCGCCGCGCTCGACGGCCGCGTAGCCGTAGCCGGGCAGGTCGGCGAACACCGCGTCGGGAGCGTCCTTCGGCCCGAGTTCGAACAGGTTGATGTGCTGCGTGCGCCCCGGAGTGCGCGACGCGAAGGCGAGCTGGCGGCGCTGCGCCAGGGTGTTGATGGCGGTGGACTTGCCGGCATTGCTGCGGCCCACGAAGGCGATCTCCGGCGGGCCGTCGGCGGGGAGCTGGTCGAGCCGGCTGGCCGTGGTGAGGAAGCGCGCGCCGTGCGCCCAGCCGAGCGCGGCGCGCAGCGCCGCCGCGTCGGGATCGCGCGCGGCCGCCGCCTCGCGCTCCGGCGTCGAGGCCGCCGCACCGACCGGTGGATCGGCCTCGGCGGGGTCGGGGGTCGGGCTTGGCTTGTGGGGGCTCATCGGGGCGCGCAGTTTCGGCATTGTAAAATTCGCGGGTTTTGTGGCCTGTCGGACCGCCCCACCCATGAATTCGAAGAACCCCCCGCTGCGTGGCCTGCTGGCCGGCTTGAGTTCCGCCCTGCTGGTGCTGGTGGCCGGCGCCGCGAACGCCGCCGGCCCTGCCGCCGCGCCGAAGGTCGATCTGGCCAAGGGCCAGGCGATCGCCACGCAGGTGTGCGCGGCCTGCCACACCTTCGACGGCACGCGCGGCTCGCCGGCCAACCCGATCATCGCCGGCCAGCACCCGGAATACCTGGTCAAGCAGCTGCAGGAGTTCAAGAGCGGCAAGCGCAACAACGCGATCATGAAGGGCTTCGCGGCCACCCTGTCCGACGAGGACATGCGCAACGTCGCCGCGTTCTACGCCGGCAAGCAGGCCAAGCCGGGCTTCGCGAAGAACAAGGAACTGGTGCGCCTGGGCGAGCGCATCTACCGCGGTGGCATCGCCGACCGCTCCATCCCCGCCTGTGCCGGCTGCCACAGCCCCACCGGAGCGGGCATTCCGTCACAGTATCCGCGCCTGGGCGGCCAGCACGCCGACTACACCGAGGCGCAGCTGGTGGCCTTCCGCAGCGGCGCGCGCGCGAACAACGCGCAGATGACCGGCGTCGCGGCCAAGATGAACGACCGCGAGATCAAGGCGGTTTCCGACTACATCGCCGGCCTGCGCTGAGCCCGTTGCGCGGCGGCGGCGCCGTAGCCGCCGGTTGCGCCTGAAATGCCGGCCCGTGGGCCGGCATTCGTTTTTCCCCCGACAATCCGCGGCGATGAGCATCAGCACCGCCGGCCTCGAGGTCCGCACGCGATCGACCGCCTTGCGCGATGCGGTCGAGCTGCTGTCGTCGATGCGCTTCGCGATCTCGCTGCTCACCTTGATCTGCATCGCGTCGATCATCGGCACGGTCGTCAAGCAGAACGAGCCGCTCAACAACTACATCAACCAGTTCGGGCCGTTCTGGGCGCGGCTGTTCGAGTCGACCGGCATCTACGCGGTCTACAGCGCGTGGTGGTTCCTGCTGATCCTCGCGTTCCTGGTGATCTCCACCAGCCTGTGCATCGCGCGCAACGCGCCGAAGATCGTCGCCGACCTGCGCACCTACAAGGAACACGTGCGCGAACAGTCGCTGCAGGCCTTCCACCACAAGGCGCAGGGCAGCGTGGCCGAGACGCGCGAGGCCGCGCTCGCGCGCGTGTCGGCGCTGCTCGCGCAGGCCGGCTGGGGCGCCAGGGCGCAGGTGCGCGACCGCGGCGTGATGGTCGCGGCGCGCAAGGGCGGCGCCAACCGGCTGGGCTACCTGGCCGCGCACAGCGCGATCGTGCTGGTGTGCCTGGGCGGCCTGTTCGACGGCGACCTGATCGTGCGCGCGCAGATGCTGCTGCAGGGCAAGGAGGCGTTCTTCGGCGGCGGGATGATCCGCGACGTGAAGCCCGAGCACCGGCTGTCGTCCGCGACACCCACGTTCCGCGGCAACCTGTTCGTGCCCGAGGGCGCGCGCTCCGGCACCGCGGTGCTGAACCTCGGCGACGGCATCGTGCTGCAGGACCTGCCGTTCGACGTGGAGCTGAAGAAGTTCATCGTCGAGTACTACTCGACCGGCATGCCCAAGCTGTTCGCGAGCGAGATCGTGATCCACGACCACGAGACGGGGACCGCGACCGCCGCCACCGTGAAGGTCAACGAGCCCGCGTTCCACCGCGGCGTGGCGATCTACCAGAGCAGCTTCGACGACGGCGGCTCCTCGCTCACCCTGCGCGCGTGGCCGCTGAACGCGCCGGGCCAGCCGTTCGACATCGCCGGCACGATCGGCGGCAGCACGCAGCTCGTCAACCAGGCCTCGGGCGGCCAGGAGAAGCTGGCCCTCGAGTTCACGCAGCTGCGCGTCATCAACGTCGAGAACCTCGGCGAACCCGCCGCGGGTGGCGCGACCGACGTGCGCAAGGTCGACCTCGGCGAGCGCCTGCAGCAGCACCTCGGCGCCGGCGACAAGGTCACGAAGAAGCGCGAGCTGCGCAACGTCGGTCCGTCGGTCGGCTTCAAGCTGCGCGACGCCGCCGGCCAGGCGCGCGAGTACCACCACTACATGCTGCCCATCGAGCTCGACGGGCAGCGCGTGTTCCTGCTCGGCGTGCGCGACTCGCCGGCGGACAACTTCCGCTACCTGCGCGTGCCGGTGGACGACGCCGACGGCATCGAAGGCTGGGTGCGCATGAAGCAGGCGCTGTCCGACCCGGCACTGCGCGAACAGGCGGTCCGGCGCTACGTCGCGCTGGCCGCGCCGGCCGACCGCCCCGAGATGGCGACGCAGCTCACCGCCACCGCCACGCGGGCGATGTCGCTGTTCGCCGGCGTCGAGCCCACCAAGCCGGGCAGCCTGCGCGGCGGCCTGCAGGCGCTGGCCGACTTCCTCGAGACCAACGTGCCCGAAGCCGACCGCCCGCGCATCTCGGAGGTGCTGCTGCGCATCCTCAACGGCTGCCTGTTCGAGCTGGCCAACCTCACGCGCGAGCAGGCCGGCCTGAAGCCGATGCCGGCCGACGAGAAGACCCGCCAGTTCATGACGCAGGCGGTGCTGTCGCTGTCGGACAGCATGCTGTACCCGGCGCCGCTGCTGCTGCAGCTCAGCGACTTCAAGCAGGTGCAGGCCAGCGTGTTCCAGGTCGCGCGCGCGCCGGGCAAGACGCTCGTCTACCTCGGCTCGGTGCTGCTGATCGTCGGCGTGTTCGCGATGCTGTACGTGCGGGAACGCCGGCTGTGGATCTGGCTCGAAGACGCAGGCGACGGGCACACGCGCGTGACCACCGCGCTGTCCACCCAGCGCCGCACGCTCGACGCGGACGCCGAGTTCGACCGGCTGCGCAAGGTCCTTCTGAAGGAAGCCTGACATGAACGTCGCCACCGACACCCTCAGCCTCGGCCGCCCGGGCCTGTTCGCGCGGCGCTCGGCCTTCGACTGGCTGTTCGCCCTGCTCGTCGTCGCCGGCGCGGGCTACGCGTTCATGCGCTACCGCGCGTCGATGGACGTGTACGAGACCTGGATCCTCGCCGGCACGGTGCCGGCGGCCATCGGGCTGGGCTGGTTCTGGGGGCCGCTGCGCGTGCTGGCGCTCGGCGTGGGCGCCGCGTCGCTGCTCGCGATCGGGCTGTACGCGCGCACGCCCGACGCCTTCGGCGCCGACCTGTCGCAGGCCGACAAGGTGTTCCTGCTCAAGTACTTCCTGTCCAGCCAGAGCGCGATCCTGTGGATGAGCGTGCTGTTCTTCATGAGCACCGCGTTCTACTGGATCGGCTTCTTCGCGCGGCAGGACGACAACGCGGCGCAGCGCATCGGCTCGCGGCTCGCGTGGGCCGCGGTGTTCATGGCGCTCGTCGGCACGATGGTGCGCTGGTTCGAGAGCCACCAGATCGCGCCGGACGTCGGCCACATCCCGGTGTCGAACCTGTACGAAGTGTTCGTGCTGTTCTGCTGGCTGACGACCTTGTTCTACCTGTACTTCGAGCAGCACTACCGCACGCGCGCGCTCGGCGCCTTCGCGATGCTGATCGTCAGCGCGGCCGTCGGCTTCCTGCTGTGGTACACGGTGGTGCGCGAGGCGCACGAGATCCAGCCGCTGGTGCCCGCGCTGCAGAGCTGGTGGATGAAGCTGCACGTGCCGGCCAACTTCATCGGCTACGGCACCTTCGCGCTGGCCGCGATGGTCGCGTTCGCGTACCTGATCCGGCAGCAGGCCGAGGAGACGCGCTGGTGGAAGCTCGCGCCGCTGTGGGCGCTGGGCGTGGTGCTGTGCTTCGAGCCGCTGGTCTTTCGCAGCAAGAGCGCCGAGGGCCTGAGCGACTACTGGGCGGTGTACTTCGGGCTGTCGGCGCTCGCGGTCGGCGGCATCCTCGCGCTGCGCCGGCGCATCGCCGCCCGGCTGCCGGCGCCCGAGGTGCTCGACGACGTGATGTACAAGGCCATCGCGGTCGGCTTCGCGTTCTTCACCATCGCCACCATCCTCGGCGCGTTCTGGGCCGCCGAGGCCTGGGGCGGCTACTGGAGCTGGGACCCGAAGGAGACCTGGGCGCTGATCGTGTGGCTCAACTACGCGGCCTGGCTGCACATGCGCCTGATGAAGGGCCTGCGCGGCACGGTGTCGGCGTGGTGGGCGCTGGTCGGTCTCGCGGTCACGACCTTCGCCTTCCTCGGCGTGAACATGTTCCTGTCGGGCCTGCACTCGTACGGCTCGCTGTGAGCGTGCGCCGCCTATAGTCTGCGCATGCCGTACGTCCGCAGAGACCCGCTCGGGCGCATCGAGAGCCTGCACCGCGAGCGCGAGCCGCACGCCACCGAACTGCTGCCCGACGACCACCCCGAGGTGCGCGCCTTCGTCGGCCTGGCGCCGGCCGGCGCGTCCGAGCAGGAGTTCGGCCGCCTCGACGCCGACTTCGTGCGCGTGATCGAGGACGTGATCGACACGCTGATCGTGCGCAACGTCATCAACATCACCGACCTGCCCGAGCAGGCGCAGGCCAAGCTGTTCGCGCGCAAGAGCTTCCGCGAGCGCGTGACGCGCAACTCCCTGCGGCTGTTCGGCGACGAGCCGAGCGGCTTCACCGCCGTCATCGACGACACCAATTTCGGCACCCTGAGCTGACGCTCGGCCCGCCGCCGGCACGGCCCGGAACCGCGGTGTAAGGTTCCGCCTCGAACGCTCGACCCAGCCGGGTCCGCCCGCCGTCCCGACCGTCCTCACCGAGGAGCGCCTTCACATGCCGTCCCGCCGCGACCGAGGCTTCGAGCATCCCGTCCCGTCCGAGATCACGCCGCGCGCCGTGTTCGAGCGCCGCCGCGAGCTGCTGCGGCTGATGGCCGCGGGCTCGGCCGGCGCCGCGCTGGCGTCGTGGGCCTCGCGCGACGCGCTCGCGCAGGCGGCCGCGACGACCACCGCCGGCCCCGGCAAGCTGCCCAAGCTGCCCGCGCAGCGCAGCGCCGTGCCCGGCGCGCTGACGATGGAAAAGCTCACCGCCTACCAGGACGTCACCACCTACAACAACTTCTACGAATTCGGCACCGACAAGTCCGACCCCGCCCGCCACGCGCACGCCTTGAAGACCCGCCCCTGGACGGTGGCGATCGAGGGCGAGGTGAAGAAGCCGCAGACGCTCGACATCGACGCGCTGCTGAAGCTCGCGCCGATGGAAGAGCGCATCTACCGCCTGCGCTGCGTGGAGGGCTGGTCGATGGTGATCCCGTGGATCGGCTGGTCGATGGCCGAGCTGATCCGCCGCGTCGAGCCCACCGGCAACGCGAAGTACGTCGAGTTCGTGACCCTGGCCGACAAGGCCACGATGCCGGGGCTGCGCTCGTCGGTGCTGCAGTGGCCCTACGTCGAGGGCCTGCGCCTCGACGAGGCCCAGCACCCGCTGACCCTGCTCGCGTTCGGCCTGTACGGCGAGGTGCTGCCCAACCAGAACGGCGCGCCGGTGCGTCTGGTGGTGCCGTGGAAGTACGGCTTCAAGAGCGCGAAGTCGATCGTGAAGATCCGCTTCGTCGAGAAGCAGCCCGCGACCAGCTGGGTCAAGGCCGCGTCGCAGGAGTACGGCTTCTACTCGAACGTGAACCCGAACGTCGACCACCCGCGCTGGAGCCAGGCCACCGAGCGGCGCATCGGCGAGGACGGCGTGTTCCAGAAGAAGCGCCCGACCCTGATGTTCAACGGCTACGAGGCGCAGGTCGGCCCGCTGTACGCCGGGCTCGACCTCAAGAAGCACTACTAGCGCGAGCGACGGCGCCGCCTCGCCGACCGCCTTGCCGCGCGCGACCACCGCCACGTGAACAAGCTGCTGCTGCACCCGGCCGTCAAGCCCGCGATCTTCGTCGCCGCGCTCGGGCCGTTCGCGTGGCTGCTGTACGGCGCGCTGGCCGACACCCTCGGCGCCAACCCCGCCGAGGCGCTGATCCGCTCGACCGGCGACTGGACCTTGCGCTTCCTGTGCCTCACCCTGGCGGTGACGCCGCTGCGCCAGTGGAGCGGCTGGCACGCGCTGGCGCGGCTGCGTCGCATGCTCGGGCTGTTCGCGTTCTTCTACGGCGTGCTGCACGTGCTGTGCTACGCGTGGCTCGACATGGGCTTCGACCTCGCGGCCATCGTGCGCGACATCCCCAAGCGGCCCTTCATCCTGGTCGGCACGGCGGCGCTGCTCGCGATGAGCTTGCTCGCGGCCACGTCGTTCAACCGCGCGGTCAAGGCGCTGGGCGCGCAGCGCTGGCAGGCGCTGCACCGCAGCGTGTACGCGATCGCGCTGCTCGCGCTGCTGCACTTCTTCTGGATGCGCGCGGGCAAGAACGACTTCGCCGAGTGGTCGGTCTACGCGGCGATCCTCGGCGTGCTGCTGGGCTGGCGCGTGCTGCACGCGCTGCGCCACCGCGCCTCAGCCGCCGCGCAACGACAGCGCGTCGAAGCCGCCCAGCCCCGCGTCGCCGATCCAGCCCGGTAGCGGCTGCCCCAGCACGCGCGCCGCGCAGGCCGCACCCATCGCCACGCTGGTCTGGATGCCGTAGCCGCCCTGCGCGGCGATGCGGAAGAAGCCCGGCGCCTTTACGTCCCAGTCGCCGACCAGGTCGCCGCTGGCCACGAACGAGCGCAGCCCGGCCCAGGTGCGCAGCGGCCGGCGGATCGTCATCGTCGTCGCCTGCTCGATGCGGTGGATGCCGGTGGCGATGTCCAGCTCCTCGGGCACCACGTCGTGCGGCGGCACCGGGTCGGCGTTGGCCGGCGAGCCGAGCAGCACGCCGGCCTCGGGCTTGAAGTAGAAGCTCTCGTCGATGTCGGCGACGCAGGGCCAGTCGCGGATCTCGACGCCCGCCGGCGGCGCGAACGTGAAGGCCGAGCGGCGGCGCGGCTGCAGCCCGATCGACGGCAGCCCGGCGAGCGCCGCGACCGCGTCGACCCACGCGCCGGCGGCGTTCACCACCACGCGCGCGCGCAGCTCGCGCGCGCCGGCGACGAGGCGCCAGCCCCCGTCGGACGCGGGCTCCAGCGACGTGACCTCGGCGTCGCAACGCACGCTCGCGCCGCGCGCCTTCGCGCCGCGCAGAAAGCCCTGGTGCAGCGCGTTCACGTCGAGGTCGCAGGCGTCGGCATCGAGCAGCGCGTGCGCGGCCGCCTCGGGCCGCAGCACCGGCACGCGCGCGCACGCCTCGGCCGCCGTCAGGCGTTGCACCGACGCGCCTTCGGCGCGCAGCGCGGCTTCGAGCTCGTCGACCGCGTCGCGGCGATCGGCCGCACCGATGTACAGCGCGCCGCGCGGCGAGATCAGCCGCACGCCGTCGTCGACGAAGCCGGCCGGCGGCCGCTCGAGGAACGCGCGGCTCGCGCGCGTCAGCGCGCGCACCTGCGGCGTGCCGTAGCTCTCCATGAACATCGCCGCCGAGCGGCCCGTGCTGTGCATGCCGGGCTGCGACTCGCGTTCGAGCAGCAGCACGCGCGCGTGCCCGCTCGCCCAGTACGCGAACGAGGCGCCCGCGATGCCGGCGCCGATGACGGCGATGTCGCAGGCCTCGTGCGCCGTGGCGGCGCTGGCGTCGCGGCCGGGCTCAGGATCGGGGCCGGGGTCGGGGTCGGCGAGTCGAGGGTTCATCGGGAGTGCGTGGACGACCGTGCTCGCGCGACGATACGGCATGCCCGCCCGACCCGTCGTGTCGCGGCAGCGCCGCGATGGCGTTCGCCGCATGCCGTTTCCGCGCGGCGCGCTCGCCGTCCGCGCCGCGCTGGCCGCGGTGCTGGCCTGCGGCCTCGCGGACGCGCCGCCCGCGCGCGCCCAGGTGCCGCCGTCGGCCGCCGAGCTGCAGGCCTACCGCGGCCTGCACGCCGCCGCCGCGGCAGGCGATGCCGCGCGCATCGCGGCATTGCTGCGCGAAGGCGCGAACCCGAACGCGCGCGACGGCCACGGCCGCACGCCGCTGCACGTGGCCGCACACCGCGGCAAGGTCGACGCGATGCGCGCGCTCGCCGCCGGCGGCGCCGACGTCAACGCGCTGGAGTCCGACCGCTACGACATCGTGACCATCGCCGCGGTGGCCAACGACCTGCCGACGCTCGACGCGGCGCTCGCGCTGGGCTGCAAGGCCACCAACGTGACCAGCCGCTACGACGGCACCGCGCTCATCGCCGCCGCGCACCTGGGCCACGCCGAGGTGGTGCGCCGTCTCGTCAAGGCCGGCGCGCCGCTGGACCATGTCAACAACCTCGGCTGGACGGCGCTGATCGAGAGCATCGTGCTCGGCGACGGCGGCGCGCGCCACACCGACACCCTGCGCGTGCTGGTCGAGGCCGGCGCCAACGTCAACCTGCCCGATCGCCAGGGCACCAGCCCGCTCGCGCTGGCGCGCGGTCGCGGCTACGCGGCGATGGCGGGGATCCTCGAGCGGGCGGGCGCGCGTTGATGGCGCGCGTCAATGTCGCGCGGCCGAGGCCGACGGCCGGCGCGGCCTGAACGGCCCGCACACGCGATCGAGCCATGGGCCCGCCACCTGCGACAGTCCCCGATCGACGGCGTAGCTCGTGTCCCGCACATCGAAGAGCACGTGGCGGCGGCGCTGCGCCCGGGCCAGCGTGAACGCCTCGGCCACGCCCCGGCTGTTGTCGAACATCAAGGTCATGTCGGCGATGCCCGACGCATGGCCGATCGCCGCCTGCGTGCGGGGGAATCGTTCGAGCAGCTTGTCGATCGGCACATCGTGGCCGCCCTGGCGCCTGCGCGTCTGGACGCGCAGGATCGACAGATCGACCGACGCGAGCCCGACGAACAGCAGCACCACGAAGTAGCCCCCGCGTTGAAGCGCGCGGATGTCGTCGGCCTTCGACGCGTGCGACCCGTCGGGCCGCGGCTTCCAGTAGGAGAACACGGTCTCGAACGCGAACGGCATGCGCTCGGCCATCGCCAGCGACGTCAGCGCCCGCACGGACTGCTGCGACAGGCGTTGCCAGCGTTCGTCCTCGTCGCGCAGGCGCTGCGCCCACGGCGGCAACCGCCCGCCGTCGCCGGGCGGCGGAAGCATGGCCGCGGTGAGGCGATCGGCATTGACCAGCGGACGCTGCAGCCGGTCGGCCAGCCGCTCGTACCACAGGGTCGACTTGCCCGAGCCGTTGTGACCGGCCAGCACGAAGGCCGCCGGCCGATCCGCGTGCTCCGGTATCGCCGCGAGCAGGCGATCGATCGACGGCGCCCGGCGCGTCACGCGCTCTTCACCGGCTTGAACCGCCCGTCGATCAGCCGCCCGATCGTGGAAGTGCCGTCGGCCGCCTCGCGGATCACCCTCGACGGATCGGCAGGGTCGACCGAGTAGGCGTAGATGCCGCGCCGCGTGGCATCCCGAAACACCACGGCCCGGTCGATGCCCGGCTTCCTCAGCGCCCGGACCGCCTTCGCCACGAGTTCGGACGCCGAGTCTTCGAGGCGCATGGCACGCGCCGGCTGCCGACCCTCGACGGGCACCAGCACGAATCGCTCGCCGAGCGGCACGCCTTGCGGGCGCGACGTCGGCGGACGTGCCGCCGTCCCGGGCTTGGCGCCGGCCCTGGACGAAGACCTGGCTGGCTTGGCTGGCTTGGCTGGCATGGAGCGACTCCGCATCGGACCCGAGGCGAGTGTGCCACTTCCCCCTCTCGTGTCCCATCTCCCCTCTCGCAAGGTCGCGACGACGGGGCGCGCCGCGAGACCGTGGACCCGTGCACCGCCCGTTGCCGCGTCCCGCCCGCATCGTGTACCTTGCGCCCATGCCGCACGCCGCCCACGCCCCGACGCCGCCCGGTTCCGACGACATCGACGCCGAACGGCGCGACCTGATGCGGCAGGCCGCCTGCGTGGCCGGCGCGTGGGCCGCGTCGGGCGCGCTGCCGGTGGTGGCCGCGGGCGAGACGAGGCGTCATCCGCGCACCTTGCTGGTCGATGCGTTCGGCGAGCCGTTCCACGCGGCGCAGCTCAAGGTCGGCGAGCCGCAGCTGTTCAACTACCCGTTCGTCGCGTCGCCGGTGTTCCTGCTCGCGCTCGAACGCGAGGTGCGCGGCACCGAGCTCGTCACCGAGGCGAAGGAGCCCTACGCCACGCCGCCCGGCGTGGGGCCGCGCAAGTCGATCGTCGCCTTCTCGGCGATCTGCGCGCACAAGCTCATGTACCCGACGCCGGCGATCAGCTTCATCGGCGTGCGCAAGGGCCAGGGCAGCGAGCCGCCGCTGGTGATCCACTGCTGCGGCGACGACTCGCGCTACGACCCGTCGCACGGCGCGCGCGTGGTGGCGGGCCCGGCGCCGCAGCCGCTGGCGGCGGTGCTGCTCGAATGGGACGCGAAGACCGACCGGCTGCACGCCGTCGGCACGCGCGGCGGCGAGATGTTCAAGGCCTTCTTCGAGAAGTACGCGTTCAAGCTCGAGATGGAACTCGGCAGCCGCTCCACCGCGATGAGCGCCGCCACCACCGTGGTCAAGCCGGCGAGCGCCTACAGCCGTCAGTGGCAGACGTGCCGGGCGTGAGCCGGCGGCGTCGCCGCCCGCGCGGCTGACGACGCCTCAGGTCGCGGCGGCCGGCTCCAGCCCGCGCGCCAGCACCGGCGCGAGCGCCACTCCCGTGTGGCTGCCGCCGGCGACCACGCTTTCCGGCGTGCCGGCCGCCACGACCCGTCCGCCGCCGGCGCCGCCTTCGGGGCCGAGGTCGATCACCCAGTCGGCCTCGGCGATCACGTCGAGGTCGTGCTCGATCACCACCACGCTGTGCCCGCCGTCGACCAGCCGGTGCAGCACGCGGATGAGCTTCTCGACGTCGGCCATGTGCAGGCCGACCGTGGGCTCGTCGAGCACGTACAGCGTGTGCGGCGGCTTCTGGCCTCTTCGCGTGACGTCGTCGCGCACCTTGGACAGCTCGGTCACGAGCTTGATGCGCTGCGCCTCGCCGCCCGACAAGGTGGGCGACGGCTGGCCGAGCGTCAGGTAGCCGAGCCCCACGTCCTGCAGCAGCTTCAGCGGATGCGCGATCTGCGGCATCGACGCGAAGAAGCCGACCGCCTCGTCGACCTCCATCTGCAGCACCTCGCCGATGCTGCGGCCGCGCCAGGTGACGGCCAGGGTCTCGGGGTTGAAGCGCGCGCCGCGGCACGCCTCGCACGGCACCTTCACGTCGGGCAGGAAGCTCATCTCGATGGTGCGCAGGCCCTGCCCCTCGCACACGTGGCAGCGCCCGTCGCCCGTGTTGAAGCTGAAGCGCGTCGGGCCGTAGCCGCGCGCCCTGGCCTCGAGTGTTTCGGCGAACAGGCGCCGGATCGCGTCCCAGAAGCCGATGTAGGTGGCGGGGCAGGAGCGCGGCGTCTTGCCGATCGGCGTCTGGTCGACTTCGAGCACGCGGTCCACCGCCTGCCAGCCCTCGACCCCGTCGCAGCCGGTCCACGCCGCCGGCGCCTTGCGCGACGCCACCGCCGCGGCCATGTTGGCCAGCAGCACGTCGCGCGCCAGCGTGCTCTTGCCCGAGCCCGACACGCCGGTCACCGCCACCAGGCGCTGCAGCGGCACGCGCACGTCGATGCGCTGCAGGTTGTGCAGCGACGCGCCGCGCAGCCGCAGCGCCGCGTCGTCGTCGGCCACCCCGCGCCGCGGCTGCAGCGGATGCACCGGCGGTCGCGCGAGCAGGCGGCCGGTGAGCGAGTCGGGATGGCGCGACAGCGCCTGCACCGTGCCGGCGGCCACCAGCCGGCCGCCGCGCTTGCCGGCGCCGGGGCCGATGTCGATGACGTGTTCGGCGCGCCGGATCGTGTCCTCGTCGTGCTCGACCACGACCAGCGTGTTGCCCTTGTCGCTGAGCGTCTGCAGCGCGCCGAGCAGGATGCCGTTGTCGCGCGGATGCAGGCCGATGGTCGGCTCGTCGAGCACGTAGCACACGCCCTGCAGGTTGCTGCCGAGCTGCGCCGCCAGGCGGATGCGCTGCGCCTCGCCGCCGCTCAGCGTGGGCGCCGCGCGGTCGAGCGTGAGGTAGCCGAGGCCGACGGCCTCGAGGAACTGCAGCCGGCTGCGGATCTCGGCGATCACGTCGCGCGCGATGTCGGCCTCGCGCCCCGCGAGCCGCAAGCCGTCGATCCAGCGCCGCGCGTCGGCCACCGACCACGCGGCCACCTCGCCGATCGGCCGGCCGTCGAAGCGCACCGCGCGCGACGCGGGCGCGAGCCGCGTGCCGTGGCACTCGGGGCAGGGCTGCTCGGCCACGCCCTCGACCTCGGCCTCCTCGGCCGGGAAGCTCCGTTCGCGGCCCTTGTCGTCGTCGGCGCGCACCGAGTCGTCGTAGGCCTTGCGCTGCTCGCGCGTGAGCGCGAGGCCGGTGCCGACGCAGGCCGGGCACCAGCCGTGCTTGCTGTTGTACGAGAACATGCGCGGGTCCAGCTCGGGATAGCTGGTGCCGCAGCTCGGGCACGCGCGCTTGGTGGAGAACACCGTCACCGCGCCGAGCCCGGCCGTCGACGCGCCCTGCTCCATGCGCGCGGCCAGGCCGTCCAGCGGATGCAGCAGGTGCATCACGCCGCGGCCCGCCTCGAGCGCCTTCGACAGCAGCGCGCGCAGCTCGGCCTCGCGCTGCGGCGCGACGACCAGGTCGCCCACCGGCAGCTCGATGGTGTGCTCGCGGAAGCGGTCGAGCCGCGGCCACGGATCGACCTTCAGGAACTCGCCGTCGACGCGCAGGTGCGTGTGGCCGCGCGCCTTGGCCCACTTGGCGAGGTCGGTGTACACGCCCTTGCGGTGGACCACCAGCGGCGCGAGCAGCCCCACGTGCACGCCGCGGTGTTCGCGCAGCAGCTGCGCGGCGATGCTCTCGGCGCTCTGCGGCATGACGGGCGAACCGTCCTTCACGCAGTGCTGCAGCCCGAGCTTGACCCACAGCAGCCGCAGGAAGTGCCAGACCTCGGTGGTGGTGGCCACCGTGCTCTTGCGGCCGCCGCGCGACAGCCGCTGCTCGATCGCCACGGTCGGCGGGATGCCGTACACGGCGTCGACCTCGGGCCGGCCGGCCGGCTGCACGATGCTGCGCGCGTAGGCGTTCAGGCTCTCCAGGTAGCGGCGCTGGCCTTCGTTGAACAGGATGTCGAAGGCCAGCGTGCTCTTGCCCGAGCCCGACACGCCGGTGATCACGTTGAACTTGCCGCGCGGGATGTCGACCGTCAGCGACTTCAGGTTGTGCTCGTGCGCGTTGACGATGCGGATCGCGTCGTCGACGGCGTTCTGCGCGGCCCGCCGCGCGCGCGCCAGCGACTGCAGCGGGCGGTCCTCCTCGGCGCGCAGCACGCCGTCGAGGCCCAGCGCCGCCGCGTACTCGCGCAGCGCGCGCCCCGTGTGCGACGACGGATGCGCGCGCACGTCTTCGGGCGTGCCGGCGCACACCAGCTCGCCGCCGGCGTCGCCGCCCTCGGGGCCGAGGTCGACGATCCAGTCGGCCGCGCGGATGACGTCGAGGTTGTGCTCGATGACCACCAGCGAGTGGCCGGCGTCGAGCAGCTTGCGCAGCGCGCGCATCAGCTTGGCGATGTCGTCGAAGTGCAGGCCGGTGGTCGGCTCGTCGAACAGGAACAAGGTGCCCTTCTTCGCCACCGGCTGCGTGGCGCCGCTCCTCGCGGCCTCGGCCAGGAAGCCGGCGAGCTTGAGCCGCTGCGCCTCGCCGCCCGACAGGGTCGGCACCGGCTGGCCGAGCCGCACGTAGTCGAGCCCGACGTCGACGATCGGCTGCAGCAGGCGCAGCACGTCGCGGTCGTCGTGGAACAGCTGCACCGCCTCGCTCACCGTGAGCTCCAGCACGTCGTGCACCGACAGCCGCCGGGCGCCGCGCACGATGCGCACCTCCAGCACCTCGGGCCGAAAGCGCCGGCCGTCGCAGTCGGGGCAACGCAGGTACACGTCGGACAGGAACTGCATCTCGACGTGCTCGAAGCCCGAGCCGCCGCAGGTCGGGCAGCGGCCGTCGCCGGCGTTGAAGCTGAACATGCCCGCACCGTAGCCGCGCTCGCGCGCCAGCGGCGCGTCGGCGAACAGCTTGCGGATCTCGTCGAACGCGCCGACGTAGCTCGCGGGGTTGGAGCGCGCGGTCTTGCCGATCGGGCTCTGGTCGACGAACACCGCGCCGCCCAGCCAGTCGGCACCGAGCAGGCGCTCGTGCGCGCCGGGCGACTCGGTGGGCTGGCCGAAGTGGCGCGCCAGCGCCGGGTACAGCACGTCCTGGATCAGGGTGCTCTTGCCCGAGCCCGACACGCCGGTCACCACCACCAGCCGCTGCAGCGGCAGCTCGACGGTGACGCTCTTGAGGTTGTGCTCGCGCGCACCTTCGAGCACGAGCCGCGGCGTCGCCTCGACCACCGGCCGGCGAAAGCCCATGCCGACCTGCTTGCGCGCGCCGAGGTAGGCGCCGGTCAGGGTGTCGGCCTCGCGCACCGCCTCGGGCGTGCCGTCGAACACGATGCGCCCGCCGCGCTCGCCGGGGCCGGGGCCCATGTCGATGAGCCGGTCGGCCGCCAGCATCACCGCCGGATCGTGCTCCACCACCACCAGGGTGTTGCCGGCGTCGCGCAGCCGGTGCATCGCCTCGACGATGCGGCCCATGTCGCGCGGGTGCAGGCCGATCGACGGCTCGTCGAGCACGAACATGGTGTTGACCAGCGAGGTGCCGAGCGCGGTGGTGAGGTTGATGCGCTGCACCTCGCCGCCCGACAGGGTGCGGCTTTGCCGGTCGAGCGTCAGGTAGCCGAGGCCGACGTCGCACAGGTACTTCAGGCGGGTGCGGATCTCGTCGTACAGCAGCTTCAGCGCCTCCTGGTCGCCGGTCCGGCCCGGGCTGGACGAGGGGGCGTGCGCGAGAGGGGCTTCGACGGGCTCGGCCCGAACGGAGGCGGGGGCGACGCAGAGGCGATCGAAGAAGACGCGCAGCCGTTCGATCGGCAGCAGCATCAGGTCGTGCAGGCACAGCCCGGGCATCGCATCGAGCTGCTCGCGCGACCAGCGCACGCC
>Ga0209172_10003331_pt1 | contig 24914 bp, 17 predicted proteins | sample LarsenN4metaG_FD_184113 | JGI IMG/M metagenome (GOLD analysis project Ga0209172, IMG submission 184113) | Hot spring sediment bacterial and archeal communities from British Columbia, Canada, to study Microbial Dark Matter (Phase II) - Larsen... ... | reverse complement strand
ATATTGAGCAAACCGTCGGCAGTTTCGATTTTTTCCGGTAAAATGAAACGGACGTAGGCGCGACCGTTCGCGTCGGTTTGGGCCTCGCCGCTGGTGAATTGTTTGCCGGAAACAGAAGCGGTAAAATTTAGTTTTCGATTGGCAAGTGCCTTATTATCAAGACTAAAAGCGTCGAAACGGGCAATTGCCACTTCGCCGGGGCCGAAGGCTTTTCGCTCGAATTCGAGTTTCAAATTCAGTTTTGGCAACACGACTTTTTGCAACGTGAGCGTGCGCTCGAAGGCCTCGTTCGTGTTTTGCATCCAGCGCGTATATGCTTTGATTTTGTAAAGCCCGCCCGGAAGTTCGGCGGGAAAATCAAATTCGCCAGCCGCCGTGCCGTCGAGGGCGAGCAAGGTTTTTTGCTGAATGACGGAGCCGCGCGCGTCGAGTAACTCGACGTAGAGCATCTGGCTTTGCGACGAGGGCTGAAGGTCGCCGGCGTTGCGGATGTAGGCGTTGAACCACAGGGTTTCTCCGGGTTGATACAGGCTGCGGTCGAGGTGGAGGTAGAGTTTTTCGGGGGAGGTTTCTTTCTGACGGTGAGCGAGTTTGGCTTCCAAGTCTTTGAAAACCAGCGAGTCGCCGTAGATGAAAGTCGGGAGTTCTGAGTAGTGAGTTGAGAGTGGTGAGTGATGGGTTTTGAGTGTGAGACTTGCTGTGAGCAAAGTCCAAAGCAGCATTGTGATTGGGTGTAGCATAACGAGGAAGATTTTTCAGGGTGGATGCGGGGCAAATTTTTTTTGCACAAAATTTTTGAAAGAAAATCAAATGACTGTGCGAAAGCCCTTTTAAATCTGGTGAATGGGGTAGTAGAATGTGCGAAATGAATTTGCCACAAAAAAGAAACCTTCCGAGAGGCGATGCGCCCGGAAGGTTTCTACAAAAGACAGATTTTCAGGTTTTTAAATGCCGCTCAAGTCTACAACCATCGTTTTTTTGTACTTCTGCGCGATGGTTTTTTTCGCCGCATCAGCTGATTTTTTATCCACGAACGGCCCGACGAAAACTTTGTACGTGGGATTGTTGAACTCATCACGCACCACATTCACCAACACCTTGCCGGGATATTTTGCCTGGAGTTCGTTGATAATGGGCAGTACGTTATTGGCATCGCTCAGCGAAGTAACCTGGATACCGAATCCTTTTTTCTCCGAAGGCTTGATGTCCACCTTGAAAAGATTGGATGAGGGCGCGACTTTTTCCGTATTCTGGGTTGTCGTAGTGTTTGCCACGCCTTTGGGAGAGGTGTTTACAGCAGTCGTCTGGCTGTAAGTAATCGGCTTTGCGACGGCTGTATTGCTCTGATTATTAGATGTTTGAGTGTTTGTAGTGGTATTAGAAGCGAGCGCTTCTGCCTCCGCTTGCGCGTCGGTAACACGGGATGATTCGGCAGATTCGACCACCTCGACTTTTACCCTTGTAGAGCCTATCTTGATGATGTCGAGCTCTTTGGCAGCAGCACTCGATACGTCCACGATGTACCCTTCGATGAAAGGCCCCCGGTCGTTCACCCGCACTACGACTGTCTTTTTGTTGTCGAGCCGGGTGACACGGATTTTTGTGCCGAACGCGAGGGTTTTGTGCGAACAAGTGAGCGCATCTTTGTTGTATTTTTCGCCGCTGGCAGTAGGCCGCCCCTGAAAAGAATCGGCGTAGTAGCCACATTTTCCGATTTCAGCGGCGTTGTCTGCAAATGAACTGAGTATGATCCCGCCGGTAGCGAGGATGGCAAGAGCGACGAGCGTAAATAAGGTCTGGCGAATCATAATTTCCGAAGTTTAAAAGTTATCCGTGTGTTGGTTGTTGTCAAATGTTAAAACGTCAGCTGCTCATTTTTCTGTCCAAAACAGCGCGACATTTTTTAAAACATCTTGAAAATCAGCCCAAAGCAAAACCCTTTTTATGAAAAAAACAAATGCGCTCGACCGCCAGCGCACGATTTATGTGGCTGGCGCAGCCGGTTTGAGGCAAAACATTCCTTTCGATCCTGCCACACTCGAACGTCAGGCCGGACAAAAAATGAGTCCCGATGCCTTTGCTTACATTGCAGGCGGGGCAGGATTGGAGCGCACGATGGCTGCCAACTCGGAAGGATTTCATCACTGGCGGATTGTTCCCCGCATGCTTCGCAATGTAGAAGAACGCGATATTTCTATCGAGTTTTTTGGGAAAAAAATCACTGCACCGTTTTTTCTTGCACCTGTCGGCGTGTTAGAAATGGCACATCCGGAGGCTGATTTGGGAGTTGCCAAAGCTGCCGCGGAGGCCGGGATTCCCTACATTTTTTCCAACCAGGCCTCCGTGCCGATGGAACAGTGTTCGGCTGTTATGGGGGATTCGCCGCGGCTGTTTCAACTTTACTGGAGTCGTTCCAACGAATTGGTTGCCAATTTTTTACACCGCGCTGAAGCCTGCGGCTGTTCGGCTATCGTCGTCACGCTCGACACCACGATGCTTGGCTGGCGTACCCGCGATTTGGATTTCGCCGCTTTGCCGTTTCTTCGTGGAATGGGCATCGCGCAGTATACGTCCGACCCTGTTTTTCAGCGTTTGCTCGACGAACCCGATACATTGCCACGTCCTGAAACGACCGTGACCTGGGATGCGATTCGCACTTTACTCGCGGCTACTAAACGGCACCCCGGTAATTTTTGGGAAAATCTCCGTTCCGGACGCGGCTTAAAGGCTGTGCGGAAGTTCACGCAGATTTATTCGCGGCCCAACATTACCTGGACGGACTTGCCTTTTTTGCGGGAAAACACGCGGTTGCCGATCATTCTGAAAGGCATTTTACACCCTGAAGATGCCAAAAAAGCGCTCGATTATGGCGTAGACGGCATTTACGTGTCTAATCACGGCGGCCGGCAGGTGGATGGCTCGCTTGGCGCTATCGAAGCGTTGCCCAAAATAGTGGAAGCTGTGCGCGACAAAGCGCCGGTTTTGTTCGACAGCGGGGTTCGTGGTGGAGCAGATGCCTTTAAGGCGTTGGCTTTAGGCGCAACAGCCGTAGGAATCGGACGCCCGTATTGCTACGCGCTGGCTATCAATGGCCAAGATGGGGTAGGGGAGTTGCTGGAAAACTGGTTTGCCGATTTTGAACTAACGATGGGTTTGGCTGGCTGCAAAAATGTAGCGGAAATCCAGCGTCCGGGGACAGTTGTTTCGGCCTGAATTTTACCGGAATCCCGCATTTATTTTTTGCAAAACTTCATTGCCGGGACACAAATCTCGCTCGCTCAATTGATTCAACGGCTTCTCTACCGTTTTCAAAATACCGTGCAAGTCGAGCGAATTGGTATCAATAAAAATCAGCCCCGTCAGGATTTCGCCGGTCGTTTTCGCTTCGTAAATTTTATTCATCGCCGAATGCCGGTCGAGCGGGTTCCAGTCTTTTGCCAACTTGCTCAACTGAATCACCGAGCCATCGTGTAGCGGCACTGCGACGGAATTTCCCTCGTCGTATTGGGTCGTGATTTCTGTCATAATTGGCACAAAATCAACATCTCCCGTCGTTTCGATATGCTCGCGCGTGTAGTCGTAAGACTTCGTAGAGCCGGGGTTATTGTTGAATGTCACGCAAGGCGAAATCACGTCAATCAAGGCAAAACCCGGGTGCGACATTGCGGCTTTGATGAGCGGAATCAACTGCTCTTTGTCGCCGGAAAAACTGCGGGCGATGAACGTCGCGCCCAATTCAAGCGCCAGCCCTGCCATGTCAATCGCCGCGTACATATTCGGCACGCCTGCCTTGCTGATGGAGCCTACGTCCGCCGTCGCCGAGTCCTGACCTTTTGTGAGGCCGTAGCAGCCATTGTTCATAATAATATAGGTGACGTTCAGATTCCGCCGAATCGCGTGGACAAACTGCCCCATCCCGATAGAGGCCGAATCGCCGTCGCCCGACACACCGATGTAGAGCAGGTCGCGGTTGGCGAGGTTCGCGCCGGTGGCGACGGAGGGCATTCGCCCGTGTACGGAGTTGAAACCGTGCGAGTTAGCCAAAAAATAAGTCGGCGTTTTCGACGAACAGCCGATGCCGGAAAGTTTCGCCACCTTATGCGGCTCGATGGCCATTTCAAAACAAGCCTGAATGATGGCGCCGCTCACCGAGTCATGGCCGCAGCCTGCGCAGAGCGTGGAGAGCGCGCCTTCGTAAAACTTTTTGGTGTAGCCCAAAGCGTTTTTGGGCGATTCGGGGTGACGGAACGTGGGTCGGACGAATGTCATTTTATTAGTTGTTGGTTGCTGGTTCTTGGTTGTTAGTTTTAAAATCTCTTATCGCTCATCGTTCATAACTCATCACTCCTCCACCTCCGAATCACTCGGCGGCGCGGCCTCGTGTTCTGCAAATGCAGGTGACAGTTTTCCCAGCAAGTTTTTGTAAATCTGCTGGCGAATCGTCTCTGCCGTGATGGGGAAGCCGTCGTAGTTCAGAATGGGGACGAGTTTTGCGGGATTCACGTCTAATTCGTTTATCAACAAGGCTCTGAACTGCGCGTCCCGATTTTGCTCCACCACATAGAGGCGCTCGTGTTTTTTGATAAATTTGTTCACTTCCTCGCTGAACGGAAAGGCTTTCACCCGCATCGCATCGAGCGTGATGCCCTGTTCTGCCAAAAGTTCTTGCGCTTCCAACGCCGCGTAAGTTGTTGTGCCAAAGAAAATTACGCCAAATGCGTTTTGATTTTTCTTTTGGTAAAATTCCGGGCCGGGGACGTACTCTTTCGCTGTTTCCCATTTTTTCAACAACCTGTCCACGTTGCGGACGTAAGCCGCGCCTTCTTCAGTGTAAACAGCGTACTCGTCGCGCGAGGTGCCGCGTGTGAAAAACGAGCCTTTCGTCGGGTGCGTGCCGGGAATCGTGCGCCACGTGATGCCGTCGCCATCCACGTCGAGGTAGCGGCCGTAGCGTTCGGTCATTTCTTCCAGTTCTTTGGCTGTCAGCACTTTGCCCCGGTCATAGACGCGGCTGTCGTCCCATTCGAGGGGCGGCGACATATTATCGTTCATGCCGAGGTCGAGGTCGGTCATCACGATGACGGGCGTTTGCAGGCGTTCGGCCAAATCGAAAGCGTCCGCCGTGAAATCGAAACACTCTTTTGGCGTGCTGGGAAAAAGCAAAACCTGCTTGGTGTCGCCGTGCGAAGCGTACGCAGCCGACAGAATATCAGACTGTTGCGTGCGCGTGGGCATCCCGGTGGAGGGGCCGCCGCGCTGCACGTCAATTAAAACCGTCGGGATTTCAGCGAAATAAGCCAGCCCTAAAAACTCGCTCATCAGCGACACGCCGGGGCCGCTCGTGGCCGTGAACGAGCGCGCGCCGTTCCAGTTGGCCCCGATGACGACACCGATGGCCGCCAGTTCGTCTTCGGCCTGCACGATGGCGAATTTATTTTGTCCCGTTTCGGGGTCCACGCGGAGTTTTTTGGCGTATTTGCCAAAAGCGTCGGCCAGCGAAGTGGATGGCGTGATGGGGTACCAGGCCAGCACCGTCGCGCCGGCATAGACCGCGCCGATACCGCAAGCCGTGTTGCCGTCGAGCATAATCCAGTCGCCGACCTTGTCACGGCGTTCGAGCCGGAGACCGAGCGGGCATTGGAAATGTTCTTTGGCGTACTGAAAACCCATGTCCAACGCCTCGAAGTTGGCGGTGACGAGTTTTTCCTTGCCTTTGAATTTTTCCGTGATAATGCCGTGTAAAACAGGCACTTCGATGTCGAGCAAAGCCGCGAGCGCGCCGATATAGACCATGTTTTTCAGCAACTGGCGCTGGCGCGGGTCGGCGAATTTGTCCATGCACATCTGCATCATCGGCACGCCGAGGTAATGGATGTCGTCGCGGATGAATTCCTTGTGCAGTTCCTTCGTGTTGTCGTAGATGAAGTAGCCCTTGGGTCGCACGGCGGCGATGTCTTTCGGCATACTTTGCGGGTTCACGCAGACCATGATATCTATGCCTTCGCGGCGGCCGAGGTAGCCTTTTTCGCTGACGCGCACCTCGTACCACGTGGGCAAACCCTGAATGTTCGACGGAAAAATATTCTTGGGCGACACGGGGATGCCCATGCGGAAAATGGCCTTGGCGAACATATCGTTCGCGCTGGCCGAGCCGGTGCCGTTGACGTTGGCGAAACGGACTACGAAGTCGTTGAGTGCGATGAGGTGTGGCACTAAATTATGAACGATGAATGATGAACGATAAGTTTTGTTCTATTTATTCGGTTAGCAACACTTCGCGTGAGCGGCCGGGCGTGGTTTCAGGTTTCTTTGGGTTTGATATTTTTTAACACAGAGTCCGCCGAGTGCGACACAGAGAATCGCAGAGCATTAGTTTTCAAATTTATAAACTCTTCGGCTTTCCGTGTTTTTCCTTTTTTCTCTGTGTTTGAAATAATTCACGCATACTCCAACTCCCCCGCCTTCGCCACATTGTACAGGTATTTCTGCATATCCCAGGCGGCAGTCGGGCAACGTTCGGCGCAAAGGCCGCAGTGGAGGCAGACGTTTTCGTCTTTCACCATCACGCGCTTGGTCGGCAATTCATCGGAGACATAGAGGTCTTGCGAAAGTTCGTTGGCTGGGGCAGTGAGGCGAGTGCGCAAGTCGGCTTCGTCGCCATTTTCGGTGAAAGTGATGCAGGCCGTCGGGCAAATATCCACACAGGCGTCGCACTCGATGCAGCGATTGGTGGTGAAAACTGTTTGCACGTCGCAGTTGAGGCAACGTTGGGCCTCCTTGAAACCAAGTTCTTTGTCAAATCCCAATTCAACTTCTATCAATCTGTTTTTCAGCGTTTTAGTTTTTTCTGCGTGGGGAACTTTGAAGCGCAAATCGGGCGCAACGGCGCTGTCGTACATCCATTCGTGGATGCCCATTTTTTGGTGAATCAGGTTGGTGCGCGGCGCCGGACGCGCCATGATGAGGTCTTCGCCTTGACAAAAAAGGTCAATCGAAACGGCGGCCTGATGCCCTTGCGCGACAGCAGTGATGACGTTTTTCGGCCCCATCGCCGAGTCGCCGCCGAAGAAAACTTCCGGGCGCGTGGATTGGAAAGTCGTTTTGTCCAACACCGGCACTTCCCATTTGTCGAACTGGATGCCGAGGTCGCGTTCAATCCAGGGAAAAGCATTTTCCTGACCGACAGCAATCAAAACATCGTCGGCTTCAAAAAACACCTCGGGTTCGCCGCTTGGCACGAGCGAACGGCGACCATTTTCGTCATACACGGCTTTTACTTTTTCAAATTTCATCCCCACCAATTTGCCGTTTTCCACGACAAATTCTTTTGGGACGTGGTTTTCATAAATCGGAATGTCCTCATGCACAGCGTCTTCGATTTCCCAAGGCGAGGCTTTCATTTCCTTGCGCGGGCTGCGCACGACGACTTTCACATCTTCGCCGCCGAGCCGCCGGGAAGTGCGGCAGCAGTCCATTGCCGTGTTGCCGCCGCCGAGCACGATGACTTTTTTACCTATTTTATTGGTGTGCTCGAAAGCGACGTTTGCCAAAAACTCGATGCCGATTTGGATATTTTTTGCGGCTTCTTGTCTGCCGGGCAAATCCTGTAAATCCCGACCTCGCGGTGCACCCGTGCCAACGAAAATCGCGTCGTAACCCATTTTCAAAACTTCTTTCATGCTGGAAACGTAGGTTTTGAAATGGGTGTGGATGCCCATGTCCAAAATAAACCCAACTTCTTCATCCAGAACCTCTTGCGGCAAGCGGAACGACGGAATTTGGCTGCGCATCATGCCGCCGCCGAGTTCCTGTTCGTCGTAAAGATGAATTTCGTAGCCCAAAGGCGCGAGGTCGCGGGCGACGGTGAGGGAAGCCGGGCCGCCGCCGATGAGGGCGATTTTTTTGCCGTTGGGGGGAAACGGGCCTTGCGGCATGAGCGATTTTACCTCGCCTTTGAAGTCGGCAGCCACGCGTTTGAGTCGGCAAATCGCCACCGGCTCCTCTTCCACGCGACCACGCCGGCAGGCGGGTTCGCAAGGACGGTCGCAAGTGCGACCCAATACGCCGGGGAAGACATTGGACTCCCAATTTATCATATACGCTTCGGTGTAGCGTTCGGCAGCGATGAGTCGGATGTACTCTGGCACAGGCGTGTGCGCCGGGCAAGCGTATTGACAATCAACGACTTTGTGGAAATATTCCGGGTCTTGTATGTTGGTCGGCTGCATGGCGACAGGTTTGTTTTTGTAGAAAAGATTTACAAGATTGTCAGGATTTTGATTTTTGAAATCCGGGCGGGTAAATATATGCCGTCGTTTATTATTTCAACCAAGAAAGATTCAAAGGAAAAATTTCGGTAGGCTTGTTTTGGCAGAATGACGTTTTGGCGACAATTCGGTCAGGTTGGTAAGCTTCTGGTCAAAAGGGTTTTTCCGAAAAACCTTCCGGTCGAATAACCTTACCTTCGCCCCGTTTTTTATCGAACTCAGACAACTGCTTGCAGATAAACTCCTATGGTTGAATTACTTACCCAATTCCTCGACTTCATCCGCCACCTCGATGTTCACCTCGAAAACATCATGCGAGAATATGAACTGGCGACCTATCTCATTTTAGCACTGATTATTTTTTGCGAAACTGGCCTCGTGGTCACGCCTTTTTTGCCAGGCGATTCGCTGCTGTTCGCTGCCGGGGCTATTACTGCCAAAACCGGTATTCTAAATGTGTGGCTTTTGATTCCGCTCTTGTTTTTCGCAGCCATTTTGGGCGACAACACGAACTATTTTTTCGGCAAATTTCTCGGCGACAAGGTTTTTACCCGCGACTACTGGTTTTTAAAACGGAAATACATTGACAAGACGCAGGAGTTTTACGAAAAATACGGCGGACGCACACTGGTGATTGCCCGTTTTGTGCCGATTGTGCGCACTTTCGCGCCGTTTGTGGCAGGTGTGGGCAAAATGGAATACCGCCGTTTCATCGGCTATTGCATCGGCGGCGGCATCCTTTGGGTGACTTTGCTGACACTGGCTGGCTACTTTTTCGGGCAACTCCCGATTGTGAAAGACAATTTTGAAATCGTTGTTTTCGGCATTATCGGCATTTCGTTGCTACCGATTGTAGTGGAGTTTGTGAGAGCGAAGTGGGGTAAAAAATAATTTTTCTCCCACGTCAGGGTAAAAAAGGGCTTGTGTGTCTTGGTAGAAAAACACACAAGTTCTATGTACGCAAAAACACTTTTTATCGCCCTTTTACTCGCTCCAATCTGCATTTTCGCGCAAGACACACAAGAGGCGCCAGAACCGCAGGAACAAATATTGTTTCAACATTCCCGCATCAAAGGCGGATTTGGTGGTCCTATTTTTTCATGGAGCAACACCGACGGACAAACCGGCTATGGCGCAGGCGGCGGCGGTGGCGTCGTTTTCGATCGTTTTTTTGTCGGGCTTTTCGGCATGGGCGAGACTTTCGACCGTCCGATCGTAGGCGAAAATCAACTCGCCATCGGCTACGGCGGTTTGTGGCTGGGCTATGTCGTTCCGTCGCACAAAGTTTTACACCTTTATACTTCTCTGAAAATTGCAGGTGGGGGCGTGGGCACTACCGACTTCGACGACGACTGGGATTTTGACGATGACCCGACCGATGTTGTCTTCGTCGTCGTGCCGGAAGCTGGAGTCGAACTCAATGTCACGCGCTGGATGCGTCTGAGTGGTTCGGTCGGCTACCGTTTCGTGGATGGGTTCGATGGCTGGGCTTCTTTCGGTCCAAAAGACCTGAACGCGCCCGTGTATAATCTGACAATGCGGTTCGGATGGTTTAGCGGCAAGTAGTTGTTGAAAATGAAAAACGCCCTGCAACTCAAACAAAAGTTGCGGGGCGTTTTTATAAGAATCCTGTCAAAAACTAAGCATTCCGCCCGATGCAGTTCAAATCCTCGAAGGCTTGTTTGAGTCGCGTCACGAAAGTTTTTTCGCCTTCGCGGAGCCAGACGCGCGGGTCGTAGAATTTTTTGTTCGGCTTGTCCGCGCCGTCGGGGTTACCGATTTGAGCTTGGAGATAGCCTTTTTTGCCCTCGTAATAATTGCGAATGCCCTCCCAAAACGCCCACTGCATATCGGTGTCAATGTTCATTTTGACCGCGCCGTACTCGATGGCCTCGCGGATTTCAGACTGCGCCGAACCGGAGCCGCCGTGAAACACAAAATTGACGGGCGTTTTGCTGCCGTTCAGGCCAAATTTTTCCCGAATGTAGTCCTGCGAATTTTTCAAAATCACGGGCTCCAACTTGACATTGCCGGGTTTATAGACTCCGTGCACGTTGCCGAAAGCGGCGGCAATCGTAAAGTTTGGGCTGATTTTTTTCAAATGCTCGTAGGAATAGGCCACTTCGTGCGGCTGGGTGTAAAGACGCGACGAATCCACGCCCGTGTTGTCCACGCCGTCTTCTTCACCGCCCGTCACGCCGAGTTCGATTTCGAGCGTCATGCCCATTTTCGACATCCGGGCGAAGTATTTTGAAGAAATCTCGATGTTCTCGTGCAGCGGCTCTTCCGAGAGGTCGAGCATGTGGCTGCTGTAAAGCGGGAAGCCGTTTTTTTCATAAAACTTTTCGCCCGCGTCGAGCAGGCCGTCCACCCACGAGATAATGTTCAGGGCGCAGTGGTCGGTATGAAGAATAACAGGTACGCCGTAGGCTTCGGCCATTGCGTGGACGTGCTGCGCGCCGGAAATGCCGCCGAGAATGGAGGCTTTATTGCCTTCGTTGGAAAGTCCTTTTCCGGCGAAAAATGCCGCGCCGCCATGCGAAAACTGGATGATGACGGGGCTGTTGACAGCGGCCGCCGTTTCCAGGACGGCGTTGACCGAATTGGTGCCGATGACGTTGACGGCGGGCAGGGCAAAGTTGTGTTCGTTGGCGTAGTTGAAAAGGTCGGTGACTTCCTGACCATGCAGGACGCCGGGTCGAAAACGGCTCATTATCAGAGAGATGAGTTATGAACTATGAACGAAAAACGATGAGCGATGGCCTGTGGGGATTTCACAACCCGGTAGTATGGTGGCGAGGGCTTGAATTGAGCGCAGCGAAGGTAAAAAAAGTTTTTTGTCATCATTCGACTGTCGCGCGCATTGCATCTTCAAAACGTCCAATGAGGCTATCTCATAAGTGCTCCTTCAATTTGAAACCGCTCACAAAACTGCCTCTTCTGGCATATCACACCCCTTTTTCCACCAAATACCGCTCGGCATCGAGCGCCGCCATACAGCCGGTACCCGCCGCTGTCACAGCCTGACGGTAGATTTTATCCTGCGCGTCGCCGCTGACAAATACGCCGGGGACTTTGGTAAATGTACGGCCCGGTGTAGCAATCAGGTAGCCGCTTTCGTCGCGGTCGAGCCAGTCCGCAAAAATGTCGGTATTGGGCTGGTGGCCGATAGCGACGAAGAAGCCCGTCACGTCCAACGTACTGATTTCCTGTGTTTTGTTGTTGCGCAGCCGAACGCCCGTCACGCCATCTTCACCGAGGACTTCTTCGGGCGAGGTGTTCCAGTGGACGACGATATTGGGCGTATTCAGCACGCGTTCCTGCATGATTTTGGAGGCGCGCATTTCGTCGCGGCGCACAAGCAGGTGGACGGTTTTGCAAATTTTTGCAAGATAAGTGGCTTCTTCCGCCGCCGTGTCGCCGCCGCCGACGATGGCGACATCTTGTTTACGAAAGAAAAATCCGTCGCACACAGCGCAGGCCGACACGCCGAGATTTTGCAGGCGTTCTTCGCCGGGGATGCCGAGCCATTTGGCACTGGCGCCGGTGGCGACGATGACTGTGTGGGCATGAATTTCATGGCCGCTTTCCGACCAGGCCTTATGAATCGGGCCTGTAAAATCCACTTTTGTTATCATTTCCTGCCGAATCACCGTGTCGAATCGCTCGGCCTGGCGTTTGAAATCTTCCATCATCTCAGGCCCCATGCGACCTTCGGGGTAGCCGGGGTAATTTTCCACATCATTGGTAATCATGAGTTGGCCGCCGGGCTGCGGGCCAGTGTACATCATAGGGCTGAGGCCGGCGCGAGCGGCATAAATAGCGGCGGTGTAGCCGGCTGGGCCGGCTCCGATAATGAGGCATTTAACTTTTTCCATAACGGGCGCAAAAATAGAAACCCAAACCGCGTGTAGGACGGAAAGTTTGAAATTTTGAAAAGGAGAAGAAGAAATGTTGGGGGGCGGACAAACGGCTATTCCGTGTCAGGCTGTCAACAACGGGCAAGCCCGGCCGCTTTCTTTAAAAACCTGCCGGGCAATAATTTTAAGAATAAAAAAAGCCTAAAGACAAAAACTTAACATTGATATTTTGCAGAAGAATTTTAATTTGCGTCATATTTTAATTTTAAAATCCAACCGCCGATTATGCAAAACACAACTTTCCAACTTTCCAACTTTCCAACCTTTCTCCTTTCCGTTTTTTTATTCCTGATACTCCCGAACCTGTCTGCTCAACCGCAGAGTAACTTTTACCGCGCTTGGGTGCGCACAAGCGCCACGCTCCAGCCCGATTTTCTGAATCGTGTAGTTACCGTTATCAATAGCAGTAGCGAAACGTATGTGGCTGGCTCCACCCTTAATATCAGCAATACGTACAGCATGCTTTTATCGAAATATTCTTCTACTGGTATTTTACAGTGGAGTGACACCTTCGCTATAAACATGGCTGGCAATATGCACGTTGGCGACATCACGCTCGACCCTTCCGGTAACATATTGATTACAGGTTCGGCATACAACGGCTCGACGAATAACTACGACCTCTTTACAGTCAAATACAATTCATCCGGGACCAAATTATGGCATCAGTTATATAATGGCGCCGGCAATGCCTATGATTTTGGAGCAGCTGTTACCTGTGCATCCAACGGTGACGTGTTTGTGACCGGCGGCGCCTGGCAGACTTCCACGAACATGAACGCGGTTACGATCCGCTATAACAGCAGTGGCACAGCCCAATGGACACAAACATGGGATAACGTGGGACTGACCGACGCCTGCGGTACCATTGCTCTGAACAGCAGTACTGGCGTACTGGCTGTGACAGGTTTTTCCCAAACCAATCTGACTACATGGGAATACGCCGTGTTACGTTATGATCAAAGTACCGGCAACCAGCTTGGAGCTACAGTGACCAATCAGGGAGGTACGACCATCGAACTTGTGAATGCCGCCGCTTTTGATGCATCCGGCAATATCTACATCACCGGGGCGATGGGCGCTTCAGGGCAGCAACTGAATATCAAAACCATAAAATTGGACGCGAACCTGAATATCCTCTGGACGGCCACTTACAATGGTGCGGCTAATAAAGACGATGCCGGGCGCGGCATCGCCGTAGATGCTTCCGGCAACGTTTATGTGGCAGGTTACACTACCGGCGACAACCGCAATGCAGTACTGCTCAAGTACACTTCGGGTGGCTCGCAGTCCTGGGTGCAAGTCCATGACGCAGGAGAAGGCGACGACGAATACGCCGACCTTGCGCTGACTTCCGGCGGCGAGCCGTTTGTCGGCGGCTATGTGACACAAAAAGGTAACAAGGACTTTTTTACAGCGATGTACAGCGCGACCGGCTCGGTGCGCTGGTCAGAGTCGCACAATGGCCTGTCCAATAAAAACGACGCCATACAACAAGTGACACCCGATGGTGAAGGCAACTTCGTCGTGGCAGGGTCAAGTGGACAAAGCAATGGCAGTCAGGCGGTTATGACGATAAAATATGCTTCCCACATGTTGGTAAAGCCTCAGGATGAGGCAGTCAATACACCTTTCATTGAAAACCGGGGACAGGTATTGGACACGGACGACGAACCGGCAGACGACATCCGCTACTACACCCGCAGTATGTATCCCAATGTGTATATCTCAGGCGACAAAGTGAGTTATGTGTTCGCGCATATAGACACTGTGCCCGCCACACAAGATACAATGGTGCGGCTCGATTTGTCTTTTGTCGCAACCTCGACTCAGGTTCAAAATGGTCGCACACAAGTTGCTGTAGGGCTGGAGCGGCAGGAGGCCTTCCACAACTACTACCTCGGCCACATCCCCGAAGGCCGCGAGCGGGTGCCGCTGGAGAACAAAGTGCTGCAGCCTTCTATTTACGACAACATAGACGCGCTCTACGGACAGGGGCAAGACGGGCTGTTCATCCGCCTCATCTGCAAGCCGGGCAGCAACCCGGCAGATATAAAACTGGCGTTTACTGGCGCAACGGCGCTCTCGGTGCAGGGTGACGGCTCGCTGAAAGTAGAAACGGTATTAGAAGACCTGGTACTGCCCAAGCCGACAGCCATGACCGTGAGCGAAGCAGGCACAGAGACGGCAATTACAGCCTGGCAGCCTTCCTACTCCATCAGCAGCGGCGTGGTGAGCATCACCATCAGTAGTTACGACACGACGAAAACGCTGGTGATTAAGACGGGGAGGGAAAGGGAGGAACCGAATGGCGAGTGTGATTTTTATTGGAGCACTTATTTTGGGGATGCAAGCTCCGAAACGACCATGGGGAATGATGTAGATGAGGTTGGCAATATGTATTATTGTGGCAAGACCACAAGCCCCTTTTTCCCAGTCACTACTGGTACAGCACAAGACCAATTCAACGGCAGTGTAGATGCCTTCGTGTCTTGTTTCAAGCAACCTGACCAAAAGAAATGGGGTACTTTTTACGGTGGCACCAATGGTGGAGGAGATTTCCCATTATTGGATGTTGCATACGCCGTCAAATGGAAGGAAGATGGAATTTACGACTTGCTCTATTTCGTCGGGCGCACTACTGCCCAGGACTTTGTGACCATAGAAGAAGGGCTATCAGGAGAGTACAACAATAACCAATATTTCAGCAGTACCCCCTCTGGCTGGGTTTCTCGCGGGTATATCGGAAAACTTAACGCAGAATTTGGCACAGCTAAATGGGTCACGCTCTTTGGCGATTCACACCGCAGAATTGATGCTGTATGCGCTTTGCATATCGGAAGCAGCGGAGGAATTGCGGTAGGAGGGTTTTCCTATGACTCTGGCAATTACACAGATTCGCAGTTCCCGTTCACAAGTGGTAGTGGGCAACATAGCCAAGCTACAGGGGCTGCTTATGTTGCAGAATTTGGTTCTGATAACAACCTTTTGTGGGCCACTAAATTGGCAAACGAGCCATTTGTCAACTCACCAAATCCTACATCCGTCCGCGACATTTCAGAAGACGGCAATGGCAATCTCTTGGTAGCAGGCGTGGTATCTCGTGACGACTTGGGGACACCCGGCGACTATATTCCCTTTGGTGGAGGCCCGCTCACCACAGTCATTGGGCAAGAAGGTTTTCTGATGCGTTTTTCTACTGGAAGAACATTGCTCTGGAGCAGGTTTTTCGGCGGATATGGCGATGATTTCCCCAATTCCATTGTCGGTTTATCCAATGGCGACTTTTACCTTACTGGCTCGACCAACAGTACAGCAAGTGATAATTTCCCGGTGAAAGCAGTAGGAAACGCCTCTGATGACAAGATAAACGACTTGACTTACAATGGAGGGTTTAGAGATATTTTCGTGGCAAAATTTCTGGCTGACAACACTTTATACTGGTGCCGATATTTTGGAGGCCCAGGTTGGGACAGTCAAGCATCTCTTCGAGACAATGAAAATGAACTCTTGCAGCAAGGGACAGGAACAGGGAATTGCGCTGTGGCGAACGCCTCTGGCACACTTTACCTCACTGGTTTTGTCGAAAACGGGTTCGCGCCCATAGTTGGCAATGGTAGCTGCCCATACTTTTACAATTCTATCAATCAAGGCAGTGGTACCAATGGCGAGGATGCATGGTTGGCCGTAGTTTCGTCATCTTTGGTCACACAGTTCAGCACTTATTGGGGAGGCTCAAAAGTGGGCGAAAACTTTGACGAGAGCAATACCATCGCATTGGGGAAAAATCCTTTCAACGGGAAAGACTTCGTCCTTTTTGGGGGCTGGACCAACTCTGAAAACATACCTAACCAGAGCAAACCTATTCCACATTGCCGGGAGAGCGACGGCCCCTATTACTTTTCTAATCTACTGGGCGGTGGAGCCGATGCATTCATTAGTAAGATTTATCTGAATGAATGTTTGACCGTCGGCACAGAGGAAATATCCTCAAGTTTGCTCCAACTGAGCCCCAACCCCACCCCAAACCTACTCCGCATCGCGCTCCCGCGACCTGCCGCGGATTTCCAAGTGTTCAGCATCACAGGTCAAAACCTGAGCGACAAAACATCGCTCCAGTCCTCCGACGCTTCGGAGACCGTGCTGGATGTGAGCCAATTGCCTCCGGGTTGGTATTTGTTGAGCGCAGTCTTGAAAGACGGCAGCCGAATTTCTGCTGGTTTCATTAAAATCTAACTCGCCTTTTCACACGGCATTCCGAATAGTCGGAATGCCGTGTGCCATTTCATCCCGATTATGAGATACACATTTCTATGGGCTATGTGCCTTGCAACATACGCGGGCACAGCCCAAAACTGGCAACAAGTGGGAGATTTCAATAGGTTCGTCTCCGGCCCTTTGTACAACGATACTACAACAGGGTTGCTTTTCATCTCAGGTGCAAACCGGTTTAACGGCACGGATACCCTTGATGGTTTTTTCACTTGGGATGGAACCGAGTTTGTGTCATTAGGAAAGGGTCGAAGCGACTGCGGCAACGTAGGGTGTGGTCCAGCATTGTTCCTTGTGCGATATAACGACGACATTTATTTTAGTGGCCCGGGGCTTGAAAAAATTGATACAGTCACCTTGAGAGGGATAGGCAGATGGGACGGGTTACAGTGGTCGGCAGGGTTGCTGGGACTTAACGAGGCGGTAAGTGCTACACCATTTTTAGATGGTTATTACCTCCACGAGGGCAACTTGTATGCTAGTGGTGCCTTTCGTACTGCCAACGGCGACACCTGCAACTCAGTGGCTTACTGGGACGGTACAAAATGGACGGGGCTGGACTTTCCCGGCGACGGTTTTTCTCAAAGTGTGCCGCGCGTGCACAACATCCTTTTTTACAAAGGGGAATTGTACGTTGCCGGCAACTTTTATGTTTTTCTGGACGGCGAGTGGATAGCCGACATTGCCCGTTACGACGGCTCTCAGTGGCATGCGGTAGGTGGCAGCATCAAAGGCGGACTGGCTGATATCTGGGACGCGATAGTTTACAAAGATGAGCTTTATGTGTGCGGCTATTTCCGCAAAGCGGACGGCAACGTTGGCAACAAAATCATGCGCTGGGACGGAGAACAATGGAAGGAAGTGGGCGAGGGAGTTTGCAGCCCTTCTGCCAGCGCACGCAATATGTTAATCTATAATGACAAGCTTTTGTTGGGCGGTATTTTTGATTGTGTGGACAATGGGTTGCCAGTAAGCAATATCGCCGCTTGGGATGGTGAGCGATGGTGCAGCTTCGGTAACAGTGTTTTTGATAACTCCATCAGCGCGATGGCCAAATATCAAGGTACACTCTACATCGGCGGCGGCTTCACCGAGATAGACGGCCAGCCAGTCAAGTACTTCGCCAAGTGGGTCGGCGACCATAGCACCGATACTTGCTCTGCCCTCGTCGTCGCGGCACCGGAGCCGGAGCAAGCGGCAAGGTATGCGCTTAACATCAGCCCTAATCCTGCTCACTCCATTGTCACACTCGCGCTCGAAGGTGAAATTTGGGGCGGGAAGTCTGTCCGTTTATCGATCTTTAACGCTTTGGGGCAAGAAGTATGGTCGGCCATGTCCGTATCGGGCAGGGAGAAAGTTTCTTTGGTGGGCTGGCCGACGGGGGTGTATGTCGCACGAGTGGAATTGGAGCGTGGCGTGCGTACGGAAGTTTTTGTAAAAGAGTAGCATTTTACAAAAAAAACAAAGAATGAAAAAAGGTGGAAGAAACTCAACGCCACACCTCCACCGTATCAATGCCGACACCCGATTTTTCGCCCATTAACTGAAAAATGGATTCTTTTCCCTCGATGTTAAAATTGACAGAACGCCAGTCTGTTGCGTCCATGAAACGGAGAAAATAAGCCGGTTCTTCATCGAGCCTTTCGCCACGAACATGTTTTTTAGCGTAGGTGATGCTCGAAATCTGGTCGAACGGAACAGTCTTTTTTTGAAAAAGCGAGGTCCAGTCGTTAAAAACGATTTTGTCGTCGTACACGCGGACATCGTAGTCGGCCATCAGCATGAGCATCACACAGCCCGCAATGATGAAAATACGGGAAAACCACTGCCAAAAAGCCTCCGAATCAATGCCGTATTTCAGTTCGTTTTGAATGTTCATGGCATCTATCGCTTCTTGTCCGGCCATTATTCGCACGAGTCCTTCCACCGGCTGCCTTGCCAAAGCGAACATAAAAAGACCTCCTGTGATAAACCAAACCACCCAATCGGGCGCAATGCGGTAGGGCGCGTCGTTTTGTTGAGCCGTCCACCATTCCATCGGGATGCGCAGCAAATAGCCGAACAGAAAGGTGCCGCCAAACATCCAGGCCAAAAAGCCGACAAGCGCCCACAGGTTGCCTTTCATGTTCAGGCGGCGCATGGTGGCTTCGTCCATTGGGGTTTCCCAAGTATGCGGCTCTTTGGATTTGGCGGGAAATGCCCATGCGAGCGCACCCATCGCGAGGACAAACAAAATTTTGAAAAGCACTTCAAACATGAAGGCAAAATTAGCGGCATTGTTTCAAACTATTCTAACCTGAACGCCTTGCGAGAAACTCTTCAACCCTTTTACCCATGCTCTTGTTACTTTTGCCGCCCAACGTACTGTGATCATGGAATACATCGGCGAAAATCTCCTCCCCGGCCAAATCGGCCATCTTTGCGTGGTGTTGTCATTCGTGGCGGCGCTGCTTTCCACGTTAGCCTACTTTTTTGCTACGAAAAAACGCGGTACTGCCGAGTCGGAAGGCTGGCTTAACATTGGGCGTTTTTCCTTTCTGCTGCACGGTCTGGCAACGCTCGGCGTCATCGGCAGTTTGTTTTATTTGCTGACGGGCAAAATGTACGAGTACCAATACGCCTGGGCAAACGTGTCGGACGACCTGCCCGGGCAGTACATTTTTTCGGCTTTCTGGAAGGAACAACAAGGCAGTTTTTTGCTCTGGAGTTTTTGGCATATCGTGCTGGCCGTTGTCTTGATTCTGCGTTCGGGAAAATGGGAGGCGCCGGTTTTGACCATTGTGGCGCTGGCGGAAACGTTTATCGCCAGTATGATTTTGGGTCTTTATTTCGGCGATTTCCGACTCGGAGCAAGTCCTTTCGAGTTGCTGCGCGACACGATGGACGCGCCGATTTTTGCGCAGGCAGATTATTTGACCCAGATAAAAGGCAACGGCCTCAACCCCTTGCTTCAAAATTACTGGATGACCATCCACCCGCCGACCTTGTTTTTGGGTTTTGCCAGTACGATTGTCCCGTTTGCCTATGCTATTGCCGGATTGTGGACACGCGAACACAAAGAATGGCTGAAGCCCGCGCTGTCGTGGTCGCTTTTTTCCGGCGCAATACTCGGCACGGGGATTTTGATGGGCGGCGCCTGGGCTTATGAAGCCTTGTCGTTTGCCGGCTACTGGGCCTGGGATCCGGTGGAAAATTCTTCACTCGTACCCTGGATTACACTCGTAGCGGGCATTCACACCAACCTCGTGGCGCGCTCGACGGGCTACTCCATTCGCAGCACCTACGGGTTTTATCTGATGACTTTCGTGCTGATTTTGTACTCGACCTACCTGACGCGGAGCGGGATTTTGGGCGACACTTCGGCGCACGCTTTCACGGAAATGGGGCTTGGTTTTCAGTTATTGCTGTTCATTTTTGGTTTTTCAATACTTGGCCTCGCGTTGTGGATTTTGCGGTACAAAGAAGTGCCGGATATAAAAGGCGAGGAGAGTGCCAAAAGCCGCGAATTCTGGATGTTCATCGGCTCGCTCGTATTGTTATTTTCGGCTATTTTGATAACCGGCGCGACTTCGTTGCCGGTTTTTAATAAAATGTTCGGCACGGATTGGGCTTTGAAAGACCCGGTGGAACACCACAACCGCTACCAACTCTGGATTGCCGTGTTCATCGGATTTTTGACAGCCATCGGCCAATGGATGCGCTATGGCGAACGAAACTGGTCGGCGTACGTCAAAAAATTCGGCTTGCACATCGGCATCGCGGCTGTCGGCGCGGTCATTCTCACGGCGCTGAATGCGCAGTGGATCAACGTAAATGCCTGGCAACTTTACACGCTGCTTTTTGCCGGGATGTTCACCGTTGTCGCAAATAGCGATTATTTGATTTCAGTTTTGAAAGGAAATTTGAAACTCGCCGGCTCGGCGATTTCGCACCTGGGTTTTGGTATTTTGATATTGGGCGTGATGAGCACGGGACTTGGAAAAGACTGGATTTCAACCAATTCGTTCGCGATGGAAGGTCTCATCGAAGGCATGGGCGACGATGCGATGAATAAAAATGTGTTGCTGATGAAAGAAGCGCCGATGCCTGTCCGGGATTTTACGGCGACGTATCTGAAAGACACTATCGAGCGGCAAACGCGGACATTTTCAGTCAAATTCCAGCGCCGCGATGCTTCGGGCAATCTTAGCGGCGAGGAATTTGTGTTGACGCCAAACGTGATGTACGACCGCGAATTTTCCAAAGTCGTGGCCTCGAATCCTTCCACGAAACACTACTGGAACTACGACATTTTTACCCACGTCTCTTCTTTACCGAAGGCCGAACTCGACCCGGAATTCGCGAAACAACAAGAGGACAGCCTGCGGTTTGAAAAATACGAAGCCGCGGTAGGCGACACGATTTTTACCAAAAAACACTACCTCGTGGTAGAGGGCTTGTCGAAACAACCGCGACATCCTGACTACAAACCCGAAAGAGGCGATCTTGCTTTCGGCCTCCAACTCCGCGCCCGCTCGCTCGACGACCCGAATTCCTACCCTGTGGAGCCGATGCTTTACCTGCGCATGGGCAAAGGCGGCTTCACTTTACCAGCGAAAGTGAACCAGTTGCAGATGAAAATCCGCCTGACGGAGGCTTCGATGGAGAAAATCCTGCAATTGGAAAATGAACTAAAATACACCACTTTTGGTGTGAAAGAAGGCGGCGAATTTGAATACAAGGGCTACAAAGTGCGTTTCACCGGCGTAGATCGCGAGGTGAAACACCCGTCTTACTCGCCCGAAGAAGGCGACATCGCAGTAGGCGCGGTTTTGGAAATTACGCCACCTGCTGCTACGGCCACCGCCACTGCTACCCCCGTTTACCTGATTCGTGGAAATCAACCGTTTAGCCTGAAAGATGAAATCCCGCAATACGGCCTGCATTTCCGTTTTGAAAACATAGACCCGAAAGCGGGTGTGCTGAGTATCGGTGTGGCGCAGGCGACGGAAGAAGAGCGGAAAATTCCCGTCGAAATCGCCGAAGACGTAGCGCGCTCCGACTACATCGTGCTCGAAGCCATCATCTTTCCGGGCATCAATTTCGTATGGCTCGGCTCGATTTTGATGATGCTGGGATTGGGCATCGCGCTTTGGAGGAGATTGACGAGTAAAATTTAAACACGGAGGCACAGAGGACACAGAGTAGTTCCTTAACAGGATGACAAAAAATCTCTGTGTCCCCTGCGCCTCCGTGTTTTATTTGAAATACTCCAACATAGCCTTCGGAATCACTGTTTCGATCATTTTTTTCTGCCGTTCGTCTCCTTCGGCGCGTTTGTCTTCCAAAAATTTCCAGGAATCCCATTCCGGCTCTTTGAGGGCGAACATTTTTTTACCGGGCGTCTTTATTTCTAACTTCGAGTCGTTGGTCGGGCTGACGCGCACATTTTCTTTGCCGTATTTTTCTGACATGATTCCCTTCATCATCTCGACGTAGCCGCTGTCTTGTTCGCCAGTGAAGGTGATGCTCAGCGTCATATCGTAGCCGACCATTGTGCCAAGTACGGTCTCGAATTTCACTAAAGGCTGTACAACGCCATACGCGAAAGTGTCGAAACCCATGCGAAAATCCGAATTCTCAAAGGTGCTTTTCAGTGCATTTTTCATAAACGTCTTGGGGGCGATAGTGAAAAATTTGGGCGGCATGAAATTCAAAATGCTATCATAGTCCAGTTTTTTATTGACCAGGTAGTACGTTTTCATATCGCGCCAAAGGTCGAGGCTGTCTTGAGTAGTCTGGCCATTTGACGAAAAAACGAACAGCAAACCGGCCAAAACAGAAGTGATTCTGGGCAAAACCATGGTAGGGAAAGTTGGTTTGAAAAAACAAGAAACCCTGCCCGGGGGACGGACAGGGTTCAAATATGGAATTGAAATGTTTAACTTTTCTTTTCTGAACGGACGTAAATCTCCTGGTCCTTGTATTTCGACGGACACTTGAGTAACATATCCGAGGCCTCGAAGTTTTCGCCCTGCATTTGGCCGGTGAGCACAATGGATTCCGAACGCTCGAAATCCTGCGGTTTGGCAGCGCGCAATACGACCTTGCGTACTTCGCCGGCTTCATCTTTCAGGTAAAACCCGAGATAGTTCGGGTCTTTTTCGGGGTCGTATTCCACCGGACGGTCTTTCACGAGTTGGCCGATGAGTTTCACGCGTTCGCCGTTTTGAGTGGCTTGGGTGAAGTTGGAATAAGTCGTCACGTCTTTACTGGCCGAAATAAGGATGCCGATGGCGACGGCGACGATGGCTATAGCGAGAATGTGCGATTTTTTCATAGACTGAATTTTGTGCAAAATTACGACGCAAAACGAGGCGGGAAAGTTGCAGCCGTCATTTCTTTCGGTGATTTTTATCTTGTTAACAATTTGAACTCATTTAAAACTGCGCCCCGCGATTCGGCGTAATTTTGTGGGCATAAATTTTCATTTCACCCATTTCATGCAGAAAAAACAACCCATCGGGTTTTTCGATTCGGGCATTGGCGGCCTCACCGTGCTGCACGAGGCGTTGAAACTACTACCGAACGAACGCTACATTTATTTCTCCGACGGCGACAACGCGCCCTACGGCCTCCGTCCGAAAGAAGAAGTGCGGGATTTGACCCTCGATGCAGTTGCATTTTTGGCAAAACAAGGCATCAAAGCCCTCGTCGTTGCTTGCAACACGGCCACCAGTGTTGCCATCGAAGATGTACGGCGTTCGTACGATTTTCCCGTCATCGGCATGGAGCCTGCCGTGAAGCCCGCCGTCATGTCGGGCAATCGCAAACGCGTGCTGGTGTTCGCGACGGAACTGACTTTGAAAGAAGAAAAATTCAAAAACCTCGTCGCCCGCGTGGATACGGAACAAGTCGTGGACTATCTGCCCCTGCAGGAACTGGTGATGTTCGCCGAGCGGTTCGACTTCGACGAAGACAAAATCATCCCTTATTTAAAGACCAAACTGGACGGTCTCGACCTTTCCCGTTATGGCGCGGTTGTGCTGGGTTGCACCCATTTTTTGTTTTTCAAAAAATATATGGAAAAAGTATTGCCGCCTGAAATTCAAATCATTGACGGCAATCTCGGCACGGTAAAAAACCTGAAAAACAAACTCGCCGAACACCTGAACAACGGCTCCGGCGACGTGACTTATTTTCTCTCGAAAAAGCCGATGCCTGCCGCTCATTTTGAAAAATTCCTTCAATTTCTGGAAGCGCAAGAGACTGTTCGTACCTGAAAAGGGCAGGGGGACTCTCACTTGATGATTTCCGCCCAGTCCACCGTGTCGTTGTGCGAATGCGTGAAACCCACCGCCCGCTCTTCGGCGATGGTACCGGCATCGCGGAAAGCCATGACGTAGGTCTTGCGCCACGCGTCGGTGTAGTTGCCGCCGGAGCCATGTACGATGCGCTCGTCGTGGATGGTGACACTGCCCCGCTTCACCGGCAGGAAAATGATTTTGTCGTCCGGTTTCATTTCGATGACGAGGGTGTGCGAGTCGTCGCGGTTGACGTCGCCTTCCTGTTGGTGGCCGTAATCTTTGGGGCGGTGCGGGCGGAGTTCGGGCTCGCGATTGGAGCCGGGCACGACTTGCAGGCAGCCGTTTTCCACCGTCGCGTCGTTGAGGGCGAGAGAAAAAGTCGCCGTCCAGGTGTTTTTCGTTTTTGGCCAGTAGCCGAGATCCTGGTGCATGGCAAATTCCGCCTGCGCCTTGTTGGGTTTTTTCGCCAAAAACTGCTCGTAATCCATCGCCGCCTTGCCTTCCGGGTAGAGTTGGTCGGCGATGTTTTGCGCCACCTGGTGGAAGATATTGTTCTTGAATTCCGGACGGTACACGCTCGGCAACATGGCGTTGACAAGGCGAAATTCCTCCACCGGCGTGCCGTAAGGCTGGCTCATGTCGCAGAAATCCCGCCCCATATTCGGCTCTTTGCCCGCGATAAAATGCTCGAACCAGGGGTCGAGCGTCGCCATTTCTTCCTCCGTGAGCACATCGTGCAGGACGAGGTAGCCTTGTTCGCGGTACTGTTGGATTTCTTCGGGCGTGAGCCGGTAGGTGGTGAGATGACGGCGGGACATGTCGGTGAAAATTTGATTTAGCGAGACAAAAATAGATTCCCGGTTTCTTATGTGCGATCGATGAGAGGGTTTTTCTTGTACTCAAAAAAGCAAAAGGATGCAGCAGTGAAGCGGCAAAGACTTACAACCCCTCCAGCACATTTTTCGCCCAATCAAAATTCTTTTGGAATTCGACATACGCCGGGTAAGCCTCCGACAATTCCTTCCACAAGTTATAGCATTGCTGAAAATAAGGTTTCGCCTTTTTCTTGTCGTCTTTTTTGTCGCGGTAAAATCTGCCCAATTGCGAGTACGAAATGGCCAAGCCGTTTTTGAAGGACACATTTTGCGGATAGGCGTCGTAGAGTTCTT
>Ga0209172_10003329_pt1 | contig 24921 bp, 26 predicted proteins | sample LarsenN4metaG_FD_184113 | JGI IMG/M metagenome (GOLD analysis project Ga0209172, IMG submission 184113) | Hot spring sediment bacterial and archeal communities from British Columbia, Canada, to study Microbial Dark Matter (Phase II) - Larsen... ... | reverse complement strand
CATCGTGTCAACACCTCCGTGACGTCCTTCTCCGGCTAGAGAGAACTCACGGAAGATGCGCGATGGCCGACTCCGCTGTCTACTCGGGCGGCCTTACTGAATTTCCACCACGTGCTGGGACTCTAACTCCACCTCGCCGCGCGTCTGCGTGCCGTCGCCGTACTCGGCGCAGATCGACGCCTGCTCGATGCTGACCGGCCACACACGTCCGCGGCACCCGAGCAGCGCCCGCAAGCCATCGACGGCCGCAAGAAAATCACCGCTGTACTGCTCCATCATCGAGAGGAGCAGATTCCCGCCGGTATGCCCCGCCAGCCGCACGTGATGCTCGAGCATCGGGAGGCGGCTGAGGAGCACGCGCCGCGCTTCGCCCTCGTTGCGTGCGAGGGCGAGCGCGCACTTGAGCACGTCGCCCGGCGGCAGCACGCCGAGCTCATCGCGCAGCTGACCCGAACTGCCGCCGCTGTCGAACATCGTCACGACGGCGTTCACGGTGAGCCATGGATTGGATTTGAGGCCGCCGATGAGACTCGGCAGACCCGTTCCGCCGCCGACGCACCCAATGTTGAGCTCCCGCAGTTCCATCGGGACCATTCTAGCTGGTTGGTGGTTGGCGGCTACCGGCTACCTACCAGCTAGAATGGCCCCATGTCCTCGTGGCGGCCCGCGGCCGCTGCGCTCGTCGCGGATCTGACGCACATCTTTGCCGGCCGTCTGCGATCGGTGGTCGCCTACGGCGCGCGCGTCGAGGGCGATGACGAGGCGCCGCTGACGTGTCTCGCGCTCGTCGATTCGCTGGCAATCACCGACCTCGACGCCTGCGCGCGGCTCGCGCCGCACTGGGAACGGCAGCGCATCGCGACGCCCCTCATCCTGCCGGAGCCCGAGTTCCGGCGATCGCTCGACGCGTTTCCGCTCGAGTACGGCGAGATCATCCGCGCGCACGAGCAGGTGTTCGGGCCCGACCCGTTCGAGGGCGCCTCCATCGCGCGTGAAGACCTGCGGCGCGCCTGCGAGACGCAGGTCAAGAGCCACCTCCTCCATCTCCGAGAGGCGTACATCGAGTCGGGCGGACGGCCGCAGGCCGTGGCGGATCTGGTGACGACGTCCGCGCCCGCATTTGCGGCGCTGCTTCGCCACGTGGCGCGGCTCGGCGGCAGCACGACCGCCGATCGCGCCGCCGCCACGCTCGAAGGCGCCCGCGCCGCCGGACTCGCGGATGGAATCGTCGGCGATGTCCTCGCGCTCGAGCGGCGGCTGGCGATTCCGACGACCGACGCCGCGCGTCTCTTTCCCGCGTACATCGCGGCGATCGAGCAGCTCGCCCGCGTGGTGGACGGCTGGAGGACGTAGGATGCGGCGGGCCGCGCTGGCCATTCTCGTCCTGCTGTCGCTGACCGGCGCACGGGCATACGCGCAGCAGCTGCCCGAGCTGACGGCTCCCGTCAACGACTTCGCCAACGTGATCGACCCCGAGAGCAAGGCGGCCATGGACCGGCTGATTCGATCGCTCCAACAGGCCAGCGGCGACGTGGTCGTGGTCGCCACGGTCGAGACGATCGCGCCGTACGCCGACATCCGCGAGTACGCCGTCGAGCTGTTCGAGAACCGCGGCCGCGGCATCGGCCAGCGCGAGCGCGACAACGGCCTGCTCGTGCTGCTCGCCGTCGCCGATCGCCGGGTGTGGATCGAAGTCGGCTACGGCCTCGAGGAGTTCATCACCGACGGGTTCGCGGGCGAAACGAGCCGGCAGGTCATGGCGCCCGAGTTCCGCCGCGGTGCCTACGGCGCCGGCCTGCTTGCCGGCGTCTCACGCATCGTCGGACGCATCGCCGAGCGCCGGAACGTGACGCTGCAGGACGTGCCGCGCGACGCGGTGCCGAGCACGCCGGAGGTCGGCTCCGCGGAAATGCTCGTGCTGGGCTTGTTCGTGCTGTTCGTGCTGCTCAGCGCGATGGCCGCACGCATGCAGGGGCGCCGGCAGTTCCGCCGCCGCTGGGGCGGTCCGATTGGCAGCTGGCACAGCGGCGTCGGTCCGTTCGGCGGCGGATTCGGCGGCTTCGGCGGCGGCGGATTCGGCGGCGGCTTTGGCGGCTTCGGCGGCGGGCGGAGTGGCGGCGGCGGGGGCGGCGCGCGCTGGTGAGGCCGGTGTCAGAATAGACGCGAGGTGGGAGACGTGACTCGACAGCTTTGCTCTTGTCCGGCTGAAGCCGGACGCCACGGACGAAGGGCTATTGCGCTGATCGCGCTGGTCGTCATCGCGGTGGCGGCGCCCGGATGCTCCTACAACCAGTTCGTCGCGCAGGAAGAGGCGATCAGGACGCAGTGGGCGCAGGTCGAGAATCAGCTGCAGCGGCGAAACGACCTGATTCCAAACCTGGTCGAGACCACCAAGGGCATCGCCCAGCAGGAGCGCGATGTCTTCGGCCAGATTGCCGAGTCGCGCGCCAAACTGTCTGGCGCGCAGACGCCCGAGCAGCGCATGCAGGCGGCCAACGAGCAGAGTGCGGCGCTCGCGCGTCTGCTGGTGATCGTCGAGAACTATCCGCAGCTGCGATCGAACGAGACGTTCAACCGCCTGATGGACGAGCTCGCCGGCACCGAGAACCGGCTGGCGGTCGAGCGCATGCGGTACAACGAACGGGTTCAGGAGTACAACGTGCTCCGGCGGCAGTTCCCGTCGAACATCACGGCGGGCATCTTCGGCTTCCGCGAGTATCCGGTCTTCAACGCGCCGCCCGAGGCCGAGCGCGTGCCGCGCGTCGACTTCAGTCGTCCATCGTAGGGTAGGGTCACGATCAGAATGTCGTTAGTCGGCGCGCTGCTTCCCGAGTTCGACCGCGAGATGGCGACCACGCGCACCGTCCTCGAGCGCGTGCCTGAGGACAGGTTCGACTGGAAGCCCCACGCCAAGTCGTTCTCGCTGGGCGCGCTCGCGACGCACGTCGCGACGCTGCCCGTCTGGGCGACGGAGACGCTGACCCACCCGGACATCGATCTCGATCCGAATCAGGCGCCGCCATCGGCGCTTCCCTCCCGCAAAGAGCTGCTGGCGGCGTTCGACACCAACGTCGCCGCTGCCCGCGCGGCGCTCGTGGGGAAGACGGACGCGGAACTGCTCGCAACGTGGTCGCTGAAGCGTGGCGGGCGCACGCTCTTCACGATGCCCAAGACCGCCGTGCTGCGATCGTTCGTGCTCAATCACCTCGTACACCATCGCGGCCAGCTGACGGTGTATCTGCGCCTGCTCGATGTTCCCGTCCCCTCTGTGTACGGGCCCAGCGCGGACGAACCAGCCTTCTGACGTCACATTGAGGCACGCTCCCGCGGCGCGCGCGCTGCTCGTCACGCTCGGCGGCGTCCTCTTCGTCGTCCTCGCGACGGCCAACGGCGCTGGGTACCGGTACGGCGTCTCCGACCAGGCCTTCTACATTCCCGTCGTTGCACGTGCCCTGGATCCGTCGCTCTTTCCGCGAGACGGCGCGCTCATAGACGCCGAAGGGCGCCTGATGGTCATGGACGAGATCCTGTCGGCCCTCATGCGGGGCTCGGGGCTGTCGTTCGAGGCGCTGTCGTTCGTCGGCTATCTCGCGTCGATGGCACTCCTCTGGCTGGGCGTCGTGCTCGTCGGGACCCGCGTCTACCGGAACGCGTGGGTGGTCGCAGCGTTGGGCGCCGCTGTGACGTTCCGACACCGGATCCCGCGTACGAGCGCCAACTCCTTCGAACCCTACTTTCATCCGCGGGTCCTGGCATTCGCGTTCGGGATCCTCGCCGTCGCCGCGCTTCTCCGCCGCTGCCCACGAGTCGCCGTCGTCCTCATCGCCGTCTGCGCCCTCGTCCACGTGACGACGGGGCTTTGGTTTGCGATCCTCGTTGGGACCGCGCTGGCCGTTGCCGATCGCCGGTGGCGGCCACCCATGGCCGTCGGCGTCGCGGTCGCCGCGGCCGTCCTGATCGGCGCCGTGACGATAGGGCCGCTGCGCGGCAGCCTCGTCATCATGGACGAGGTCTGGCGCCAGGCGGTCGCGAGCAAGGATTCGCTCTTCGCCACGGAGTGGCCGCTGTGGGCATGGGCGGCGAATCTCGGCCTCCTTGCCCTTCTCTGGTGGGCGTATCGAGTCCGGGTCGGGCGGGGCGTGGTCAGCCTCGAAGAGACCGGTCTCGTGTGGGGCGCCACCGTGCTCGTCGCGCTGTTCCTGGCGACGCTGCCGCTGGTCGCCGCGGGCGTCTCGCTGGCCGTTCAGTTCCAGATCTCCCGGATCTTCTGGCCGATCGACTTCCTGGCCATCGTGTACGTGTGGGCCGCGTTCGTCGACGGCCGGCCGGTCAGGACCACCGCGGCCATCGCCGTTCTGCTCCTGACGCTCTCGGCCACGCGCGGCGCCTACATCATGCTCGTGGAGCGTCCGGAGCGCGCACTGTTCGAGCTGCGCGTACCGGCTTCACCATGGGAGGACGCGATGCGCTGGGTCGCGGCCCGACCGCGCGACGTGCACCTGCTCGCGGATCCCGGGCACGCCTGGAAGTACGGGACGAGCGTGCGCGTGTCCGCGGCGCGCGATGTGCTCGTCGAGGAGGTCAAGGACGCGGCGCTCGCGATCTATTCGCGTGATGCCGCGGCGCGATTCGTCGACCGCGTCACGACGGTCGGCGACTTCCCGGCGCTGACCGCGGACCGTGCGCGCGATCTGGCGCGCCGCTACGACCTCGACTACCTCGTCACGGAAGCGGACCTGCCGCTCTCGGTCGTCTATCGGAACGAACAATTCCGGATTTATGCCTTGAGGTAGCCTACCCCAAGGATGTCATTCACGCCGTCCCGGTACAGGCCGCGCTTCACGGGCGGCCATCGTCAGACGCTCTACGCCTGGGCGCGGCAGCGGCAGTTTCCACACCTGCCCGCGCCGGTGGTCCGCTATTTCGACGTGGCGGCCGAAGCGCGCGTGCTCGCGCATTGTCATTGGCAGCCGAGCCCGGCCGACCAGCCGACGATCCTGCTGTTGCATGGGCTGGAAGGCTCGAGCCTCGCGCACTACATGTGCGGCATCGCCGACAAGGCCTGGGCGCTCGGCTGGAACGTCGTCCGATTGAACCAGCGCAACTGCGGGAACACCGAGCACCTGTCGCGTGGGCTGTATCACTCGGGACTCACGCACGACCCGCTCTTCGTCATGCGTGAGCTGATCGAGCGCGACGGCGTCCGTGCCCTGGCGGTCGCCGGGTACTCGCTCGGCGGCAATCTCGCGCTGAAGCTCGCGGGCGAATTCGGCGGTGACGCGCCGGCGGCGCTGAAGGCCGTCTGCGCCGTGTCGCCGACGATGGATCTGGCTCGGTGCGTCGATGCGCTCGACCGGCGCGCGAACGTCGTGTACCAGTGGAACTTCGTCCGCAACCTGAAGGCGCGCATGCGGCGGAAGGCGGCGGCGTTCCCCGGCATGTTTCCGCTCGAACCCCTGAAACGAATCTGGACCGTGCGCCGCTTCGATGACGTCTATACGGCGCCGCATCATGGTTTTCGCGACTCGGCGGACTACTATTACCGCGCGAGCGCCCTGCGCGTCGTCAGCCGCATCCGGGTTCCTACGCTCATCATCGCCGCGGAGGACGATCCGTTCGTGCCGCCGGCGCCGTTCCGGCATCCGGCCGTTACTGGAAATCCGTCGATTACCGTCGCCTTCACGCCGCACGGCGGCCACTGCGCGTTTCTCGAGCGTGGCGTGAACGGCTACGACGGCTACTGGGCCGAGCGCGAGATTCTGCGCTTTGCGTCAGCGCAGATCGAGGTGCTTCATGAGGAGGCGGCCGAACTCGGGTCCCTTGCCTGACTCCTCGTGCTTGAAATAGACGAACGCCTCGCGGCACGTCCGCGTCCGGTCCCGAATCGTCTCCGCCCAGCGCGCGATGTCGGCGGGCGTGTAGCCTTCGTCTCGGAGCCGGAAATACGCGTAGTCGGCGGTGATCGTCACCGGCGTCGACAGCCGCTCGCTGTCGGCCACGCAGAGGGCCAGGTTGCGCGCCCGCAGCCGCTCGTAGATCTCGTCGTCGAACCATGACTGGTGGCGGAACTCGAACGCCGCGCAGGCCTTCGGGGGAAACGAGTCGAGAAATGCGTCGAACAGCGCCACATCCTTCTTGAGATTCGGCGGCAGCTGAAAGAGCAGCGCGCCGAGCTTGGGGCCGAGCGTCGACGCCGTTTCGAGGAACTGCCGCACGCGTGCGCCACAGTCGCGGAGCCGCGCGTCGTGCGTGATCCGCCGCGGCGCTTTCAGTGTGAGCTTGAACCGCTCCGGCGTCGCCTTGCTCCACCCGTCGAGAATTTTCTCATTCGGCGCGCGGTAGAACGTGTAGTTGATCTCGACGGTCGGAAAATGCTCCGCGTAGTACGGCAGCATCTTCGACGCCGGCAGCGTCGACGGATAGAAGCTTCCCTTCCATTCCGGATAGTTGTAGCCGGACGTGCCGACCCAAATCATCTGCTAGAGTTAAACACATGTGGCGCACGCGTGCGGTGTCGATCGCGCTCGTCGTGGCGGCATCGGCATGCGGCCGTGCGCCCGACGCGCGTCAGTACGAGGTGCGCGGGCAGATCCTCGCCGTCGATCGCGACCGCCGCGAAGTGCTCGTCAATCACCAGGACATCCCGGGCTTCATGCCGGCGATGACGATGCCCTATCGCGTCGAAGACGCTGCGCTCCTCGACGGCAAGAAGCCCGGCGATCTCTTCACCGCAACGCTCGTCGTGGAGGACGTGCGCGCGTACCTGTCGACGCTGACGACGACCGGCCATGCGCCGCTCGAAACGCCGCCTGCCGCTCCGCTCATCACCGATGCCGATCTGCTGAAAGAGGGCGAGGTCGTCCCCGATCATGCGCTCGTGGATCACACGGGCACGGCGCGCCCGCTCGGGTCGCTGCGCGGGAGCCGGGTGGCGCTGACGTTCATGTACACACGCTGCCCGCTACCCGACTTCTGTCCGCTGATGGACAAGCACTTCGCCGCCGTCCAGCAGGAAATCCGCCGGTCGCGCGATCTGGCCGACGTCCGGCTCGTGTCGGTGACGCTCGATCCCGACTACGACGTTCCGGCGGTGCTCGAGCGCCACGCGAAGGCGCTCGGCGCCGAGGCGGGCCGCTGGTACTTCCTCACGGGACAACCCGCCGACGTCCTGGCCTTCGCCAAACGGTTTGGCGTGACCGCGCAGCCCGGCGATCCCGACATCGGGCTCGTCCACAACCTGCGCACCGCCGTGATCGACGCCCAGGGCCGCCTCGTGACGGCCTACTCCGGCAATATGTGGACGCCGGCCGAACTCGTTGCGGATCTCCGAAAGACTCCCGCTCCCGCGCGCTGATCGGATAGATCCTCCGCCGCTGCCGTTCACGCGGCGCGAGCGCCGGCTCATCGCTCGCCTCCGTACGCCGACGGCCGTCCAGCAGTGGCTCAACGCGCTCCCCTACAACATGGAGCGCGGCGGCGAAACGCTGCGCAGCTTCCGCGGCGTCGTCCGCGCCGGGACGGTGCACTGCTTCGAGGCGGCGATGGCGGCGGCGGTCATTCTCGAGCAGCACGGCTACCCGCCGCTCGTGCTCAGCTTCGAGTCAATCGACCTGCTCGATCACGTCCTCTTCGTCTACCGCGGGCCGCGCGGCTGGGGCTCGGTCGCCCGCTCGCGCGATCCGGGCCTCCACGGGCGCAGACCCGTGTTCGCGACGCCGCGCGCGCTGGCGCTCAGCTACTTCGAGGGCTACATCGACTTCACCGGACGCATCAAGGCGTACGCGGTCGTCGACCTGAGAGTCCTGGGAAAGTACGACTGGCGCCTCGCGGAGACGAACATCTGGAAAGCCGAGCGGCTGTTGCTCGAATGGCCCCACCGCCCGATTGCGTCATCGGACGCACGCGCCGAGCGCCTGCGCCGGCAGTATCGCGCCTTCCGTGAGGCGCACGGCTACAAGCCGTGGAAGTACTACAAGGGACGCGAGCGGTGGACCGAGCTCCCGCGGGAATTTCGCGGCCGCGGTTGAATCGACGAAACGACGAATGTACGAATTGACGGATTCCAAGGCACCGCCCGATTCGTCAATTCGTCAATCCAAATCAAAATCGCGCGTCGGCTTGGTAATGGGCTCCTTGCTCGCCTGGCGGAGCGCCTCCTCGAACCGGCGCGTGAGCGCGTCGTCGCGGCTCTTCTCGGCTTCGATCGACTTCTGAAAGAGCGCCTCGCGGCGGGCCGCCTCCTCCGCGAGGATCCGCGCCGCCTCGTCGAGCTCCGGCTTGTCGCCGCGCTCGGGCTCTTTATGCGACACGACGCGGCGCAGGTTCGTGTCGACGACCAGCGTCGACTTGCAGCACGGGCAGACGACCTCCAGCTCGCTCTTCAGCTTCGCCATGGGACTATGCTACCAGCTGCTGACAACCGGCTGAATGACCACTCTTCGTGTCGCCACTTACAACATCCACCGCTGCCGCGGCCTCGACGGACGCACCAGTCCCACGCGGATCGCAGACGTCATCCGCAGCATCGCCCCCGACATCATCGCGCTGCAGGAGGTGATCGGTGCCGGGCCGCACTCGGCGGGGCACGCCGAGGAGGTCGGGGCGCAGCTCGGCATGGGGTGGGTGATGGCGCCGACCCGGCATCTCCGCCGGGCGCTCTTCGGCAACGTCGTCCTCAGTCATCTGCCGATCGTGCACCACGCCCAGTACGACCTGTCCTGGAAGACGTGCGAACCGCGCTGCGCCCAGCGCGTCGACATCGCCGTCGGCCACCACACGCTGCACCTCTATAACGTCCATCTCGGCACGGCGTATCTCGAGCGGCGCTACCAGGCCCAGCGGCTGAGCGCCATCGTCCACGACCGCCGGATCGGACAGCCGAAGATCGTGCTCGGCGACTTCAACGAATGGCTGCGAGGGCTCGCGACGACGATGCTGAGCGAGCGGCTGAACAGCATCGACCTCCGCGCACACCTCCGGCGACGCCGGACGTATCCCGGCGTGTTTCCGCTGCTGCATCTCGATCACATTTATTACGAAGGGCGTGTGGAGGTGACGAAGGTGGAACTGCCGCGGACTCGGCTGTCGCTCATGGCGTCGGACCACCTGCCGCTCGTGGCCGAACTGAAGGTCCAGTTCTAACCCTCTTCTTCGTACTCTTCTTCCTCGACCGGCCGGAGGCGCGTCGGCGGACGCAGCGCTTCGCGGAAATCGTAGATGGGCAGATCGCGAACGTGCAGCGGCATCACGCAGTGCGGCCCCTTCGCCTCGATGACCACGGTCACCGGGCTGCCCTCGACGCCTGCCCGGAAGCCGAGCCGGCAGCCACAGGCGAGCCGCGCGTGCGTGAACCCCTTCAACATAGTCGCATCATACTACGTTTAGAGCAGCATCTTGATCTCGTGCTCGAACTGCTCCTTCGATGCAATGCCCGAGTGCTTCTTGTGGATCAATCCGTCGCGTCCGACGAATACCGTCACGGGAATGCCGTAGAACGGCCCGTAGGCGTCCTGAAAATCCTGCCGGCCCGCCGCGATGAGCAGCGGATAGTTGATCTGCATCTCCGAGGCGTACGGCTTCAGCTTCTCCGCCGTGTCGTCGACCGACACGCCGAGCACGACGAGGTCGTCGCCGTACTGCTTCTGCAGCTCGATGAGATAGGGAATCTCGACGCGGCACGGCGCGCACCACGTCGCCCAGAAGTTGAGCAGGATGACCTTGCCCTTGAACGAGGTCAGCGTGACGTCGACGCCGTTCATGTCCTTGAGTGTGAATCCGAGGCTGGCGGGCTTGCCGGCGACGGCGCCGCCGCTCTCGTCCGCTGCCGAGGCCCCGCCGTCGGCCGCCGGCGGCGGCGCGTCCGGATCGATCCCTTCCGGCTGCGAAAGCATCGTCAGCAGCGTGAGCGCAACGATGAGCGCGCCCAGTCCGAGCCAGGCACGCGCGCGGCGGCTGAGCGCCTCGCGCGGCGCCTCGGGCGGGGCGGGAGTCTGGTCCGCCGCGTCCTGAAGCTGTTCGTCCATCATCCTCATTATCACTCAGGTGCGGCCGGAGGACGCCCGCGCGTTCGAAAGTGGACGATCCGCGTCGCGGCCACGGCGGATGCCGCGTGCGAGAGCGAATCCCACGCCGTTTCCCACGACCTCATCGGTACATCCTTTGCTCTGCGCGGCGCATAATAACGGCTAGCCGGTAGACGGTAGCCCGTGGCGCCACGCCGGTCGCGCAGTGCTGCAGGCTAGCGGCAACCAGCTACCGGCGAGTAACATGGCTCGCGCGAGGAGAACTTCCATGAGCAGGCGTGCCGCAATCGCGGTGGTCGCAGCCGTTCTGTTGGCGCCCGGGCTGGCGGCGGCGCAGACGCCGTACATCCCGTACTTCGGCAAGAACCAGATCCGCTACGACAACTTCCGGTGGCAGATCTACACGACCGATCACTTCGAGATCTACTACTACCCCGAAATCGAGCAGCACTTGGAGCGCGTCGCGTCGTACGCCGAAAGCGCCTACCAGCACGTCAGCTCCGAGTTGAAGTACGACCTCGCGTTCAAGATTCCGCTGATCCTCTTCAAGACGAGCAGCGAGTTCCAGCAGCAGAACGTCATTCCGGGCGCCGCCCAGGAGGGCGTCGGCGCGTTCGCCGAGCCGATGCGCTACCGCATCGTGATGCCGCTCGACGAGCCGCCCGACCTCCTCTACCGGCTGATCGTTCACGAGCTCACGCATCAGTTCGAGTTCGACATCATCCCGACCTCGCTCATCCGGCGCAGCGTGCCGCTGTGGGTGAACGAGGGGCTGTCGGACTACATGACGGGCATCTGGCGGCCGATCGATCTGATGACCGTACGCGACGCGGCGGTCGCCGACATCATCCCGAAGATGACCGAGCTCGAGGGGTATACGTCGGGCAACGTGCGGATGATCTACAACCTCGGCCACGCCGTCTTCGAGTTCATCGAGTCGCGGTGGGGCAAGGAAGGCATCCGGCAGTACCTCTTCTCGCTTCGCAAGTCGGTCATCGGCGGCGGCGAGGATGCCTACATGGAGGCGTTCCGGCTGACGCCGGAGGAGTTCGATCAGGAGTTCGACAAGTACCTGAAGGACCGCTTCAAGCCGTTCCGCGACAAGGAGCGCCCCGCCGACTACGGGCGGAACCTGGCGCCCGATCCGGAGGAGTCGCCGTTCATCGGGGCGTTGTCGATCGAGCCTTCGCCGTCGGGCGATTTGATGGCCATGGTCACGGCGAACCGCCGCGATCGCGAGCTCGATATCGTGCTGATCTCGGTGCGCGACGGGTCGATCATCCGCAACCTGACCGAGGACTTCGACCAGAACTACGGGTTCGAGTTCATCCCCACGCCGGGCATGCGCTTCAACAACGTGCCGTGGCTGTCGTGGGCGCCGTCGGGCGATCGGCTCGCCTTCTTCGTGCGGCGCGAGAAGTGGCGCACGCTGATTCTGCAGAACGTCCTGACGCGCGACGTCGAAGACCGGATCGAGCTCCGGACGGTAGACGACCCCGAGTCGCCCGATATCTCGCCCGACGGGACGAAGGTGGTGTTTGCCGCGCTCCAGGGCGGCGTCGGCGACATCTTTGTCGTCGATCTGCAGACGCGGGAGGTGACCAACCTCACGAAGGATCCCTTTGCCGACTCGGGGCCCACCTGGTCGCCCGACGGCCGCTCGATCGTCTACGTCGCGCGCATCAGCGGCAACGAGAAGCTGTTCCGGCTCGACCTCGCCACCGGCCAGAAGACGCAGCTCACCTTCGGCACGCACGACGACACCGCGGCGCAGTTCTTCGATGCCGACACGCTGGTCTTCTCGTCGACGGCGACCGACCCCAATCAGCCGGTCGAGGCCGAGGTGGCGCGCAACGGCAACATCTACAACATCTGGACGCTCAACCTGAAGACCGGCGAGCTCCGGCAGTACACCGACACGCTCGGAGGCAACAGCTCCGCCGTCGTCCTGCGGGGCGGCGAGAAGGAGCAGCCGCGGATCGCCTTCGTCAGCTACTACAAGGGCGAGTACGAGCTCCACGTCCTCGACCGCCGCGATCCGGTTGCGACGGCGGCCAGCGCCGACTTCGGCTCGCCCGGGCCGGTGGTCGACTTCCAGGCGCCGCTCGCCCACACGGTGATTGCCGACAACAAGCGCCGCAAAGGCACGTTCGAGAAGATGTTCATCGACGGACGCCCGCCGGTGAACGTCGGCGTGACGAGCAGCGGCGACGTGTTCGGCGGCTCGGCGGTGACATTCAGCGACGTCCTCGGCGACAAGCAGTTCAGCATGTACGCCGCGTCGATCTCGCAGTACCGCACGCTGGCATTCTCGTTCTTCAACGCGGCGCGGCGCTTCAACTTCTCGGTGCAGGGCTTCTCGCAGACGTCGTTCTTCTACGGTGCGCTCGAGGGCGTCTTCTACGATCCGGCCTTCTCCGGGTTGTTCCTCGACCGCGACCTGGCCGTGGCAACGCGGACGGTCCGCGGCGGCACCGCGTTCGGCATCTGGCCGATCGACCGCTACCGGCGCGTCGAGCTGTTCGGCGGCGTGCTGCAGTACCGTGAGGAGTTCAACGACCCGAGCCTCGAAGCGTACTCGCAGGACTTCCAGCAGCAGCAGTTCGGTCGCCAGCTGTTCAGGAGCGGCACCTTCATCCCGCTCGGCGTCAATTTCGTCCAGGAGACGACGGTCTTCCGCGAGTTCGGACCGCTGGCGGGCAATACGATGCGGCTCTCGTACGAAGTGTCGCCGGGGATCGGCGATACGCTCGGCCGCCAGACCGCCGACATCGACGCGCGCTATTACCTGCGGCTCGGCGGCACCGGCCTGCTGGCGCTCCGGGCGAAGGGCTTCAAGAGCTGGGGCGACGCGCCCGACTTCACGTATTTCGGCGGCAACTCGGAGATGCGCGGCTACGAGTATCTGGAGTTCCTCGGCTCGGAGGCCGCATTCCTCAATGCCGAACTCCGCTTCCCGTTCATCGAGGCGATGCTGACGCCGATCGGCATCCTCGGCGGCATCCGCGGCGTCTTCTTCGCCAACATGGGCGGCGCGCGCTTCGAGGGACAGCCGTTCAAGTGGTTGTCGTCGAAGGCCGAGACGTATACACCCGTCCTCACGTACAACCAGAACTTCTTCACCGGTCAACTGACACCGGTCTTCGGGCCGCCGACGCGCGTCGACGGTCTGCGGCTCGTCGACGCCCGCGCCTCGTATGGCATCGGGCTGGAGACCTTTGCGCTCGGCTTCCCCGTCCACTTCGACTGGGCGTGGCGCACGCTGTTCAACAAGGACTGGGAGGATCTGCGCTTCGCGGCGATCGGCGGCAGCTCCGCCTTCCGCAAGGCCCGATTCGCGATGTGGATCGGGTATGACTTCTAGCCGGTAGCCGATAACCGGTAGCTGGTCGCCGATGACCAGCTACCGGCTGTCGCGATCGTAAATCACCGCCCCGCTTCGAATCGTGTAGCGCACGTCTGCAACGCGCTATCGCCTACCGACTCCCAGCCACCGGCTGGCTGGACCCGCCGAAGCGTTCCAACCGGAGCTCGCCGCGCTCCACGTCCATCGAGACGCGGTACTCGCTCAGGAAGCGGTGTCCGACGATGCCGCCGACCTGAAAGCCGAGCAGGACGCTCGGCGCGCGGAGGTTCAACACCGCAAGCCCGACGTTGCGGAATTCGATCTCGTCGAAATCGACATCCACGCCCGGCAGCAGATAGGCGTTTTCGTCGAGCCCCGACATTCCGTAGACGCGCAGCGGGATGCGCCGGGGCGGATTCATCGACAGCGCGTCGGCTGTTTCGGCGCTGATCGAGATCAGCTCGCCGCCGGTGTCGACCACGAAGTAGGCCGGGTGCGTGGAATTGAGCAGCCCCCGCACCATCGGCAGCCGGTTCATGCGCATCGGCAGCACGAAGTCCGCCTCGTCCTCGGGCAGCCGGCGACCGAGCACCACCTCCCGGCGCTGGTAATCGACGACGACCGAGAGTCCAAGGGCGAGGGGCGAGAGGCTTTCGTTCTGCCAGCGGGGGAGCGCGTTGCGGACGACGCGCCGGATTGCGACCGGTACGTTTCGCATCCGCAGCGTGCCGACCTCGAGCTCGTCCGCGCGCCCCATATCGAGCCGCCGCAGCGCCGCAACCCCAACGCCGGCGGTCAACGTCGACGTGATCGTGCCGACGCCGGCGCGGCGTGCCGTCGTGTCCGACACGCCGGTGCGCTCCGAACCGGTATCGAGGACGAACTCCACCGGCAGCCGGTTCACGCGGCCGCGCAGTACGATCTTCTTGTTGACCAGGCGGAACGGCAGACGATGAAGACGATTGGGATCGCCATCCACCTGCAGCGGGACACGCCCGCGGAAGCTGCGCAGCAGGCGCACCTTGCTCTGGAAGACGGCCGCCAAGCTCGACGGCGTCTCCTCGCGGCTCTTCGGCGCCGGCAGCAGCGCCAGATACCGCTCGAACGCCTCGGCAGACTCCTCGAACCGGTTCAGCCGCTCGTAGATGAAGCCCACGAGCGCATGCACCTCGGGATCCCTGGGCGCCTGCGCCGCGGTGACGAGCGCCTCGTTCAGCGCCTCGTCGAGCCGGCTGCGTGTCGCGAGCGATCGCGCCAGGCCGAACCTGGCGCGCGACAGCGCGGGCTCTGCGTCCAGCGCGCGGCGATAGGCCGCGTCCGATTCGTCAAAGCGTCCGATCGCCCAGAGCGCATCGCCGAGCAGCGTGCGCGCTTCCGGGTCTGCGGCGGGCGCTTCGTTCAGCAGCTCCGCCTCGCGCCACGCCAGCTCGAACTCGGCGATGCGGAGCGCCGTGCGCACGCGCCCCTTGCGGGCGCGCGCGACGAGCGCAGGGTCGTCGCTGCGGGACGCAAGTTCGTAGGCCGCGAGCGCTTCACGGTAGCGCGTCGCGTCGTACAGCTGGCCCGCCAGCTCGAACTGAGCGGCCGGGTCGTCGGGGGTAGTCTGGCCGCTCAGGCGCAAACCAACAGCCAGCACGGCAGCAAGCATCACGCACGGAAGCACGCGACGACGAATGGCTGGCACGACGCCTCCTCTGAGGACCCCGCGGCGCGGGCGTGTCTACTTCTCGCTGGTAGCTGGTCGCTACCGCCTACCGGCTTGGACCTACTGGCTAGCCTTCTGGTAATACTGCGCGTTCACCGGGATGAAGCTCTTCCACTTCTCCGGCGTCTCGTCGAGCGCATAGATCGCCTCGACGGGGCAGGCCGGCACGCATGCGCCGCAGTCGATACACTCGTCAGGGTGAATGTACAGCATCTCCGTCGACGCAAAGGCCGGCTCGTCCTTGCGCGGATGGATGCAATCGACAGGGCAAACGTCGACGCACGCTGCATCCTTGGTGCCGATACATGGTTCGCAGATGATATACGCCACGCGAGAGTCTCCTGATAGGCCGGTGGTCCGCGGGGTGGAAGTATAACTCGGAGCGTTCAATGGGCTGGATCGCCGGGCTCGCGATCGTGCTCGTGACAGCATCTGGGGCGGGCCTTTCGGGGCGTCAACTCACAACGCCCAATTCCACTACTCCCACGCCCTTTCGAGGCTGGCGTAGTGGGAATTGGGAGTCGGGTGCGTGGCGCGACGCGCCGGAATTCGTCGCCCTCTTCGCGCCGGCGGACGCCCGCGCGTCAGCCTATCGCGCGTACGTCGCCCCCGTCGATTTGGACGACGCGCTGCGCGCGCTCGCGTCCGACCGCACGCTGCGGGTCACGCCAGGGGCGTTGACGCCGCGAATCCTGCACCCGCTGGATGCCTTCGGGCAGACCGGGCGATACGACCGCGCACGGCTCGCCCGCCTGTATGGCGCCCGTCGTCCGCGCGTGGCGCGCGGAAGCCGGGCAGCCGACGGCGCGCTCGAGGCCTGGACGCTCGTCTCCCCATATCCGGATTCCAGCCTCCGGCGGCTCGAACCCGGGACGCTCGCGCTGGTGCTGCGGCGGCCGTAGCTCACGCGCGCCACAGCGTGCGCGCTACACTACCTTCGACCCGTGCCAATGCGGATCGCGTCCTCGCTCACGAACCGGGTTTTTCTGGCCTGCACGCTGCTGGCGACGCTGTCGCTCGGCTTCGCCCTCTACTTCGTGGACGAGCGGGCGTCGGCGGCAGCCGAGGCGGGACTCCGGCGGGGGTTCGCCGAGTCCGTCAGCCTGGTCGATGAGCACGGCGCGACACGCACCGACCACCTCACACGCCTGGCGCGGGTGGTGGCGGATCTGCCCAAGCTGAAAGCGGCGGTCGAAACCGGTGACCCGCCGACGGTGCAGCCGCTGGCCGACGAGTACCGCGCCGAGATCAACGCCGACCTCCTCGTGATCACGGGCGATGCCGGGCGTATCCTGGGACTGGTCGGCCCCGAAGCGGCGGATATCTCGGCGGTCCTCGGCGAGGGGCCATCGACGGAGGAGGCGTCGACATTCCGACCGCATGCCCGAGGCCTGCTGCAACTGGTCAGCGTTCCTATCTTCCTCGAGGGCGCCGTGCCGGACATTCTCGGCCGCCTCACGGTGGGTGTCTTTCTCGACGATCGCCGCGCCGCCGAGTTCAAGAGCCTGACCGGAAGCGAAATCGCCTTCGGCGCCGGGGGGCGGATCCTGGCGTCGACGCTGCCGCCGGATGCGCGCGCCGCGCTGGTGCCGGTGATGCAGGCCGCCTCGACGACGACGATCACATTCGGGAACGAGGAGTATCTCGCGATGGCGCGACCGCTGGCGGGGTCGGTCGCGCCGGACGGACCGGTCGCGCTCATCCTGCGATCGCGCACCGAACGGCTGCAGTTTCTCAACACCATTCGTACGGCGCTCGCGGGCGTTCTCGCCGTGGCGCTGCTCCTCGCCACGCTCTTCAGCTATGCCGTGGCGCGGACGATGACGCGGCCGCTCGCGGCGATTACCACCGCAATGCGCGACGTGGCCGCAACAGGCGACCTGACGCGAAAGGTCACGCTCAAGAGCCACGCGTGGGACGACGAAGACGCGCGCACCCTGGCAGCGGCGTTCAATACGCTCACCGAATCGATCGCGCGCTTCCAGCGCGAGGCGGCGCAGAAGGATCGGCTCTTCTCGCTTGGCCGGCTGTCCACCGTCATCGCGCACGAAGTCCGGAATCCGCTGATGATCATCCGTGCCTCGCTGGCCACGCTGCGGCGCGATCGCGTCTCGCCCACGGAGCTGCGCGAGGCCGTGGCCGACATCGACGAAGAGACGCAGCGGCTCAATCGGATCGTCTCGGAGGTGCTCGACTTCGCGCGTCCGATCCGATTCGAGCTCGCTGAGGCGGATGTGAATCAGATCTGCCGCGCCTCGGTCGACGCCGCCTGGGCCGGCGACGCCGGCGAGCGCGTGGAACTGGATCTCGATCCGGCGATGCCGCCCATCGTGACCGACGCCGAGCGGCTTCGCACGGCGCTCGTCAACATGCTCACCAACGCGCGGCACGCCGTCGGGGCGCTGGCCCGCGCCGAGACGGGGACCGACGGCCGGAGCGGCGTGGCGATCGCGGACGAGCCGTCGGTGCGCGTCACGACGCGCGCGCAGAACGGACGCGTGGTCATCGCCGTTCGCGATCGCGGCATCGGAATCGCGCCGGGCGACATGCCGCAGATCTTCGATCCGTTCTTCACCACGCGCCGGGCGGGCACCGGCCTCGGTCTGCCGATTGCGAAGAACATCGTCGAGGGGCTCGGCGGTACGCTGCATGTGTCGAGCCGACCCGGGGACGGCACCGAAGTCCGCATCGATCTGCCGCAGTCCGCGGACGCCCGTCACGCATGACTTCCGCCCACGGCACGATTCTGCTGGCCGACGACGAGGAAAAGATTCTGAAGCGGCTCGGGAGGGCGCTGCGCGACGAAGGACACGAGGTCGTCGAGGCGACCACCATCCGCGAGGCGCAGCAGCATCTCGCCGAGCGATCGTTCGACCTGCTTGTCGTCGACAACGTGATGCCGGGGATGACGGGGCTCGAGTTCATCCGTGAGGTCGCGCAGACGATGGCGCCGGGCGAGCGGCCGCAGATCGTCATGATGACCGCGCACGGGACGACGCAGCTCGTGCGCGAGGCGTTCAAGCTGGGCGTCGAGGATTTCCTGGAAAAACCGTTCGAGGTCGACGAGCTGCTCGCGCTCGCCCGGCGTGCCGTAAAGAGCCTGCGGCTGCAGACTGAGCGGCAGTATCTCATCAGCGAGCGCGACGCCGAGTTCAATCACTACGGCATCGTGGGGCGAAGCCGCGGGATGCAGGAGGTCATCGAGCGAGCGGGGCTGGTCGCCGAGACAAAGAGCACCGTGCTCATCACCGGCGAGACCGGGACGGGCAAGGAAATGGTGGCGCGGCTGATCCACCACCGCAGCGCGCAGCGCGAGATGCCGCTCATCAAGGTGAACTGCGCCGCCATTCCCGAGACGCTGCTCGAATCGGAGCTCTTCGGCCACGTGCGCGGCGCCTTCACGGGCGCGACGATGACCAAGCGCGGGAAGTTCGCGCTGGCCGACGGCGGATCGATCTTCCTCGACGAGATCGGCACGCTGAGCACCGCCATCCAGTCGAAGCTGCTGCGCGTCCTGCAGGAGCGGGAGTTCGAGCCGCTCGGCGCCGAGCGCACGCAGCGGGTCGACGTCCGCGTCATCGCAGCCACCAATCGAGACCTGAGGCAGATGGTCACCGAGGGCAAGTTCCAGGAGGACCTCTATTACCGGCTCAACGTCATCCCGATCGCGATCCCGCCGCTCCGCGAGCGCCGCGAGGACATTCCCGTGCTCGTCGATCACTTCGTCGACAAGCACCGGCAGCGCACCGGCAAGCGCATCGAACGCGTCGCCGACGACGTCGTGCAGGCGCTTCAGCGGTACGACTGGCCCGGCAACGTGCGCGAGCTCGAGAACGCGATCGAGCGGGCGGTCGTGCTGACGACGGGGCCCGTCATCACTCCGGCGGCGATTTCCCTCCTAGGCGTGACCACGACCCCGGCGGCGGGCCTGCCGTCACTGCGCCTGCACCAGAATCTCGAATGGGTCGAGCGCGAGACGATCCGCCGCGCGATCGAACAGGCGGGCGGCGTCAAGAAGGACGCGGCGGAGTTGATGGGCATCAGCCAGCGCGCCCTGAGCTACTACCTGGCGAAGTACCGGCTCGATTGAGGTTCGCTTACCGCTCTCGTTATCGATTACGTCGCAAGTAAGAGCCGGGCGACGGCACTCACGAATTCCGCAGGTAATCTCGCGCAGCGCCCGAGGACGGATGGGCATTCTGCTTGCTCCTTCCTGTCAAATCGGTAGGAGTACACATGCGAATACGCCGCGCGTTCGCCCCTGCAGCGGCCCTGTGCGCGCTGGTCCTCGCGGGGTGCGACGAAAAGCTGTCCGACGTTGCCGGGCCGACCCCCAATCTCGTGCCCACGTTCTCGAGCATCTATCAGGAGATTCTGGTGTCCGCGAATCCGACTGGACGGCAGGCGTGTGTGCGATGTCATACGCCCGGGCGCAGCGGCTTTCGTGATGTCGGGATGGATTTCTCGACGCCCGATATCGCGTACGCGCATTTGGTGGGTGTGCGCTCGGTCCTGAAACCGGGCACGCTCCGTGTCGCCCCGGGCGACCCGGCCAATAGCTTCCTGATCCATAAGCTCGAGGGGCGGGACCTCGTCGGGCTCCGCATGCCGCAGAACGCCGACCCGCTCACGCCCGGACAGATTCAGATCATCGCGCGCTGGATCCAGCGCGGCGCGCCGCGGGATTAGGAGCCGACGATGGCGATGTGCCGAACCTGCCTGATTGTCTTTGCGGTTCTCGCGTGTGGTGTTCCAGCGACAGCCGCCGATTCGCCTGGACACGTCAATCGCGATCTCCTGCGACTCGCCGTCCCGGACCTTCCTCCGCTGGTGCCGGTAGCCACGGCGTCGGCCGCGGCCGCCCAGGCGGCTCCCGAGGACGACCCTGACCTGGACATCGATCCGCTTCAGACCGACTTCACCGTGATCACGATGCCGACGACGGTGCGAATGCCGCGCTTCAAGAGCGCCTTCCGGGTCACGCACCGATTTACGCGTCCACTCGGCCAGGGCGACTTCGGCAGCCTGCTGGAGGACTTCTTCGGCATCGATGCCGGCGCCGCGATCGGGCTGGAATATCGGTTCGGCATCGTGCGCGGCGCCCACGTGGGCGTCCGACGCACGAATAACCGCACCATCGAGTTCTCGGCCCAGTACAACCTCCTGCAGGAGCGCGACGCGAGACCCGTCGGCCTGAGCGTCGTTGCATCGATCGACGGCACGAACAATTTCCGCGACAGCTACAGTCCGGCGCTCGGCGCCGTTATTTCGCGCTCGCTCGGGAGGGCCGGTACCGTGTACCTCGAACCGGTCTGGGTGAACAACTCGAACCCAGTGCCGTCCGAGCTCGCCGACGACAACGACTCGTTCCTCGTCGGCGTCGGGACTCGCCTCCGCGTCCGCCCCTCGGTGTACCTGGTCGGCGAGATCATTCCGCGTGTGTCCGGCTTCGAGCCGGGCGTCAACCACGCCACGTTCGGCATCGAGAAGCTTCTGGGCCTCCACGTGTTCCAGCTGAACTTTTCCAACAGTTTCGGGACAACGATGGGGCAGGTCGCGCGCGGCGGGATCTCGAACGACGACTGGTATCTGGGCTTCAGTATCTCGCGCAAGTTCTTCTAACCGTACACTGACGGTAGGAGGACTGGGACGAATGCGCAGTTATTCCATGGCTCTGGTCGTCGGATGCATATGGCTGGGCACGGTTGCACCCGGCGGCCAGACCCGAGGTGGCAATCCACAGGCTGCGGCCCTCAAGAACCCCGTGCCCGCGACGGCTCGATCGATCGACGACGGCCGAAAGCTCTATCAGACACATTGCCGGCACTGTCACGGTGCGAAAGGCCTGGGCGACGGTCCGCTGGCACCCAAGAATCCAAGTCCCGCGAACCTCACAGACGCGCAGTGGGAACACGGAGGGACCGACGGCGAGATTTTCTCGATCATTGCCAACGGTGCTGGACCAGGCTCCGAGATGAAGGGAAAGAAGGGAGAACTGTCCCCAACCGACATCTGGAAGATCGTCCACTACCTGCGGACGCTGGGGCCCAAGTCGTAAGCCGCAGGGTAGATGAGGACCTAGGGTTGAGCGCGCGCCAACGATCCGGTTTCCTTCGCGCGCTGTCCTTGTGGGTACTCGTGCTTGCCGGCGGCGCCGGCTGCCGCCTCTTCGAACCGAGCACGGCGACGTCACCGGCTGTTCCGCTGCTGCCGGGACAGCGCACTGACGTCTTCACGACCGCACGCCCGACGTTGCGGGCGGCGGTCGGCGATTTTCTTGGCGAACACCCCACTCCGGTGCAGCCAATCGAGTTTCCGCACAACAGACACGCCGAGAGAAGAATCGGATGCACTGAGTACTGTCACGAAGGCGCCAGCACGGGTCCGGTGGCGGGACTACCGAGCGTCCGGACCTGCCTGATCTGCCACAACACGATTGCAACCGACCGGCCGCGGATTCAGCAGATCACCGCGATGCGGGAGCAGGGAATCGATCTGGCGTGGCAGCGCGTGTACGGCTATCCCGCACCCGCCCATGTGAAGTTCAATCACGCCCCGCACATCCGCGCGAACGTGGAGTGCGCCACCTGCCACGGCAACATCGCGGAACAGACCGTCGCGCAACGCAACGTCGATCTCAGCATGGGCTTCTGTGTGACCTGTCACAAGGAGCGCCAGGCATCGATCGAGTGCCTCACGTGTCATTACTGAGTCCTCACCTGGTGTCGGTGAGCCAATGGATCGACGCGCCTTCATCAAGCTGACCGCCATTTCCGGCACCAGTGCGGCGCTCGCGAGCTGCGGCACCCCCGCGAACCAGCTCGTGCGGTTCGTGCCCGACGAGGACATTACGCCTGGTATCGCCGAGTGGAGACCGACCGTCTGCCCGCTGTGCGCGGCTGGATGCGGCCTGACGGTCCGCGTCATGGACGCCGACGTCGACGTCGTACGGGACGGTCGGCCCGGCGTCGTCCGGATCCTCGCGGCCAAGAAGCTCGAGGGCAACGCCGCCCATCCCGTCAATCACGGCGCCCTCTGCGCGCGCGGCCAAGCGGCCATTCAGGTCACCTACCATCCGGATCGCATTACCCAGCCGCTCAGGCGCGCCGGCAACAGAGGCGACGGACGCTACGAGGCGATGTCCTGGGACGATGCGCTTGCGGCGATCGTGCAACGCCTCGACGCGCTCGAGGCGGCAGGGAACCAGAAGGCGCTGGCGTTCGTGGGGCGACGCGGCCCGGGCCATCGCGCGGCTCTGATCGCCCAGTTCCTCGCCCGCTTTGGCGCCCCTCGGGCCGTCGCCTACGAGCTGTTCGGCGACGGCGTGCTGCGGCGGGCGAATGCGCTCAGCTTCGGCCGCGGACAGCTGCCGACGTTCGACTTGCCGAACGCACGGTTCGTGCTCGGATTCGGCGCCGACGTCCTCGGCACGTGGAACTCGCCTGTCGCACACGCGCACGGATACGGGGCGATGCGGCAAGGACGATCCGGCGTTCGCGGCACATTCGTGCAGGTCGAGCCCCGTATGTCCCAGACGGGCGCCAATGCCGACGAGTGGGTGCCGACCAGACCCGGCACCGAAGGCGTCCTCGCGCTCGGGGTCGCCCACGTCATCATCGCGTCGAAGCTCCGGCCTGCCGATGCGGCGGGATCTGCGGGTGGGCTCATCGAGGGCTGGTCGACCGGCCTGAGCGGGTACACGCCCGACCTCGTGGAACAGCGAACAGGCGTGGCCGCCGCCACACTCGAGCGGCTCGCCCGCCGGTTTGCGGAAACCCGGCCGGCGGTCGCCATCATCGGCGGTCCACCGCTCGCTCACACCAACGGCCTGTTCAGCGCGGTCGCCGTGAACGCGTTGAACGCGCTCGTCGGCGCCGTCGAGCAGCCAGGCGGCGTGTTCTTCACTCCGCAACTCAGTGTGGCGGCGGCGCCAGGCACGGGCGAGGATTCGCCCGACGCGGCGTCGCTGGAGCACATGGCGGCGAACGTCCTGTCGGGCGGTTCATCGCCGCACGTGCTCCTGATCGACGGGGCGAATCCGGTCTTCACGGCGCCGCGGGCGTGGAACGTCCGGGAGGCATTCGACAGGATTCCGTACATCGTGAGCTTTGGAAGCTTTCTCGACGAAACGAGCGTTCTGGCGGACCTCATCGTGCCGGATCACTCCTTTCTCGAATCATGGACGGAGGCCCTTCCCGAGTCGGGCGCCATGGTCGCCGTGGCGAGCGTCGCGCCACCGGTCATGTCTCCTCTGTATCAGACGCGCGCGACGCCCGACGTCCTGCTCGACATCGCGCGACGCCTGAGAAGGCCACTGAACTTGCCATGGCAGACGTTCGACGAGATGCTCGGCGCCACGTTTGCGGCGCTCCCGCGCCCGGCGCCCGACGTCGATGCCTGGACCGACGCCCAGGAGAAGGGCGGGTGGTGGGGACCGCTTCCCGCTGGTCTCCGCACGCCGGCGCGCGACATCGCGTCGGGCCCGATCGCGGCGGATGATCCACGCTTCGACGGCGACGCGCAAGAGTATCCCTTCCATTTCCTGCCCTACCCCTCGAGCATGTTCCTCGACGGTTCGCTGTCGCACCTTCCCTGGCTGCAGGAGATGCCGGATCCGCTCACGTCGGCGATGTGGAGCAGCTGGGTCGAGATCAATCCGGCGACGGCGGCGCGTCTCGGTATCGGGCAGGGCGACGTCGTGGAGATCGCGTCGACGCAGGGCGCAATCCGGACGGCGGCCATGCTCTCCCCCGGCATCGCACCCGACGTGCTGGCCATGCCGGTGGGCCAGGGACATCGGACGTTCACGCGCTACGCGAGCGGTCGTGGTGAAAATCCGGTCGACCTGCTCGCTCCGATCGCCGAACCGGCGACGCAAGAGCTCGCATGGGCGGCGACGCGCGTGCGTGTCGCGCGGATCGGGGATCCGGACGGCCGACTGATTCTGTTTGCCGGCGGCATGCGCGAAGCCATTGAGCGCGGCAGGTAGAAACATCGGGGAAGGAGGTCAGGGACAGCGATGCCGCGATGGGGAATGGCGGTCGACCTCGATCGGTGCACGGGCTGCGGCGCCTGCGTGACGGCCTGTCACGCGGAGAACAACATCTCGACGGTCGGCCCCGAGCAGGCGGCGCGTGGACGCGCGAAGCACTGGATCCGCGTCGAGCGGTACTGGGAGGGAGACTTTCCCGACGCCCGGCTCAGATTCCGGCCGGTCATGTGTCAGCAGTGCAGCCACGCGCCGTGCGAACCGGTGTGTCCGACCTATGCGAGCCACCATACCGAGGACGGCCTCAACGCCCAGGTCTACAACCGCTGCATCGGCACGCGCTACTGCGCGAACGCATGCCCGTACAACGTCCGGTTCTTCGACTTCTTCAACCCGTCCTGGGACAAGCCGCTGCACGTCCAGCTCAATCCCGACGTGTCGCTGCGCGAGGTCGGCGTCATGGAGAAGTGCACGTTCTGCGTACAGCGCATCAAGGCCGCAACCATCCAGGCGAAGGCCGAGGATCGCCCGCTCCAGGACGGCGAGATTCAGCCCTCTTGCGCGCAGGCCTGCCCCGCCAGAGCGCTCGTGTTCGGGGACCTCGCCGATCCGGACAGCGCGGTCTCACGGCTGTCGAGGTCCTCACGCGGGAGCAAACTGCTCGAGGATCTGGGGACCGGTCCCAGCGTGACCTATCTGATGCGCCAGTCGTGATTGCGGTGACCGCGCCATGAGCCCAGTTAGAGTCCCAGCACGTGGTGGAAATTCAGTAAGGCCGCCCGAGTAGACAGCGGAGTCGGCCATCGCGCATCTTCCGTGAGTTCTCTCTAGCCGGAGAAGGACGTCACGGAGGTGTTGA
>Ga0209172_10003328_pt1 | contig 24945 bp, 30 predicted proteins | sample LarsenN4metaG_FD_184113 | JGI IMG/M metagenome (GOLD analysis project Ga0209172, IMG submission 184113) | Hot spring sediment bacterial and archeal communities from British Columbia, Canada, to study Microbial Dark Matter (Phase II) - Larsen... ... | reverse complement strand
AAAGTGGCTCTCGTCGCCTGCATGAGAAAACTGCTGACCATCTTAAATGCCATGCTGAAAACCCATCAGAAGTGGAATCCGGCAATGGTCAGCTCATCAATTTAATTGACAGAGAACACAGTTGCTCTGTGGTTAACCGTTTATTGATTTTCAGCGATTGAAGACTTGCCCCAACAAGTCCAGAAGTCTCATGTTCTCCCCGGCGCCCCGCACGGCAACCCTGAAGAAGCGCTCCGAAAGCCCCCGGAAGGAGGAGCAGTCCCGGACCAGGACCCCCTCGGCAAGGAGTCTTGCTGCCAGTTCCGGTGCCGATGGGCCGGAATCGATCCGCACCAGAAGGTAATTGGCGGCGGAGGGGTAGACCCCAAGCCCCGGCAGGGCCCCGATGCCGGCGGCAAGCCGCGCCCGCTCCCCCTCCACGAGGGCCCGGGTCCTGGCCGGGTAGTCCCGATCGGCCAGACAGGCGAGACCGGCGGCCTGGGCCAGGGTATTGACGCTCCATGGCTCCCGCAGGGCCGAGAGCCGGGCGATCACCTCCTCGCTCCCCACGGCGTAGCCGAGCCGCAGCCCCGGAATGGCGTAGAACTTGGTCATGGAGCGAAGCACCACGCCCCCCTCACTCCGGGCCACGAGGAGGGTCGCCGACTCCTCCTCCCGAAAGTCGATGAAGGCCTCGTCAAGGACGAGGAAGGTGCCGCGGCTTCGGCAGAGAGCGAGGATCTCGGCCACCACGCCGCGGGAAATGAGGGCGCCGGTGGGGTTGCCGGGGTTGGCCAGGAAGAGGATGCCGTACCCCTGGGCCAGGCGGCGGTCCAGGAGATCGAGGGAAAGGGTGAATCCGTCGTCCGGGGAAAGCTCCAGGTAGTCGACCTCCAAGCCGCTCCGGGAGAGGCTCTTGGCATACTCGGAGAAGGGGGGGGCAACGATGAGTCCCCCCCCTCCCCCCGCAAGGCGGGGGGCCAGGTAGATCAGCTCCGTGGAGCCGTTGGCGACACAGATGTTTCCTGGGAGTAGGCCGTGGCGGCGGGCGATGGCCTCCCGCAGCTCCGCGGCACTGCTGTCGGGGTAATGGACGAGGCGGTCGAAGGCGGACGTTACCGCCCCCCGCACACCGGCCGGGGGGCCGAGGGGGTTGATGCTCGCCGAGAAGTCGAGGATGTCATCGGGGGAAACCCCAAGCTGGCGGGCAACGGCAAAGACCGTCCCCCCGTGGTCGAAGGTCTCTTTCATGGAGCAGTGATACCTCCCAGCACGAAGGCTCCCCAGGCCAGCAGGAGAAGCCCCTCGGCACCATACATGAGCCGCACCGCACCCCGCCAGGCCGCCGCATCCAGGGGTCTCGTGGGGTCGCCGATGGTGGGCTTTGCCACCGGCTTGCCGAAGTAGAAGTTGGTCCCCCCGAGCCGCACCCCCAGGGCGCCGGCGGCGGCGGCCTCGGGGATGCCGCTGTTGGGGGATGAGTGGTTGCGGCCGTCCCGCAGCATGATCCGCCAGGCATTAATGCCCGAGAGCCCCACCAGTGGGGCAGCGAGGGCCATGAGGAGCCCCGTGAGCCGCGCCGGCACCAGGTTCGCCAGGTCGTCGAACCGGGCCGAGGCCCAGCCGAAGCGGAGATACCGCTCGTTCCTGTAACCCACCATGGAATCGAGGGTATTGACCGCCTTGTAGGCCAGGGCCAGGGGAGCCCCGCCGACCATGAGAAAGAGGAGGGGGGCGATCACCCCGTCGGAGCTGTTCTCGGCCACGGTCTCCACGGCGCCGCGCCAGATCTCCTGTTCCGGCAGATCCGCCGTATCCCGCCCCACGATGCGGGAGAGAAACCGCCGCGCCTCCGGCAGATCCCCCCGCAGGAGGGCATCGGCCACCAGCTTCGACTCCCCGTGGAGGGAGCGGGCCGCCAGGGAGGTCCACCCCAGCAGAGCCGACACAACGACTCCAGCGGCGGGATGGATGACCTCCGCCCCCCGCACGACCCCCCAGGCAATACCATAGGTCACGCCGACGGTCAAAAGGAGAAGGAATACCCCCCCGAGCCGCTCGTTCGCCACCAGCCGCCGGAGGGGTTTCTCCAGGGCCGTGATCAGCCTGCCGATGGCCACCACCGGATGGGGGAGCCGGCGGGGGTCCCCCAGGAGGAGGTCGAGCAGGACGGCTGCCGGCACGACTACGGCAGACTCAATCACGGAACGATCCCGCAGAGGGCCAGTAGCCGATCCATGTCCAGGTGCTTTTCCAGGTGGACAGCCAGCAGATCGAAGGGATCATCCTGCACCTCGGCCGCGGGGCGCTCCTCGAGCCCCCTGGCCCGGCGGAGCCGGTTCAGGAAGGCGGAGCGGAAGCCGGCATTGTCGAAGATCCCGTGGAGGTAGGTGCCGAAGACCCGTCCGTCGCAGGATACCGCCCCGTCCAGCACCTCCACCTGACGGCCCGATCGGTGGGTGATGCGGGCAAAGGGGCGGACGCTGGGCCCAAGGATGGTCTCCCCCATGTGGATCTCGTACCCCTCCAGCTCCCCCCGGCAGCGGGGGGCCACCTGGTACCCGGCCGGCAGGAGCTCCGCCCGGGCCTGGTGGGTGGTCTTCCTCTCCAGCATCACCGTCACCACGTCCAGGAGCCCCAGCCCCTCGGCCTCCCGGATCCCCGACTCCACGGCGTGGGGGTCCGAGACCCGTTTCCCGAGCATCTGGTAACCGCCGCAGATGCCGACGATGGGCCCCCGGAAGGCCCGGATCGCCTCGAAGAGCCCCCGTTCCATGAGGAAATAGAGGTCGGTGGTGGTGGCCTTGCTCCCGGGAATGATGAGGAGGTCGAGCCCCCGGAGCTGGTCCCCCCCCTCCACGTAGGTGAGGCGCACGTCAGGCTCCCCCTCCAGGGCGTCGAAGTCGGTGTAGTTGGAGATCCGCGACAGCTTCACCACCCCGATCTTCAGCTTTTCTTCCCCGAGTCCCGAGTCCCGAGTCCCGAGTCCCGAGTCCCGAGTCCCGAGTCCCCGTCTCTCCAGCGCCACACTGTCCTCCTCGGGAATCCGGAACCCACTGAAGCAGGGGACCACCCCCAGGACCGGAACGCCGGTCCGCTTCTCCACGAACTCGATTCCCGGCGCGAGAAGCGACGGCTCACCCCGGAACTTGTTGATGACGATGCCGGCGATCCGTTCCCGCTCCGCCGGCTCCAGGAGCTCCAGGGTCCCCACGATCTGGGCGAAGACCCCCCCCCGGTCGATGTCGGCCACGAGAATGGCCCGGCACCCGGCCATCTCGGCCACCTTCAGGTTGGCGATGTCGTGGGCCTTCAGGTTGATCTCGGCGATGCTCCCGGCCCCCTCGATGACTACCACGTCGTGGGCAGCGGCCAGACGCTCGAAGCTCTCCCGGACCTTTTCGAAGGCAACGGGCTTGTAGGCGTGGTACTCCCGCACCGACATGTTCCCCACCACCTCCCCGGCGACGATCACCTGGCTGCCGGTGTCGGAGGAGGGTTTCAGGAGGATAGGGTTCATGTCCACATGGGGGGGAATGCCGCAGGCCGCCGCCTGCACCGCCTGGGCCCGGCCGATCTCCCCCCCCTCGGGGGTGACGGCGGAATTGAGCGCCATGTTCTGGGACTTGAAGGGGGCCACCCGGAGGCCGCGGTTTTTCAGGATGCGGCAGATGCCGGCCGTGAGGACCGACTTCCCCACGTCGGAACCGGTGCCTACTATCATCAGGGCTTTGGCCGGACTCGGGACTCGGGACTCGGGACTCGGGACTCGGGATTCGTACTTTACTGCCTTTCCTGGTCCCGAGTCCCGAGTCCCGGCCCTATAGCCCCGCGGCGTCACCATCCGCCCCGCCGGATCGACGAAGGTGGCGGAGTTCCCCACGATGACCAGGGAGAACATGTCGATGGTATGATCCAGCACATTTCGCAGGGTGGTGACTACCCGCTCCTCCCCCTCCCGCAGGGCATTGCGGACGATCCCCACCGGAGTGTCGGCCGGACGTGCTGCCAGGAGGATATCCCGCGCCTCCTCCAACTGCCGGACCCGCCCCCTGCTCCGGGGATTGTAGAGGGCCACCACGAAATCGGCCGCGGCCGCGGCCACGAGGCGCCGCTCGATGAGATCCCACGGGGTCAGGAGATCGGAGAGGGAGATGACGGCGAAATCGTGCATGAGGGGGGCGCCGAGGACGGCTGCCGCCGCCTGCACGGCCGAAACCCCGGGGACCACCACGATCTCGGGGGGAGCGGCCATCTCCGCCGCCAGCTCCAGGGCAAGCCCCGCCATGCCGTAGATGCCGGCGTCGCCGCTGGAGACCAGGGCCACGGTCTTCCCCGAGGCGGCCAGCTCCAGGGCCTCGCGGCAGCGTTCCACCTCCTTCATCATGCCGGAGGAGACGATCTCCTTCCCCGCAATGAGGGGGGCGATCAGCTCCAGGTAGGTCCTGTACCCCACCACCGCGTCGGCGGCGTCCAGGGCCTCGTTGGCCTGGAAGGTCATATGGTCGAGATCGCCGGGACCGATGCCGACGACGTAGAGCTTGGACATGGATAAACCTCAAATAAAGGAGTCAGGAGTCGGAATACAGAGAATACAGGAGTCAGAATGAAAAAATGGCCGTGCCTTTCTCCTGAATTCTGACTCCTGAATTCTGAATTCTGTATTCTTGACAGCTTACGGAATTTCAGCGATGGCGAGCGTCACGTTGCCGCTTTTGATCTTCTTCAAGAGGAGGCGACCGCCCCCTGATGCAAGGACCGCGGCCGGTTCGGCGACACCGGCGGCACCGATGGCCTCCAGGGCATGGGCCGATGGGGGTGACGGCACAGTGACGCCGTTCAGCTCCCCGCTCTCGAAAAAGCGAAGGGGCAGGCCGTGCTCCCGGGCAAAATCCAGGAGCCCCACCTCCTCCCGCTTGGCTGCGGCGCTCCCGATGCAGGCGACACTCTTGAGGGAGAGGAAGAGGCGCTTCATCTGGGCGCTCACCACCTCCGCGATCTCCCCGGCCCCGGTGCCGCTGTTGCAGCCGATGCCGAGGACCAGGTTCCGGGGGCGCAGGACGAGGAGGGTATCGGCCTGGGCCTGGGGGGGAAGCCGCCGGTTGGTGACGAAGACGAACCCCTTTGCCCCACTCTGGAGGGCCTCCACGAAGGTGTCGTGGAAGGTGAGCCGCCCCTTGCCGTGGAAGGCGGTCCGGACCCGGTCGGTGGGGTCCACCACGGCGATCTCTTCCCCCTCCAGGAGGAGGGCGTTCAGGGTCTTCACCCGGCAGAGGTCGTCGATGACCCACCCCTCCTCCCGGGCCACCATATCGAAGGAGGGGAGATCGTTGGCGTCGGTGGCGGTGGTGATCACCTCCCGGGCGCCGGTTATGAAGGCGCAACGGCAGGCAAGCTCGTTGGCCCCACCCAGGTGCCCCGAAAGGAGGGAAATGGCAAATCTCCCGGCATCGTCCATCACCACCACCGCCGGGTCCACATCCTTGGCAACGAGATGGGGGGCAATCATCCGGACCACGATCCCGGCGGCCATGATAAAGACGAAACCGTCGAAGGAGGGCCAGAGTTCCGCCACCAGTCCCTTCAGCTCCCCCGTGAAGGGGACGGCCCCCTTCCCCGCCTGACCGGCGAACTTCTGCAGGACGTAGAGCTCCCCGTTGCCGAGCCCGTCCCGCAGCTGGGTGCCGAGCCGGGCGCCGTTGCGGGTTATGGCGATGATGGCGATGCGCATGTCACCAACCTCTTCTGCCGCAAGGACACAAAGGCCTCGAGAGAACTCTAGGTGACGATCCCCTTGCGGAACTCATGGGAAAACGAACTGTCATATAGCCGCGATTTGCTCTTCAGCCCCTCACGGCGAGCCTTCAGCACGTCCCCCACGAGGATGACCGCCTGCTTGCCGATCCCTGCCCCGCACACCTTCCCGGCGATGTCGGCCAGGGTCCCCTCCACCACCTGCTCGTCGGGCCAGGACGCCCTGGCCACCACCGCCACCGGAGTCGCCGAGGTGTAGGCCCCCTCCAGGAGCTCCGCCACCACCTGCTCGATCATGGAGACCGAGAGATATATGACCAGGGTCGCACCCAGCCGGGCGATCCCGGAAAGCCTCTCCCGCTCCGGCACCGGGGTCCGTCCCCCCAGCCGCGTGATGATGACCGTCTGGGAGACCTCCGGCAGGGTCAGCTCCTGCCTGAGGGTGGCGGCGGCGGCAAAGGCGCTCGTCACCCCCGGCACCACGTCGTAGGGTATACCCAGTGCATCCAGCTCCGCCATCTGCTCCTGGATGGCCCCGTAGACGGAGGGATCGCCGGTGTGGAGGCGCACGGCCCGCTTCCCGTCGGCCACCGCCTGGGCCAGGACCGCAGTGGTCTCCTCCAGGGTCATGGCGGCGGAGTCGTACACCTCAGCGTCGGGGGCATGGGTGCGGACCAGCTCCCGGTCCACGAGGCTCCCGGCGTAGACGACCAGATCCGCCTCCCGCAGGAGCCGGGCACCCTTTACGGTAATGAGCTCGGCATCGCCGGGGCCGGCGCCGATGAAATGGACGATATTTTGTTCAACCACAGAGGACACGGAGGAAACCCTCTCTTTTGGCTTTCAGTGCTACTTTTTGACGATCAGCAGCGACAGATAATCGAGCTTCTCCCCCACGAGCCGCTCCAGATCGAAGACCACCTCTTCATCGGCGGAGCCGACCCGGCGGACGAAGACAGCATTCCGCGCCAGCCCCAGCTCCTTCAGCAGCGCATAAATCCGGTCGAAGATCCGGTTCACTTTCATGAGGATGACGGTATCGAAGTCGGCCAGGGTCCGGCGCAGCTCGTCGTTCTCATAGGTGGCGGGGAGGATGGCGATCCGCTCGGCGGCCATCCCCAGGGGGAGGCCGGCGGCGGCGGCAGCGGCGTTGATGCTGGAGATCCCCGGCACGATTTCGATGGGGATCTCCGGATAGCGCTCCCGGAAGATGCGGTAGAGGTAGAGGAAGGTGGAATAGAGGAACGGGTCGCCGATGGTGATGAAGGCCACATCCTTCCCAGCCCGGACCCGAGCAGCCACCTGGGCGGCCGCCTCCTCCCAGAACGCTTCCAGCCCCTCCTGCTCCTTGCGCATGGGGAAGACCTGGGAAAGGACCTCCTGGCGGGCCGGATCGATGAGCTCCTCCACGATGGATAGGGCGTAGCTGGCGGCATCGGCCGCACCGGTGGGGGCGCAGATGACGGCGGCCGAACGGATGATCCGCTCGGCCTTTCTCGTCAGGAGCTCCGGGTCGCCGGGACCGACCCCTACAGCGTAAATTCTGGCAGTTGTATGCGGCACAGCAAAAAGCTCCAGATCCTAGGCGCGAAAAGCCTGAGGAATGAGGCGTACATGATGGTACGCCGCAGTGACGATGGATTTGAGCAACAACGGAGATGGACTTTTGGCGAAGCCGCTCATTCCTCACCTTTCCGGGCGGATATGATATAGACCGGATTCAGCGCCTCGAACATCTTGTACTCGGTGAGCCCCCTGGTCTTGGCCACGTTGATGCAGGCCACCTCCACGGTGTAGCCGTGGTCCTCCAGGAACTCCACCGCCTTGGTGAGGGTGTCGAGGGTCACGGCGTTGAGGACGATGACCCCGTCGGGCTTGAGCCGCCGGTCCACGGCGTCGATGATCTCCTCCAGCATGCCGCCGGAGCCGCCGATGAAGACCCGGTCCGGATCGGGAAGTTCGTCGAACCCCTCGGGGGCGAAGGCCTCAACGAGGGTCACGTTGCGGGCCACGAACTTCTTCAGGTTGTCGCGGATGAAGGAAAGATACTGAGAGTTCCTCTCCAGGGCGAAGATCCGGCCGTTGGGCATCAGGTTCGACGCCTCGATGGAGACGGAGCCGCTCCCGGCGCCGATGTCCCACATGACAAGATCGTCCTGGAGCCGAAGCTTCGCCAGGGTCACCGCCCGCACCTCCTGCTTGGTGATGAGCTTCCTGGCGGTGGCGAATTCGTCGTCGTCGATGCCGATGACCGGGTACTGGGCCAGCTGGGGTTCCCAAGCCTTGATGAGAATGAGGATGTTAAGCTCCGCCGCCGGCAGCTCCAAAAGCCCCTTCACGTCGGTCCTGGTGAACTTCTCGCCGGGGAGCCCCAGGTTCTCGCAGAGCCACGCCTCGTATCCCTCGGCCCCCCGGGCGATGAGCTCCCGGGCGATGACCGCCGGGGAGTTGTTCCTGTCGGTAAGGACCGCCACCTTCTCGGCGGCCACGATCCGGTCCACGGCCCCCTTGAGCCCCCGGCCATGGACCGAGACGAAGATGGCGTCGTCCCACGGCTCCTTGATCTGGGCGAAGGCGTACTGGACGCTCGTCACGTTGGGAAAGATCTCGATCCGCTCCTTGGGGAGGTTGCGGAGCAGGAAACGGGCGATGCCGAAGAAGTTGGGGTCGCCGGAACCGAGTATCACCGTCCGCTTGTCGGTGTTCTTCAGCTGCTCCAGGAGGATGGAGAGGTCCCCCAGCTCCTGCTTCTTCCCCTTGAAATCGGGGAAGATGTCCAGGTGTCGCTTGTGGCCGACGAGGACCTCGGCCTTGCCGATGACCTCCAGGGCCTTGGCGCCGAACCCTTCCCACCCTTCGATCCCTGCGCCGACGAGGTAGATTTTCTGGTGAGGCATGGAGAAACCTCCTTTATTAACCTTCCGCCCGTTGTGATTTCAGGAGCAGTTCGAGCTGTTCGAGGAGCCCGGGCATGGCAACCGTCACGGCGTTCCAGACTTCATCCGGGTCCACATGGTCGTAGGCATGGATCAGTATATCCCGCATGCCGGCGATCTTGCGCCAGGGGACGTGGGGGTGGTCGTTACGGAATGCCTCCGAAAGCCGCTTCGTGGCTTCCCCCATAACCTCGATCTGGCGTATTACGGCGGACTGGATCAGTAAATTCGAATCAAAATTGTCTCTATCGATTCCAGCCAGAAAACTCTGGGCCAATCGGGCCGCTTCGATGATGTCCACGAGCGAAGCCAGGTCACGCGGCTTCATAAAAGATCTCCGCCGACTCGAGAATGGCCCTGCGCCGCAGCTCGTTCCGGCTTCGCTCTATCCCCTTGCGACTCACAAGATCCACCTTCCTGCCGAAGATCACCTGGAGCTCATCCTGCATCTCCACATGATCGAACAGGGTCCATGCTGCATCCGGTGCGAAGGAAACCAGCACATCAACATCGCTGTCGGGCCGGAAATCCTCGCGAAGGACCGAGCCGAAGAGGGAAAACTCCCTGATCTTCCATTTTTGGCAGAACTCTATGACCTTATCTCGTGGGATAGGTATCCGGGGCTGCATCATGGTTTTCTCCTCGGCAACGCTGCTCCATGCCGTAATTTTACCCGAAATATAGCACCGTTGAATCGTACCCTGCCAGCAAAACCTTGATGTCGAGGGAAGGGGCCAGGCGCCGGGCCGCCTCCCGGGCCCGGGTGCAGACGAGCTCCACCAGGGCGGGGTCGTGACCCGACTCCTCCAGCACCTGGCGGGCTGTATTGTGTGAAAGGCCGGGACTCGGGACTCGGGACTCGAGACCGGTTTCATTAATCCACTGCGTAAGCACCCGGAGATCCAGCTCCGAGGAGGAGACGTGGGTCTGCTCGTGGCCGCAGGCGATCTTCAGGAGCTTGGCGAACTGCCCCGCCAGGATGACGTGACGCACCCCCTTGCGGGCGCAGGCCCGAAGCGCATACCCCACATGGTCCCCCATCATCACGAAAGCCTCCTCAGGAAGATTCTCCCGAGTCCCGAGTCCCGAGTCCCGAGTCCCGGCCTTCATGGCCACCAGTTCACTGGTCCTCCCGGTGGAGAGGACCACGGTCCCGCAGCCGCAGGCCCGGGCCACATCCAGGGCCGCATCGAGGGTGTCGGTCCAGGCCTTGGCGGAGATGGGGCGCACGATGCCGGTGGTGCCGAGGATGGAGAGCCCCCCCACGATGCCGAGCCGGGCGTTGAGGGTCTTTTTCGCCAGCTCCTCGCCGTTGGGAATGGAGATGGTGACGTAGAGGACCTGGGGGAGACAGACGACGGAAAACTCCTCCTTCACCCCCTCGGTGATCATCCGCATCGGCACCGGGTTGATGGCCGGGTTCCCCACCCCCACCCCGAGTCCCGGCTTGGTCACCGTGCCGACCCCCCTGCCGCCCTCCACGAAGACCATGGTCCGGGCACCGGCGCGGTTCAGGGGTTCGCGCCGGACCCGGGCGTGGATCTCGGCGCCGTTGGTGACGTCGGGATCGTCCCCCGCATCCTTCACCACGAAGCAGGAGGCGGCGCCGGCGTCGAATTCCTGCCCCTGGAGGCGGAAGGTGACCCGCTCTCCCAAGGGGAGGACGATCTCCACCTCCTCCACGATCCGCTGCTCCCGGAGCATCCGGGCCGCCCCCCTGGCGGCGGCGGCGGCGCAGGCGCCGGTGGTGTAGCCGTAGCGAAGCCTCCGCTCACCCACCGCCTACTCCAGCACCGCCGGCAGCGGCCGGCCGCTTGCCAGGAGCGCAAGGGCCCGCTCCCGCGTCTCCCCCTTGCCTAGCTCCTCCTTGCCGACCATCTCCTCCACGTCGATCCGGACGATGCCGGTGATGGCAAGCTTCTCCTTCTGGTAGGGAGCAAAGGATACGCCCGGTTCGTACTTCCCCATCAGGGCATCAAGGGCCAGGACCTTCTCGGCCTCCTCCGTCACGAGCCGCGCCCGCCCCCGGATGATGACGCTTCGGTAGAGGTACTCGGCCCGGCAGGGGTTGTCGGGGGTACCCTTAACATAGGCAATGGGGAGGTCCACCTGGAAGCAGACCCGCTCATCGTGCCGGATGTCGTCGAGCTTCTCCCCCTCCAGGGCGCAGTGAAAGTAGATCCGTCCCTGGTGCCAGGCAAAGTTCAGGGGCTTGATCATGGGCCAGCCGTCGCGCCCCACGGTTCCCAGATGTCCCACGGGGGAGGCATTCAGCAGCTCGATCAGGATGGAAAAGTCGGTAATCCGCTTGTTGGCCTTTCTCATTCCCCCTCCTCCGCCAGGATCAGGAGTGCATTTACCACGGCCGCCGCCACGTTTGACCCCCCCTTGCGCCCCCGGTTGGTGATGAACGGGATGTGGGGGAATTCCCCCCCAAGGGAGAGGAGCGCCTCCTTGCTCTCAGCGGCCCCCACAAACCCCACCGGAAGCCCCACGATCAGCGCCGGCCGCACCCCCTCCTCCCGGATGAGGCGCAAAAGCTCGAAGAGGGCCGTGGGGGCGTTGCCGATGACGAAGATGCCGTTATTCCTGTCGGCGGCCCCTTTCCGCATGGCCAGGATGGAGCGGGTAATGCCGAGCTCTTTCGCCTCCCGGGCCACATCAGGGTCGCCCACGAAGCAGACGGCACCGATGCCGAAGCGCTCCAGCCGCGGCTTCGAGATGCCCGACAGGGCCATGGTGGTGTCGGTGACGATACCACGCCCTTCGCGCAGGGCCGCCACCCCCCGGGCCACGGCATCGGGGGAGAAGACCATGGAGCGGGCATAATCGAAGTCGGCGCTGGTGTGGATCGCCCGCCGCACCACCGGCCACTCGGCGCCCCCCCAGGGGTGGGGCCCCACCTCGGCATCGATGATCCGGAACGACTCGGCCTCGATCTCTTCGGGGGAGAGATGGACCGACATCAGTGCCACCCCGTGGCGGTGAGGGCCTCGGCGATCCGCTCCACCTCCACCTCGGCCAGCTTGCGGTGGACCCCCAGGTGTCCCCCCATGGCGAACTCCACGCCGGGGTGGCGCTCCCGGGCCTGGGCCATCTCCTCGGGGAGGTCCTCCTGAACGTGGGCCCCCACAAAGAGGAAGTAGGGCATCAGGAGCACCCGCCGCGCCCCCTTTGCCACGCAGGCGTCGATCCCCTGCTGGATGTTGGGGAGGTGCTGCTCCCGGAACGCCACCTCCACGATGTCGTAGCCGGTCATCTCCTTCACCATGGCGGCGATCTCCCCCACGGCGTCGTTGGCCTCGGGAATGCGGCTCCCGTGGGCCATCAGCAGTATTGCGGTCTTCATCCTTACTCCTTTGGTTTCTCAGATTTCTTCCGCCAGCTCCACGAGCCGCCGCAGCACCTTCCGTGACACGTCGAGGCGCCACTCCCCGGCGGGGAGCGCGCCCCGGGAGAGGCGGGCAAGCTCCTGGCGCGTCTCGCCGTGGAGGCGCCTCATCTCCTCGGTTTCGTAGACCTTGGGCTCCACGGCGCAGACCTCGGCCGGCACGATGGAATTGTAGAGGGAACAGGCCAGGGGACGCACCGGGTAGATGGTGCACGCCCCCTCGGCGATAAAGGCGCACCGGATGTCCAGGGCGTAGAAGGAAGCCAGGGCCGGGTCGTCGGCATGGGTGGCGGTCTGGCACCGGCCCCAGAGGGGCCCGTGGGGAGTCAGCAGTTCCTCCCGCCGCCGGGAGTTGCCCAGAAAGAGCGCCAGCAGCTCCGGCCGCTCCAGGAGGTGGAAGGCAATGACCTCCACCTCCGGCGGCGTCACGAAGAAGATCATGGCGCAGCAGCGGGCGCAACCCATGGTGCAGAACCTGGACGCCTGGAGGCCGAGGCCGGTCATCCGGCCGTTGTGGGCCGCGATGCGGTCCGCAAGTTTCGCCACCAGCTCCCGGCGGCCGGCAGCCCGGGCGAGGATCGCCTCCCGGCGCTCCTCAAGGAGCCTGACCGTGCCGTCCGTGAAGTCCATGGTCCGTCTCCATCATCTCCACGATCTCCCGCCGGGCCTCGCCGATGGTGAGGGGAAGCCGCCGGAAGGGGAGGCCGTCGTCATGCTTCAGCCGGTGGATCAGTTCGGCGATGTGGGGAAGCCGCAGTTTCACGCTCTCCAGCTCCGCCGGGGCGGTGAAGACCTCCTCGGGGGGGCCGCTCCGGACGATCCTCCCCCGGCTCAGGATGTGGAGCCGGTGGAGGAAGAGGGGGACCAGGTCCACCGAGTGGGTCGCCATGACGACGGTGACCCCCTGGTCCCGGTTGAGCCGCGTCAGGAGCTCCATCATCCGGTACTCCCCCATGGGATCGAGGCCGGCGGTGGGCTCGTCCAGCAGCAGCACCTCGTGCCCCATGGCCAGGAGCCCGGCGATGCAGACCCGCTTCTTCTGGCCGTAGCTGAGGGCATGGATGTTCTTGCCGGCCAGCTCCCCCATCTCCACGGCGGCCAGGGCCTCCTCCACCCGCCTCTTCACTTCAGGCTCCGCGAATCCCATGTTGCGGGGCCCGAAGGCCACGTCCTCAAAAACCGTGTGGGCGAAGAGCTGGTCGTCGGGGTTCTGGAAGACGAGCCCCACGGTCCGGTAGATCTCCCGGGGATGGAGCTTCCGCACGTCCCGGCCGTCCAGGAGCACCTGGCCGTCGTACTCCTTGACGAGGCCGTCCATGATCCTGAGAAGGGTCGTCTTCCCCGACCCGTTGGAGCCGAGGATGCCGCAGAACTCCCCCCGCTCCACCTCCAGCCGGATGTCGGCCAGGGCCCGGGTCCCGTCGGGGTAGGTGAAGGCGCGGATATGGACGGAGAGGCGCGCTAGAGCCACCGCAGCACCCCCATGGCCGCCACGAAGAGAACCGATGCGGCCACCTCGCCGGTCCGGAAAGGCCGATGCTTCAGCAGCGGCAGGTTCCCGTCGTACCCCCGCTGCACCATGGCGGTGGTGATGGTCTGGCTGGTGTCGAAGGCCTTGATGACCAGGGCGCCGGCCAGCATCCCGAAGGAACGCAGCCCCCGCCGGAACCCGGCGTAGCCGAGGCGGTTCCGCTGGGCTCCGTAGACCACCTGGGCATCGTCGAAGAGGACGAAGAGGTAGCGCCAGGCAAAGAGGGCCACGTCGATGAGCCCCCGGGGGACCCGCAGCCACGAGAGGGCCGCCATGAGGTCGGTGAAGGGGGTGGCGAATCCCACCGCCGCCACCACCGCCACGGCGCCGGCGATCCGGGCCGCGATGGCTCCCCCTTCCGCGAGGCCGTCACGGTGGGCCGCGATCTCCAGGCCGAAGGGGTGCAGGGTGAAGAGGGGGTCCGTCCCGCTGAAAAAGGTCTTGAGAATGAGCACCACCGCCGCGATGAAGAGGGGCTCGGCAAAGCGCGCAATGATGAGCCGCGCCGGCACCCCCAGCCAGAGGCAGAGGAGAAGGCCCAGGGCCGCCGCCAGCAGCGGAAAGGCGACCCCCGGGCAGCTCACCACCATGACGAGGAGCGCCAGGGCCGAAAGGAGCTTCACGCGCGGGTCCAGCAGCGTGACGGGGTGTGCGGTCAGTGGGGGATGCGAAAGTCGGTGCATGGGCGTGGCGGTCGCGGGCCGGTCACGAAGACTGGCCGATTCCCCGTTCCTCCATGTAGCGCCTGATCCGGTCGGCATGGTCCCGATCATTGTTGTTGAGGGTCTGGAAAACCTTCAGGGCCTCATTGCGGGTCTCCCCCGCCATGGCCCGCTGGTAGTGGATCTCCCCCGCCGCCTCCTCCAGGGCAATGGCCAGTCGGAACGCGTCCTCCCTCAGGGGGGGAAGTATCTCGAAATCGCCGATGAGCTGCTCCAGCTCCCGGTTCTGCTTGATCAGGGGCTTCACCGAGTCGGGGAGAAGCTCCAGGGGAAAAATCTCCTGGGGGGCGAAATGCCTGCGGCCGATCTTCAGGAGGAGGGCATGGTTCTCCTCCTCCAGGGAAAGGGCCTGCCAGAACTCGGCATCCTCCGGAAACTGGTCCTGGAACAGGGCATAGAGCCGCGAAACGTTCAGTTCGAGGGCAATCGCCTCGTTGATGAGACGGATCAGCTCCGCATCGGGCGCCGCTGAGCCGTTTTCCGGCGTTTCACCGTAGAGTGTCATGGTTCTCCCCTCCCGCCCCGCCCACCGTGGCCCGGCCGGCATTCCCCTTCTCCGTGACGAGCATCCGCCACCAGTAGCCCGCCGCAAATCCCCCCACGGCGCCGGCAGCCAGAAAGACAAAGAGAAGGAGGTCCCCCTGATCGGTGTTGATGAGGGGTGCACGGGCTTCACGGCCCCGCTCCCGGGCGATTTTTTCCACCACCGTCTCGTCGACGCCGGGCCACTTGTCGCCGGCGGACGCCGCCGCGCCAAAGAGTACACCACACCAGAGTACCGCAACCAGCAAAAAAATCCTCACGCCGCCGTCTCCTCGGGCCGCAGCACCCGCATCCTCACCAGCAGGTCGGGCCGCTTGCGGGAGAGGAGCACCACCATGCCGGCGGTCATGGCCCCCTCGAGAATGCCCAGGGGGAGCTGGGTCGGGATGAAGGCCACGGCGATCTTCAGGAAGAGGGGGATAAAGGGCTCGCTCCCCCGGACGCCGGCAGCCAGCACCCCGGAGGTGGCCAGGTAGGTGGCCCAGTCGGCCGCAAGCCCTGCCCCGAAGCCCGCCACGGCCAGACTTCCCCCCAGGCGGCGCATCCCCCGGAACACGAACCACCCCGCAAAGGAGCCCACCACCCCCATGGAGACGATGTCGGCGCCAAGGGTCGAGAGCCCCCCGTGGGCCAGCAGCAGCGCCTGGATGAGGAGCGCCACGGCGGCGATGACCACCGAAATGAACGGCCCCACCAGGATGGCCGAGATCCCGGTGCCGCAGGGATGGGAGCAGGTGCCGGCGCTGGGGACCGGAATCGGCATGCAGGAGATGATGAAGACCACCGCCGCCATGAGCCCCACCAGCGGCTTCATGGAGAGGTCGTCCCGGGAGAGCTCGTTCAGCCGCCGGAGCCCCGCCGCCAGAAACGGCGCCGCCGCGGCGAACCACAAGGCAGCCCAGCCGAAGGGGAGAATCCCCTCGGAGATGTGCATGGCGTGGGCGGGAGAGGCCACTAAAAGGATCAGGGGTACAATTAGTCGAATCATGATGCCTTTTTCAGGCGCTCCGCCACCCATACCTTGATGATGGACTGCCGGGGCACACCGAGCCGTTTGGCTTCCTTGTCCAGTTCATGGATCATCCACAGGGGAAAATCCACATTGACCCGCTTCTGCTCCTGCTCGGGCCGCCGTGCCCGGGAAAGGTCGAGGAATTGCGTGATGTCTTCGCCTTCCTCAAATTTCTTTTCAAATTCCTTAGCCTTCATAAATGGCTACCTCCTCGCTCCGCGAGCGGCGAACCGAGATGATGCGGACGTTTTCTCCCCGATAGGTGATGACCCCGGACCAGTGTTTGCCGTCGATGGTGCCTATGATCAAACATCGCGGCTCGTCAGTGGTTTTCGCAGGAATTTCGATCAAATCGGGATCATCCCAGAGGGCTTGGGCCTCGACAAAATCGATCCCGTGCTTCTGTTTGTTGGCCGCGCTTTTTTCAGGGTCGAACTCGAAATTCATGGCACCAATTTTATACCTTTTTTATACCATTCACAACTCGTTCGTCTTTCAGATCTTATCCCCCCGCAGATCCGCCGCGAACAGCTTCCCCGCCCCCCGGGAGGCACAGAAGTCGCCGCACATGGTGCAGGTGGCCTCGTCCTCGGGGACGCGGCTGGCACGAATGGCTTTCGCATCCTCCGGAAAGAGGGCCAGATCGAACTGCTTCTGCCAGTCCAGGTCCCGGCGGGCCTTGGACATCTCCTTGTCCCGCTCCCGCCCCCGCTCCGGGTACTTGTTCATGTCGCCGATGTAGGCAGCGATCCTGGCCGCCTTCACCCCCTGGCGGACATCCTCCTCGTTGGGGAGGGCCAGGTGCTCGGCCGGCGTGATGTAGCAGATGAGGTCGGCGCCGTAGCGGCTCGACTGGGCCGCGCCGATGGCGGCGGTGATGTGGTCGAAGCCCGGGGCCACGTCGGTGGAGATGGGGCCCAGCATGTAGTAGGGGGCGCCGCCGCTCATCCGCTTCTGGAGCTGGATGTTCCCCTCCACCTCGTCCAGGGGGACGTGCCCCGGCCCCTCCACCAGCATCTGGCACCCCATCTCCCGCCCCAATTCCGCCAGCTCGCAGTTGATGAGGAGCTCCTGGATCTGGGCCCGGTCCGAGGAGTCGTGGATGGCCCCGGCCCGGAGCCCATTTCCCAGGGAGAGGACGGTGTCGTACTTCCTGAGGATGCCGGCCACCCGGTCGAACTGCTCGTAGAGGGGGTTCTCCCGCTTGTTGGCCATCATCCAGGCCACCATGCTCACCCCCCCCTTGGAGACGAGGCCGCCGTAGCGGTACCCCTGCCGCTTCAGGCGCTCGATGGTGTAGAGGTTGATGCCGCAGTGGACCGCCATGAAGGCCATGCCGTCCTCGCACTGTTTCTCGATCAGATCGAAGAGCATCTCCGGGTCCAGTTTATTGGGGTCGCCATACTTGCGGGCCGCCTCGCAGAAGGCCTGGTAGAGGGGGACATTCCCCACGGGGAGATCCACGGCGGCGATCACCTCCCGGCGCACCCGGTCCAGGTCCCCCCCCACCGAGAGCTCCATGAGGGTGTCGGCCCCCGCCTCCTGGGCGGCCCGGGCCTTGCGCACCTCCGCTTCGTAGTCGATGATGTCGGAGGAGGTGCCGATGGAGGCATTCACCTTGGTGCGCAGCCCCTTGCCGATGCCGACGGCCCGGGGCTTGCGGTTGCGGTTGCCGGGGATGACGATCTTCCCCTCGGCCACCATCTGCCGGACGTAGTCGGGGGAGACCTGCTCCTCGGCCGCCACGGCCGTCATCTGGGGAGAAATGGTCCCCTCGCGGGCGATTTCGATCTGGGTTTTCACTAATGGCTCCTTTGTGCGTAGTTTCGACAATGGTTCACGAACGTTTCCGCCATATCCGGGCGGCTTCCGAAGTGGAGGTGGATATAGGAGGCGAGACAGTTCTTGTAGCGGTATCCCTCCATTCCCAGGTCGACGCCGGCCCGGCGCACCCGGTAGAGGCGCTCCACCTCCGGCGGCATTTCCTCCATCTCGGAATAGTGGAACTCGTGTCCCCGGGCAACGGCTCCGACGGGGCCGATGACGGCATCGGCAGCCAGTTCCGTCTCCCGGTAACCCAGGGCCCTGCGGCGGGGGAGCATCCGGGTGGCGACGGGAAAGATGCCGACGAACTCGTGCCCCCTCACCCCGCCTTCGGCACCCCTCTCCCCCGGGGAGAGGTGGTGGAGGTGAGGGGATTCCACCCCGCGGGAGAGGTAGATGAACCCGCCGCACTCGGCGTAGACCGGCATCCCACTCTCCACCGCCCGCCGCACCGCCTCCTTCATGGCGCCGTTGGCCGCCAGGACATCGGCGAACACCTCCGGGTACCCGCCGGGGAGATAGAGGCCGGCAATCCCCTCGGGAAGCCCCGAATCGGCAAGGGGGGAGAACTCCGCCAGCTCGGCGCCGGCCTGGCGCAGGAGCCGCAGGTTGTCCTCGTAGACGAAGCAGAAGGCGGCATCGCGGGCAACGCCGATCCGGACCGACCCGGGACGGGAGAGCCCCTCGTCCCGAATGGTCACGTCCGGCGCCCCCTGGAGGGTGGCCACGGTCCAGAGCATCCCCAGGTCCAGGTGCTCCCGGATCACTTCCACCAGGTGATCGAGGAACTCCGCCGGCAGGGGGTTCTCCTCCACAGTGAAAAGCCCCAGGTGCCGCGACGGGATGGAGAGCCCCTCGTCGCGGGGGATGCACCCCAGCACCCGCACCTCGGGGAGCCGGCTTTCCACGGCATCCCGCAGGATGCGGCCGTGGGTGTCGCTTGCCACGTTGTTGAAAATGACCCCGACGACCCTTACTTCCGGATCGAACTCGGCGAACCCCTTCACCAGGGCGGCCACGCTGCGGGCCTGCCCCTTGGCGTCCACCACGAGGATGACCGGCGCACCGAGGAGCTTCGCCGCCTGGGCCGTGCTCCCCTCTTCCGACACCCCGCCGATGCCGTCAAAAAGCCCCATGACCCCCTCCACGACGGCGATGTCGGCGCCGGCGGCGTGGCGGAAGAAGGTTTCCTGCACAAAGTCGCCGCCGCACATCCAGCCGTCCAGATTCACGGAGGGGCGGCCGCAGATGAGGCGGTGGTAGCCGGGGTCGATGAAGTCGGGGCCCACCTTGAAGGGGGCCACGGCGAGCCCCCGCCGCTTCAGGCACTCCATGATGCCGAGGGTGATGGTCGTCTTGCCCGACCCGCTGTGGGGCGCGGCGATAATGATCGATTTCATGGCAAAGTTCCCCTAGCCGTTCACCAGCTTCACCACCGCATTGCCGTCGGCGAAGTAGTCGATGATATTCAGGCAGCAGTAGGTCTGCTCGATGGTGAAGAGACTGGAGAGGGGGGCGCCGATGGCGTTCAGGAGGATGATCCGGTTCACTCCGCCGTGGGCCACCACCAGAACCTCCTCACCCCGGTGGCGCTGCACGATCTCTTCTATTACCGGCATCACCCGCTGGTGCACATCAAGGACACTCTCCCCCCCGGGAACCCGATAGTTGACGATGTCGGCAAGCCGGGCCCGCCACTGGTCCGGGTACTGCTCCATGAGCTCGTCCCAGCTCTTCCCCTCCCAGATGCCGACCCCCATCTCCCGCAGCTCCGGCTTCGGCACCGGGGTGAGCCCCAGGCGGGAGCCGAGCACCTCGGCCCCCCAGGCGCAGCGGGTGAGGTCGCTGGTATAGAGGGCGGTTATGGGGGCCTCCGCCAGGCGCTCCTTCATGGCGTGGTACTGGCTCCGGCCCCGCTCCGAAAGCCCCACGTCGGTATGGCCGTTGTAGCGGCGCACCGGACCGGCCCCCTCCACTTCGCCGTGGCGGATGAGATGGATTCGTGTTTTTGGTGTCATCATTATTCCCGTAGGGGCAACCCCGGGTGGTTGCCCGAAATTGGGCGGCCACACGGGGCCGCCCCTACATCCGATGCATTGCTACGACAAGCAGCAGACAGACTATCTCATTCAATTCGCCGGCACAGCCGATGACATCGCCGGTCACCCCGCCGAGGCGCCGGTGGAACCAGACCCTGAACCCCGCCGTAAAGAGAGTGAGCACCATCCAGCAACCGATCCCCTTCACACCGAGGAGGAGGTACGCGGCGGCAACGGACAGGACCCCGGCCGCCAGGAGCTGCGTCACCCCGGCGCCGGCGATGCAGGCGGCGCCGAGGCCGTCCTCCCGGGCCCGGCGGGAGCCGACGGTCATCTGCACCTGGGCGAAGCGGGCCGCGGCCGGAAAAAAGAAGAGGGCCTGCCGCTTCACCTCGGGCGGAAGGGCCAGGAGGGCCTGGTACTTCAGGAGGAGCCCCAGCACGAGCCCCACCACCCCCACGGCGCCGATGCGCGAATCCTTCATCACCGCCAGAAAGCGCTCCCGGCCTCCCCGGGCCGCCAGGCCGTCGCAGACATCGGCCAGGCCGTCGTGGTGGAGCGCCCCGGTCACCCCCGCCAGGAGCGCCACCAGGAGGAGATCCTCCACCGGCCGCGGCAGGCAGTGCCCCAGGAGAAAGTCGGCCCCGGCCAGGAGCCCCCCGAGGGTGAGCCCCACCAGGGGAAAGAACGCCATGGAGCGCCCCAGGTCCTTCTCCTCCCAGCGGGGGGAGAACGGCAGAGGGATTATGGTCAGGAACTGGAAAGCGATGAAGTACAGGCGCATGGTTATCCGTAGGGGCACCCCCCTGCGGGTGCCCTGATCAGGGCGGCCACAGGGGGCCGCCCCTACATCAATATTCCCCTTCCGCCACGCCGGCCTCCGCGAAGGTGGCCATCTCCTTCAGGATCTTCACCCCCGCCTCGATGAGCCCCATGGCCAGGGCCGCGCCGGTCCCCTCGCCGAGGCGCAGCCGGAGATCCAGAATCGGCTCCGCCCCCATCCGCTCCAGCATGAACCGGTGACCGATCTCCACCGACTGGTGGGCCGCGAAGAGATACTCCTTCACCGTGGGAGAGAGCTCGCAGGCAATGAGGGCCCCGGCCGTGGAGATGAAGCCGTCCACCACCACCGGGATCCGGCTGGCGGCACAGCCGAGGACGAGGCCGGCGATGCCGGCGATCTCCAAACCTCCGACCTTGGCGAGAACGTCGATGGGGTCCTGGGGATCGGGGCGGTTCACGGCCAGGGCCCGTTCGATGACCCGGATCTTGTGGGCCAGGGCCCCGTCATTGATGCCGGTCCCCCGATGGGTCACGTCGGCGACGGCTTTCCCGGAAAAGGCGGCGATGATGGCCGAGGCCGCCGTGGTATTCCCGATCCCCATCTCGCCGGTGCCCGCCATGGCCACCCCTTCGGCCCTGCACCCCCTGGCCAGCTCGATCCCCACCTCCAGGGCGGCAACAGCCTCCTCCCGGGTCATGGCCGGCCCCTTGGCCATGCTGCGGGTCCCGCGGGCCACCTTGCGGCCCAGCAGACCGGGGGTGTCGCCGAAATCGTGATCGACCCCCACATCCACCACCCGCACCTCGGCCCCCACGTGTCGTGCGAGGACGTTGATCCCCGCTCCCCCCCTGAGGAAATTGAGAACCATCTGAACCGTCACTTCCTTCGGGAAGGCGGAAACCCCCTCCTCCACCACGCCGTGGTCGGCGGCAAAGGTGAAGATGACCTTCTTCTCGGTGGCGGGAGCCGTGTCGCCGGCAATGGCCGCACAGCGCCGGGCAAACTCCTCCAGGCGGCCGAGGGAGCCGATGGGCTTGGTCTTGTTGTCGAGCATCGCCTGGGCCTGGGTCATCAGGCCGGCATCCACGGGACGGATATTTGACAGGGTTTCGGTCAGCAGGGTCATGGGTTACCTCATGGGAAAAGTCGTAGGGGCGAACCTGGGTGTTCGCCCATCATTTTACGCATACCTCTAGGGCAGACACATGGGTCTGCCCCTACGGATTCATTTCAGGCGCAGCGGCAGCCCCGAAAAGGTCACATGGACCTCGTCGGCCGCGGCGGCGATCAGCTCGTTGGCCTCGCCGGCCAGGTCCCGGAACTGGCGGGCCAGCCGGTTCTCGGGAACGATCCCCATCCCCACCTCGTTGGAAACGAGGATGACCGGGGTCGCAAGCAGCGGAAAAAGTGCTGTCAATTCTCTGACTCGCTCCAGGCACCGGCCGGAGTCGCCGTAGGCGAGGAGAAGATTGGTGAGCCAGAGGGTGACACAGTCCACGAGGACGGCACCGAAGCGGCCGTCGTTCTCCCGGAGTGCGCCGGCCAGCTCCAGGGGCTCCTCGATGGTGGTCCAGGCATCGCCCCGCCGCTGCCGGTGGCGGGCAATCCGCTCCGCCATCTCCCCGTCGCCGGCGGCGCCGGTGGCCAGGTAGCCCAGGGGCGCGCCGAACCCGTCGGCGATCCGCTCGGCCAGCCGGCTCTTGCCGCTGCGGGCGCCGCCCGTTATGAAAATGACCCGTGCCATAAATGAAAAACCCCGCCTCCTTGGGGGAAGCGGGGTCCAAAAACCGGAAATGAAAACACGCCGGGCCTCGGAGCCTCTTCCACGGAGGTCCTGTCAAGCTGACGTTCGGGCAGGTTTCCTGGCTCACGGATCACTTTACTCGCCGCGCCTTCCCGGGGTTCCCATCACGGAAACCAGATCAGTGGCATCGTTGCGGCTTTCATCACCGTTCACAGTTGCGGGACAGCAAGGGATTCGCACCCTTTTCCCTTTTACCTTTTGCCGGGAAGCAAACTCCTCGGGGCAAAAGCACCTGAACGTAAAATGTATTTTGTTGTATCGACAGTTCTAGCAGAGGGGGGGACCGAAAGTCAACGGCAGAAACCGTCAGTTCATTCGCCCGACGCCTCCGCCTCCTCCCGGTTTCCGGCCAGGATCGCCTCGATCCGCGCCCAGACCTCGTCGCGCCCCTCCCTGGAGAGGGCGGAAAAAAAGGCCATCTCCTCCCGGGCAAGGCCCAGGGTCCGGGTGATGACAGCCACCTGCCGGGCCCGCTCGTTTTTGGACACCTTGTCGCACTTGGTCACCACCACCAGCGCCGGAATATTGTATGCCCGCAGCCACTGGAGCATCAGCTGGTCCTCCTCCGTGGGGACCCGGCGGACATCGACAATGAGCACCACGCAGCCGAGGTTGGGACGGGTGGAGAGGTAGGTCTCCACCATGGGCCCCCATTCCCTCTTCACGGCCAGGGGGACTTTGGCGAAACCGTAGCCGGGAAGGTCCACCAGCATAAGGCTCCCGTTGACCCGGAAGAAGTTGATGAGCTGGGTCCGGCCCGGGGTGGAGCTGGTCCGGACGAGCCCCTTGCGGTTCACCAGGACATTGATGAGGGACGATTTTCCGACATTGGAGCGGCCGGCAAAGGCCACCTCCGGGAGTTCCGCCGGGGGGTAATGGGCCGGCCTGGTGCCGCTCGTGACGAATTCCGCGTTTGTTACGTTCACCGTGATCTCCCTTGCCTGCTTCGCTTAGTGCCGGCTTCAGTCATACCATCCCGGCAGGTTCCGCGCAATCGGATAGAGGCATGGGCGAGATATTTGCAGGAAAAACCAGCGGATTCCCGACAGGCAGCTTCAACCACAAACGGCAGGAAACGCCCATGAACAGAGAACTCGAAACCCTTACCATGTCCGCCGTCGACCTCCCGACGATCCCGGTGGTGGCCACCAAGGTCATCGAGCTGATCGAGCAGGAGGATGTCACCATCGAAAAGCTGGCCGCGGCCGTCTCCTCGGACCCGGCCGTGGCGGCCCGCATCCTCAAGCTCTCCAACTCGGCCTACTACGGCTGCCAGCGGCAGATCAACACCCTCTCCGCCGCCATCATGCTCCTGGGGTTCAAGACCCTCAAGAGCCTCGTCATCGCCGCCTCCCTCAAGCAGCTGAGCCGCCGGTTCGGGCTCACGGAGAAGATGCTCTGGGAGCACTCCGTGGGCGCGGCCCTGGCGGGGCGGATCATCGCCTCCCAGGGGAAGTTCATCAACGAGGAAACCGGCTTCCTGGTAGGGCTCTTCCACGACCTGGGGAAGACCATCATGAACAACCACGATCCCCAGAAGTTCCAGGGGGTGATGATGCGCTGCTACAACGAGGGGCACCCCTTCGCCGAGGTGGAGCGGAGCGTCTATCCCTACTCCCACGCAGAGGTCGGGGCGCTGGTGATCCGCAAGTGGAACTTCCCCGAATCCCTCTCCACCGCCATCATGTACCATCACCAGTTCAGCAGCGCCCCCATCACCGACCAGTACGATCTTTTCCTCACCGCCACGGCGAGCCTGGCCAACAAGTTCTGCAAGAAGCTGGGGATCGGCGACCGGGATTCCGACGAAGAACTGGACCTGGCCCACTCCCCGGAGGCAATGCTCCTGGGCTACACCCCCGACACCGTCGAAAAGGCGGTGGAGACCTTCCGGGAGACCTTTGAGGAGAACAAGAGTTTCTTCTTGAATGACTGAGGGCTCCTGTCATCTGTCCGGAAAATCGCCTTTACCCGTTGGATTTTGCGTACCATGACTGGTATAGTGGAGCTGGACGATCCCACAACGGCACATGGACGCATGTCATGACAAAGAACGAAATACTCTCGCGCATCGACAGCCTCGGACAACAGCTTGTCACACTGTATCGCCCCGAGAAAATCATTGTGTTCGGTTCAGCGGCCCGGGGAGACGAAGAGATAAACGACGTGGATCTATTCATCGTCAAGGAGGATGTTCCCAATCTTGGGGCCGAGCGAATCCGCCAACTCTATCGACTCGTGGATACCGACCTGCCGGTGGACTACCTCGTCTACCGCCCCGCTGAAGTTGCCGAACGGCTTTCCATGGGCGACCCGTTTGTCACCAGCATCATCAAGGAAGGAAAAGTGCTGTATGGCTGATCCCGCCATTGTCAACGAAGGCTGGCAAAGGCCGACGATGACTTTCGCTTCGCCGAGGCCAATCTTCGCGAGGGAAGCGAGTTCTTTGCCCAGATATGCTTCCACTTCCAGCAAGCCGCGGAAAAATTCCTGAAGGCCGAGCCTCTTGCAAAAGTCTTGAAGCGAAGCGACGAGAGGTAATTCGCGAGGTGGTGCCCCCACGATTTCAGCCTCTCACCGGGCAATATGAGCGATTTTGTCGGTTTTCATCCGTAATTCAGGCGTA